>Ga0310697_10005543_pt1 | contig 12150 bp, 11 predicted proteins | sample 172DNAGHGlowgp2_FD_203883 | JGI IMG/M metagenome (GOLD analysis project Ga0310697, IMG submission 203883) | Sheep rumen microbial communities from Palmerston North, Manawatu-Wanganui, New Zealand - 1728 DNA GHGlow gp2 (v2) (version 2) | ecosystem: Host-associated > Mammals > Digestive system >... | reverse complement strand
AGCACGGGGGGGCCGACGGGAATTTTTGGAGAAATTCTTGGAGCTGCTGCAGGAGCTGCTATTGATGGTATTTTAAAAGGGATTAATAATTCAATTACAGAATCAAATCTTGAAGATACATCTTATGTAGGTATTATATTTGACAATAATAATATTCCACTTTTTTATGATTCTGAGATAAGAAATAATGTTTTATCACTTACATTAGTCAAAATTGGTTTCATTATTGGAGCAGAGGTCTCAAAGGATAATTGTGGCACAATCTGGGACTATTATGCGGATGTAGATGAAAATGGAGATGAAATTTGGGAAGCCTTCGTTTTAAGAGGAAGTGGATGTTCTGTAAAATTTGGCTTATACGGAATGGCACAATGTGCAATTACGATTGAAGGAGATAATTGTGGTTATTGTGCTAAACAAATTAAGCAAGTCCTGGAACAAAATCAGTTTGACAATATTAGATTTTGTTTTGATGAAATACCTTTCCATGAAGAAGCCTGGTTAAGACACGCGTTAGAAGAATTAGCAATAAGCTCTTCAGAAAAGAAAAAAAAGAAAAAGGATGCTGTTAAAATTACATCTGGAGATACAACTGTAGGTAGTGTTCTTTTGAAAAAAATGGATGAAATATGTAAACGACGGCTTGATGATATTTTTAATCCAGATACTTTGCATTTTGAAAATCAGAACGATGAGCATTATTTGATAGTGTCAGATGGCAATATTTCTATTGAATTTAGATTTGTATTTACAGAAGAACCTGAAGAAGAACATGTTTATCTTGAGTATTCAAAAGGAGAAAAATCTATTTCGCTGTTATTTGATCATTATCCAGGATTATTTGTAGATTTTGAATTAGTGTCAGGAGATACAATTTTTGGTGTAAGTATTGAAGATGAAGAAATTAACTTTGAAAGTGCATTAAAACTTATAAAAACGAAAAAAGTTGAAGTGCCAGAAAACTTTTATGATACAGTAATGGATTTTATAAAAGCTCTTTATACACTTGCAGTTGCATGTAAAAGTAAAATGTATCAAATGAATAATAATGTTCAAGTAATTAATGAGGCTTTGGCTCAAGCTTTGGAAATACTTGAATTATCTGAAGAAACATGTTCTGTTGAAGAAATCAAAAAAGCATATCGTAATCTTTCAAAAGAGTATCATCCAGACATGATGCAAGGGCTTACAGAAAAAATGAAAAAAATAGCAGAAGAAAAAATGCAGGAACTACGAGATGCATATGAATTTTTGATTGAATACTATAAAAGAGGCTAAACTTTAATTTAAGGAGAAAAAAATATGGCTGAATTTAAGAAGGAAATACCATTCCAGAGTGATGATTCTGATTTTAATAGTTTTTTTGGTTTTAAAATTGATATGACCATGGGCGAGGCATTATTTAAAGCTGCAAGTTATGGGTTTGATATTATTACAGCCTTTGAGAAAGGTAATAAAGTAACATTTTGGTTAGAACGTAAAGGCCCCACCCTTTGTTCATGTGAAATTCAAAGGGTGAAACTTACATTTATTAAACCTTTTATTAAAAAAGGAAAAAGTGGTCTGATATTTGATAATACCCAGTATTTTCTTATTTGTTCTGAAGTAATAGTTTCAAAAGATAATATGGATGGGGTAGAATCTTTGTTGGCTGATTATCTTGGATTGGAATCAAAGTATCATTTAGTCGATAAGAAAGATCATTATTTTTACAAATCATCAAAAATCAATGTTCAAATAAGTGATCTGAATGATAAATGTTCAATTAGAGTTGCAAAGAAGAATGCAGAACATGTTGATGCGTTAAAAGTCTATTTTATGCTGGAATTTTTACTTAAAGAAAGTGGAGAAGTTTTTTTCCATCCAGAACTTAGAAAAGTGGTCGAGGAAGATTCCGCCTTTTCTAAGGAAGAGAAAAACTTTCTTAATAATCTTGCGATAGGTGTAATGCATATTGGAAAAAAAGGAAATGTTGTTTCAAACCGTGACTATTTTGAGCTTTGGTGTTCTTTTTGTGAGTTTTGGGCTAAACCGAAAAATTCGGAAAAAATTCTTGAATTAGCTCGTGATGTTAAAAAAATATTCGATGAATCCAATCCTGAAAATTCAGAAAAAACAAAAGAATTGGTCGTAAAAGCTATTAAGTGTATGCAGGCTTCTATAAAAAAGGAAGAGGAAGAAAGAAAAAAAGCTAAAAAAGAAGCCGAAAAGGCAAAGAAAGAAGAAAAAGAAAGGTTTAAACAGGAAGAAGTAAAAAAACTTACAGAAAGTTTGGATGATTTATAAAACTAACTTAAATAATTCAGGAGGATTTATGGACAACGAATTTGATTTCGAAGCAGAATTTCAAAAATTCGAGAAAAACATCAAAGAACTTAATCGAATGGCAGAAGAAATAGATTCTGATTGCGAAGCTCTCGAAGAAGCTCAAAAAGAAGCTGATATGATAGAGCAATTGGAAGAAAGAATTAAAGAAAATCCTTCTGATTTAGATAAATTAAAACATGAGATTGCAGAACGTTCTGCTAAAATCGAAAAGCTTTTGGCATCGATTAAGTGAGTAGGATAACGAAGGTATAAAATATGAAATGCCGCTATTGTGGAGATCCTGCAAAATTTCAAAGCGGAAAACTGATTACAAAATTTGGTTATCCTTGTAAGAGTTCACCTATAGGTTTGCATTGTTTGCAGTAGATGATATCAGGTTTTTGAAAAAGAATCTTAAATTGTAATAACCGAACCTGCAGGAACTGATTCTGTAATCCAGGTGTTACCGCCGATTGTACAGCCTTTGCCAATAACTGTGTCGCCTCCAAGAATTGTGGCTCCTGCATAAATTGTTACGTCATCTTCAATTGTAGGATGACGTTTTTTATTCTGAAGAGATTTTTTTACACTCAGTGCACCAAGAGTTACGCCCTGATATATTTTTACATTATTTCCAATAATTGTAGTTTCGCCGATTACGACTCCGGTTGCGTGGTCAATAAAGAATGATTCGCCGATTGTAGCACCAGGATGAATATCTACGCCTGTTTTTCCGTGAACGTGCTCGCTCATGATTCGCGGAATTATTGGTACTCCGTTTTTGAATAAAAAGTGGGCAATTCTGTGTACGACAATGGCTTCGAGACCCGGGTAAGAAAGAATTACTTCTTCGTTGCTTTTTGCTGCAGGGTCTCCATTAAATGCGGCGAGTGTATCCAGCTGAACCTTTCTGCGGATTTCTGGAATTTCTTCTATAAGTGCAAGTGCTGTTTTTTCGGCAAGCGCAAAGCAATGAGATTTTTCTATATTATCAGAAGAACCCTTTGTATGTGTCATTGTATAAATAAGAGCCTTCTGAATTTCCTTTGTAAGTTTGGCAATTATGCTGTTGACCTTCTGGCCTGTGACATAACGGATATTAACAGGATCTATATATTCTTCTGTTCTGAAACCAGGAAAAATAAGAGACTGAACATCACTCAAAATAGAAACAACCGTCTGCCTGTTAGGAAAGTTCTCTGCATCATTCCTATTCACCAGCCCATGCTTTTCATAAGAGTCCATAATCCCATCTACAAGTTTGTCTATGTTTGTCATACCTGTTCCCTGTCTCTCCCGCTTAAGGAGATAAATATATAGAAATATATTATAATAGATTAAAAGAAAAAGGAAGTGTTGTATGATGAAGATATTTGAAAATGAAGTGTTTGAAAATCGACAAATATAGATCCAATATAAAAAATGGCGGAAGCAGAGTGCGGGAGACAAAAATGCTCTGAAGTGCTGCCGCAAGGCGGCAACTAATATAATTACAAGGCACTTCAGTGCATAGGCGGTGAACCGCCGGTTTTGGCTCATGCACTCGGCTGGGAGCCATTTTTTCTATATAAAAGCGGCATGTCGATTTTCCTTATGAATTCAATTTTCAAATTCCTTTTCAAACTATTGACAATATTTTCATCTTTCTTTATATTTATCAGACGCACGTTTTCTGTTTTTGTGAAGAATACTGCAAATGCCCATGTAGCTCAGTTGGTAGAGCACCACATCGGTAATGTGGAGGTCTGCAGTTCGATTCTGCACATGGGCTTTCGAAAACATTTTTATTGATTTTATTTAGGAGTAATATATGGCTAGCAAGAAAAAGGGTTCAGTAGAAATTATTGCTTTGCAGTGTACAGAGTGCAAAAGAAAGAATTACACTACTTACAAGAACCGCAAGAACATTACAGGCAAGCTCGAAAAGAATAAGTATTGCCCTTGGTGTAAGAAGAGTGTTCTCCACAAAGAAACAAAAGCAAAATAATTTTGATATTTACCGCCAGTCTTTTCTGACGGATTAAATATATAGGGCAGTAGTTCAGTTGGTAGAGCAGCGGTCTCCAAAACCGCCTGTCGTGGGTTCAAGTCCTGCCTGCCCTGATAATAAGGAAAAATAAAGATGGCTAAAATTTTTCAGTTTTTCAAAGAAAGCAGAGCAGAATTAAAAAAGGTTGTATGGCCAACAAAGGCTGATGTGCTTTCTTCAATCAAAGTTGTTATCATTTCGACAATCATTGTTGCAGTTCTTCTCGGAGCCCTTGATCTGGGATTTTCTGAGTTGTTCCGCTTGATTTTAAGATAGGACGGAAAATAGATGTCTAGAAGCTGGTATATTCTTCATACTTACACAGGTTATGAGGGAAAAATCGAACGCTCAATTCGCTCTCTTCTCGAAAAGCAGGAAATCAGTTCTGATGTAGTTCTTGATGTTCGTGTTCCTGTAGAAGAAGTTGTAGAAATTAAAGACGGAAAGAAACGTACCCGCAATAATAAATTCCTTCCTGGTTATATCATGCTTGAAATGGATTTACCTGAAATCGGTTGGAAAGATACCTGTGCTAAACTTTATAAAATCCAGGGTGTTACAGGCTTTGTAGGAAACGTAAGCCGCAATAACCGCCCATTCCCTATTACTTCGGATGAAGCTAAAAATCTTCTTCAGAAATCAGGAGTTATTAAAGGCGAAAAACCTGTTATCCGCCAGTCATTCAATGTTGGCGATGTTGTTAAGATTAACGACGGAGCTTTTGCTTCGTTTACAGGTACAATTAAAGAGATTAATCTCGAAAAAGAAAAGCTGAGCGTAGAAGTTCAGATTTTTGGACGCCCGACACCAGTAGAAGTAACATTCCTTCAGGTAGAAAAGGCGTAAGTTCTTTAACAAGGCAAAATCAGGGGTTTGTATCCCAAATGCAAACCATATAAATCCTGTTTTTGGGAGAGGTGCAGGTCCGTTGGACATAGGCATCTCGTTAGTAAGTAGTCTATATGGCGCTTACACACCAATATTGGGAGAAAGAAAATGGCTACAAAAAAGGTTTCGGCTATTATCAAGTTGCAGTGTCCTGCAGGAGCAGCTACTCCAGCTCCTCCAATTGGTCCGGCACTTGGTCCTCACGGAGTTTCCGCACCTAAGTTTGTTCAGGAATTCAACGACAGAACAAAGTCTATGGAACGCGGACTCATCATTCCTGTAGTAATCACAGTTTACCAGGACAAAACTTACACATTCATTCTTAAGACTCCTCCAGCAGCTGTTCTTATTAAGAAAGCTTGCAAAATTGAAAAGGGTTCTGGAAATCCTCTTCGCGACAAGGTTGCTACTTTGTCTAAGGCAGATCTTGAAGAAATTGCAAAGACAAAGATGCCAGATATCAATGCAAACGATATCGAAGCAGCAAAGAAAATTATTGCCGGTACTGCACGCAGTATGGGTGTAGAGGTGGAGCAGTAATATGAAACATGGAAAGAAATATAAGACAGCTGCTGCAAAATATGATCTTTCAAAGAAATATGATGTAGCTTCAGCTTGTAAAATGGTTCAGGACATGAAATTTGCTAACTTCGACGAAACTGTAGAAGCACACATTTCTGTTCGTCTTGAAAAAAATGCTACTGTTCGTGATACATTGGTATTCCCTAATCAGTTCCGTGGCGAGAAAAAGGTTCTTGTTTTCTGTAAAGAAGACAAAGTACAGGAAGCTTTGGATGCAGGTGCTGCTTTTGCCGGTTCAGATGAATACATTGAAAAGGTAAAGGGTGGCTGGCTCGACTTTGACGTTTGTGTTGCTACTCCAGATATGATGAAGGATGTAGGTCGTCTTGGTATGGTACTTGGACGCAAAGGTCTTATGCCAAACCCTAAGACTGGTACTGTAACTCCTAACGTAGGTCAGGCTGTTGCAGAACTCAAAAAGGGTCGTACAGAATACCGCGCAGACAAAACTGGTATTGTACACATTGCTGTAGGTAAGTGTTCAATGGATGCAGACAAAGTTGTTGCAAACATCAATACACTTCTTTCAGAAGTAAGCAAGAAGAAACCTGCTGGTTCAGCAGCCGGATTTATCCGCTCTGTTTCCATCAGTTCATCTATGGGCCCAGGTGTTTGGGTTGATTATAAGGAAGGCGAATAATGGCAGTAAGAGCAAAGAAAATTCAGCCGGCTAAGGCACAGGCTATTGAAGAAGCAAAAAAGACCTTTGCTGATTACAGCGACTTCATTTTCGCTGATTATCGTGGTCTTACAGTAGAGCAGATTACTGCTTTGCGCGATAAGCTTCGTGAAAAGAATGCAGTACTTAAGGTTGTAAAAAACAACTTTGCACGCATTGCATTTGAAGATATGAAGGTAGAAAACGTTGCTGACTACCTCAAGGGTCCTACTGTTGTTGCTATGGCAAAAGAGGATTCTAACGAAGTTGCAAAAGTTCTTTTTGACTTTGCAAAAGATACACCGGCACTCAGTGTTAAGGGTGCAAGCATTGCCAACGAAATCTATGATGCTGCTAAAATCGAAGCATTCTCAAAGGTTCCTGGCAAGAATACTCTCATTGCTATGCTCATGTCTGCAATGAATGGTCCTGTTCAGAAGCTCGCAGCTACTTTGCAGGCATACGCAGATAAAAAAGCAGCAGAGGGTGCAAACTAAAAACAAAAGGGTGGCGTTGCCGCTCTTAAAAAAAACACACCTTCAGGCTTCATAACTGCTGACTGTCGGTGTGAAAAAATATTTTATTTATAAGGAAGACAATATGGCAGTTACAAAAGAAGAAATTCTTGACACAATCGCTTCTATGTCAGTTTTGGAAGTTTCAGAACTCGTAAAAGCAATGGAAGAAAAATTTGGTGTTACAGCAGCAGTTGCAGTAGCAGCAGGTCCAGCAGCAGCAGGTGGAGCAGCAGCAGGTGGCGAAGAGCAGACTGAATTCACAGTTACTCTCGAATCATTCGATGCAGCTAAGAAAATCCCTGTTATCAAGGCTGTTCGTGAAATCACAGGTCTTGGACTTGGTGAAGCAAAGGCTCTTGTTGAAGGCGCACCTAAGACTCTTAAGGAAGGCGTAAACAAGACAGAAGCTGACGACATGATCAAGAAGATTGAAGAAGCTGGTGGTAAAGCTAGCAAGAAATAAGGCTTTTCTGCCCTGTGCAGAGGTCATTTAATTAAGGGATGCCCGTTTTTTTGCGGGTATCCCTTTATGCATTTTTTAGTACTTTTTTGCGGAATCTTCGGGCCCTTCGACAAGCTCAGGGACCACAGGGACCGCGCAATCAGCTGCTTCTGTGCTGTGCAGAGTTTCTAGCATGTAGCAGAAATCCGGCTGAACCTATATGAAGAGGGGTAACTGATGTTCGCAAAAACCCGAACAATCAACCGTCAGTACATCGGTAAGAACATTAAGGACTTCATGGAAGTTCCTAATCTTATCGCCATCCAGACGTCATCTTACGAAGATTTTCTTCAGGCTGACAAAATCAAAAAACATGAAGAATTGTTGAACCAGGGACTTGAGGAAGTATTTAGATCTACTTTCCCTATTGAAAGTCCAAATGGTGACATGGCTCTGGAGTATGATTTCTATGAGCTGGACTGGGATAACATTAAATTCTCAGAAATCCAGTGTAAGCAGAAGGGACTCACATACGCAGTTCCTTTGAAAGCCCGCATAAGCTTGAATTTCCTCCAGACAGGTGCCATTCTTCAGAAAGACATCTACATGGGCGACATCCCGCTTATGACAGATCGTGGAACCTTTGTTATCAACGGTGCAGAACGCGTTGTTGTATCACAGATTCACCGTTCACCTGGTGTAATTTTCTGTCACGACAAGGGTGTTTACTCAAGCCGCATTATTCCATACCGCGGTTCATGGCTTGAATTTGAAATTGACCAGAAAAAAGAGCTCATTTTTGCAAAGATTGACCGCAAAAAGAAGATTCTTGGTACAATCTTCCTGCGTGCTCTTGGATATAGTACACGTGAAGAAATCATCCGCTGTTTCTATGACACAGAAACTATCAAGGTAAAGACAGACGCTGCCGGAAAAGAATCATTGGTAGACAAGGTTCTTGCAGACGCTATCCTTATCAAAGATGAAAATGGCGAAGAAAAACGTCTCTTTAACGCCGGTACAAAGCTTCATCCTCACGATGTTGACGAACTCGTTGCAAATAAGATTGAAAAAATCAGTTTAATCCGCTTTGACACAACAAACGGTGGCGACGGAAAGAATACATCACTCAATTCACAGATGATTATCAACTGTTTTGAACGTGAGGAAATCAAATACGTAAAAGAAGGCTCTCTCGACAACGAACCAACTAAGGAAGATTGTCTTGCAGCTGTTTACGCTATTTTACAGCCGGGCGAACCAATGACTGTAGAACAGGCCGAAAAAGATTTGAACTCTCTCTTCTTCTCTGAACGCCGCTATGATCTTGGTCGTGTTGGTCGCTACAAGCTCAACAAAAAATTTGATTATTCAGATGATGTAAAAGACTTTACACTCATCAAGGACGATATCATCAATACAATGAAGTACCTCATTAAGGTATACATTGGCGATGAACAGGTTGATGATATTGACCACTTGGGTAACCGTCGTATCCGCTCTGTAGGCGAACTTATGACAATTCAGCTCAAATCTGCATTTGCAAGAATGGAGCGCATTGCTAAGGAACGCATGAGCCTTAAAGAAACAGATACAATGAAGCCACAGGATTTGATTTCTATTAAACCTATCGTTGCTTCTATCAAAGAGTTCTTTGGTTCATCTCAGCTTTCACAGTTCATGGATCAGGTAAACCCTCTTGCTGAACTTACACATAAACGTCGTTTGAACGCTCTTGGTCCTGGTGGTCTTTCTCGTGACCGCGCCGGCTTTGAAGTTCGTGACGTACACTATTCACACTATGGACGTATGTGTCCTATTGAAACTCCTGAAGGTCCAAACATTGGTCTTATTGTTTCTCTTGCTATGTTTACCCGCATCAATGACTACGGATTCCTCGAAGCTCCTTTCCGCAAGGTAATAGACGGTAAGGTAACAGACCAGGTTGACTGGCTCAGTGCTATGGATGAAGACAAGTACTACGTAGGTCAGCTGGTTGAAGGTATTAAGGAAGACGGTTCTTTCCCAACAGAAACTATTCCTTGCCGCCGCCACGGTGACTATACTCAGCGTTCTCCAAAGGACGTTCAGTATATCGACGTTTGTCCACGCCAGATTATTTCTGTATCTGCTTCTTTGATTCCATTCCTTGAACACGACGATGCTAACCGTGCTCTCATGGGTTGTAACATGCAGCGTCAGGCTGTTCCACTTTTGTTCCCAGAACCTCCACATGTTGGTACAGGTATGGAAAAGAAGTGTGCTTACGATTCTGGTGTACTTGTTAAAGCTAAACGCGCCGGTGAAGTTATTTATGTTTCAAGCGACTGCGTAAAGGTTAAAGTTAATAAGTCTGAAGAAGTTGATGAATATACACTTCTTAAATATCAGAGAACAAACCAGGATACTTGTTATCATCAGCGCCCAACTGTTGCTGTTGGTGAAAAGGTTAAGGCTGGTGCAGTTCTTGCAGATGGTCCAGCTACTTTCAACGGTGAACTTGCTCTTGGACGCAACATTCTTGTAGGATTCGTTCCTTGGAATGGTTACAACTATGAGGATGCTGTACTTATTTCTCAGCGTGTTGTTCGCGAAGATATGTACACTTCTATTCATATTAAAGAGTACTCTATCGAAATCCGCGAAACAAAGCTCGGACCAGAAAAAATCACACGTGATATTCCAAATACTTCTGAAAAAGCTCTTGCTAACCTTGATAACGACGGTATTATCCGCATTGGTTCTAAGGTTCGCTCCGGTGATATTCTTGTTGGTAAGGTTACTCCAAAATCAGAAACCGAAACAACTCCGGAATTCAAGCTTTTGAACTCAATCTTTGGTGAAAAGGCTAAGGAAGTACGCGATTCTTCTCTCCATGTTCCACACGGTGTAGAAGGTATTGTAATTGATATCCAGCAGCTCAGCCGCCTTAATGGTGATGATCTGAACCCTGGTGTTGATAAGGTTGTTAAGGTTCTTATTGCTAATAAGCGTAAGCTCTGCGAAGGTGATAAGATGGCCGGACGCCACGGAAACAAGGGTGTTGTTTCACGCATTCTTCCAGTTGAGGATATGCCATTCCTCGAAGATGGTACTCCACTCGATGTTTGTTTGAACCCACTTGGTGTACCTTCCCGAATGAACATTGGTCAGATTCTTGAATCAGAACTTGGTATTGCAGGTAAGTACCTCAACCAGTTCTTTGAATCTCCGGTATTCCAGTCACCTTCTCAGAAGATGATTGCTGATAAGCTCGAAGAAGCAGGTCTCCCTCGCAGCTGTAAGCAGATTGTACATGATGGACGCACTGGTGAACCTTTCGTAAACCCAATTTTCGTTGGTGTTATTTACTATATGAAGCTTCATCACCTTGTTGATGATAAAATGCACGCTCGTTCTACAGGTCCTTACTCGCTGGTTACTCAGCAGCCTCTTGGTGGTAAGGCTCAGTTTGGTGGTCAGCGTCTTGGTGAAATGGAAGTATGGGCACTCGAAGCATACGGTGCTGCTAACACTCTCCAGGAAATGATGACAATCAAGTCTGATGATATGAACGGTCGTTCAAAGATTTACGAATCTATCGTAAAGGGTGACCCTTCATCACCAATTGGTATTCCTGAATCCTTCAACGTACTTGTACAGGAACTCCGCGGTCTTGCTCTTGACTTTACTATCTATGATGCTAAAGGAAAGCAGATTGCCCTTACAGAACGTGATCAGGAATTGATTGAAAAGAATGCTTCCGGTTTTGACAAGGAGGATGCAAATGCGTGATGTACAGGATTTTGACAGCTTAAAAATTAAACTGGCTTCTCCAGAGACTATCCGTTCATGGTCTTATGGTGAGGTTAAAAAGCCTGAAACTATAAACTACAGAACTCTCCGCCCAGAGAAAGACGGTTTGTTCTGTGAAAGAATCTTTGGTACAACTAAAGAGTGGGAATGCTACTGCGGTAAGTTCAAGTCTATCCGTTATAAGGGTGTAATTTGTGACCGCTGTGGTGTAGAAGTTACTCACTTTAAGGTTCGCCGTGAAAGAACAGGACACATTGAACTTGCAGCTCCGGTAAGCCACATCTGGTATTACCGTTCAGTTCCAAGCCGTATGGGTCTTTTGCTCGACCTTCAGGTTGCAGCCCTCCGCTCAGTTTTGTACTACGAAAAGTACATTGTAATTGATCCGGGTGATACAGACCTTAAGGAAAAGCAGCTTCTTACAGAAGAAGAGTATCAGACAGCATTTGACCACTATGGTAACGCTTTTGTTGCCGACATGGGTGCCGAAGCTATCAAAACAATGCTTGAACGCCTTGACCTTGATGAGCTTGCTTCTGAACTCCGCTCAAAGATGATTGAAAAGGGTGCAAAATCTGATAAGAGATTGCTCCGCCGTATAGAAATTGTAGAAAACTTCCGTGCTTCAGGTAACAAAGTTTCATGGATGATTCTGGATGTAATTCCGGTAATTCCTCCAGAGCTTAGACCAATGGTTCAGCTTGATGGTGGACGTTTTGCTACTTCTGACCTCAACGACCTTTACCGCCGCGTTATCAACCGTAACAACCGCTTAAAGAGATTGCAGCAGCTTTCGGCTCCGGATATCATTATCCGTAACGAAAAGCGTATGCTCCAGGAAGCAGTTGATGCCTTGTTCGATAACACAAAGCGTAAGCGTGCAGTTAAGGGTGCTTCTAACCGCCCTCTTAAGTCAATCTCTGACCTTCTT
>Ga0310697_10005542_pt1 | contig 12150 bp, 13 predicted proteins | sample 172DNAGHGlowgp2_FD_203883 | JGI IMG/M metagenome (GOLD analysis project Ga0310697, IMG submission 203883) | Sheep rumen microbial communities from Palmerston North, Manawatu-Wanganui, New Zealand - 1728 DNA GHGlow gp2 (v2) (version 2) | ecosystem: Host-associated > Mammals > Digestive system >... | reverse complement strand
ACAAAACATCATGTAGGGAAGGGGCTTGCCCCTTCCGTCGTTTTGCTGTCGCTCCGTTTTTTGCTTTGGCCTTCGCGGCGCTTACAGCACCAGGCTGGGCGCGGAATAGACCCGGGCTTTCAGCTCACTGTTGAGCATGTAAAGGCCCTTGCTGTCCCCGCCGAAGAGCTCCATCTTGGTGATCATGTCGGAGGCGTTCTTCTCCTCCTCGCCCTGCTCCTTCACGAACCAGTCCAGCACCTGCATGGTGCGGAAGTCGTGGGCTTCAAAGGCGGCGGCGTAGATGTCGTTGATGAGGCTGGTGACGTATTTCTCGTGCTCCAGGGCCTGGCGCAGCGGCGTGGTATTGTCGCCCCGGGTCCACTCGGGCTTGCCGATGGCCTCGAAGCTGACGGCCTCGCCGTTGTTCTGGAGATAGGTGTAGAACAGCATGGCGTGGTCCCGCTCCTCCTGGGCCTGGATGTGATACCAGTTGGCGAAGCCATCCAGCCCCACGGAGTCGTAGTAGTTGGCGAAGTCCAGATAGAGATAAGCGGAGTAAAACTCCTTGTTGATCTGCTCGTTGATGAGTCTGCTGACTTTGGCGTTCATGGCGTTCCTCCTTGTGTAAATGATCGTATCATCATGATATCCCATGCCGCGCCGCTTGTCAAGCCGGGCGCGCTATGCTACAATGGTCCTATGGATACTTTGGAAAAAAATCAAATCTACGACTGTGAAATCACGGGCTGGAGCCACGACGGGGCCGGAGTGGCCCGGATCGGGGGCCGGGCGGTGTTCGTCCCCGGCGCGATCCCCGGAGAGCGCTGGCGCGTGCGCCTGGTGAAAGTGGGCGCGTCGGCGGTCTACGGCAGGGGAGAGGCCCTGCTGCTGGCCTCCCCGGACCGCATCGAAGCGGACTGCCCGGCTTATCCCCGCTGCGGCGGCTGCGCCCTGCGGCATCTGCGTTATTCCGCCGAGCTGCGCATGAAGCTGGAGCGGGTGAACGAGGCCTACCGCCGCATCGGGGGCCTGACGCTGCAAGCCAAAGAGATCTTGGGCGCGTCGGAACCGGAGGGCTACCGGAACAAGGCCGTCTATGCCGTCACCCCCGACCTGCGCCCCGGCTTCTACCGGGCACGCAGCCATGCCGTGATCCCCGTGGCGCGCTGCCGCATCCAGACCGAGGCCTCCGACCGGGCCGCCTGGGCGGTCTGCGCGTTCGCCCGGGCCCAGGGCTTTGCCGCCTACGACGAGACCACGGGCCGGGGCCTTCTGCGCCACATCTTCACCCGCAGCGCCCGGGCCGACGGGGCTTTGCAGGTGACGGTGGTGGCCGCCGGGGGCTTCGGGGCGAAGACGCCGGAGCTGGTGGCCGCCATTCGGGAAGCCTGCCCGGAGACCGTGGGCGTCATCCTGAACGTGAACCGCAGCCAGGGCAACACGGTGCTGGCCGGGGACTTCTACACCCTCTGGGGGGCGGATACCCTCTCGGATATCCTCTGCGGCAGCCGCTTCGCCCTCTCCCCCCGGAGCTTTTACCAGGTGAACCCCGCCCAGGCCGAACGGCTCTACGACCGGGCCGTGGCCTACGCCGCCCCGGAGGGCCGGGGCCTGGTGCTGGACCTCTACTGCGGCGCGGGCACCATCAGTCTGCGCCTGGCCCGTGGGGCAGAGCGGGTCATCGGCGCGGAGATTGTGCTCCAGGCGGTGGAGAACGCCCGGGAAAACGCGGCGCGCAACGGCGTTGAAAACGTGGAATTCCTCTGCGCCGACGCGGGGGAGGCCGCCCAGGAACTCCTGCGCCGGGGCGAGCGCCCGGACGCGGTGGTGCTGGACCCGCCCCGCAAGGGCCTCAACGAGACCGTCATCCGCGCCGTAGTCGGCATGGCCCCGGAGCGGGTGGTCTACGTTTCCTGCGACGTGGCGACGCAAGCCAGGGATCTGAAGCTGTTCGCCGCGCTGGGCTACGCGCCGCAGGAGGCCGTGGCGGTGGATATGTTTCCGAGAACGCCGCATGTGGAGACGGTAGTATTGATGTCACGCATTAAAGACTGACCGCCGAAAAAGTGCCGTATTTCCGGGCTTTTCGGGCATCTACCCGTCAGCGACAGTGAGCTGATTTGACCGTAAAAATCGCTCTGTGGAAACATATCAAGAGAAATGTGCGGAGGGTTGAGTAGGCGATTTAGATGTCAGAGGATTGAGTGGCCGGTTTAGATGTTTTGGAGGTAGGGTTGAAGCTGTGATTTGGATGTCAAGCGCGACAACTCGAAGTTTATGGAGATGTATAAAATGATTCAGGAAATACATTCATTTGATGAATATGAGGATTTTATCGGCGAACTGGCTGTGCATCCGCTATATTCTGATCCTCATTTTACTTATGACCAGGATAATCTCTATCGTTCTTTAAAGGCGAAAGACGAGCATGCTTTTGCTGTTTCGGAAAATGGAATAACCGAAGGGCTTTTTGTCTGGATTGTGCTTCCGGATGACAGATATATCGAGATGCTCATAGGATTTACCAAGAAAGAAGAAGCGTTTACTGAAATGCTTGCTTATATGGAGAAGAACTATTGCGGATACCAAATGGATTTTGTATTCAATCCGCAAAATACCGCGATTTCCCGACCGTTGAAGCTGAAAGGGGCGATATTTGATCCGGAACAGCAGAAAATGCTTCTGACCGGACCTGTGCCGAATGTATCGATCAACCATATTGAACTGCTATCAGACAAGTGGACGAAGCAGTATTGCGATCTTCATAACACTGACACGTATTGGACTGCTGAACGTATTCTTTCAGCTCAAGATAAATTCAGAGTTCTTCTTGCCGTAAAAGACGGACAGGTTCTTGGCTATTTGGATGTACAATGCTACTACGATATTAATGAAATCTACGCCCTGTTTATGAAGCCAGAAGTAGCACAACAAGGCTATGAACTGGCATTGCTGGTAAAGGCAGTAGAATTAAACAGGCCAAATCCAATGATGGTAGTGGTCGATGTAGATGCTAAGGAAGAAATAGAATTGTATACTGCCGCTGGTTTTAATAGGATGGAAGGCCAGAACAGCATCGCTGCTTATATTAGGTAAAAGCATGATATATTCCAGCTTGTACATGATACACCAAGGCTCCCACACTGCCATCATCGGCGGCGGGGAGCCTTTTTCTGCCGTTTACCTGCCCATCGCTGCCGAATACCGTTTTTTTGTGACAGGGAGGATAAGATTGTGTATAATTGCGGTATCGGAGGTGATGAGAATTGATTTTCAGCTTATCCATCGATCAGGATTGTCAGGAGACGGTGATTGCCTGTGTCCATGCGCGAACACCGCTCATCAACGAGATTGAGAGACTGGTCATGCAGGACAGCCTTTCGGACCGGATACCCGGATATGCAGACGGCGAGATTTCTATGCTGGAGGTATGCGAAATCGAGTGCTTTATCGTGGAGGATGAAAAGACGTTCGCGCTTTATGACGGCAAAAAGCACCTGGTTCGCAAAAGACTGTACGAGCTTGAAAACGAACTTCCCGGCGATTATGAAAGAATCAGCAAGTCCGCGATTGCAAACTGGAAGAAAATATCAAAATTCAAGGTTCAGCTATCCGGCGCTGTGGATGCCGTGTTCAAGAGCGGTTATGTTGAATGCATTTCCAGAAGGTGCTTTGCAGAGCTCAAGCGGAGGTATGGTTTATGAAAAAACATATTAAGAATTTCTGCATCAGGGGAGCAACGTTTGCATGGAGCGGACCGGTCATCTTGGCAATCGTCTGGTTGGTCTTACAGGCAGCGGGTGTCGTTACAACTCTGACTGTAAACGAGGTGGCTCTCGGTATTGTTTCCATGACGATCATGGCGTTCCTGGCGGCAGGTGTTTCCATCGTATATCAGATCGAGAGCTTGCCGAAAGCATTTGCCGGACTGATCCAAATGTCTGTATTGTATCTCGACTATTTGGGATTCTATTTGTTAAACGGTTGGATTCCGTGGAGTAAAATCTGGATTTTTACAGCAATCTTTGTTGTCGCCTTTGCTTTGGTCTGGTTCGTCATTTATATCACTGTCCGAGTAAAAGTGGGGAAAATGAACCGCAGTGTTGTCGGCGAAAACCGTCCCCGGTGACATGCACAACGATATGCTTCCGGGTGCATAGGTGCAAACAGGCATCGTTTGCATGAATACAGGAACACCCAAGGCTTCCGCGCCGCCGGGATCGGCAGCAGCGGAAGCCTTGCTTGATCCTTTTGTTTTGATAGGAGGCGCGAAATAAACGAAAGAATTTGCAATTGACTTTGTATGAAATGGAGGCTATAATTTGGATATCATTGAATAAACCGAAGGGAGAGAAGAAAGAGATGTGGCTTGCGTTGGGTGCCGCTGCGGTTCTATCCGCCATTTTCAATGTCATATGGACCTTGTGTCACAAGGACGCCAGGTGGTTCCGGTTTTTGAGTCTTGCGTTCACCGCTTTGACGCTGTGCGCGTTTTATGCGGATGGAGCGGGAAGGTTGCTCCGCGAGGACTGGGCCGGGTGGATGGATACCATGCCGGCGATAAACACGGTACTGTGGGCTTGTACCGGCGCGTCGATTCTGATTCACGCGATCTCCCTGGTTCCAAAAAAGAAATGATCGTTCGTCCGCAAAGGACGCGCCGGGGCTTATAAACCGCTGCCATTGACGGGGGGAGCACGTCAAGGCTGTCTGTCTTTGACATATTACGGAGGTTTCCACCCATGCCAACCCCAATCCAATCCCAGCTCTTCCGCATACAGGAGCCCCAATACCGCGCTTTTCAGTGCAAGCTGCTCCCCACGGTCCCGCCGGAGACGGTGATCGGGGTGCGGACCCCGGCGCTGCGGGCCTACGCGAAGGAACTGCGCGAAACGGAGGTCGCCGCGGACTTCCTGCGGGACCTGCCCCACGCTTATTTCGACGAAAACCAGCTCCACGCCTTCCTCCTGTGTGAAATCCGGGACTATCCCCGCTGCATGGCGGAGGTGGAGCGCTTCCTGCCCTATGTGGACAACTGGGCCACCTGCGACCAGCTTTCGCCCAGGGTCTTTCGGCGGCACAGGCCGGAGCTGTTGGAGCGTGTCCGGGCCTGGCTGGGATCGGACGCGCCCTACACGGTCCGCTTTGGGCTGGGGATGCTGATGCAGCACTTTTTGGACGAGGCGTTCCAGCCGGAGTACCCGGAATGGGTGGCGGAGCTGCGGCGGGAGGAGTATTACGTCAGGATGATGATCGCCTGGTATTTCGCCACGGCGCTTGCCAAGCAGTACGCGGCGGCGCTGCCCTTCCTGGAACAGGGGCGGCTGGATGTCTGGACGCACAACAAGGCCATTCAGAAAGCGGTGGAGAGCCGCCGCATCCCGCCGGAGCGGAAGGAATATTTGAAGACTTTGAAGCGGAAGCCGACGGGGGAAGCCTGAGCGGCGCAAAGAAGGAGGCTGAATCCAATGATACGGGCAGAGGAACGCTTTGAACTGGCCGGGCGGGAGATCGTCCTGCGCTGCGCGGAGGAAGCGGACGCGGGCAGGCTGATCGACTACCTGAAAACCGTGACCGGAGAGACGCCCTTTTTGCTGCGGGACCCGGACGAGGTACACATCACCCTGGAGGAGGAGCGCGGCTTCATCCGGGCGCACAACGCATCCGAGGACGCCCTGCTGCTCCTGGCCTTTGTGGACGGGGCCTTCGCGGGCAACTGCTCCTTTGAGGGCCTGTCCGCCAGCCGCCGGGTGAAGCACCGGGCGGAGCTGGGCATCGCGCTGTTTCAGAAATATACCGGCTTCGGCCTGGGCAGGGCGATGCTGGAGCGGCTGCTGGAGGCCATGCGGGAGCGGGGCTTCCGCCAGGCGGAACTGACGGTCACGGAGGGCAACGACCCGGCCTGTCATCTCTATGAGCGCCTGGGCTTCCGGATCTGCGGCCGCATCCCGGAGGCCTACCGCTACGGAGACGGCAGCAGCCGGGACGCAATCTGCATGGTCCTGCCCCTCAATGTTGTCACCGGGGACGGTTCCCGCTGACCACTTTGGGCATGGCACAAACGCATTGCAATCTGCCCCAAAATCTGCTATGATGGGGGAAAATCGCCCTGTTCCGACAGGGAACGGGAGAGAGGGAACGCCGGACGACCATGCCTGATTTGCATACATTTCTGATCGTTTGCCCCCTGGTGCTGCTGGCGGGCTTTGTGGATGCCATCGGGGGCGGGGGCGGCCTGATTTCCCTGCCCGCCTATCTGCTGGCGGGGCTGCCCGCGCATCAGGCGATTGCCACGAACAAGCTGTCCTCCACCTGCGGCACGGGGCTGGCGACATTTCGCTTTGCCCGGCGGGGGCTGATCGACTGGCGGCTTTCCCTTCCGGCCATGGGCGCGGGGCTGCTGGGCTCCTGGGGCGGGGCGCATCTGTCGCTGCTGGTGGACGCCGGGGTGCTGGAGAAGGTGCTGTATGTGATCCTGCCGCTGACCGCGCTGATGGTGCTCCGGAAGGACGTGCTGCGGGACGAGGTGCCGCAGCCGACGGGGAGCGAGCGGCGCTCGGCCTGGATTGCGGCGGCGGCCGCGCTGGGCATCGGGGTCTACGACGGCTTTTACGGGCCGGGCACCGGGACCTTCCTCATCCTGGCCTTCTCCCTCTTCGCCCACATGGACGTGCGCAGCGCCAACGCCCGCTGCAAGGCGGTCAATCTGACCACCAACGCCACAAGCCTGCTGGTCTTTCTGCGGGGCGGGCAGGTGCTGCTGACGCTGGGCCTGGCGGCGGCGGCCTGCAATATGCTGGGCAACTGGCTGGGCGCGGGCCTGGCCATCCAGTCCGGCAGCCGGATCACCCGCCCCATCATCCTCTTCGTCCTGCTGCTCCTGCTGCTGCGCGTCATCGGTGTGTATTAAACTTCCGTCGTCTGCGGGAGTAAAAATAAGAAAAGGGAGAGGTAATCACATGGAACAGAAGAAAAAGAAACGGCTGTCCCTGGCCGCGCAGATCTTCATCGCGCTGGTGCTGGGCATTGCTGTGGGCATGGCGCTGACCGGCAACCCGGCCGTCGCCAACGGTTACATCAAGCCCTTCGGCACGATCTTCCTGAACCTGATCAAATGGGTCGTCACGCCGCTGGTGTTTTTCTCGATTATGGCGGGCGTGATCTCCATGCGCGACATCCGCAAGGTCGGCTCCGTCGGCGTCAAGACCGTGGTGTATTATCTCTGCACCACCGCCTTTGCCATCACCATCGGCCTGATTCTGGCCAATCTGTTCAAGGGTATTTTCCCGGCCCTCCAGACTGCGGACCTGGCCTATGAGTCCTCCGGCCCCGTGAACTTCATGGACACCCTGGTGGGCATCTTCCCGTCCAACTTCTTAAAGCCCTTCGTGGACGCGAATATGCTCCAGATCATCGTGGCCAGCCTCATCATCGGCTTTGCCCTGCTGGTCATCGAGAAGCGGCGCGAGGTGGAGTACACGCTGGTCGAGGTTCTGAACGACGTGTTCATGAAGGCCATGGAGATGATCGTGAAGCTGTCGCCCATCGGCGTGTTCTGCCTGATCTGCCCCGTGGTGGCGGAGAACGGCCCCGCCGTGCTGGGCTCCCTGGCCAAGGTGCTGCTGATCGCCTACCTGGCCTACATCCTCCACGCGGTGGTGGTCTACTCCCTGTCGGTCCGCGTGGCGGCCAGGATGAGCCCGCTGCGCTTCTTCAAGGAGATGCTCCCCGCGATGATGTTCGCGTTCTCCTCCGCGTCCTCCGTCGGCACCCTGCCCATCAACATGGAGTGCACGGAGAAGCTGGGCGCGGACAAGGACGTGTCCTCCTTCGTGCTGCCCCTGGGCGCCACGATCAACATGGACGGCACCGCCATCTATCAGGGCGTCTGCGCCATCTTCATCGCCTCCTGCTACGGCATCAGCCTGAGCTTCCCGCAGATGCTCACCATCGTCCTGACCGCGACCCTGGCCTCCATCGGCACGGCGGGCGTGCCGGGCGCGGGCATGGTGATGCTGGCGATGGTGCTGCAATCCGTCGGCCTGCCGGTGGAGGGCATCGCCCTGGTGGCCGGCATCGATCGCATCTTCGACATGGGCCGCACCACGGTCAACATCACCGGCGACGCCTCCTGCGCGGTCATCGTCTCCGCCATGGAGCGCCGGAAGCAGGCCAAACGCGAGGCCGCCCGGCAGAGCGCGTAACAAGTTACGGAGCGGAGCTTCCGGCATACGGACCGGACTCCACTCTGGACTAACCCAAAAGGCGTGGAAGATGTCAGCGGGAACCATCCCCGCTGACATCTTCTTCTTGTAGATACGCCGCCGTGTCCAGCACCGTCACATGGAGCGGGGAGAGGCCTTTCAGCACGTTCCGAACCCGCTCCTCCATGACCGCGTCGTCCCCGCTGCAGGCGTCCGGGAGATAGAGGACGTGGCAGCCCAGGTCGATGGCGTCCAGGCAGCTGGACAGCACGCAGCATTCGCACATCACCCCCGTGACCACGAGCCGCCCGGCGCGCAGCGCCGCCCTGTGCAGGGCGGGGACGCGCAGACTGGAGTAGACGGATTTCGTATACAGGGGGTGCCGGGCGGCGTAGGGGGCCAGCTCCGCCACCAGCGCGTTCATCCAGGGGTTTTCGTTGATGTCCCGGTTCCGGCGGTTGTACTCCGCCCAGACGCCCCGGGCCCCGGGATCGCTGACAAAGCGCGTGAAGCACAGTTCCGGCCCGTCGCGCCGCGCCTCTGCGGCCCGGAGCAGGGCCAGGATGTTTCCGATGCTGCGCCCGATGGAATCGCAGCCCCAGGGCTGGCCGGGGAGATAGGCGTTTTGCAGATCAATGACCAGAATCAGGTCGTCGGAGCGCATGGGCAATCACCTCTTAGAGATAGTATTGCTTGCGCTTCCCGTCGGCATACAGACATGAAAAAACGCTTGCAGCAGGGTTCCGATCTGGATTCCTGCTGCAAGCGTTTTTCATTATTTGGGTGCCTCAACCCAGCTTGGCCTCCAGGCTGTCCAGCTCCGCCGCCAGCTCCTGGGGCAGCCGCTCGCCGAACTGCTCGTAATAGGCGCGGATGCCCTCGCATTCCGTGCGCCAGAGGTCCCGATCCACGGTCAGCAGCCCCTCCAGGGTCTCCCGGCTCACGTCGGTGCCCTCCAGGTTGATGTCCTCCGGGCGGGGCAGCCAGCCGATCTCGCTTTCCACGGCCTCCGCCTCGCCGAAGGCGCGTTTCAGCACCCACTCGATGACCCGCAGGTTGTCGCCGAAGCCCGGCCAGAGGAAGTGGCCCTCGTCGTCCGTGCGGAACCAGTTCACGTTGGCGATCACCGGGGGATTGGGGATCTGCTCCGCCATGTCCAACCAGTGCTGCCAGTAGTCGCCCATGTTGTAGCCGCAGAAGGGGAGCATGGCCATGGGGTCCCGGCGGGTCTCGCCCACCTTGCCCTCGGCGGCGGCGGTCTTCTCACTGGCCATGATGCTGCCCACGAAGACGCCGTGGGCCCAGTCCCGGGACTGGTAGACCAGCGGGGCGGTCTTGGCCCGGCGGCCGCCGAAGACGATGGCGGAGATGGGCACGCCCTGGGGGTTCTCAAACTCCGGGGAGATGCAGGGGCAGTTCACCGCCGGGGCGGTGAAGCGGCTGTTGGGGTGGGCGCCGGGCTTGCCGCTGGCGGGGTCCCAGGGCTCGCCCTTCCAGTCCAGCGCGTCCGTGGGCGGGTTCTTGTCCAGACCCTCCCACCAGACCGTGCCGTCGGGCTTGAGCACCACGTTGGTGAAGATGGAGTTCTTTTTCGTGCTGGCCAGGGCGTTGGGGTTGGTCTTTTCGCTGGTGCCGGGGGCAACGCCGAAGAAGCCGTTCTCCGGGTTCACGGCCCAGAGCCGCCCGTCCGGGCCGGGGCGCAGCCAGGCGATGTCGTCGCCCACGCACCAGCACTTCCAGCCGCGCTCCCGGTAGACCTGGGGCGGGATCAGCATGGCCAGATTCGTCTTGCCGCAGGCGCTGGGGAAGGCGCCGCAGACGTAGCGCACCTCGCCCTGGGGGTTTTCCACGCCCAGGATCAGCATATGCTCGGCCATCCAGCCCTCCTGCCGGCCCAGGTTGCTGGCGATGCGCAGGGCGAAGCACTTTTTGCCCAGCAGGGCGTTGCCGCCGTAGCCGGAGTTGACGGACATGATGAGGTTTTCCTGGGGGAAGTGGGTGATGTAGCGCTGCTCGGGGTCCAGCTGGGCCTTGGAGTGCAGGCCCTTGATGAAGCCCGCGTCGTCGCCCATGGCCTCCAGGACGCTGTCGCCCGCCCGGGTCATGATGCACATGCTCAGCACAACATAGATGCTGTCGGTGATCTCGATGCCGTATTTGGCGAAGGGGGAACCCAGCTGGGCCATGGAGTAGGGCAGGACGTACATGGTGCGCCCGGCCATGCAGCCGTCATAGATGGGCCGCAGCAGGGCCTTCATCTCGTCCGGGGCCATCCAGTTGTTGGTTGGCCCAGCGTCGGCCTGGTTTTCGCAGCATATGAAGGTCCGGGCCTCCACCCGCGCCACGTCGCTGGGGTCGCTCCGGTGGTAGACGCAGCCGGGCAGCAGCTCCTGGTTCAGCTCGATCAGCTCGCCTGTGGCGAAGCCCTCCTGTCGCAGCGCCTCCTGCTGCGCGGCGCTGCCGTCGATCCAAAGCACCCGCTCCGGCTTGCACAGGGCGATCTGTTCGTCCACCCATTCGTTGACATATCGGTTCGCTTTCATCATAGTTATCAAGTCTCCCTTTTCCACACATGAGATTTGTGTGCGCCCGAATGCATAGAGACGATGGGCGGACACGAGATTTTTCTTTATTATACCCCCATTGTGTTGACTTGTAAATCGGAGGATGTACAGAGCTTCCCCGGCGTGGGGATTCCAAAGTTTTTCAGAATGCACAGAATGCCCCCGGCGCGGGGGGAAAGGGCCATGCGTGGACAGCTAGGTAGCCCCCCCGCGCCATCAGACCGTTTTCGCCGTCCCCTTCCGCTATGATAGAGCGGAAGAAGGGACGGTGTTATTTTGATGAATCGCTGGTTTTTGCTGATCGTGCTGTTTCTCCTGTTCCTCTCCCCCTCGGCCCGGGCGGAGGAAGCGCCCCTGCCCGCCGCCGTGGACTGGGACGCGGAGACGGACTACATGGCCGAGATGATGTCCGCCGCGGCGCGGCTGGATCGGGCCGCCGGGGGGGAGCTGGAGCGGCTGCGGGGGGAGAAGATCGCCGCGCTGGAGCTGCCCTATCTCCCGGTGCGCTTTGACGAGCTGCTGACCCTCTCCCGGCTGATCCAGGGGGAGGCGGGCAGCGCCTGGCTGGATCAGGACTGGAAAATGGCGGTGGGGGAAGTGGCCCTGAACCGGGTGGCCAGCCCGGAGTTCCCCAACACGCTGGAGGAGGTGGTGCGCCAGCCGGGGCAGTATTCCCCCTCCTACGCCGCCGGGGGCTACGGTCTGCGCCCCAGCGCCGAGAGTGTGCTGGCCGCCCAGCGCCTCCTGTCCGGGGAGCGGGTGCTGTGCGACGGCGCAGTGGTGTTCCAGAGCAACTTCCGCCAGGGCAGCGGCGTCTTCACGGAGCTGCGCGACCCCCTGCTGGGCAGTACATATCTCTGCTATTCCGCCAGACCGGAGCTGTACCGACAGTGAAACACACGCTGACGTACCCAAAGCGGGCGCGTCAGCGTGTTTTGCTGCGTTCTAATCAGTATTCAAAGCTGCCGTCGTACACGGTGGTGGCGCTGCCGGTGAGGAAGACGCCCGCGTCGGTGACCCGGACGCTCAGCTCCCCGCCCAGCACGTTCACCAGGATGTCACTGTCCCGGTCGCAGAGCCCGTTTTCCACCGCCGCCACGGCGGCGGCGCAGGCGCCGGTGCCGCAGGCCAGGGTCTCGCCGCTGCCCCGCTCCCAGACCCGGACGCGCAGGGTGTGGCGGTTCACCACCCGGACGAACTCAGTGTTCACCCGCTGGGGGAAGGCGGCGTGGTGCTCGAACTTCGGCCCCAGCTCCGCCAGATCCAGGCCGTCAATGGCGTCCAGGAAGACGACACAGTGGGGGTTGCCCACGGAGACGCAGGTGACGGGCCAGGTCTGGCCGTCCACCCGCAGGGGCACGTTCACCAGCCGTTCCCCCTCCAAAGTGGTGGGCAGGTCG
>Ga0310697_10005541_pt1 | contig 12151 bp, 11 predicted proteins | sample 172DNAGHGlowgp2_FD_203883 | JGI IMG/M metagenome (GOLD analysis project Ga0310697, IMG submission 203883) | Sheep rumen microbial communities from Palmerston North, Manawatu-Wanganui, New Zealand - 1728 DNA GHGlow gp2 (v2) (version 2) | ecosystem: Host-associated > Mammals > Digestive system >... | reverse complement strand
TATTTGGGCTGTTCTTTTCCCCGCCACAGTTGATGTGCTTGGTGTCGCTGCGTATTTTCTTCATTTTCATAAAAGAGTATACGCGAAAATATCAGAATATGCCATAATCTCTTATGTGTTAAAGAAGAATAAGAACCGATAATTGTGATATGCAAAGTATTTCGAGTAATGATTATGCTATATTAATACAGCGCCCTATTATTGACATTTTAATAGGAGACAAAACATATCCTATAAATGAAGGCCTTTGGGGTCTTCCTTATATGAGTGGACCGAAGCTCTGTGAATTAAGTACTCAGTTTGGTCTTCCCCGGACATATACATGGGGCGCATCTGGGCAAAAAAGCAGATGGGAATATATGCAAGATCTTTTGCGCTTTGTTATTAAGAGTAATCAATTGACTTCTTTTTTTGATTATTTATTCCAACTTAATCGATTTGAATGTCTTAGATCTCTCTCTTCTCCAGAAAAAATCAAAGAAGCTCACGAATCAATTATTAATGCTGTCCTTAACGATATTAATGCCTGTCTTCTCTTGTCTGGTAAAGAATTAAGGAGAATCCATGGCTCGTATTCTGTTTCAACTATTGGAAAGACTGAGATTATCGAAGCACCAATCATAGAGGATGTATCTTTAGCTTATATTCAAAAACTACCTGAGAGAATACAATCAGATCTTGAAAAAGGAGATTACGACAGCGTCGTTACAAAATCCCGAACATTACTAGAAGAAGTCCTCATTTTCATTATAGAAAAAAAAAGCGGAGCGACCTATGAATCCAAGGGTAACCTAATTGAAATATGTAAAGACTGTAAGCAGGAGCTCGGTATGATGCAACATAGGGAATGGGACAAGAGGATTAATGAGATGCTCTCGGGCTTAGAAAAAATCATTAATGCTATTTCGGGAATGAGAAATATCGGGAGTGATTCTCATGGTGTTGGCTCTTCTCGAATAGATATAAAGGAAAGAGAGGCTCTATTAATTGCAAATGCTTCTATGATGTACTGTGAATATATCCTCCATGTGTTTGGGATATCTCAATAGCCGACAAGAGTCAATATTTCCTCTTTTCAAGACCGGATCGCAGACTGGGAGTATTCACGATAGGCGTGGGCGATTTCGGTTATTAAGAGAACTATTAGCCTTTGGGCAACAAAAGTAAATACTTAAATTTGCATTGTTATGAGCACGTTGATTCAACGCACAGACCAGGAAATCCTGATGAGCTTCGTGGCATCTTGTATTGAAGATGTCGCGGATAAGCTTAGTTTGGATTATGCGGAGGTTTACGAACGGATGAAGGCAGTGGGAATGATTGACAACTACATCATTCCGCACTATGATGTGTTGCATACGGAAAGCAGGGAGAATGTGACCGCTGGAATGATTGAAACCTTAAAGCGCTGGGAGGAGCAAAAATGATTCTTTATCATGGAGCAACCGTACGGGTTGAGCACCCGCTATGTGATTTCGGCAGACCGGACCTGGATTTCGGTCGGGGATTCTATTTGACGGATTTGAGAGAACAGGCCGAGGAGTGGGCCGCCCGTCAGGCTGATTCTCGAAAAGAGCTTGGCGTGTTGAACGTTTATGAGTTTGACAGGGAGTCTGCCATTAAAGAGTATCGCTATCTGCTCTTTCCGGCATACGACAGGGATTGGCTTCATTTCATCGTCGATAGCAGGAACGGATTGAAGCCTTGGGCGGACTATGACATAATCGAGGGCGGAATTGCTAATGACCGAGTCGTCGATACCGTCAACCTGTATTCTCTTGGCCTGATGGATGAAGAGACGGCGCTTTCCCGCCTTTCCGAACATCAGCCAAACAACCAGATATGTATCCTGAATCAGGAAGTCATAGAAAAGCATCTTTCTTTCAAGGAGGTGATTGCATTATGAGTGCAGAAGAACATAGACAAGTACGCAACATTATTCGATGGAATCGAATAGGTTGTATCGTGGTCAAAATGTCCGAGCGCTTCCACATTTCATTGACGGACGCGCTGGATATCTTCTATAAGAGCAATACCTGTCGGCGTTTTCATGACGAGAAAACGGGCCTTTACCTTTACGGGGATAATTACATCGTAGAGGAGTTGGTTCGAGAGTATCAGAACTAGCGACATTTCTGTTTCTACTATACTATAGCTGCTCGGCATCATAACCGTTTCGAACCAGCCCTCTACCGAGGTGCAGGCCCGAAATGTCTATTGGATGGGGGCTGGTCTTGTCCCTCTTAACTGATAGTTGTGGCTTTCATATTTCCATCGCCATACAACTATATTAAAGTCTAGGCTATTCTCAGTTGATAGGGTTCTCAACCGGTCTACGATGTTTCCGAATCTAAGGCTATTAATAGGACCACTGTTCATCATTGTATCCCATAGTCTTTGACTTATAAGCATATTTTGAGCAAATAAATTCGCCTCTCGTTCTTTTGGTGAATCTATTGAGTAAGTGTCACCGGATACAAAGATTTCATTATTATTATACATGTGTTTTTCAATGTGCCCGAGTTCATGGAGTACATTGAAAATAAGCCTGCTCATATCGTTATAACGGTGCGTCGTGATAATGGCAGGGTGTCCGCCAACCTTCATAGAAGCCGCATCAATAGGTGTTTTGTCCAACTTGGGAACCACAGAATAAACAATGCCGTACTTGTTTAAAATGTCGTGGATTTCAGATTCACGAAGCTTTCCTGTATGTGCGCGCACCGCAATGTCGTGTGCAGCCATTTGCGCGTTGCCCTGAGTGAATTGGCTTTGGGGAGAGTTCGCCCGGGATTCAATGTAGGCAAGCGTCAGCCATGTGGTCTGATTCTTCTCATCCACTTCGCTCTTGTCGCTTTTCTTGTAGTTATAATTCAATTTCTGAGCGAATTCCTGGTTCCTGATTTCAAGTGGCTTGAAGCCCAAGAATACTTCCAGTTTCTGCAGTTTTTCCTGCACATAAAGGACGGCGCTGATCTTCAGCCGTTTGTAGAGCTCTGCCAGATTCAGGGTACTGGAGAGCATGTTCTCAGCAACGATAGCTGCTTTCTCGTTCTCGTCCCGTACAGCGATGTCTTTAATATCTCTGTCGTACTGGGTCTGCAATCTCATCCAGAAGTCGGCCGGAATGCCTAATGCGTCTTCCAACTTCTGTGCGATGGATGCGGTGATGTTTTCTCCTTTCAACAGCCTGGTCACGTTTGGAGCTTGCATCCCCATACGTTCAGCCAGCTCTTTCTGGGTCATAGATCTTGACTTGATTTCATCTTTGATAATCTCGGCAGGATGAACGGCCCTGAAAGGGGTGTTGTTTGTGTCATTTGTCGCCATAGCGTTCATTGATTTCGATTAATTTGATCCGAATTCCACCATCGAATTCTTCAAAAAAAAGTCTGTACTTTGCGTTATATCCAATTCTTACACTGCTCAGCCCACTTTTGTCATACTTGAGCTTTTCGTAGTGTAAGCTAGTGTAGGATTTAAGATCTGATGTGTTGGTGGCAGCCCTGATAATCGCCATCACTTTACTCAGATCTCGCCAGAAGGTCTTATTACCTTTCAATTATCGGTAACGTTTGTCGTCGCTCTTGCCGTAGGTAATCACCTCCTCAATTGCGATATCGGCATATTCTATAATGAGTGTTTGAACTTTCATTTGGCAAAGATAATACCAAATTATCAAATCTGATAATTGTTTTGCTTTTTTGTTTGTTTATTTCTCCTTTTCCCCTTATCTTTGCAAGTGTAATAATAGACTTCTAAAACGAAAGAGTTATGGAATACAAAAAACCAGAAGTTTTAGTAAAGAGCCACCTTCAGATGGCTGACTGTAAGAAGGGCCCTTGTGGAAGACCCTCCTGCTCCTCAAAACCTTCGGGTAAGCATTGATCTTAGTGCGGTAGCCTAGAACGCTACCGCATTTGGTTATGTCATACTACAAGTTACCATATATCCTGTATCGAGATTATCCTGATTTCGGTTATCTGACTGATAATCGAAATTTTGGGTATGATACTGCGTCTAAGAGCAGTGTCAAGGTCGGCGATCGGGTTTTGTCGAAGACCGGGAGTGTGTTTTACTCGGTTTTAACGGAAACCCCTCAAACCGTTGAAGAAATTACCTGTCGCTTACTTGAAATCTTCGTAGGCGTTACGGCGACTGAGATAGAGAAAGATGTTGTGGCTTTTTTTCAAGAGTTAGCGAAGGATGGCTTCGTTGGATGTGGCCAAGGTGAGGTCACATATCCTATCTGTTTCTCTTATGCAGATAAGTTGCCTAAGACCCTGCATGAGGATGAAATAGAGAAAACAATCGAAGAAGAGGAATTCTATGAGATGTGGGGACAGAATTATCATTTGTCCCGTGTCCATCTCGAAGTTTCTGCGCCTTGTAATGAACGATGTATTCATTGCTATTTTCCCGAAAACTATCGGAAAGGAGTCATGTCTAGGGAATTGTTCCTCCGGATTCTTGATCAGTGCAAAGAATGTAATGTTTTGAGTATTACCCTAAGTGGTGGAGAACCAATGCTCAACCCTGATTTGCTGTTTTTCATCAAAGAATGTCGCAAGAACAATATCTCTGTTAATCTGCTATCAAATCTTACTCTTCTGTCAGATAAGATACTTCAGGAGTTTGTGAAGACGCCGTTGCTTAGTATTCAGACCTCGTTGTACTCTATGAATGCAGACGTGCATGATTCAATTACGACGGTAAGGGGTAGTTTTGAGAAGACTAAAAAAGCAATAGAGACATTATACCAGCACGATATCCCGATGCAAATCAATTGCCCGATTATGAAGCAGAACAAGGAGACATATCAGGATGTGCTCAACTGGGCCAGAGGAATGAATATCGAAGCGGATAGCGATTATATGTTATTCGGTTGCTTTGATGGTTCATGCGATAATTTGAAGTGTCGACTGGAATTGTCCGAGCTTGAGCCTTTCATCGCCAAGGAATTAGAATCGGGGGAAAGCAATGCCCAGTGTGCGTAAGTTCTGTTTGCATCTCAAATAACGGCAATGTGTATCCTTGTGAGGGATGGCAGAGCCATTCTCTTGGTAATATAAACGATACACCCTTGAAACAGATATGGGAAAAATCCTCTGGCATCCATGAACTAAGGTCGCTCTCTTATGATGACTTCCCCAAATGCCGTGTATGCAAAGACAGGGCTTTCTGTTCCATCTGCCTTATAAGGAACGCTAACGAGAGCGTATCTGGTGATTATAAACATATTAATTCTTATTATTGTGAGATTGCAAGAATGAAGGGATCTTACGCTATGAACAGACATTCTTAATTTTTATCTTCCTCACCAGGATCAATCTTTAAACCTTTCTTTATTCACCCCAAATTAGACATCACTCATTGCCCGGCTTAACCAGAGAAGCCGCCCCTAAGTCGCCAAAATGTCGGCAAAAATTGAGACACAAAAGAGCTAATCGCTGAAAATCAGCCAGTTGGCTCTTTTTAAGGTGCCCCGGGCGGGAATCTAGTCTTTCGAGTTTCTCTGGTCCAGCTGGACCTTGACGCTTTCTTTGTGGATTATTTCCATCAGCGATTTGGCGAATTCCCTGTCCAGTCCTATGGATTCTGCAAGGTCTGACCTGTTTTCCACGATTTCGCTGTAGCGTTTGCTCTGGAGGACCGGCATGTTCCGCTGCTGTTTGTACTGCCCTATCCTGCGGGAAACTTCCATTCTCTCGGACAGGATCCGGAAAAGACTTTCGTCAAGGGAATCTATCCGCGAACGGAAAGATTCAAGACTCTGCTGGTCCTGCACGTTTTCCCTTATCTGCAGCTGGTTGAGGATCTTTTCAAGCTGAAGGGGTGTCACCTGCTGGGTCTTGTCGCTCAGTGCCTGATCCGGATTGCAATGGCACTCGATCATCAGGCCGTCGTACATCAAATCAAGAGCCTGCTGGGAAATCGGTGCTATGAGCGGCTGTTTGCCGCCCATGTGGCTCGGATCGCAGAAAAGAGGAATTTCCGGGAACCTTCTTTTCATCTCGATAGGTATATGCCAAAGAGGAAGATTGCGGTAAATTCCTGTGTCGTAGCTGCTGAATCCCCTGTGCACAAGCCATATATCCTTGACTCCGGCATTTTTGAAACGCTCCACTGCGCCGGCCCAGAGCTCCACGTCCGGATTTATTGGATTCTTGACCATAACCACGAGATCTTCCATTGAGCCCCGGGAGGTTCTCTTGATTTCATCTGCCAGAGCCTGGACCGCAAACGGGTCTGCGGTGGTGCGGGCCCCTACCCAAAGCATATCTATCCCTGAGTCCAGAGCTTGGTTCAAATGCTCCGGTGTAGCAACCTCGCAACAGACCTTCATTCCGGTCTCTTTCCTGACATCCTCAAGCCACTGAAGGCCTTTTGCTCCTACTCCCTCGAACATTCCGGGCCTGGTCCTTGGTTTCCAAACACCTGCCCTGAAAACATCTACTCCCAATCCGGCCAGAGCTTTGGCCGTGTCCAGAACCTGCTGCCTGCTCTCGGCACTGCAAGGCCCGGCTATGATCTTTATTCCGCTTCTCATAAAAAAATTGCTCTAGGGTGATCTGCAATCCTATATATCGGGGGCTGTTTATGCAAACCTATTCACTTTCCCCTGCAAATATAGCGATTGCAGTCCTCAAGAGCACCAACACACGCCATTTCGGCACAAAAAAAACCTGCTTCAATCAAAGCAGGACATACACACACTATAACCATTGAGTTCTTGTACAAAAGCCCTGCCACTTTATTTCCACATCCAGGAATAAAGGTGGTAAATAAGTCTATTTGTACAATTCCTTTTCATCACAGCAGCAAAGGTAGTATATTTTTCTAAATTGTTATCAAAAAAAATAGTAAAAAACAGGAACAACCATTAAATTAACATAAACTTAACATAAATTTTTACTATATTTGTGAACAACTATCTACTATGAACTATAGATGAAACTTTATAATTCAAATAATATCAAGGATATACAAAGCCATATCCCCAAAAATAGCGGAATTTTCGCCATAATTGATAATAAAGTGAAAGATTACTTCACTGATATGGAGAATTGGAACTTTTACACCATTTCTGCTTCAGAATCCTTAAAAACACTTGACACCGTGTCCGGGATTTATTCCTGGCTGATGGAAAACAATGCAGACAGGGACTGCTTCATTATAGGAGCCGGAGGTGGAGTAACCACGGATATCACGGGTTTTGTCGCATCCACTTACAAAAGAGGCGTCAGATTTGCTCTTGTTCCAACAACCTTGTTGTCAGCATCTGACGCTGCTATAGGAGGCAAGAACGGTGTCAATCATCTGGGTGTCAAAAACATGGTGGGAACAATCACCCAACCTGAATGGATATGGCAAAGCACAATGTTCTTCAAGACGCTGGAGGAGAGAGTTTTCAAAGAAGGAATCGCTGAGATGCTTAAGACCTTCATCCTCTATGACGCGTCATACTATGAGAAGGCTGTTCATTTTTTCTCTAATTACAGTCATTCCTCACCGGCAAAAGCAGACGAAAGAAAACTCCGGGAATTAATCCGTGCCTGCGCTGATATGAAAATGAAAGTAGTGGAAAAGGATGAGAAGGACAAAGGAGCAAGGATATTCCTTAATCTGGGGCATACTTTCGCTCACGCTCTTGAAAGTTACCTGAAAGGAAAGGTCCTGCACGGTGAGGCTGTTGCCGCCGGAATATATGCCTCAGCCCAGTTATCAGAAAAGGCAGGCCTGTGTTCTTCCGGTTTTCCAATGAAATTAAAAGAAGACTTCCTGTCTGTGGGCCTCAAACCTTGCTTCAACATAAGTTTTCAGCTTCTCTTCCCGGCAATCCGCCAAGACAAGAAAATTTCTTCAGACAATATTTCAATCATACTTCCAGTCCGTTTGGGCAAAGCCGTCAAACGCAAGATTCCCATGGAAGAACTTTTTGAAATCTGCAAAGACCTCAAAATCTAACACCTGAACAGCCGTGAACAAAACACTTCAAAACAAGATCTGTGTCTGCGTAAACTTTCCTGAGGCAAAAGAATGCAATGAAGCTTTGGCTCAGTTTCCGTTTGCAGAACTGCGCGCTGATTTATGCCGCTTGACAACCAAAGAGACGGAAAGCTTAATTGAAGCCCACCCAGAGTGCATCTTCACTTTCAGGTTTAATGAAGAAACCAGGAAAATGGCCTTGGAGCAAACCCTGGCCGCGATAGACAAAGGAGTGCGTTATGTAGATGTTGACATCCTGTCTCCAGAATCTTTTATAAAGGCTGTAAGGAACAAAATCGCTGAGAAAGGGAACCGCACAAGCCTTGTTGTCAGTTCCCACCAAGACACCGTCTCTTCTCTGGAAGAGATGAAAAAGATTGTCCTCAAATGCAAGAAGGCCGGGGCTGACATCGTAAAAACAGCCCCTTTTGCAAAGACTCTGGAGGAAGCTTCCAGGGTTCTCGAGCTATACAGCGTCTTTAATGAAGAACGTGGAAAACTCATCGCCTTTGCAAGAGGAGAAGCAGGGCAATACACCAGAATCGCCTGCACTTCATTAGGTTCACCTTGGACTTACTGCTCTGCGTCAAACCCGGTGGATGCAGGGCAGTACAGCTACCGGCAAATGCTCGGGAAGATGGGATATGAAGGAGAAGAAAATCACTTCAGGACAGGAGAGGCGACACAAAGCGAGTTGTTCTCCAGGTTCTGCACCAAAGAAGCCGACACAAGGAAGAACCTGAGAGAAAAGTTCGTGAGCATACCTTGCTCCAAGAGTATAGTGCAAAGAGCCCTGATTGCTGCAGCCTTGTGCAACGGGCAGACCGTCCTGAGAAATTTCGAACCTTGCGCAGACACAGATGCCGCCATCGCCTTTATCCGCAAGTGCGGATGCGTTGTTACCGTAGTCCGCGACGGAAGTTCCAAAAGAGGTGAAAAAATGGCGATCATCAAAAGTGCCGGCATTGAAAAATGGAAGAGCTACAAATTTGTGAATGTGGGTGAATCCGCTCTTCTGGCAAGGCTGATACTTCCTGTTTCAGGTCTGGCTTCAAGCCTGAGGAACAAAACATTGATTACCACTCAGGCCAATGTCACCGGAGAAGGTTCTCTTCTTTCAAGAGATTTTTCCCAGACCATAGACGCGTTGAAAAAAGCCGGCATCAAGTGCCTGGCCACCAAAAAAGGCGGGAAGACAACTCTCCCGGTAAACATATACGGAGCTTCTTTCAAAAACAGCTTCACCATTTCCGGCAAAGAGACATCTCAGCTTGTTTCCGGATTGCTGATGGTACTGCCTATGCTTCCGCACAAAACCAGAATGGTTGTGGAAGACGCTGTGAGTATTCCATTCATAGAACTGACAATCAAAGTTTTGGAGGCATTCGGCATCAGAATGAAACAAACAAGGGAGGACCGCAATATAAGATTTGACATAGAAGGGAACCAGACCTATACTCCTGTTGACATGTTCCTTGAATCCGACTGGAGCAGTGCTTCAAACTTTGCCGTTGCCGGAACCTTGGCTTCCATGATAGCTGACAGTTTTGGGCATCCGGAAATTTTCATCCTCAAAAAGATGACCATAGAGACCTCACAGGCAGATGAAAGAATACTGGAAGTACTACAAAAGTGTGGAGTGCAAATCCAGATGGAGAGCCCTGAGATGAAACAGTTTGCCATCGTAAGGGATAACCGCTACAACACCAGGAGAAGCTATTTCCACTCTTTGAGGAACATTGTCATTTCTTCCGGGAAACTTGATGCTTTCTGCTTTGACGCCACAGATTGCCCGGACCTGTTTCCTATACTCACCACCCTGGCTGTTTACTGCCAAGGAGAGAGCCGGATAAAGGGCGTGCACAGGCTGGAAAAGAAAGAAAGCAACCGTGCCCTTTCCATCCTCAGCGAATTTTCCAGGATGGGCTATGACTTGTATCTAGAAGGCGATGAACTGGTCGTAAGAGGAAACTGCGGAAAAGCATTTGACTCCGGAAACGAACCAGGCAGCAAGATATTCTGTTCCAGCCACAACGACCATCGTATAGCAATGGCGGTAATAGTTTGCTCTCTTTTCAGAAACTATGTGGGCAATGCTCCAAGGCAGATATATCTGGACAACATCTCCTGCATAGACAAATCTTTCCCTACATTTGTGGAACGTCTGAAGATGAACAAAACATACTAGAGATGAATAACTACGGAAGCAAATTCAAGATAAGTGTATTTGGAGAATCTCACGGAAAGTGGATAGGAGTGGTATTGGATGGTGTCACTCCAGGCATAGACTTGTCCGAAGAAGATTTCAGGCTGTTTCTTTCCAGAAGAAAAGACGGTGAGTTTCCTCATCTTCGAGCCGGAGTCACTGCCAGAAAGGAAGACGACATTCCTGTTTTGGCTTCCGGAATATATAACGGCAAAACCACTGGGGCTCCGCTTGCCATCTTGTTTGAGAACCTAAGGCAAAATCCGGCAGACTATAAATCTTTCTCTGATATTCCCCGCCCTTCACATTCTGACTTTGCCGCAAAAGTAAAATTCAAAGGCTTCAACGATCCAAGAGGAAGCGGACATTTCTCAGGCAGAATGACTTTGTGCCTTGTAGCAGCCGGTGTTGTAGCAAAAAAGGCCCTGGAAGCTTCCGGGATGCATATTTCTGTGTCATCAAAGATAGAAAGCATTGGAGGGGAGACCGAGGCGGACAAGTGGGCGGACATGATAAATGCCGTAAAAGGAGAAGGAGATTCCCTGGGCGGAGCAATATCCTGCCGGATAGAAGGTGTCCATTCTGGCGTCGGCGACCCGTTTTTCAATTCACTTGAATCCCAGATCGCCCATCTGGCCTTCTCCATACCAGGAGTAAAGGGTATCCAGTTCGGAGATTTTTCAGACTTGAAAAACCCGTCAGGGTGCAAGCCGTCATCCTTGAAAGGCTCAGTCTTCAACGATGCCATAACAGATGCCCAAGGCCATACTTTGACCAACCACAGCGGAGGTATCAACGGTGGCCTATCTAACGGAAACCCGATAGTGTTCTCGCTGGATATCCGTCCGACATCAAGCATAGCAAAACCTCAGCGGACATTCAGTTTCCATAGCGGGCAAATGGAAAGCCTCAGCGTTGGCGGCAGACACGATGCGTGCATAGCACTCAGGTGCCCGGTCATCGCCGAGGCCATATCTTATCTAGTCCTTGCGGACAACCTCCTGTAATCTGTTGTTCCTGAACGCAGGCTCTTTCTACAGGTTTTCCTTAAGGATGGAGCCGGCCACGATAGAGGAAACTTTTGCTCTGACAGGAGCCATGTTACCGGTATCGTACGGATGAACCCTGTTTGCAAGAATGATTACCGCAGTCTTTGTGGCAGGATCTATCACGATTGACGGTCCGGTATAGCCGGTATGTCCGTATGCTGAACCGGAGAAGAGATCTCCGGCAGTATAATAATGAACATCATTGTCCCAGCCAAGGGTACGGCCGAAGCGGCGAACCTCCATAGGAACAGAGGCCATGGCCTTTACTGTAAGCGGACCAAGGATTCTTTTGCCGTCATACTCTCCCCCGTTGAGAAGGGCTGCGCATATCACAGCCACGTCCTCAGCGTTGGTGAATACACCAGCGTTGCCGGAATTGCCCTTGTTCAGAACCCTTGCAATCGGGTCGTGGACCTCACCTATAAGGCACTTCCCGTCAGCCTGCTTCTCGGTTGGAGCCACCAGCTTCATTATTTCCTTCTTTTTCAGAGCCTTTGGCATATATGTGGTATAAGCGAGCCCCAGGCGGTCAAACACGTTCTCCTGAGCATATTCATAAAGCTTCTTGCCTGTAACATTCTGAAGTATGTTCTGGAGGGTGACAAAATTCAGGCAGCTGTAAACGTGGCCCTGTGTAGGCTTGTAAACTCTCTTGCAATGAGCAATCCAATCCATCAGGCTTTCAGGATCCTCTTTTCCGTATTTCTCCTTCACCTGGGAAGGGTTGACATAAGCAGGAAGACCGCTGGTGTGTGTCAAAAGGTCTATTACCCTGATGTGCACTTTCTTTCCGTTTTCATCCACATAAGGCTCAAATCCAGGTATATACATATCCACCCTGTCTATAAGCCTGACCTGCCCGCTCTCTATGAGCTGCATAAAACTCAATGTGGTACCGATGCACTTG
>Ga0310697_10005540_pt1 | contig 12154 bp, 9 predicted proteins | sample 172DNAGHGlowgp2_FD_203883 | JGI IMG/M metagenome (GOLD analysis project Ga0310697, IMG submission 203883) | Sheep rumen microbial communities from Palmerston North, Manawatu-Wanganui, New Zealand - 1728 DNA GHGlow gp2 (v2) (version 2) | ecosystem: Host-associated > Mammals > Digestive system >... | reverse complement strand
CTTGGGCGCGATGCACATGGAGTAGCAGGGCTCGGGGATCTCGATGGCGGGCAGCTCAATATCGTCCTTGGAATCGGTGACGGTGTCGCCGGTCTTCCAGTCCATCTTGCCGATGGCCACGATATCGCCGCAGCAGGCCTCGGTAACCTCGGTGCTCTTCTTGCCGCACATGGTGTACATACGGCCGAGCTTGTCGGTGGAGGAGGCGCGGACGTTGCGCAGGGACATGCCGGCCGCGATCTTGCCGGAGAGAACCTTGACAAAGCTGTACTTGCCGAACTTGTCGGACACGGTCTTGAACACAAAGCCGAGGACGCCGTCGTTCTTGGCCTCGGGAGCGGGGCAGTAGTCGTTGATGCCCTGCAGCATGGCGATGGTGCCGACGTTGGTCATGGCGTCGGTTGCGAACACGGGAACGACTGCGCGCTCCTTCACGCCGACCTTGAGACCCTCAATGATATCGGCCTCTTCCAGCTCCATGGTCTCGAAGAACTTCTCCATGAGCTCCTCGGTAGCGCCGGCGGCGGCCTCCATCAGCTCTGCGCGCAGATCCTCAACATGGCCTGCGTCGGCAGCGGGGACGGCGGTCTTCTCGGCCTTGTTGCCCTTGGTGATGTAGGCGACATTGTGCACGAGGTCGATAACGCCCTTGCCGTCGGAGGTGGGGATGGTGACGGGGCAGATGATGCCGCCGTACTTGCCCTTCAGGGTCTCGAGGGCCTTGAAGTAATCACCGTGCTCCTCATTGCACTTGGAGATGCAGAACATGACGGGGAGCTTGGCGTTTTTCAGATAATTCCAGCTGCGCTGGCCGCCGACGGGCAGACTCTCAGCGGTGTCCTTGGCGGAGGTGACGATCACGCCGCACTCCACAGCGCGCAGGGCGCACAGCACGTCGCCCACAAAATCGAAGTAGCCGGGGCAGTCGAGAACATTGATCTTCGTGCCGCCGAAGTTCACGGGCGCGATGGAGGTTGCGATGGTGATCTGACGGGAGGTTTCTTCCGGATCGTAGTCGCATACGGTGGTGCCGTCGGCAACCTTGCCCATGCGGTCGATGGCGCCGGTGCAGAAGAGCATGCTCTCGGCGAGGCTGGTCTTGCCGTTGTTGCCGTGGCCGATCAGGCAGATGTTGCGAATGTTTTTCGTTTCGTAGCTCATGTGTTGCTTCCTCTCTGTTGAATTCTATGCAAAGTGGATAATCTGCGATCAAGGATCAATTTGCAATCAATTTATTATATACTATGCCGCTTTTCTTGGCAAGAGCAAATTTTATGCGAAAAACAGAAAAACGCGGCAGAGAGACCCGCCGCGCTTTTAAGAAGATGTTGTTTTAGCGTTTCACGCCCACGAAGAAGCTCACCAGCAGCACCGGCAGCGTCCAGAACACCATGTAGAGGAAGAGATTTGCCAAGGGGTTTGCTCCGGTCGAGAGGAAGCGGAAAAAGACCAGCACCACGCCGAGAACCGAGGCAATGACGTTCAGGATGAGGTTGATGTTCGTGGCAAGGAACATGCTGCGCCCGATGGCGGTGACGCTTGTCAGCGGGGCCAGACCCTCGTTGCAGAGGATGGCGGCGATGCGCTCATCCTTCGTGTCCTCCGAAGGCTCGGACAGGCGGAAGCGCTCCACGTAGGGCGGGAAGTCGTAGCCGTCGGTGGCGATGTCGAAGGTGTTGTGCAGCATTTCGGGGTTGACGTTGAAGTCGCGCACCGCGAAGACGGGCGGGCGCGCCGTGCGTACAAGGTCTGTCAGGGCGCGGCGGATCTGCGGCTGCCCCTCATACTTGAGGGAGAAGATGCCGTAGAGAATGCCGTCGATGGCGAGCAGCACCGTGGTCTTGTCGGTGAGGCGGAAGGGGATGCGCACGTTCATCAGGCGCATCAGATCTGTGCTGCCGCAGAGAACGACATGTCCTTCGATGATGCCCTTCATGCCGCCGCCGGGCATGACCTCAAAGCCGTCGATGGGTCTGGCGGGGGAGTAGGTCTCCCGCATCAGCTCACCGAAGCAGCCGGCGGCGCAGCAGCCGGAGGCCTGCATCATGGAGCCCGCGTAGGAGATGACCTTCTGCGCGTCCTCGTCGGCGAAGATGCGCACGCTCTCAATACTCACGGCGCTCTCGGGGAAAAGGTCGCGGTCGGTGACGATGAGGTTCTTGCTGGCCCCGATGTCGCAGAGACCGGACCAGCCCGCGATGGCCGCGCCGAATTTGAAGATCCGGTTCGAGCCGAGGAAGAAGGGCAGGGAGAAGGAGAGCATAGCCCCGAAGGGGACAGTCAGCGCAAGCATGGCCGAGAGAATGTAAATAAACTCGGGGTAGCTCTTTTTTGCGATCATGACAATGATGGACAGGATCAGCGCCAGCACAAAGAGCGCCGGGGCAAGGCGGCGGTAAAGCGTCTCGTCGGGACCGGCCTCCTCGGTCCTGCGCACAAAGCCGCGCACGGAGCGCAGGGATTTGAGCAGGGTGATCTGATCCTTTTCCAGGGTGTTCTCTCCGGTGACGGCGAAGAAGTGCTTTCCGATGGCGGGCACACGCGTCGCCTTGCGAAGGCCCCTCGCCGAGAGGTAGGAGGCCAGCAGCAGCCCCACGATGGAGGCAGAAGAGATGGCGCACAGCGGCATATGCTGCGCCGCCGTCTTGGACAGGGCGACAATCAGGGCATCAAGCCCCGTGAAGAAGCAGGACACGACTGCCAGGCTGTCCGCCCCAAAGTGCAGACGTACAGCGTTTGTTATGGCATTTGTCACCATGTCGAGGCCGAGCAGCATAATCACAGCCTGCATGCCGAAGCAGAACGCCGACGCCACGGGCAGGGATTTCATCATTCCCGGCACGGGCATCTCCAGTGATATGTAGAGCAGCACCGCGAGCGCCACCCCACTGATGCGCAGCCTGTACCGCATAGAGCGCAGGAAGGAGCCGTAGTATTTGGAAGCCTCCGCAGGAGTGACCTCATCGCCGAGATCCTCCGAACTGTCGCGCATGGTTGCGGCGGTGCGCCCGCGCACGGTGCCGCGCAGCTTGAGCCATACGGAGGCCAGAATCGACAGCAGGTATTCCCGGAAGGTGGGCGGGGCGTACATGTCGGATTCCCGATAGCGGCGGCTGCTCTCGTCATCGTAATCGTCAAAATCCTCGTCATCCTCGTCGGTGTTGTCAATGCTCTCCGGCGCGTCGGTGTAGTCCGGATCGTCCCGGTACGAGGGATTGACAGCGTAGATGGCGGGCCCGGCGCTGTCATCCGTGACCTCAATCTCCTTTACGGAGCCCTCCTCCTCGTCGTGAGCGCTCGGTGCTTGCGCAGACTCGGGTGCCGCGCGGCGTCTTGCCCTGCTCAGGAAGGAGCGGTGCTGCTTGCGCGGCGGTTCTGCCGTGTCCTGGCGCTCCGCCAGCGGGTCGTCGTAATCCGGTGTCCACTGGGAGGGGTTGTACTCGGTCTGCTGCGCGGGGACATAGTCCTCGTCCGCGCTCAGGTCAACCGCGCTGTTGGCATAGGAGATGGTCTGGTTTGTGTTCTGACCGCCGAGATTAAAGCGCTTGTCGATCTCCGGCTCCCCGGCATCGGCCTGGTAGACGTGCTGCTCGTTTTTGCCGCGATACTCGCGTACATCGGCGTCGTAATCCATTGCCTGGTCGAGGTCAAAGTCGTATTTTTCGGTCTCCTCCGTCTTCGCCGCGTAGGCCTTGGCATCGGAAACCGGGTCGGCCTGGCTCTCAATGCCCAGCAGGTCGTTGAGCTCCATGCGGTAGTCGGTGTTGCTCCTGCGGCTGCGGCGGTCAGCGGCACCGGACTTTGCCTGCAAGTCGGCAATCAGCTCCCGTGCTTCCTGCTCGGTTTTTCCGCGCGTTCCGCCGTGTATCGTATAGAGCCTGCCGCTGTCAGGTGTCTCGGCATCAAAAGCCTCGCGCGTATCGACAGGGGATTGCTCGGGATAGTCGTCGGCGGGATCGCTGTCCGGATAGGAATCCGGACGGCCCATGACCTCCGGGGGGTCCTCCTCTGCGGGCACCGCTGTCGGCTGCACGGCCTCGTTCACGCGCTTTTTCAGGCGGGACAGAAGGCCGCCCCTCTTCTTTTCAGGCTCCTGCCTGCGCCGGTGTACAGGCTCCTCGTCCGGCCCGGGCTGATCGTATTCGTCCTGAGAGAGATAGCTGTCGGGCGCTGCGTGCTTCGGATGCGGATAGGCATCCGGCTCTGTCTGATCCGGAGCGGGCTCCGCCCTGTCGGCGGAATCCTCTGCGGGGGCATCAGCCGGGACAAAGTGCCGCGGAATGGGTGTATCCTGCGTATAGGAGGCCTCAATCGAATCGTGAACGTGCTCGGCAATGCTGTCCGCGCCCCTGTCGTCATCCGTCTGATCCTTCACGGCGAAGAGATTGTCATACTTGGTGGGCAGATCCGGCAGATCATCCGTATTCGGTTCATCGGTGCTGCTTCCAAAATGGAACGTGCCCCCGTCGCTTTCACTTCGGCGGGAGGCGGCAGGGCGCTGCTCCAGCTCAAAAGTGTTTACGTCCTCCCAGACAGGCTTCTTCGTGGTGGCGGGCTGACCGCGTTTCCCTATATTTTCTGTATTGAAATCGTCCATTGTCTCACCCTGTCCTTTTCTCAGGAAAGCCCATGTGCGTCAGAGACTTCTCTGCCGCAATATCTCGTACATGGTGACGGCGGCTGCCGCCGAGGCGTTGAGGGAATTGAGCCGCCCCTTCATGGGGAGGCTGAGAATAAAGTCGCAGCTCTCGCGTACAAGGCGGCCCATACCGTCACCCTCAGACCCGATCACGAGGGCGATGGGGCCGGTGAGGTCGGTGCGCCAAAGCTGGGAGGCCCCGTCTGCCGCCGTGCCGTAGACCCAAAGTCCGGCGTCCTTAAGCTCTTTAAGGGCCGAGGGGATGTTGGCGACACGGGCGATGGCCATATATTCCGCGGCTCCGGCGGAGGCCTTGCCCACAATGGCGGTCAGGCCCGCGCTGCGGCGCTTGGGAATCACAACGCCGTGGGCGCCCACGCACTCCGCCGTGCGGATGATGGCGCCGAGGTTGTGCGGGTCGCTGATTTCATCGCATACGATCACAAAGGGAGCCTCGCCCCGTTCCTCAGCGATGGCGAGGATGTCCTTCACCTCGCAGTATTCACGCACGGCGACAAGCGCCACCACACCCTGGTGGGCCTTGGTGCGGCTCATGAAATCCAGCTTGCGGCGGTCGGCCTCGACCACCACGACGCCCTGATCCCTGGCCTTGGAGGCAATGTGCCCCAGGGTCTTGTCCACGTCGCCCTTGGCAATGAAGATCTTGTCGATGGCGCGCCCGGCGCGCAGGGCCTCTATGACCGCGTTGCGGCCTTCAATAATATCGTTTTCAATGGCCTCGCGGCCGTTATCCTTTTCTTTTTCCACGGTTCGTACCTCGTCCATAATTTCGTGGTTTACATATTACCATACCTGCGCTTTTTTTGAAAGACCCTGTTTGCAAATTTACAAAATTTTATAGACATCCCATCCGGAACGGGGTATATTGGTATACAATCCATGAGAATCAGGAGAAGCTCTATGAAAGATCCAAGATTAGAAATCGAAAAATTCTGCCGCCGCCACCCGAATTTCGGCATCCCCAATCTGATGCGCTATATTGTGATCGCAAATGTGGTCTTCTGGCTGCTGGGCGCGGTCAACCGCCCGCTGATGGGCTATCTGCTTTTCAGCCCCTCGCTGATCCTGCGCGGACAGATCTGGCGGCTTATCAGCTTTGTTTTCATCCCTCCCTCCACGGGCGTGCTGGCCTTCATCGCCTTTTACTTTTACTACTGGATCGGCACTACGCTGGAGAACCAGTGGGGAACGGGCCAGTTCACCATCTACTTCTTCACCGGCGTGATCCTCACGATCCTCTACGGCTTCGGCATCTACTTCATCACCGGCAGATCCGTGCTGCTGAGCTCGACATATATTTATCTGTCCATGTTCTTCTCCTTTGCGGCGCTCTTCCCGGATATGCAGGTGCTGTTCCTGTTCATCATCCCGGTCAAGATGAAGTATCTGGCCCTGGTGGACGCGGCCTTTTTCCTGATCTCCGTCTTCACCACACCCTTCCCGGAAAACCTGCTGCCGGTTGTTGCGATCCTGAACTTCCTGATCTTCTGCGGCGGGGATCTGAAGAGAATGCTGCCGCGAAAGCAGAGCAAGGGGACCATCAACTTTAAGCGTGAGGCCGCCCGCATCCGCAGGGAGCAGCAGGACAAGCTCTATACCCACAAGTGTGCTGTATGCGGCAGGACGGATGCGGACTATCCGGAACTGGAATTCCGCTACTGCTCGCGCTGCGCGGGCTACCACTGCTTCTGTATCGACCATATCAACAACCATATCCATTTTACGGAGTAAGAGAAAAAGCCGCGCAATCCCCATGCTTCCCCCAGCCGCCTGCGGCGTTTGGGGGAGGGGGACCGCTTCAGCGGTGGAAGGGGTTTGTGCGACGACCGGATGATTTGGGTTCATTAGAGAAAAAGCCGCCCGCGGGGGCGGCTTTTTAGGAAAGCGCTGATTAAATCGAAATGTGTGAATTGGCGAGCAATTTTTCGACTGACGAAAGGAACAACACAGAGAGAAGCGCAATCGACGAGGGGAGACAAATTTGAAGGCAAAGGGATTGCTTCTTACTGCGGCGAGTATTCTGATCATGTTCGGCATGGTGCTTGGCCTGCGGCTCTATCAGGGCTATGAGCGCGCCGCCGAAGCGGACAGACTCTATGCGGCCGGGGAATATGAGGCGGCAAAGCTTCTCTATCTGGAGCTGCAGAACACCGAGGGTGCGGCAAGCTGTGACGCGCAGATCCGCGAGGGGCAGTATCAGAACGCGCGTCGGCTTCTGGATTCCGGCGATTATGAGGGGGCGGGTAAGCTGCTCGCCGCGCTGGGAGATTATAAGGACACGCGCGCGCTTTTGCGAGACTATGATTTCATGCGGGCCGGCGCCCTCGCCGAGAGCGGGAAGCCGGAGGAGGCGCGCACGATCTATCTTATGCTGGGGGACTATCCCGGCTGCAGGGAGGCGCTGGAGGCACTGGTCCCGGCCCTCTATGAGCGTGCGCCGCGCCTGGCCTCAAGCGGCAAGCTGGAGCTTGCATGCGCTATCTGGCAGGAGTGCGGCGATTATCGGGACAGCGCGAAGTATCTGGAGCGGGGCCGTAAGATGCTGGCACAGCAGGCGGACGTGACGCATGTCAGACTCGACGATCCTACCCGGCGCTTTGATAATCCCTTTTACAAGAAGGCTTACAGGACAAAGGACGCCTACATCCTCTTCCCGGAGGAGCCCAACGCGGACACGCGGTATTTCCTCTATTTCCCCGGCGGGCGGGACGAGGAGCTGTATACCGAATTTCTCTACTACTACATGGCAAATCCCGCGCCGAACACCCTGGCTGTCTTCCTGCGTCGAAACGATCTGCCGGATATGAAGGGCTGCTGTGAAAAGGCCCTGCGCATCCTGGACGAGGCGGCGGCGGACTGCGGCGTTTTCCCGACCGCGGCGCTGGCGGCAGGCTCCAGCCTCGGGGCCTATCCTGCGCTGCAGGTACCGATGATCGCAAAGCGGAACTATGCCGTCGAGATCTCCTGCGTCCTGTCGCTCGACGCGGGCAACGCCTGGGGTGAGCCGGAGCTGGTGCCGACCGCAGAGCAGTGCAGGGAGCTTGCCAAGCTCGGCACGCATCTCTATCTCTTCCAGCCCACCTGGGAGGACACGTCCTACGAACCTGTAGCCAGACTGGTAAACGCGGGCTGCTGGGTGATGCTGGCGGGCTGTCTGCATGACGAGCACGAGCAAATCACCTATGACGCGTTTGAGCTCGGCGTGATCGACTGGGCCCTCGGCACCAGGGAGGAGCGCTGCCCAGGCGAGATTTACAGCTTCCGAAGGCTGAAAAACTGAACAATAATAAGAAAAAACGCTGATCGGCATTTGAACCGATCAGCGTTTTGCGTCTGCGTGCGTTTACCGCTCCTTCCCGCGGAAGAAGAGGCCCAGCATGCCGGGGCCGACATGCGCGCCGGAGAACGGCTCGTGCTGGCAGATGGTGATGTCCACGTCCGGGGTGATGGCACGGACAAGTCCGGCCAGGTATTCCGCGTCGGCAAGGCAGTCACCATGGGAGATGCAGATGGTCTGCCCCTCCTGGTCGATGCGCTTTTCATCGTATTTTTTGGCCAGCATCTCAATGGAGTTACGGCGCCCGCGCACCTTGGTGCAGGAGATGATGTGCCCCGTGCTGTCACCAAAGAGGATGGGCTTGATGTTGAGCACCGTGGCGATCTTCGCGGTCATGCCGCTGACGCGGCCCGTGTTCTTCAAAAAGTTCAGATCGTCCACCGTGAAGTACTGGCAGGTGTGGGGAACCTCCGCGTCGAGAATGGCGGCGGCCTCCCGCACGGGGACACCCGCACGGCTCAGCGCGGCAGCGCGCACTGCGAGCAGTCCGTTTCCGAAGCCGCAACCCAAAGAGTCCACAATATGGACAAAGCGCCCGGAGTAAAGCTCCATCAGCTCTTCGGCGGCGATGCGGGCAGCGTTGTAGGTGCCGCTGATGCCGGAGCTCATGGAGATATAGATGATATCCTGCCCCTGCGTCAGCAGCGGCGCAAAGCGGGAGAGGAAAAGCTGCGTATTGAGCAGGGAGGTCTTCACAACCTTGCCCTTGCGGAGGTCTTCATAGAAGGACGGCCCGTCAAAGTGATCCACATCGCCCCAATAGGTCTTCGCCACGCCGTCAACCGTATAATCACAGGGGAGAAGCTGGATCCCGTCCAGCATTGACTGCGGCAGGTTCGCGCTCCCATCCGCAAAAACGGCAAAAGACATAACAATGCCTCCTTTATCCGATCCCTCGGTTATCTGAATCTAAGCTATCAACTTTATAATACACAGATCCGGCATTTTGTCAAATCAAATGTATCTAATCTTGCGAATTATATTAGCACATTCAAAACACTATGTCAACCAAGACAATAAAAATATTCATCTTGATTCCTGGATTAAATCTGTTATAATAGGGGCAGAAACTTGAAACGGAGATGCAGGTATGACCTACAACAAGGAACTGATCGCGGGCAAGCTGCGCCGGTGGGAAAAGTATCTGGAAAACTACCGCCTGCCTGACTGGGAGGAGATCCCGGATTTCGGCCTGTATATGGATCAGGTGGTGACGCTGCTGACTCAGTATCTGGACTATATGCCGCCAGAACTCAAGGAGGAGCAGATCATCACCCCGGCTGCGATCAACAACTATGTGCGGAAAAAGATCATGCCCGAGCCGATCAGGAAAAAATACTATCGTGTTCATATCGCCTATCTGGTCATGGTCTGCACTTTGAAGCAGAGTCTCTCAATTCCGACGCTGAAAACCATGATCCCCATGGGGCTGAGCGAGGAAGAGCTCCGGCGTGTATACAGCGCCTTTGTGGCCCGCCACAGGCTGAGCTGCACCTATTTTCTCAAGCAGGTGCGCATCGCGGCGGGCGGCATCCTGGATCACGGCGCCGAGGAGGTGACGGAGATCACCACCGACGATACCAACGATCTGATCTCGTCCGTCGCGGTCATCAGCGGCTTTGCCCGCCTGATGGCGGAAAAGCTCCTGCTGCTGGAGGGGAAGGACCTTACAAACGGCGGCAGCATCGAAACGCGCGACGGGAAGCAGGACTGAGCGGATGGAAATTCTCTTTCTGGATTCCGCCGTGATCGTATGTGTCAAACCGGCGGGCGTTCTCTCCACGGATGAACCCGGCGGACTGCCGGGGCTTGTGAGAAGAGAATTGGGCGATGAGGGTGCCGATGTGCGCACGGTGCACCGCCTGGACCGGGCGGTGAGCGGGCTGATGGTCCTGGCCCGCAGCGCGGAGGCGGCATCGTCGCTCAGCCGGGAGATCCGTGAGGGCGGCTTTGAGAAGGAATACCTCGCCGTGGTGCACGGCACGCCGCCGGAGCGCGGAGAGCTGCGCGACCTCCTGTGGCGGGACAAGGCGCGCAAAATGACCTTTGTGGCCGAGGGCCCCGGTAAGGGTGTACAGGAGGCGGTGCTCGACTATGAGATGCGCGGGCGCGGCGAGGGGATGAGCCTTGTGCGAATCCGCCTGCACACAGGCCGCACCCACCAGATCCGGGTGCAGTTTGCCACGCGCGGCTGGCCCCTCTTTGGAGAGCGGAAATACTGCCCGGAGCCGGACGAGTGCCCGCTTGCCCTCTGGTCCCATGCGCTCTGCTTCACGCATCCACAGACAGGGGAGCGCTTGCGCTTTGCGAAAGCGCCGCCGTCCTTCTGGCCCTGGACCGCCTGTGAAGAATTAAACAGCTAAGAAAAGTCCCCACTGCTTGCAATCATATTGTGCGCAATCTATAATGATGAAGTAAATTTTTCCGGGCATGCTCCAAAACGGAGCGGCGCAGCGATGGGAGGTTTTTCCCTTGATTTTGAAATATCTTTTGATTCTGGCCGGTTCCTATGTGATCGGCTCGCTGAGTCTTTCGATTCTTGCTTCCCGGCATCTGTTCGGCGGTGACATCCGCAAGGAGGGCAGCGGCAACGCGGGCGCAACCAATATGGCGCGCGTGCACGGCTGGGGCGCGGGACTGCTGACGCTGGCGGGCGACGCGCTCAAGGCCGCCGTGTGTATGCTGGCCGGCAACGCTCTGGCGGGGGAGATCGGCCTGTGTCTCGGCGCCGGGGCCTGCATGCTGGGCCACTGCTTTCCCGTGCTGCATAATTTCAAGGGCGGCAAGGGCATTGCGGTCGGCGGTGCGATCGGCTTCGGCATCGACTGGCGCGTCGGCGTGTGCACGGTCGCGTCGTTTCTCCTGGGCTCGCTGCTGTCCAAAAAGGTTTCCGTCGGTTCCCTCTGCGGCGCGGTCGCCATTGCGGCGTCCTCGTTCCTGTTCCATGTGAGCACGCCGCGTCTCATCCTCTCCATCTTCTGCGCATGTCTCGCCATTGCCCGTCATCACGCCAACATCAAGCGCCTGGCGGATGGGACGGAGCCGGATTTCAAGGCGGCCGACGGCAAGAAAAAATAAGACCCGCTGTATTTAAGGGTACGCTGCAAAATGCGCTGTCAATGCGCGACCGGTTCGCAAACCGGTCGCGGCAATCCGTTTTCTCTGCGCAAGGAGGACGGATTCCCAAACCAGTGACATCGGTCACCGGTTCGGAATGACAGGGCAGTGCGTTTTGCGGCGCGCCCTTTTTAATGCCGTTTCTTTTTACATTTTTTTAAACTATTTGAATGCCGCCGCGCTATAATGGACACAAGATAACAAGAAGAAAGGCTGAATCAATATGAGTAAACGCGCGCTTGTCGTAGAGGACGACGCCAATATTGCGGAGCTTCTGCGGCTTTATCTGGGAAAAGACGGCTTCGACGTGATGATCGCGGCGGACGGCGGCAAGGCCGAATCAAGCTTTGACCTGTTTCAGCCGGACGTTGTGCTGCTGGACATCATGCTGCCGGTCAAGGATGGCTGGGAGGTCTGCCGCAGCATCCGCCGCAAGTCCTCCACGCCCATTATCATGCTCACCGCAAAGGGGGAGACGGCGGATAAGATCAACGGCCTTGATATGGGAGCCGACGACTATGTGACCAAGCCCTTTGACGTAAAGGAGCTGCTGGCCCGCGTGCATGCGGTCATGCGCCGCACCGATGCCGACGCGCCGGTGGAGAAGAAGCTCAGCTACGACAAGCTTGTGATCAATCTGGAATCCTATGAGCTCATCGTGGACGGCAAGAAGATCGACACCCCGCCCAAGGAGATGGAGCTTCTGTACCACCTGGCGGCTTCGCCCAACCGTGTCTTTACCCGCAACCAGCTTCTGGATGAGGTATGGGGTTTCGACTACTTCGGCGACTCGAGAACCGTGGACGTTCACATCAAGCGCCTGCGCGAGAAGCTGGAGGGCGTCTCTGACAAGTGGTGCCTCAAAACCGTCTGGGGCGTGGGATACAAGTTTGAGTTGCTTGAAGGCTGAAACCCCTTGAATTTCCTAGCTTTTATTTGATATACTACCCTCGAAAACAGCGAAAAACTAGCAAAAAAACTAGCATTCGCAAAATTGGGAATATATGGTAAAAATAAAAAGCGAGGAAAAGTTCAAAATG
>Ga0310697_10005539_pt1 | contig 12154 bp, 12 predicted proteins | sample 172DNAGHGlowgp2_FD_203883 | JGI IMG/M metagenome (GOLD analysis project Ga0310697, IMG submission 203883) | Sheep rumen microbial communities from Palmerston North, Manawatu-Wanganui, New Zealand - 1728 DNA GHGlow gp2 (v2) (version 2) | ecosystem: Host-associated > Mammals > Digestive system >... | reverse complement strand
TGGATTGATAATGTGAAAACTGTATTTTGTTTTCACTCATTGTACATTGTCTTCCCTTTTCGGACACTCATGGAAATCGTTGTGTTTTTTGTTTCTATGGTTCCATTTTTAGAGGAAAGGTACGAATTTTTTCTGACAGTGCCAAATTTATTTTTCAAGGGGCTGGGGGATAGATGCTATAGAGGGGATAGATAGAATAGGGGTTAGCAGTAGCAAGGATGATGGTACACTATCGGCATAACGGTGTTCTCCATGATAGCATCATCGAAAATTGTACCGATTATACTAGCATCTGAGAGGTTGGCATCGGTGAGGTCTGCACCGGTGAGGTCGGCCATTGATAGGTCAGCCATTGATAGGTCGGCGCCACGGAAATTGGCTTCGTGGAGATCCTCGCCATAAAGGATAGCCCTATAGAGTTCTTCACCCTCGGGGAGGGTGAGGATGACTTCGCCGTGTATGTTCTTAATCTGGACCATCTTGTTATTTTTTTGTTGGTGCAAAGATACGCATTTTTTCTGGATAGAGGCAAAAATATTTATCAAGGGGCTGGGGGATAGATGCTATAGAGGGGATAGATTTGATAGGGGGGGTAGAATTGATAGATGGTTTTTCACCGTTTCTTACTTTTTATTGGACAGCAATAAGTGTTTTTTCATAATTGCACGGCACAACTCCTCACGTGGGGGTTGTGCTTTATTTTTGTGGGGCAAGGCATAACTAACATTGATAAACCAAGAATATTGGTTCAACTTCTTCAAGTCTTTTCTTTTATTCCAATTATAATAATCTTTATCCCAACTACCATACATAGTGACAGTGTGTTTGTACATCTTTTCTTCTTTATCCATAAGGGAACATATCTTTTTTTCTATGTGATTCAGAAGAATATTATCACCAAAATTCAGTCTGAAATCAAAATTCTTTGAACCTTTCTTGCAAAAATAGATTGCTGGGTCTGTCATTTGTGTTTCTTGAAACAATTCACTATTCACAATCTCTATCCTCTCACATCCGAATCTTTTCAAGAATGTTCTCTCCCTCTTCATCCTTACATCGTATATACATTTGGATGGCATAATGAAACAGAGTTTGTCACCAAACACACAAGTACTTGACTTCATTATATTAAAATGAAGCAATCTACTGCCCACCTTATCCTGTCCGTATGGTGGATTACCAACGATTACATCAAATCTCATATACTAAATATAACAAATAAAAAAGGAGGTCAATCGACCTCCTTTTGTTATTGTAGTTGTTCCTTCCAAGTCTTTCCACACTTACGACAAGTGTAAACCCGATAAGTGTTGTGGACTTTATGTTTTCCAAACTCCGTCTTGTTTTCATTCTCATCAAGATATTCCTCCTCATACGAAATTGATGAGTTGTTGTAACAGTTGTGGTATATCTTATCCGGTAATGAATACTCACCGTTTCCTATCATAAACATCACAAGTGCCCACGACATATTAAAAAAACAGAAAAAAAAAGAGACTCCAACCAGAGTCTCTTTTTTATTAAGTGTGAATTTATTTTGTAAATTCTTCGTCAATTTCGTTTGTGGGATTTCCATCGTTCCAGGCCATCACCATTCTCTGTAGATTTGTCAGTCCGTAGTTCTTTTCAGATTTTTCGTCCAACCACACTACAACTCTATCACGGACATCTGTGATTCCATTCCAACTTTTCGGGTAGTTACCCTTTGTTCTCCATATGGTCATATCTTTGATGTGCTCGAACTTTATTTCAAGTTCAATATCACCGTTGTCAATCTGGATGTGAAAATGTGGGGTCTTTGTCCCTTGTTCATCATTCTCACCATAAACTATTACCTTAGACTTTCTCGGAATGTTGTCCGTCGGTCGTGATATGGTTGCCATCTCGTCAATTCTATGGAGAGATGAGAACTCGTTGTTTATCGTGTATTCTTCAAATTTAAGCATCTTGTTATCCATAACGTAAAAGTTTTAAGTATATTGTATTTATGCCTTTTTACAAAGATACTATTATTTTCTGACATATCAAAATTTATTGACAAGAAATACAGTGAATTATCTATATTTTGTCGCCAACAGGTATATTATTACCAAAATTTATATGTCCTACAATCACTCGGTGGATATTTTGCTTCCGGAAGTCCCAATACAGACCTTACGTTCTTTGATGCTTTCACAGCCTCATCGTAATTGTCATAAACCGCCCATTGGTTTCCACCACGTACAACTGGGCAAGCTCTGTGTGGACGGGAGGAAAAGGGAGAGGTGTCGACGGACTGCAGGGGTTAGACCAAGGCGGCCAAGTCAGCAAAACGGTCAATAATATGGTCGGGACGGGCGGTTTCGAGCTTTGGGCGCGACTGGTTGCCATAGCTCACGCCACAGGTGTGGCATCCGGCCGAGGTACCCATCTGTAGGTCGAAAACGGTGTCGCCTACCACGAGGGTGTGCCGAGCCTCGATGTGCAGCACCTGCATAGCCAGCAGTGCGAGGTCGGGAGCGGGTTTGGGGCGCAAGGGCCGTTGGTCGGGGCGGAGCAGGTGGTCGTCGCCTTCGCCGAATACCCGGGCAAGGGGGATGAAGCGTTCAATGCCCAGCTGTTGAACCAAGGGATCGAGGGACATGTGGTGACGTGACGACACGATGGCCATGCGCACGCCGCATTGCTGCAGCAGGGCGAGGGTGGACAGCACATCGGGGAAGAGGCTTATGTGGTCGAGTGCCAGCGAGGGGAATATGTCGCGGTATATGCTGGTGGCCTCGTTGATGCGGTCGGGAGGGGTGGCGGTGGCTAGGCGGAAACAGTCGTCAAGTGGCAGCCCAATGGTTTTGGCAATGGCCGCGGGGTCGGCCTCAGGTAGCGACATGCGTTGCAGGGTGCCCTGCACGGTACGCACTATGCCCTGTTGGGTGTCGGCCAATGTGCCGTCGAAGTCGAAGAGGATATCGGTGTAGTTCATGTCGTGATAACGCAGAAGGGAAGAAAAAAGTATGTGGCAACGATGGTGGGACGTGGGTTGGGGGTTGGGAGAGCGAACCTACACTGGACATACCCCCAATGACGGATCGGTTAACGGGGCAATTCGAAGGGTCGGTTCGGGAAAAGGGGATGGGGCGGGAGGCGGTTTAAATGTTAAAACTGTCTTTGTGGGCTACATTTACTGCATAAGTGGAGTTTTTTTAGTATTTTTGCAGAATGAAAAAATAAAGATTACCGAATATGGATATTCAAGAGATTGAAAAACAGTTTGAGCAGCGGTTTGGCTATAAGGGAGGCGTTTGCTTTGCGGCTCCGGGCCGTATTAACTTGATAGGTGAGCACACTGACTATAATGGTGGGTTTGTGTTTCCGGGAGCTGTGCAGCAATGCATCATGGCTTGTGTTTGCCCCAACAAGACACGCAAGGTGAGGGCGTATGCCCTCGATTTGGACGGCTTCTTCGAGTTCATGATAGACAATCCGGAGGGGCCCAAGACGACGCATTGGCGCTATTTGTTCGGTGTGGTGCGGGAGATGATGGCCCGAGGGGTGGAGATAACGGGTTTTGATGTCGTGTATGCGGGAAATGTGCCGCTGGGTGCTGGGATGTCGTCGTCGGCTGCATTGGAGAGTTGTTTTGCCACAGCCTTGAACGAGCTTTTTGACGGAGGATTGGACCGGATGACATTGGCGCGTGTGGGTCAGGATACGGAGCACAAATATGTGGGGGTGAAGTGTGGCATAATGGACCAGTTTATCTCGATGCACGGAAAGGCGGGGAGCCTGGTGCGGCTGGACTGCCGTAGCGGAGAGTATGAGTATTTCCCGTGGGACCCGATAGGATACAGGTTGGTGCTGGTGAACAGTTGTGTGAAACATATATTGGTGGGTTCGCCCTACAACGACCGCCGCGAGAGCTGCGAACGGGTGGCAGAGCGGGCCGGGGTGGAGACGTTGCGCGATTGTTCGCGTGAGCGGCTTGAAGCGCTGAGGCCGATACTTGACCCGACTGACTATAGGCGCGCCCACTATGTGCTGGGCGAGGAGGCGCGGGTGATGGCCGTGAGCGAGGCGCTGAAACGGGGCGACTACCGCGAGGTGGGCCGCCAGATGTATCTTACCCACGAGGGACTGAGCAAAGACTATGAGGTGAGCTGCGAGGAGATGGATTTTCTGGTGGAGGAGGCCCGACGTTGCGGCGTTACGGGCAGCAGGATTATGGGAGGCGGATTTGGCGGGTGCACCATCAATTTGGTGTCCGAAGAGCTGTATGATGCCTTTGTGGCCGAGGTTGCCGCCAACTATAAGCAGCGTTTTGACCGCGAATGCAAGATTATTCCCGTGGTGATAGGCGACGGGGCAAGGCGTGTGAATTAGAACAGACATAATAATCCCGAAAGAACAATATGCATATGAAGCGTTTTTTGTGTTGCCTTTTGATGGCTGTGCTGACGGTGGGGTTTGGCATGCAGGCCACCGCCAAGGAGAAGCAATTCACCCTGAAGTCGCCAAACAATAAGCTGGTGAGCCATATTGTGGCCACAGCCGAGAACGAAATAACATACGACATAGTGTATGATGGAGTGACCATTATGCTGCCCTCGCATTTGGGGATGAACCGCGTGTATGACAAGGGTGTGAACGGAAGTATGGCCGTCAGCAAGTCGGCCACACGTGCTGTGGACGAGACAGTGCCCTCGCCGTTTACCCGACAGGCGACCATGCGGAATTGCTACAACGAACTGACGTTGCAGGTGGGCAAGGACCTCTGTGTGGTGTTCAGGGCGTATAACGAAGGCATCGCGTACCGCTATGAGGTGCTGCGGCCGTGCAATGTGCGGTTCGAGAAGGTGGAGTATAACTTTGCCGGCGACTATAGGGCCACAGTGCCTTATGTGACCAGTTTCGATGCCAACAAGGGGCACGAGACACAGTATATGTCGTCGTTCGAGAATTTGTACACCACCACGCAACTGTCTAAACTTGACGAGCGCCGCCTTTGTTTCCTCCCGCTACTGGTGCATGCGCCCCACGGGGTGAAGGTGTGCCTCACCGAGTCTACCCTTACCGACTATCCCGGCCTCTACCTGAAAGGGATGGGAGATGCCGGACGGCTGGAGGGAGAGCACGCCCCCTATCCCAAGACACTGGAGCAGGGCGGGCACAACAACCTGCAGATGCTGGTGAAAGAGCGCGAGGAATACATTGCCAAAGTGGACAAACTGTCGGTGTTGCCTTGGCGCATAGCAATGGTGGCCAAGAACAGTGCGGAGCTGGCCATGAACAATATGAGCTACTTGCTGGGAGAGCCCTGCAAGGTGGCTGACCTCAGCTGGATAAAGCCCGGCAAGGTGGCGTGGGACTGGTGGAACAACTGGAACATTGGGGGTGTGGAATTCAAGGCCGGAATAAACAACGACACCTATAAGCACTATATAGACTTTGCTTCGCAGTATGGCATAGAGTATGTCATATTGGACGAAGGGTGGGCGGTGAACAAGAAGGCTGATTTGTTCCAGGTGGTGCCCGAGATAGACTTGCCGATGCTGGTGCAATATGCGCGGGAACGGAATGTGGGGCTGATACTATGGGCCGGATATTATGCGTTCGACCGCGATATGGAGCATGTGTGCCAGCACTATAGTGAAATGGGAATCAAGGGTTTCAAGATAGACTTTATGGACCGCGACGACCAGATGGTGACGCAGTTCTATAAGCGTGCCGCCGATATGTGCGCCAAATACCATCTGTTGGTTGACTTTCATGGAGCGTTCAAGCCGGCGGGATTGAACCGCACTTATCCCAATGTGCTAAACTTTGAGGGTGTGGCGGGATTGGAACAGTTGAAATGGGCTCCGGAAACGTGGAACCAAGTGCAATACGACACCGAGCTGCCGTTTATCCGCCAGACATCTGGACCGATGGACTACACACAGGGAGCGATGCACAACGGAGCCAAGGGCTGCTACAGTCCCTGCTGGAGCGAACCGATGAGCCAAGGCACCCGCTGCCACCAGCTGGCGCTGTATGTGGTGCTGGAGTCGCCTCTCAACATGTTGTGCGACTCGCCCACCAACTACAAGAAAGAACCCGAATACACCCGTTTTGTGGCAGGGATACCCACGGTGTGGGACGAGACAAGAGTGCTTCAGGGAGAGGTGGGCGAGTATATAGTGACCGCCCGCCGCAAAGGCAACACGTGGTATGTGGGCGGTATAACCAACTGGACAGAGCGCGACATTGTGGTGGACCTCTCGACGTTGGGCTCCAGCGAACGGATAGAGCTGTATAGCGACGGCGTGAACGCCAACCGCAAGGGATCTGACTACCGTTACAGTGTGGAGAAGATGCAAGGGACACAGAAAGCACTGCAGGTGCATCTGGCACCCGGAGGCGGATTTATGGCCAAGATGACAGTTAAGTGACGGCAGTATGAAAAGAGTGTTTCTTGCCGCATTGCTTATGGCCGCCGTTGCGGTGCAGGCACAGGATGTGTATAAATACTGGGTTGGTTTTACCGACAAGGGGCAAACCACCTACAGTCTGGACAACCCGTCGGCCTATCTCGGGCCGCGCGCCCTGGAGCGGCGGGCGCGACAGCACATAGAGGTCGACAGTCTCGACCTTCCGGTGTGCAGCCGTTATATTGAGGCGTTGCGCGAAATGGGGCTGAAGGTGCAGTATCAAACCAAATGGCTTAACGGAGTTGTGGTGTTCGCGGCGGAGAGGGATATGATGGCAGATGTGTATGGGTTGCCATTTGTGCGGACGGTGCAGCTGTGCGAGAAGGGACCGCTCCACATGCCCGACAGCATGCTGTGGGATTGGGGAGAGGAATATCCGGCACATGTATACGATAGTCTGTATGGCCCCGACTACTATGGCGGCGGCTATCCTCAAATAAAACAGCTGAACGGGTACTTGCTGCATAGTGGTGGATATAGCGGAGAGGGGATGGTGATAGGGGTGTGCGATGCCGGATTTCAGGGCGTGGAAGCGAGAGAGGCTTTCCGGGCGATGAACGAAGAACACCGGCTGCTGGCTGTACGCGATTTTGTGTGGGAGGATGGCAATGTGTATGCAATGCATACGCACGGCACCCATGTGCTCAGCACAATGGCGGCCTATCTGCCGGGCATCTATGTGGGCACTGCCCCAAGAGCCTCGTATGTGCTGTGCCGCACTGAGAACCCTATTGCCGAAACACGTCTTGAGGAATATAACTGGATTGCCGCAGCCGAGTATCTGGACAGCCTGGGGGCCGACATCATCACCACCTCGCTGGGCTACTACCAATTTGACGACTCGCTTCAGAATTACACTCCCGACCAGCTGGATGGCCGTACTGCCCCTATGTCGGTGGCGGCCGATATTGCGGTGTCGCGTGGTATGCTGGTGGTCAATTCGGTGGGTAACGAAGGACTCGCCAGCCCCCAGCACCTCAATGTCCCGGCCGATGCACTCCGTGTGTTGTCGGTGGGGGCGGTGGACAGCGACGGGAATACGGCCGCTTTCAGCTCGTATGGCCCGACGGCCGACCAGAGGGTAAAGCCCGATGTGGTGGCGATGGGCGTTCATGTGGCTGTGGCGGCAGCCACGGGAGGTTGGTGCTGGAACAACGGCACTTCCCTTTCGGCACCCATAATGGCAGGCATGATGGCCTGTTTGTGGCAACGACTGCCACACCTGGGTCCTGACCAGCTTTGCGACAGTGTGCGCAGTTGGGGCAGCATGGCCCATCAAGTGGACTTGCATCAAGGCTATGGCATCCCCGACTTCGGGAGGGCGATGGAATCACCGCTGCCGCTATCTGCAGCACTGGCCAACGATGCGGGGACATTCAAACTCTATCCCAATCCGGCCAAGGAGTATGTGCAGTGTGCCATTGGCATTGGAGCAATGGCGGAGGGAACGCTTGTTCTGTACGATATTACCGGGCATGAGATTTGGCGGAAGCCTGTTGGTTCGGGCGTGCAGACTCTAACGGTGGCGGGATTGCCTCGCGGCATGTATTGGGTTCGGCTTTCGTGTGCAAAGGGCGTGTATACCCGGAAGCTGGTTCTCAGGTAAGGGATAAGAAAGTAAGACTGCTTTATTTATAAACCTCTTCGCAGAAATATTGAATCCATGTAGATAGACCTTGACAGCGATTAATCCCAAATCGGTCATTAGGGTTGCAGATTAGCAATCGAAAATCTACTGATGTAGGTTCGCTGTAGGTTCGCTCTACCTTCGCTCTAGGTCCGCCCCCCGGAGCGAACCTAAGGCGAACCCGAATAGCCTCTTCAGCAGGATTGGAAACTCCCGCCACATCGATCCACTCACTGAATCAGTAAAAGACAGTACGGGACTTCTATAACTCACCTCAAAGAGGGTTAAACAGACCCCGAAAAAGACAAGAATGATTGAAAAGTCGGCCTAATGACCGAATTGGGTTAATTGCTGATGGAGGGTTGCAGCAACTGGGCTATGAGAATGGCGCAGGCAACCGATGCGTTGAGCGACTCGGCGGTGCCTCCCAGGTTGGGAATGGTGACGCGGTGGGTTATGTGCTGTTGCACTTCGGTACTGATGCCGCGGCTCTCGTTGCCGACCACCAGAACAGCCCCCTCGGCGGGCAGCCGCAATGAGTTGTGTCCGCTCCAGATGTTTTCACCGTCGAGCAGTGCGCCGAATACCGGCAATCCGCAATTGCCAAGATAGGAGGGGAGGTCGGTATAAAGAATCTCGGTGCGGAAGATGCCGCCCATAGTGCTTTGCACCACCTTGCTGTTGTAGCAAGACACCGTGTCTGCGCTGCACACAATGCGCCGCACACCGAACCAGTCGGCAGTACGGATAATGGTGCCCATGTTGCCTGGGTCTTGCAAATGGTCGATGACGAGAGTGAGTTTATTGCCTTTAGGAAAGTTACTTAAGTTGCGGTCTAACAGCATCCAAACCTCGTTCGGGGCAGACATGTTGCTGATGCGAGAAAGGTTATCTTGTTCTATTTCATATATTTCTGCTTGTGTGGGGAGATTTGGGTGTTGCGAAAGCCACGAATTTGTTGCGCACACCACCCGAATTGGGGCATTTGCGGCCAATGCCTCATTGCACATTTTAACTCCTTCAACAACAAAAACAGAGGCCTCTTCACATCGCTTTTGTTGCTTATATACAGATAGTTCCTTTAGTTTGTTCTTGGATATCATAAGGCAAAGATACAACTTTTTTTGAAATAAAATTTTGTCATGTCAGAAAAAGTTAGTACTTTTGCAGCCGATTTCCCAATCAACACGGTGGGCGTAGTTCAGCTGGTTAGAGCGCCAGATTGTGGATCTGGAGGTCGTGGGTTCGAGCCCCACCTCCCACCCAAGGAAATCTACAAACAGGTCGAAAGGCCTGTTTTTTTTATTCTGCATGCGTCGTTTTTCAATCAACAGGTTATTGATGCACACTCCCCATTCCGGGTGTCTAAGCTATGTGAAGGATGCCTTATACCATCACTTTGCGATATGTCGGTGCGTTGTCATTGAGACGTTGCTTTCACGAGGCTTCCGAATTGTTAAAACCGTGTCGGTATTTTGTATTTAATTTAAACGGAAAAAAGCTTTAACACCTCGAAAATGGCCATTAATTGCATGGTGTATTCCAATAATAGATAAAAAAATATACACCGTAACATATTGGTTATCATATATATATATATATAATTGAGTGAATGTTCGTTTTTTTGTTTCTAATTACAGAAAAATGTGTATTTTTGCAATTCGAAAATATGTAAAATACGTGGTAAAAATCTGAATGGGATTTTAGGGTTTTTGCTGTGTAAAACATATTTCAAAAAAAAGAGAACAATTAACCCAATTATTAACTAAAATCATTTCAAACAACCAAAATGAAGACAATTAACAAAATGCAGTACACTGCACCCATGGTCGAAGTGCTTGTAGCTCGCGTGGAAAAAGGTTTTTTGCTCAGCGAAGGCCAGCCTGCCAACAGCAACAGCAACGAACAGTTGGAAGACAGCGGTAACACCTATGTGGTGAGCTAAACGTCGAACCCTCCAAATCAACACATGTAAAACTAACACTTAAGGCAAACAAGAAATGAAAAAGATTTTTGTATGTTTTACGGCGGTTATGGCAGTTGCTTTGTGCCTGACCTCGTGCAAAAAAGAAGAGAAGACCAACTCCATGCAGTTCCGTGCTACTATGGAGACCAGTGCTAACGACAACTCTAAAACCACCCTCAACGGCACCAACATCGAGTGGGTTGCCGGTGACGAGGTGACTATCTACGGCCTTGAGCAGAGCGGCACCTATACCGCCCAGCCCGAGAGCAGCGATCCTACTACCGCTATTCTGACCGTGAATGGCCAGCCCGCTCAGGGCAGACCCTACTGCGCTATCTACCCTGCTTCTTTGGGCAACAGCGCAACCAGCTTCACCCTCCCCGCTGAGCAGGTTACTGTGGACGGCAGCCTGACCAATTTCCCGATGTATGCTAAGTCTTACGATGAGAACTTGGCTTTCAAAAACCTCTGTGGCGTGCTGAAAATCCATCTGGAGCAGGAAGGCGCTATGGTGAGCCGCATCGTGGTGACAGCAGCCACCGAGATTAACGGTAACTATAGCATCGACAACAGCGGCGAACTGCCCTCTATCAGCTATGTTGATGGCGGCAGCTTCACCACCACTCTCATCTGCACCACCCCGCAGGACATCACCAACGGCAAGGATTTCTATGTTATTATGCCCGCTGGAAGTTATAGTGGCTTGAATATCAAGATTCAGAATGCTGGATATGGTGTTGAAAAGAATGTTCCCGAATCAACCACCATTGAGATTCTCCGCAGCAAGTATAGCACCCTTGGATTCAGCTCGCTCAACATGCCCATTCCTCCTGATGATGATCACCCTTGGGGTCTGTTTTCTGTCAACGACAATCTTCAGGTATGGGTTGCTCCCGGCAATCTACAATATAACAAACAAACCGAAGCTTGGCGTTTTGCCGAACACCAATATGACGTGATAGGTTACACTGCCTCTTGGATGGGTCTGTTTGGTTGGGGTGTAAGTGGCTACAACGATTATATGCCGAATCTGACCAGCACTGATACCAACGTCTATCCTCATCCTTACACTTTTGGTGAAGGAGGGCACATTATCTCCACTGAATACGATTGGGCCTGGCATAATGCTATAGGTAACGATCCTGCACATACTTGGCGTGGTCTTAATCGCTATGAATTCGAGTACCTTATGGGGTCTCCTACCTCTACACTGGATATCTATAATCATATGACCAAACGTGGACAAAAGATGTGGAGCAGAGCAACTCTCAACATCAATGGCACTTCCATTAAAGGTGTAGTGATACTTCCTGACATTTGGTATGATGATGCTACCGTTAACTTTGGCAATGCCGGTGGTAACACATCTCGGTTTGGAAACTTGGTTTACGATGAGGAATCTTGGGCTGAAATGGAAGCCAAGGGTGCAGCTTTCCTCCCCTGTGCAGGAACTCGCCGGGGTACATCTGTATCTAATAGCAACGGTGAAGCATGGGATTACTGGCATGGTACTGCAGTTCATCTTTCAAGAACCTTCCCAATTCAAGCAGCCCGTTTCCATATATCCAATACTGGATGGAACACAACTATGACGTCAACTACTGATAAGGGCTATGCTATTCGCCCTGTTAAGGACTATGTTCCTGCCAATAGCAAATAAGACAAACTGCTAATTCATAGCATCAACCTACGAGGGTGTCCCCCACTGGGGCACCCTTTTTTATTGTATCTCATAATTGTGGGTTCATATTTCCATTTTTCGTCATCATTCCTGGTTCGGTCTGCCATTATTCGTTTCCCGATATAGAATATAAGCGTCACGGCGGCAGCGTCCCCTTTTTTAAGGGGAGCCACGCGAGTGGCGGGGTATGTATGCCGCTGGCGGAGCCAGCATAAATAACAAAAGACCAATATACACAAGGACTTCTTTCATTCGTTTTGAGATACATACCCCCGGCTTCGCCGTACCCCTCTGAAGAGGGGACTCGCGGTGGCGGTCTGTATGTCTCTTACGAAGAATACTGAATGTGAATACAAGCGTCACGGCGGCAGCGTAAGGAACAAGCGTCACGGCGGCAGCGTCCCCTTTTTAAAGGGGTGCCACGCGAGTGGCGGGGT
>Ga0310697_10005538_pt1 | contig 12155 bp, 6 predicted proteins | sample 172DNAGHGlowgp2_FD_203883 | JGI IMG/M metagenome (GOLD analysis project Ga0310697, IMG submission 203883) | Sheep rumen microbial communities from Palmerston North, Manawatu-Wanganui, New Zealand - 1728 DNA GHGlow gp2 (v2) (version 2) | ecosystem: Host-associated > Mammals > Digestive system >... | reverse complement strand
AGCCGAACTGAGGACCGGCAAAAATAAAGATGCTGGCAGTAGAGCCCAAGCCGAAGCCAAATCTCAAATTTACTGGAACCTGAATAGACTGCTGTTTGATCTTCTCTTCGCCCACCTCAGCAGAACGCTGATCATAGAGAGCTGCAGCATCGATGCCGAGACCTACAACAGGCAGAGTAAACTTTACAGTAGGACCAATAAAGAAGCCAGCCTGATTAGAGGGAGAAATAACATCCTCGCTGAGTTTCATATTCGTTATGTTAAGACCACCCTTAACACCAAACTTCACCTGTGCCTGAGCTGCAACAGTCATGGTTGCAAGCAGCACTACCAAAGTAAAAAATTTCTTCATAACCTATAAATTTAAATGTTAATGAATCTTACTACGGCTGCAAAGATACGAAAAAAGTTGGAATAGAGAAGTTTTTATCAGATTTTTTTCGATTTTTTCCTCTGTTTTACCTATTTAGTGTCTCTGACGACGTACTGAGACTCTAGCTGCACTATTGCTACTGCTACTTGCTTTCTCTGACTTCTGCGACTTCTGTTTAGCCACCTTGACACCCTTATTTGAAGCAGGTCTATTCTTTGCTGCCTTAACTTTCTTACCCGTCTTAGTATCCTTAACGGCTGCAATACTGTCAAGAGAATCACGCTTGGCAGGATCGCCAAAGATAGTCTTCTTAAATGCTTCGAGCTCGGCCTCAATACGCTGCTGCTCGGCAGTCATCTTTGTCTTATCGCCCTTGCACAACTGCGACAAAGTTTTACCCTGCGCATTGTTGGTCTTATATATCTTACCACGATACATATTAAGCGTAAAGAAATCGTCCATCGACACCTGTGCAGCATTATTCATATTGCTGACCATTACAGTCTGACGATTAAGGAATGGTTCCAGATCGCTATACTTAACCCAGAACAGCGGATACTGTGTTACAGACTTTTCGTCGTTATCATCACTACTCATAGAAAACTCACTCTCCTCCTCAACGGCTATAGGGCACAGAGCCAGCACCTTGATATGGAACGAAGAATTAGCCTGATCGTAATACGCACTCTCCTTGAGATAGTACTTCTTTACTTCGGCAGATGGGATATTACTATTCTCCACCTTGATACGTCCATTCTGCTCTTCGTATGGAATGCGATACTCGTGCAGCCAGGTCTTCATATCGATCTTAGCTTCATCGGTAAACACATCGCTACCATCGGTTGGGTACTCGTAGATGGGGATAAAGCCATTCAGAGCCAGCTTCAGTATATATGTAAACAGATTGAGCTGTTTACCCTGTGGTTCTACTGGATAATATAGTCCACCATTAGCATCTTCGTCGAGCGAAATCTCGCGATAAATATCACGACGCCACACTACTTCTTCTGGCATCTCAACTGCTGTAGGGAATGATATCTGAGCACGCATCGACATGGCCGAAGATGCATTTTTCTGCTGGCTAGCCTGCTTTTCCTTTTGTTCAGCACGTCGCTGTGGTGGTTGGGCGACAGCTGCTCCTGCCATCAGCATCAGGGTTAAAAAGAACAATACTCTTTTCATATCTCTTATACCTTATTTATTTTACTTTTATTTCCATCGAACCATTAAGTGTTCGCGTAAGTCCATCAGGACCAACCACAGTTACTCTCGAAATATAGAATCGACGATTGCGAGGGAGTTTGCGGAACGTATCCTTCTGACGACCAGAGAACTGTGCGCCATCCGATGCCATAGGCACAGCATTACCCATATTGTCGTGGAATACCGTTTCGAAACTCTGCACACGGAAGGCGACATCCAGTATACCATCATCGATAGCTGCACCCAGTTTATCTACTGCCACAAGCTGAGTCTTGGGCAGATCGCCACCTTTATATCGCGTAGGATTGCCGTGCTCGTCAGTCATAGTTATATAAGGTGTAGGATCGGGCAATTTGCGTACACGGAATGTGTACTGTCCCATCTGTTGAGGACGGCCAGTATTGGTAGATGTCACAGTAATTACAGCATTCTGACCTATCTTAGATGGTTTAGCGATGTACTTGCCTGGCCCTACCGGCTGCAATGTACCATTAGTCATTGAGGCCTGAATCTTGTTGAGAGGCACTCCTGGCACACTTATACTGATAGGATTGGAATATCCTGCATAGAGCATATTCATAAGATCGGCCGATACGGTGGCACTTGGCTCAACTACTGTATAGTCCTGTGCAAACTCACGACGTATACGATCGCCATTACCATTCACCATTTCCATGTATCCTTTCAGCGTAAAATCGCCAGTCTTACCACAAACGGTTTCGTAGAGACCATTCTGCAAGTTAACCTTCTGTCCACCAATAAAGATATCAGGCACCTGAGTAGTGTCGACAGCGGCCATAACGATACGGGCAGAGAAACGGTCGCCACGCACGATAGTCTTAGAGTTTGGAATAACGAATGCATCTAACAGGTTCACGCGAATATCCTTCACATCGATATTCTGTACCAGTCTGTGCAGCACTTCACCCTCGGCATAGCGCACATCGCTCTGCAGTTTCGACAGCAATGTCACTGCAGCTGCTGCGGGCATCGATTCAAACATATACTCCTGCCAGTTCTTTCCCATAGCGCGCTTAGGCACCTCGGTAGTTAGGTTGCTGGCTATAATCTTCTTCTGCTTCTCGTCTGTCACCATCGTGAGCATACGATTACGGAAGGTATTGATAGCATCATATAGTTTCTGTCCCTGGCCATTCGTTGGCGACAGCATCACGTAGTTGGCAGGCTCCTGGTCCTCCTTATTGCGAATGTTTGTAACATCACCATCTTCGCCATCAGCCTCTACCACTATCGCTTGTTTCAGACTTGCAGCAAAGTTGTATAGCGAGTCGCTCATGCGTCGAACCTCCTGAGCTTTGTCATACCACTCCTTAGTCTTCTGAGGATTTGCCTTCATCTGCAGTTCGAAGGTCTCGTATATCGCCAGGTTCTCCTTCGATGAGTTGCTAGTAGTGCGGTTCAGACTTTCCTCCACAATCGAAAAGCCGTTGAGCACTTCGTTAGATACGTTAAGTGCCAACATAGCCATCAAGACGACGTACATCAGATTGATCATCCTCTGGCGTGGAGAAACGGGTCTTTTCTTTATTGCCATAGTCGTTATACGTTCATCTTAGCTGTCATTGCCTCGATCATACGGGCATAAATCTTATTCAGTTCGGCTATCTGCTCAGCCATCTTCTTGGTCTGCTCGTTGATATCGTCGATAGTACCAATCTGCGAGCTGGCACTCTTAAGCTGCATCTCGTATACCTTACAAATACCAGTAAGAGTACGGTTCAGGTTCTCCATCTCTTCCGAGTCGTGTGCCAACTTCTCATTCTGGGCCGAAACCATCGAGAGAGTCTCTGTCAGATGTTTCAACTCCTCTACATAGCTTGATGTAGCAGCCTCAAGTTCAGGATTTGCTGATGCAGCTATTGGGGCAGATACAGAAGGTTGACCAGACACAACAGGCTGAACTGATGCAGCAGGAGCCGATGCTACGGATGGAGTCGATACGACGGCTGCGGGCTGTGCAACTTCAGACTGACCATTATAAGTACCACCACTACCATTGATAATGATGGTGCCGCCATTGCCACCAACCACAGTAGCGCTACCACCCTTGCTCTCTACAGCAGCATCCTCACCTGTCTTAACATGGGTATCGAGTTCCATACCATCGGCAGTCTTATCGAATGGACGGTCGAAGGCAGAAATGAAGAACACAAACACCTCAGTTCCCATACCTAGGAACAGGAAGAAATCAGCTCCACTCAGATGGGTAAGTTTAAACAGTGTACCAAGGATAACGATTGATGCACCCCAGCTATAGGCATAGTTCAAGAACGTCTGTCCAGGAACACTATCCATCCACTTCTGTAAGCGGTATACGATATTGTATTTACTGTATATAGTCATAACTTCTCAGATTTTACTTCTTTACTTTTTCTTTCCCTTTGTAGTCTTTGCTCGCTCGCTTGTAGAATTGGCAAGACTACGCACACAACGGAATCCGATATACGAACGAGGCTGGTTCTGATACTCAGCACTTCGCCATGCAGAGCGGATGTATGACTCTGGATCCTTCCACGAACCACCTCTCACGCTTTTACGCTTCAGTCTGTAAGGATCCTCTTGAGCAGCATTATACTTTAGTTGTGGATTGATATCATTCATCGCCTCTACACCAGCCTCGGTATAAATGGTACTGGTCCACTCAGCCACATTTCCTGCCATATCGTAGAGACCATTCGAATTGGCCGAATATATACCCACGCGACTGGTAATCAGGTTGCCATCCTTGGTATAGTTACCATTGTCAGGCTTAAAGTTAGCGTAGAAACATCCTTTTCCGCTAGCCACAGCCTCGTTGTCCCAAGGGAACTCGTTCTGATCCTTGCCACGAGCAGCATACTCCCACTCTGCCTCAGTCGGTAGGCGATAGCGCTGCACATATCTGGCAGCAGGACCAAGTCCCTTAAGCAGATATTCAGTACGCCAAGCGCAATAAGCATTGGCCTGCTCCCATGTCACGCCCACCACAGGGTAGTCATTGTAGGCTGGGTTAGAGAAATAGTATCTCAGATACATCTCGTTGTCAGCATTGGGAAAATCGTTTACCCAACAGGTTGTATCAGGGAATATATTCACGATATAAGTATTCAGAAAGTCCCAAGGTCCTGACAATGGACGGTTGATGCTCTCGCGAACAATACGTCCCTCGTCGTCAACATAGGCAGTATCCTTTGATATCATCACCTGTTCCTCAGGATTGATGGTAATATCGGTATTCAGATTGCGCTCCTGTGGATTCAAGCGATTACGGCGCAAAGCCGCAGCCGTATAGTCGTACACCTCGTAACGGTAGTTCAGCTGGCGATAGTCCAGCATCTTTTCACCAGTTACAGGATTTGTTACATACAGGCTATTCATTATCTCCTGCTCATCCTCACTTGGTCGGCGCGGCAGAGCCTTCTTCCAGTTCAGAACTGTTGCAATTTCGTTACCTTCCTTATCAGTCTTCACAGTCTTGTAAGTCTCGTCTATCTCCGACAGGCGCTCGCGCAGTATAGAGTCACGCACATAATTCACAAACTGACGATACTTTGAGTTTGTCACCTCAGTCTCGTCCATCCAGAACCCGTCCACAGAGATATCCCTGAGGGGAGTCTTCTTTCCCCACAGCGAGTCCTGCTTCTCTATACCCATCTTCAGGTGTCCTCGCTTCACGAGTACCATTCCGTATGGAGTAGGCTCTGTGAATGCCTTTCCTCCTGTTCCTGTCACCTCGCCGCCACTGGATGTCATCATCTTACTGCCAAAACAACTGCTTAGCAGTATTACAGCCACGGCGCATAGTCCTATAAGTTTCTTCATATATATACCTTATTTACTATAGTAATCTTACGCTCTTATGCAGATTCCTGCCTTTCTTATACAGGTTCACCTCTGTCTGGTATCCCACAAATAGTTCGTGGCTTCCGTTTCCCACGTTGATAGCCGATGTATATACCTCGTAACTGTAGCCCAGGTGTATGCCACGAAAGTTTCCACCTATCAGTATCGTCACTGAGTTAGTCGGACTATATGTCAGTCCTGCATATATCACCTTTTTGTCATGTTCGTACTTCAGTCGGCCCGTCACGTCAGCTCGCCAAGCCACACCATCAGTTCGTCCCAACACAGATGTCTGTATCTTAAAAAACGGATTATTTAGCCGAATATTGTATCCTGCAGTAAAATAATATGTAGGATCAATACTCAGTTCGTTAGTTTCGCCTATCTCTACCACTGGCGTATTTAGGTGCAAAGCCGATAGGCCAACGTACCAGTTTCGGGCCAGATAATACACTCCTGCCGACAAATCCAGGCCCGTTCCATTTACCGACGAACTTGCAAAAGCCGGATCGTCAGGATCGGTACCCAGTTCAACCTTACTGCCATCAAACGTTTCGCCCAGCATACCAGCCTGCACGCCTACGCTCAGTTTGCCACCCAGCAATCGCTTCTGATATGCATACTGTACGCTAAGCCGCTTGTGCGAGAACAGACCTATCTCATCATTCAGCAACTGCACACCTACTCCATGATATGAGCCTATGGCATAAAACGGCATATCAGCTGCCACATACATCGTCTTAGGATTATGCTCAAACCCAGCCAACTGTAAAGAGTACGCACCTGCCACATTCAGCTTCGATTCTTTACCCACCGCCGCAGGGTTAAAAGAAGGTTCCATCGCCCAATAATGAGCGAAGGAAGGATCGTATTGCGCACAAACTCGTGTGGCCGAGATTACTAGCCCTACTATAGCGATAATAAAATGTTTCACATATTATATAACGTATTTCCATGCCGTTTATTGTGTTTAACATTTTTAAGCTATAAATAACCGATTATTAACCTGGTAATTGGGCGAAAAAACGTACTTTTGCAGCCGACTTACTATATATAACGCAATAATTAAAATCTTAGTATGCAAAAGAAATTAACAACCTTATTAGGTATGGCACTGGCCGTTACCTGCGCCTTTGCCCAAACAGAACTGTTCAAACCCTACAAACAAACGGCACTCAGACTGCCTTCAGTTCCTTTAGTGGTTAACGATCCGTATTTTTCAATTTGGTCGCCTTACGATAAACTGACAGATGGCAACACACGTCTGTGGACCGACGACGAAAAACCGTTGGAAGGTCTATTACGCGTTGATGGAACGACCTATCGATTCATGGGCGACAAGGAGCATAAAGTACTGAAAGCACTAGCTCCTATGAGCGACGTGACCAACTGGGAGGCAAAGTACACAGAGGAACACCAAACTGATGGTTGGCAAGCCCTTGATTTTGCGGCAACCAATTGGCACACAGGACACGCCGCCTTTGGCAACGCTGGCGACAACATCCAGACAGGATGGTCGAAAGAACATAGCGACATCTACATCCGTCGCGAAGTAAACCTTACGGCCGAAGACCTGCGTGGCGACCTATATGCCTTATTCTCGCATGATGATGCCTGCGAACTATATATCAACGGCACGCTGATTGGAAAGGGAAGAATGGACGCTGTGTTTGGCGAGTCAGTACATCTGGACGCCAAGCAAAAGCAACTATTACACGAGGGGCGCAACGTAATGGCTTTCCATGTGTACAACAACACTGGCGGTGCTTATGCTGACTTCGGACTCTATGCCAACGTGGGAATAGAAGCCACATCGGTAAAGACTGCCGTCCAGAACAGTGTTGACGTAATGGCTACATCGACTTACTACACATTTAACTGTGGACCTGTGGCACTAGATGTAGTATTCACATCGCCAATGCTTATCAACGATCTCGACTTGCTCTCTACACCTGTCTCCTACATTTCGTATCAGGTAAAGAGTCTGGATCGCAAGAAACACGATGTACAGTTTGCGCTACTGGCAAGTCCACTTATCGCAACCAACAAGCCTCATCAGCCCACAGAGTCGTCAGTTGTTTCAGTAAATGGGGTGAAGTATCTTAAGACAGGTACCATCGATCAGCCTATACTGGCCAAAAAGGGTGATGGTATCGGTATCGACTGGGGCTACCTGTATGTTGCTGATTTCAACGGAAAGGTGGCACTCGACAGCTATAACAACATCATCAACGGTTTCCTTAGTAAAGGACAGTTGGGATGTGGACTGCAGAATATACGTGCATATCGTCAGAACGATATTCCCGTACTGGCTTATGTTCACGACTTTGGCAAGATTGATCAGCAGCCTCAGTCATCATTCTCGCTGATAGGTTACGACGAGGTAGAGGATATAGAATACATGTACCACCGCTACAAGGCTTACTGGGCTCATGGCGGCAAGGTTGACATCTTTGATGCATTCAACAAACTGAATCGCAATTATAAGAGTATCATGGAGCGATGCCGCGAGATGGACAAACAGATATATGATGATGCCATACGTGTAGGCAACACCCAGTATGCAGAGATTCTCTCAGGTGTTTATCGCCACGTATTGGCAGCACACAAACTGTTCAAAGACAACGAAGGACATCTACTTTACTTCTCTAAGGAGAATAACTCAAACGGCTGTGTAAATACCGTTGACCTTACATATCCATCGGCCCCACTCTTCCTAGCATACAATCCAAGCCTACAGAAGGCCATGATGACCAGTATCTTTGAGTACAGTCGTACTGGACGCTGGACCAAAACTTTTGCCGCTCACGACCTTGGCACTTATCCTATTGCTAACGGCCAGGTATATGGAGGCGATATGCCGATAGAAGAGTCTGGCAACATGCTCACATTGGCGGCACAGCTCTCAATGCAAGACGGCAATGTGGACTATGTTCTGCCTTACTGGGACATACTGACACAGTGGGCCGACTATCTAGTTGAGAATGGACAAGATCCTTCAAACCAGTTGTGTACAGATGATTTTGCTGGTCACTGGCCCCACAACTGTAACCTATCAGTAAAAGCAATTATGGGTGTGGCAGGATATGCCATTATGGCTCGCATCAAGGGCGACAACGCTACTGCCGACCGCTATATGAGCCGTGCACGCCAGATGGCCAAGAAATGGGAAGCTGATGCACACGAGGGCGACCACTATAAGTTAGCCTTCGACCGCGAGAACACATGGAGTCAGAAGTACAACATGATTTGGGACAAGCTGTGGAATACCAACCTGTTTGGCAATGAGGTGATGCAACGCGAGATAAACTACTATCTTAAGCAGCAAAACGCTTTTGGACTACCCCTTGATGTACGCAAGGACTACACCAAAACCGATTGGATAATGTGGACTGCAGCTATGGCCAACGACAAGGACACTTTCCTAAAGTTTGTAGAGCCTATATACAAATACATGAATGAGACAGAATCGCGCGTTCCGACCAGCGACTGGCACGACACAAAAACAGGACTGATGGTTGGATTCAAGGCACGATCTGTGCTTGGTGGTTATTGGATGAGATTATTAGTAAAGTAATGAATAATTATGAAAAAGAATCTTAGACAGACTCTATTGACTGTTGCATTACTCTTTGGAGGCTGTGCTGTGGCTACTGCTTTACCTGTGGATTATGTAAACACTCTGGTAGGAACACAGTCCAACCATGCACTTTCAACAGGTAACACCTACCCTGCCATTGCACTGCCATGGGGCATGAACTTCTGGATGCCACAGACAGGAAAGATGGGCGACGGATGGGCTTATACCTACAATGCAGAAAAAATTCGCGGTTTGAAGCAGACACACCAGCCTTCACCATGGATAAACGACTATGGTCAGTTTGCCATCATGCCAACTATAGGCACCGTGTTTGATGAGGACAAACGCGCTTCATGGTTCTCACACAAGGCAGAAACGGCCCGTCCCTATTATTATAAGGTGTATCTGGCAGATTACGACATTACAGCCGAGGTCACACCTACAGAGCGTGCTGCAGTTATGCAATTCACCTATCCCAACTCGAAAGAATCACGCATCGTAATAGATGCTTTCGATCAAGGTTCGATGGTACGCATCGTTGACGATCGCCACATAGAGGGTTATACTACCAAGAATAGTGGCGGAGTACCTGAAGGGTTTAAGAATTTCTTTGTGATAGAGAGTGATAAGCCATTTACATTCATCTCTACTGTAGCAAACGGAAAGATACAGAATGGACAACGCGAATTTAAGGGTGAGCATGCTGGTGCTGTAGTTGGATTCCAAACAGTACGCGGCGAGGTGGTCACACTGCGTGTAGCCTCCTCATTCATCAGTGCAGATCAAGCACACCAGAATCTTAAAGAGGTCATTGGTCGTTCGTTTGATACAGTTTGTCGCGACGGTCGTGAACGTTGGAACAACATTCTAGGACGAATAGAAGTTGAGGATGCTAACATAGATCATCTGCGCACGTTCTATTCGTGTCTTTATCGTTCTGTGCTCTATCCTCGTATGTTTCATGAGGTAAATCAGGCAGGCGAAATTGTACACTACAGTCCATACGACGGCAAAGTACACCCAGGCCGATTGTTCACAGATACAGGCTTTTGGGATACCTTCCGTTCACTCTTTCCGCTACTCAATCTGATATATCCAGAAATGAGCCAGCAGATGCAGGAGGGACTGGTAAACACCTATAAGGAAAGTGGTTTCCTTCCAGAATGGGCTAGTCCTGGCCATCGCGGATGCATGGTAGGCAACAACTCTGCGTCAGTAGTAGCCGATGCTTATCTTAAAGGCATGCGTGGTTATGATGTAGAAACCTTGTGGCAGGCAGTAAAGCATGGTGCCAACGTTGTTCACCCACAAGTGTCGAGCACAGGCCGTTTGGGGTATGAATACTATAACCGCCTAGGCTATGTACCTTATAATGTGGGCATCAACGAGAGTGTGGCTCGCACGCTGGAATATGCTTACGACGACTGGTGCATATACCGCTTAGGACAGGCACTTGGCAAATCTAAGAAAGAACTAAAACCATATATGGAGCGTGCTATGAACTATCAGAAGGTTTTCGACAAGGAGACCAACTTAATGCATGGGCGCAATGAAGACGGCACATTTCAGAGTCCATTCAATCCTCTGAAATGGGGTGATGCCTTTACCGAAGGAAATGCCTGGCACTACACATGGTCAGTATTCCACGACCCAGCAGGACTGATGAAACTGATGGGTGGTCGCTACAACTTTGTGGCCATGCTCGACTCTGTGTTCAATGTGCCACCAGTATTTGACGAAAGCTATTATGGTGCTGTAATTCATGAAATTCGTGAGATGCAGATTATGAACATGGGCAACTATGCCCATGGAAACCAGCCCATACAGCACATGATTTATCTGTACGACTGGGCTGGCGAACCATGGAAGGCTCAGTATTGGGTTCGTCAAGTTATGGACCGACTGTATCAGGCCACACCTGATGGATATTGTGGCGATGAGGACAACGGACAAACATCAGCTTGGTACGTATTCTCGTCACTTGGCTTTTATCCTGTCTGTCCAGGTTCTGGTCAGTATGCGCTTGGCACACCTTACTTTAAGCGTGTAACCTTGCATTTGCCCAAAGGCAAAACCATGGTGATAAATGCCGATGGCAATAATGCAGAGAACTACTACGTAAACGAGATGACCATGAATGGGACCATCTACGACAAGAACTACATCGAGCACAAGGATCTGTTGGCAGGCGGAAGCATCACCTATCGAATGGCAGCCAAGCCAAATCTCCAACGTGGCACTCAGACGTCAAGCCTGCCCTACTCTTTCTCAACAGAAATAGCCATACCAAAACTAAAGCCCGTCAAGCCAAAGAAAGAGGTATGCAAGGCAGATGCCATCGTGCGACCATCGAACCGTCCGGCTGAGGCCGACCGCTTGTTCCGTTCAGAGGCTATCGAGGACGAGATTAAGCGCGTAGCCAGTCTGCTTACCAATGCACGATTGGCTTGGATGTTCACTAACTGTTTCCCCAACACACTCGATACAACTGTGCATTATGAAGAAGATGCTGAGGGAAATCCTGACACCTTTGTCTATACAGGCGATATCCACGCCATGTGGTTGCGCGACTCTGGTGCTCAGGTTTGGCCATACGTCAAACTGGCTAAAAAGGACGAAAAACTTAAGAAGATGCTGGCAGGCGTTATCCTTCGCCAACTCAAGTGCATCAACATCGATCCTTACGCCAACGCATTCAACAAGGAGCCTCGTCCTGATGGCGAATGGATGAGCGACACAGGTATGAAACCAGAGTTGCACGAGCGCAAATGGGAGATAGACTCCCTCTGCTATGTACTACGTCTGTTGTACGAATATTGGCAGACAACTGGCGACAACAGCGTGCTGGGCGATGAGTGGATAAAAGCCATGCAGAACGTTCTGCGCACCTTCCGCGATCAGCAGCGCAAAGACGGACGCGGCTCATACCAGTTCCTTCGCAAGACCGATCGTGCCCTCGACACAGTGAGCAATGGCGGCTGGGGAGCCCCCGTTAAGCCCGTAGGACTGATTGCCTCAACCTTCCGTCCGTCTGACGATGCCACCACACTCCTATTCTTAATTCCATCAAACTTCATGGCAGTTACCTCTCTTAAAAAGGCAGCAGAAATGCTCGAGAAGGTTAACCATCGCACCGATTTGGCCAAGCAGTGCACC
>Ga0310697_10005537_pt1 | contig 12156 bp, 7 predicted proteins | sample 172DNAGHGlowgp2_FD_203883 | JGI IMG/M metagenome (GOLD analysis project Ga0310697, IMG submission 203883) | Sheep rumen microbial communities from Palmerston North, Manawatu-Wanganui, New Zealand - 1728 DNA GHGlow gp2 (v2) (version 2) | ecosystem: Host-associated > Mammals > Digestive system >... | reverse complement strand
AGAATAATGTTCCTATTTAGGTGCAGAGAGGTTTATGTGAATTGCGAAATTGAAAAGAGAATCGGAAATAATTTGCGAAAGATTCGCGAAAGCAAGAACATGACACAAAATGAAGCGTCCGCTAAATTACAGTTAGAAGGATGTGACATTACAAGAAGTGCTCTTGCGAAAATTGAAGTTGGACAGCGACATCTTTATCCAGACGAGATAATTTTGTTCAAACAGATTTATCACGTCTCTTATGATGAAATCTTTGAATAGATTCCGTTTTTCATTAGGTTTCAGATATACTACAAACGCACTTTCCGATGCATGAGGGTATAGCGGTGTGTAAGTGCGATCTTCCAAAAAAGAGGCTTCCCTTTGAGGGGAAGATGCTTGGTTGAAAACACCCTTTCGAGAATCGCTCTTCATGCCCTTTTTTATCTGTAAAGCTTTACTCTGTCCCCGAACACCGTTAAAATCGCCTGCGTCAGGCGGTTTTTTTCGTCGCCCGAGAGGTCGTAAACGGTCAGTTGCCCCGGCGCCATATTGACCAAAAGCTGAAGGATGCCGTCGGGCGCGCAGTCGACATACTCGATGCGCACGTCTGCGTCGTCGGTCAGGGTGATCGTGCCGTCGGCGTGAATGCAGACCGAGAGCGCGGACACGCGCGAACCGCGCCCGTCGACAAAGCGCCGGAGCGTTTCCATCAGATCGCCGTACTCCTTTCGCATCAGCACGTTCGCCGCCGCCTGCTCCGCGGCGACCTCCCACAGCATCAGAAACTCCTGCATCCGAAAGCGCAGAAAGCCCTCAAGACACAGCGTATCGTGCGCGCGAAGATACGCGACGAGCTTGCTTTTCAAAACCGCGCGCTCCTCGCGGTGCGACGCCGTTTCAAGCGCTTCGGTCAAAACCGCCTGCTTTTCGGACAGCGTCAGCGGCAGCGCGTCCACAAGCTCGGCAAGCGCAAAGTAACGAAGATCGCGGCCGAGGATCTTCGAAAGCGCTTCAGCCGCGGCTTCTTCGGGCGCTTCGCCGCGCACCTTCAAAGCCGCGCCGTCGGGAACGGCTTCCAGCGAATAGGCGCAGTCGAGTTCGCTCATGCGCCGGTTTAAGATCTTCACCAGCGGAAGATCGTATTCAAATGTCAGGATCCGGTAAACGGTCATGCCACGCTCCTTTTCTGTATCCTATGCCCGCACGGCGTTAGTTTGTGCCGGAAATCGTCCGCTCCATACGCGCGAAAAAAAGATCCTCCGCTTTTTCGGAGGATCTTTTTGCAATCGGATTTTTATTCGTCGCCCCGGTAGGCAGAAACGACGTCGTCGTCGAGCACGACCGCAAGCAGCATTTCGCCCTTGCTCGCCTTGGGTTCGATGTGGATCTGCTCGGTGTTGATCGGTGTTTTGGTGCCGTGGCGCTGTTCGACGATCAGGGTGAACGGATCGCGGACGGTGCCGGCGAACGCGATGCGCGTGCCGTTGCTGCCGTTCTTGCGGAAATCGAAGGTCTTGACGCCCTTGCCGTTTCGGCCCTGCTGTTCGTAGTCGAACAAAAAGCTCCGCTTGCCGAATCCGCGGTCGGTGAGCACGATCAGCTCGCCCTCGTCGCCGACGGGCATGCATGCCATGACGCGGTCCTTGGGTTCGAGCTTGATGCCGATGACGCCCGCGGCGGCGCGGCCCGTTTCGGGCACGGAGTCGGACGCGAAGCGAATGCACATGCCTTGCTCGGTGACCAGCAGGATGTCCATCTGCGGCATCGGATAGACGCCGATCAGAACGTCCTTGTCCTTGAGGTTCAGCGCGGCGGTGCGCTTGCCGCGCACACGGTAGTCCGCGGCCTTCGACCGTTTCACCATGCCGCCCGCGGTGCAGAACAGATAGCTGCCTTCGTCAACGTCACCGAACGCGCCGACGATCGTTTCGCCTTTTTCGAGCTCGACGATGCTGACGAGGTTCGCCGCGCGCGCGCTCGGGCGCGTTTCGGGAATGTCCGAGACCTTGAGGTTCAGCATCGCGCCGCGGTTGGTGAACAGGCGGATGCTCTCGTTGCTGTTGACCTCTATGATGCGCTCCGGTTTGTCGGCGCGGATCTGGCTGAGATTGAACTGGCGCTTTACACACTTTCGGATCTTCAGATCGGCGCAGACCGCGACGACCATCTCCTCGACCGTTTCCGGCTCGGCCGAAGGCGCTTCGATCTCGGCGTCGGCGGAAATGATCTGCGTTTTGCGCCTGCCGTCGAACAGCTTGCGCACCTCCAAAAGCTCTTTTTTGATCAGATGCACGAGCTTTTGGTCGGACGCGAGGATCGCTTCGAGCTCGGCGATCCGTTTCTTGACCTCGCGGTATTCCTTTTCGATCGCGAGAAGCTCGAGGTTGGTGAGCTTCTGCAAGCGGAGATCGAGGATCGCCTGCGCCTGGATCTCGGTGAGGGAGAACGTCTTCATGAGACCCTCGCGCGCTTCTTTCGGCGACTTGCTCGCGCGGATCAGCTTGATCACGCGGTCGAGGTTGTTGACCGCGACCATCAGGCCTTCTAAGATATGACAGCGCTTCTTTGCGATCTCCAGCTCGGTTTTGGTGCGGCGCGTAACGACCGTGCGCTGATGGCGCACGTAGTATTCGATGATCTGCTTGAGATTGAGCTGCTGCGGCTTGCCGTCGGCGATCGCGACGTAGTTCGCGCCGAACGTGCACTGCAGATCGGAATACTTGAACAGCAGCGCGAGGATGCGTTCGGGATCGCCGTCCTTCTTGACCTCGATGACCGCGCGCGTGCCCATACGATCGCTTTCGTCGCGGATGTCGGACACGGCGGCAAACAGCGCTTTCTTTTCCTGCGTGATCTCAAGGATCTTCGAGAGACACGCGGCTTTGTTGATCTGATACGGGAACTCGTCGATGACGATGCGCGTTTTGCCGTTCTTGACCTCTTCAAAGTGCGTGCGTGCGCGCATGGTAAGCTTGCCGCGGCCGGTTTCGTAGCTTTGCGCGATCTCGGGCGAGTCCAGCAAGAATCCGCCGGTCGGGAAATCCGGCGCGGGCAGGATCTTCATGAGCTCCGCAATCTTGATGCGCGGGTTGTCGAGCACGGCGACGACCGCGTCGATCGCTTCGACCGGATTGTGCGGCGGGATGCTTGTGGCAAGTCCGACCGCAATGCCGTTCGCGCCGTTGATGAGAAGATTCGGAAACCGTCCCGGCAGCAGCTCCGGCTCCTTCAAGGTGTCGTCGAAGTTCCAGGTGAAGTCGACGGTATCCTTGTCGATGTCCTTTAACAGCAGCATCGCGGGCTCGGTCATGCGCGCTTCGGTGTAGCGCATTGCCGCGGCGGAATCGCCGTCGACCGAACCGAAGTTGCCGTGCCCGTCGACGAGCGTTACGCCCATATTGAACGGCTGCGCCATGCGCACCATCGCGTCGTAGACCGACGAATCGCCGTGCGGATGATATTTGCCGAGGCAGTCGCCGACGATGCGCGCGCTCTTGCGGTGCGGCTTGTCGGGGGAGAGTCCCAGCTCCATCATCGTGTACAGGATGCGCCGCTGCACGGGTTTTAGGCCGTCCTCGACGCGCGGCAGCGCGCGCTCTAAGATGACGTGCTCCGCGTAGGGCATCATGGACTCGTGCATGACCTCGTCCATGCTCTTTAGCAGAATGGTTTCCGCCGGCGGCGTCGGATTGGTTGTTTTTGCCATGGCTTACTCCTTGATCTTTTCAAACACCGCGTTGGAACGGTTAAAATCGGCGTACTCGAAGATGTACTCCTTGCGCGACTGCACCTTGTCGCCCATCAGCACGGTGACGAGATGTTCGACCTCCGCAGCGTCCGCAATGCTGACGCGCGTAAGGCGTCTGCCCTGCGGGTTCATCGTCGTTTCCCAGAGCTGTTCGGGATTCATTTCACCGAGTCCCTTGTAGCGCTGCAGGGTGTAGTTCTTGCCGGAAATGCCGCGCATCGCGGTTTTCAGCGCCGCGTCGTCGTAGCAGTAGACGGGCGGCTGATTCGGTTTCTGCACGCGGTAGAGCGGCGCCATGCCGATGTACACGTGCCCCTCGGTGATGAGCGGACGCATGTAGCGGTAGAAGAACGTCAGAAGGATCGCGCGGATGTGCGCGCCGTCCTGGTCCGCGTCGGCTAAAATAATGATCTTGTTGTATTTCAGCGAGGAGATATCGAAGTCGTCTCCGATGCCCGTTCCGAGCGCCGTGATGATCGAGCGGAACTCGTCGTTCTGCAAAACCTGCTCAAGCCGTTTCTTTTCGACGTTCAACGGTTTCCCGCGCAGCGGCAGGATCGCCTGAAACCGCCGGTCTCGTCCCTGTTTTGCGCTGCCGCCTGCCGAGTCGCCCTCCACGATGAACAGCTCGTTCTGGGAATAATCGCGGCCGGTGCAGCTACTGAGCTTTCCGACCAGCGGCGCGTTTTCGAGCTTGCTCTTTTCACGCGCGTTCTCCTTCGCCTTGCGCGCGGCGCTTCTCGCCTTCGCCGCTTTGACGGCCTTTTCCGCGATCAGGTTCGCGGTGTTCGCGTTCTTGAGGTTCTCAAGCCACGGCACGAGCGTCTGGTTCAACACCGCCTCGACCGCGGGACGCGCTTCGGTGTTGCCGAGCTTCGTCTTGGTCTGCCCTTCGAACTGTACGCTGTGCATTTTCAGCGACAGCACCGCCGTCATGCCCTCGCGGAAGTCCTCGCCCGCGAGCGACGGATCCTTGTCCTTTAAAACGCCGGTCTTGCGGCAGTAATCGTTGAAGATCTTCGTGATCGCCGCCTTGAAGCCGGTCTCGTGCGTGCCGCCCTCGGTGGTGGGGATGTTGTTGACGTACGACGCGATCGTTTCGGCGTACTCGTCATTGTGCAGGATCGCCGCTTCCACGCGGATGCCGTTCGATTCGCCCGAAATGTGGATCGGCGGATCGTACAGCGCGGTCTTGTCCTCCTGAATGTAGCGAACGAAATCGCTCAGCCCCCCGTCGTATTTGAACTCGGCGTGCTTCTGCTTTTCGCGGTTGTCGTCTAAAACGAGCTTGACGCCGCGGTTTAGGTAGGCAAGCTCACGGAGCCGCTTCATCACGACCGAATACTGCATGTCGATCGTTTCAAACACGCGGTCGTCGGGCAGAAACGTCACGACCGTGCCCTGCTTGCGCGTGCGGCCGATCTCGGTGAGCGGATACTTCGCCTTGCCCGAAACGATCTTGCCGTCCGCGTTTTCGACGCTTTCGAACTCAATGCGGTAGGCGCGGTTTTCGTGATACACCTCGACCTGCACCCAGCGCGAGAGCGCGTTTACAACCGACGCGCCGACGCCGTGCAGACCGCCCGAGTACGAATACGCGGCGTTGCCGAACTTGCCGCCGGCGTGCAGCTGCGTAAAGACGACCTCGACGCCGGACACGCCGAGCTTTTCATGGATGCCGACCGGAATGCCGCGTCCGTTGTCGGTGACGGTGACGGAGCGGTCGCGGTTTAAGGTGACGGTGATCTCGTTGGCGTAGCCGTTGGCGGCCTCGTCGATCGAGTTGTCCACGATCTCCCACAGAAGGTGATGCAGCCCCGGCAGTCCGGTCGAGCCGATATACATGCCCGGGCGCATCCGCACCGCGTCGAGCCCCTCCATGACGGTTATATTTTTGACGGAATATTCTTCCATGCAGTCCCTCCAAAGATTGGTTCTGACAATTATACCACAATATCTTGTGCGAGCGATGGATTTTCATGCCAGATTTACGGTTTATTCATATTTCATAGAAAATTTGCTTTCCGGTTGCAATTCGGTGGTGACAAGCGTGGGCGATTGGTGTATAATCAACCATGTATATATATGTAGAAGTATGCCGTCAGGCGGAAAGGAGACCGATGGAGACCGTTTTTCACCACGTTCCGATCATGGTCGAAGACGTTCTGCGTCTACTGGAACCGGCGCGCGGCGGGATCTTCGTGGACGGAACGCTCGGCGGCGGCGGACACGCCGAGGCGGTGCTTTCGGCGCTGCCGGAGGGCGGACGGCTCTACGGGATCGACCGCGACGACGAGGCGCTGAAGGCGGCGGGCGCGCGGCTTTCGCGCTTCGGGGAGCGGTTCACCGCGATCAAGGGCAATTTTTTCGACATGAAGGCGCTTCTGAACGCAAGGGGCGTGGAGCGGGTCGACGGCATCCTATTGGACCTCGGCGTATCCTCCTATCAGCTGGACGCGGCAAAACGCGGCTTTTCGTACAAGGCGGAAGCGCCGCTCGACATGCGCATGGATCAAAGCGCGCCGCTTTGCGCGCGCGACGTCGTGAACACGTGGAGCGAAGAGGAACTTCGGCGCATCTTTTTCGAGTACGGCGAGGAGAAGTTTTCCGCTAAGATCGCGCGGCGCATCGTTGAGGAACGGGAACGGCATCCGATCGAGACCACGACGGAGCTTGCGGCGCTGATCAAGAGCGCGATCCCGGCAAAGTTCCGCAACGAGCCGCAGCATCCGGCGCGGCGGTGCTTTCAGGCGATCCGCATCGCGGTCAACGGCGAGCTGGACGGGCTTTTTGACGCGATCAAAACCGCGCACGATCTTCTGAACCCGGACGGGCGGCTGGTCGTTCTGACGTTCCATTCGCTCGAGGACCGGATCGTGAAGAACGCGTTCCGCACGTTTGAGAATCCGTGCACCTGCCCGAAATCGGCGCCGGTGTGCATCTGCGGCAAAAAACCGACCGCAACGGTGCTGACGCGGCATCCGATCGTCGCGTCGGAGACGGAGCAGCGGGAGAATTCGCGCGCGACGAGCGCAAAGCTTCGCGCGATCAGGCGCATTGATCCCAAAACCGGATCATATTGATGAATGAAAGGGTCGTTTTTTAGTGGACGTACGGTTTGACAAAAAACCGCATAAGATCAGCAATCCGCAGACGCGGATCTATTCGCCGACGCAAACGGGCGATCCGACGCCGGTGCTGGAGGATACGTCGATGCCGATCCGTCCGCAGCCGCGAAAGGAGGCGCGCGTCGAAACGAACGTGCGCACCGAGATCCGGCTTTCGACGTCGTCGAAGGTCTTGATTCTGCTTGCGGTGTTCGTGATCGCGGCGACCGCGCTGTTCGCGCTGTTCGGCGCGGCGCAGTACGCGCGCGTGATCAGCGAAACGGGCGCCGTCAATACCGAGATCGAGACGTATAACGAGCAGATCTCGCAGCTGAAGAAATCGCAGAGCTCGATGAACGACTTCGCAACGATCAACGAAGTCTGCCGCAGCCGCGGCATGACAATGAACTGGTACCGGGGAGAGACCGATCTCGGAACGGCGTCCGCGATGCCGCAAACGTCTCCGGCAGAGGGAACGCCCGCAGCGCAGCAGACGCCTGCGCCGGAAACGCCCGCGCCGGAAACGCCGGAGGCCGATACGCCCGAACCGGAAGGAGACTGATTGATGAAACTGCCGAAGATCGGCGCGCGCGCCGGGCAGACGTCCCAGCAGAGAGGGGACGCCCGCCGGAGTAAAAAAGCGCGCGTCAAGATCGCGCCGCAAAAGAGAAAACTGCTGGTGGCCCTGATTCTTTCCGGGGTCAGTTTTCTGCTGCTGATCGGCAAGCTGTTCGACGTTTCGGTGATCAAGGGCAAGACGTGGACGCAGAAGGCGATGAGCCAGTGGACGCGGGTCACGTCGCTGAAGGCGGAGCGCGGGCAGATCCAGGACCGCAACGGCACGGTGCTTGCGTCGTCGTACACGACGTATCAGGTCTGCGTCAACCCGCAGAACATTCAGGAGAGCGACCGCGACCGTATCGCGTACATTCTTTCGACGTATCTCGAAATGGACTACGACACGGTGTACGCGAAGATCACCAAGACGAAAAAGAAATACCCGAACGATCCGGACAATCACGAGCGCGTGCTGCTCTCGCAGGTCAAGATCAAGGACCAGGTCGATAAAGAGGTTATCAGTAAGCTCAATTCCATGCAGCTCGGCAGCGGCGTCAGCTACTATTCGGACGTCAAGCGCGACTATCCGGAGTCGGGCTACTACGCGCAGCTGATCGGGTTCACGAACATCGACGGCGACGGACAGACCGGCATCGAGCTGACCTGCAACAGCTACCTGAAGGGCGAGGACGGCTACCAGAAGGCGGACACCGACCGCGACAACAACCCGGTTCCGGGCGGCGAGGAGGAGTACATCGAGTCCGTGCCGGGCGGCAACGTCGTGCTGACCGCCGACACGGGGCTTCAGGGCATTCTCGAGAACGCGCTGCAGGAAGCGTGCACGGTCAACAACGCGAAATCGACGCAGGGCGTCCTGCTCGATCCGAACACCGGCGCGATCCTTGCGATCGGCGCGTACCCGACGTTCGATTCGTCGAACCCGCCGCGTTCCGACGCGAAGATGCTGCTGGAGCTGAGCAAGAACCGCATCGTCACCGACACCTACGAGCCGGGTTCGACGTTCAAGGTCGTCACGCTGGCGTCGGCGCTGGAGTCCGGCGCGATCACGACGGCGGCGGAGTTCAAGTGCAGCGGCTCGCTGCTGGTGAAGGGCGAGAAGATCAAGTGCTGGAAATCGGGCGGCCATGGCAGTGAAACGCTTGCGCAGGCGGTGCAGAACAGCTGCAATCCGGCGTTCATGTCGATGGCGCTCAAGATGGGCGTCGACACGTTTTACGATTACATCTATCAGTTCGGCTTCGGCGAGCCGACGGGCAGCGGTGTGATGGGCGAGACCAGCGGCACGGTCACGCATAAGAAATACATCCGCGAAGCGGACCTCGCGCGCATCGGGTTCGGACAGAGCATCAGCTGCACGGGCATGCAGCTTGCGATGGCGGTCACCGCGTGCATCAACGGCGGCGAGCTTCTAAAGCCGTACATCATTTCGGAGATCGTCGATCAGAACGGGACCGTCGTGCTGAAGAACGAGCGCACCGTCGTGCGCCGCGTGATCTCACCGACGACGTCGGCGACGATCCGCACGCTTCTGCGCGGCGTTGTGGAAAACGGCAGCGGCAAGAACGCGCAGGTCTACGGGTATTCGGTCGGCGGCAAGACGGGCACGTCGCAGAAGTACGAAGAGGACGGCACGGTATCGAGGACGAAGCTGATCGCGTCGTTCATCGGGTTCGCGCCGGTGGAGAACCCGCAGTTTCTGTGCCTGATCACGGTCGACGAACCGCAGGTGCCGCAGGTGTACGGCAGTACGGTCGCGGCGCCGTTCGTGCAGGAAGTGCTGTCGAACGCGCTGTCGTACGCGGGCGTGCAGCCCGATCAGAGCAATCAGTCCGCAACCGTTCCGGACGTGCGCGGCATGACGGTCACGGAAGCGGTCTCCGCGTTGAAGAGCGCGGGACTGGACGCGGTCTATCTCGAAGCGGAGGCGGATTCGACGGTTTCGAAGCAGTCGCCCGTCGCGAACACCGTGCTGGTCAAGGGCAGTCCGGTGGTGCTGTATTCGACCGGCTACGCGTTCTTTGCCGAGCTTGAGGAGGAGACCGAAACGGTCCAGGTGCCCAAGCTCATGAATAAAAACCGCATGGATGCGCTCGACGCGCTGAAGAAGGTCGGGCTCATCATGGAATACGATCACTTCCATTGCGCCGGAGAGGTCATCGACGTCGAGTACGAAGAGGGCTTCGAGGTGCCGGTCGGAACGGTCGTACACGTCCGGTTCTCCTCGGAGGAGAATGCGGGCGTCGATGATTCAGAGTAGAATTTCAGGGGGAAAACGATGCTGTTATCCAGGATCGCCGAGGATCTGCGCCTTCCGGTGACGGGGGGCGACGCAGAGATCACGTCGGTGGAATATGACTCGAGAAAGGTACACGACGGAAGCCTGTTCTGCTGTATGCGGGGACTGGTATCCGACGGACACAGCTTTGCCGCGCAGGCGGTGGAAAAGGGCGCAGCGGCGCTGCTGGTGGAGCGGCTGCTGCCGCTGGACGTGCCGCAGATCGTTGCGCCGGACGGACGCGTTGCGATGGCGCATGCCGCCGCGGCGTTCTACGGGCATCCGGAGCGTGAGATGATCATGCTCGGCGTGACCGGCACGAACGGAAAAACGAGCACGACCTACATGGTCAAATCGATCGCGGAAGCGGCGGGCAAGAAGGTCGGACTGATCGGCACGATCCACAACATGATCGGCGACGTGTCGATCGAGACCGGGCGCACCACGCCGGAGTCGGCGGACCTGTTCGCGCTTTTACGGCGCATGGCGGACGAGGGCGTGGACCTTGTGATCATGGAGGTTTCTAGCCACGCGCTTGTGCAGGACCGCGTGGCGGGGATCCCGTTCCGGGTCGGACTGTTTACGAACCTCACGCAGGATCATCTCGATTATCACAAGACGTTCGACCAGTATCTGGAAGCGAAAAAACTGCTGTTCCGTCAAAGCGATCTTGCGATCGTGAACGTCGACGACGCGTATGCGGAACGGATGACGGACGGGCTTACGATCCCGATCCGCACGCTGGGCATCCAGCACCGCGCGGACTATACGGCGCTCAACATCGACATCCGCACCGACGGCGTGCGGTTCCATCTGCGTACGCCCTCCGGCGAAGGCCCGGTGCGCATGCACATTTCGGGACTGTTCTCCGTGTACAACGCCATGGGCGCTGCGGCGATCATGCAGGCGGTCGGCGTGTCGTTCGGCGACATTTTAAAGGGACTCGAATCGCTGACCGGCGTGTCCGGACGGCTCCAGTCGGTGAACACGTTCGGACGTCCGTTTGCGGTGTACGTCGATTACGCGCACACGCCGGACGCGCTCGAAAACGTGCTGACCTCCGTGCGCGCGTTCGCCAAAGCGCGGGTGGTGAGCCTGTTCGGCTGCGGCGGGGACCGCGACCGCACCAAGCGCCCGTTGATGGGCGAGATCGGCGGGCGGCATTCGGATTTCGTCGTCGTGACCAGCGACAATCCGCGCACCGAGAACCCGGAGGAGATCGTGCGCGCGGTCGAGCTCGGCGTACAGAAGAGCGGAACGCCCTACGTTTCGATCATCAACCGCAAGGACGCGATCGCGTACGCGCTTTCGATCCTCGAGCCGGACGACGTGCTGGTCATTGCGGGCAAGGGGCATGAGAATTATCAGGAGATCAACGGCGTCAAGCATCACTTTGACGACCGTGAGATCGTGGAAGACCTGTTGAAGGGGTCAGAGGGGAAATGAAAATGATCGTTGTCAATTCACTGCTGGCGCTGCTTGTGGCGTTCGGCGTTGCGGCGCTGCTTGGTCCGATCGTGATTCCGATCCTGCACCGGCTGAAGTTCGGGCAGAACGTGCGCGACGACGGACCGCAGACGCACTTAAAGAAGCAGAACACGCCCACGATGGGCGGCGTGATGATCCTGCTCGCGGTCGTGATCGCGACGCTGATCTTTGCGCGCAAGAGCTATACGCTCGTGGTTTGGGCGCTTCTGATGACCGTGCTGTTCGGGCTCGTGGGCTTTTTGGACGACTTTATCAAGATCATGAAAAAGCGTTCGATGGGTCTGCACGCGTGGCAGAAGATCGTCGCGCAGTTCGTGCTTTCGCTCGGATTCGCGCTTGCGATGTACTTCCATCCGGCGATCGGCAGCACGATCTGGCTCGAGCGGATCGACCTCGGCGTGTTCTTCATCCCGTTTGCGATGTTCGTCATCATCGCAACGGTCAATTCGGTGAACCTGATCGACGGACTGGACGGGCTTAGTAGCTCGGTCACGGCGGTCTATTCGTTCGGGATCGCGGCGATGATCATCACGCACGTGCTGTCGTTCAACACGGCGGCGCTGGACGCGGAGGCGGCGCTGCGCGCCGCGGACACGCTCGGCAATCTGTCGGGCATGGCGGTCTTCGCGATGGCGGTCGCGGGCGGATGCCTCGGATTTTTGGTGCACAACGCGTATCCCGCGAAGGTGTTCATGGGCGACCTCGGCGCGTTCACGCTCGGCGGCGCGGTCGCGGCGATGGCGCTGTTGACCCGCACCTCGCTTCTGCTGCCGCTGATGGGCGTGATGTACGTCGCCTCGTCGGTGTCGGTGATTCTGCAGGTCGGCTCGTATAAGCTAAGGCACAAGCGTATCTTCCGCATGGCGCCGCTGCATCATCATTTCGAACTCGGCGGCGCGCCGGAGACGCGGATCGTGTCCATGTACTCGGTCGTGACCGCGATCGCAAGCGCGGGCGCGCTTCTGATCTTCTGGTTC
>Ga0310697_10005536_pt1 | contig 12157 bp, 14 predicted proteins | sample 172DNAGHGlowgp2_FD_203883 | JGI IMG/M metagenome (GOLD analysis project Ga0310697, IMG submission 203883) | Sheep rumen microbial communities from Palmerston North, Manawatu-Wanganui, New Zealand - 1728 DNA GHGlow gp2 (v2) (version 2) | ecosystem: Host-associated > Mammals > Digestive system >... | reverse complement strand
TCCCTGACCTCTGAGCATATTATATCTGCCCAGTGTGAAAAGAGTTTGGAGCGAATGTTATATCTTTAGAAATATTATGTGTAATTATTTTCACATCTGCGTCAATTCCGTGACATAATGTGATAACTGTGTTAAACCGGATTTCACAGATCTGCCAAATTTATCTCAGGACAGAAAAAACAGCCGGCGAAGACCGACTGTTTTTTCAGGGAAATTTGGGGATAATCAGAATGTGTGAATAGCGTTGGTTAAATGTGGCTCAGCAGCGTGTGTGGATCTGTCCACCCTTGAGCTCCTTGCCGTTTACAGCGTACATCTCTGAAATAGTTACAACCTGCCAGCCATTAGCCTTGAGAACAGGGAGGAACTCTTCCATAGCGCTTGCTGTCGAATCATAGCTCTCGTGGCAGAGAACGATGGCATTTCTGAGGCTGCCGTCATTCATTGCGCCCTTGAGCTTGTTAACTATCTGATCCTTTGTAGTACCATCCTTCCAGTCACCAGTGTCGATGGCACAGCTGATGAGCGGTACATCGTAAAGTGTCTGCTGAACTGTTGCGTTGCAATCGAGGTAAGGAAGTCTCATGAGCTTGGAAGGCTCTGTGCCGATTATGCTCTTGAGCTTAGCGTGTGTCTGATCGAACTCGCTGCGGATCTCATTAGCGGAGATCTTGCTCAGATAGGGATGTGTTGTTGTATGGTTTGCGATCTCGTGACCGCTCTCGAATGCATACTTTACTGTTTCAGGGCTTGAGATCCAGTTGCCTACATAGAAGAATGTAGAATGGAATCCGTTCTTGTTGAGAGCGTCAATTATTCTCTTCTCAGTTGTAGGATTTCTTGTACCGTCATCAAAGCTGATAGCTACCATAGGCTTGCTGGGGTCGATCCATGAGATGTCGCCCTGTCCGTGGATCTCGGGCTCCTTGATCTCACCTACTGTACCGCCGCCTGTCGTAACAGCTGACTTTGTGCCCTCTGCTGCGATCTGAACGTCGTCAACGTAGAAATCAAATGTGCCTTCAGAGCTCTCGATGTAGAATACGAGGTCTGTAGCGCCTGCCGGGATAGTGTAGGAAGTGTTCTCGAGCTTTGTCCATGTCTTTCCGTTTACGGAAGCCTTAGCGATATTGTCATAGCTTGTAGTGCCTGTAGAGTCCTTGTACTGGAGCTGGAGCTTCATTTCCTGAGCTGAGCTGCCGGGCTGCATTACTGCTGCCGAGAAGCTGTAGGAGCTTCCAGCCTTGAAATCGCTGCCGAGTGTATAGCCGAGACCGTTCCACTCCTTGGTTCTGCCGGAGACCTTAACGGACTTGCTTCCTGTGTAGTAGTGAGCGCTCTCAGCTGAGAGAGAGGCGTCGCCTCTTGCTTCCCAGCTGGAAGAGCCTGACTCAAATGAATCTGTCATAGTCTTGACTGTGGGTGCTGCTGTAGTTGTTGCGACAGTAGTTGTAGTCTGGGGTGTTGTCTGAGGATTTGTCTGAACTGTTGTTACGTCGTTATTTTTTTTTTCACTCGTGGTCACACCCTGAGCATAGCTCTCGGGAAGTGTTTTTACGAGTCCTGCGTCGTATTTCTGGATAGTGAATGCATCCTTTGCTGTGATACCGTCTCCGCGGTCGAACACGTCTGCGTTGTCGAGAGCTTCCTTTGTGAGACCGTACTTATCCTTATTTGCGATGTACTGGAGGATAGCAACTGCGTCTGCAACTGATACCTTACCGTCGAGGTTGGCATCGCCGTATACAGGCACACGTGAAGGTGTGGTAGTTGTTGTAGTATTAACAACAGGAGCCTGTGTAGTAGTTGTTGTAGTTGTTGTTACAGGAGGCTGAGTTGTTGTAGTTACTACGACAGGTGCACCGCCTGTGTAACCGTCGCCTATCTCGCTTTCATTTACGAGACCAACGATAGCGTCATATGCAGGCTTAGCGTTGTAGCTTCTGTCGAAGGGAAGAGGATTCTGTCCGCCTCTCCAGCTCATACCGTCATTTGTGCCCCAGAATGTGAGTGATGTTACCTTATCACAATTCTTGATAGCATTAACGATGCCCTTGTAGGAGTTTGCGAGCTGCTGGTCACCGGCACCGTTATCGCAGGTGATGTCGAGCTCAGTTACGTGTATCTCGCATCCGATGGAAGCGAACTTTGTGATAGCCCTTGTGTATGTGTTCACGTCAGGCTGGCTTGTGCCGAGGTGAGACTGCATTCCGACACCGTCGAGAACGCCTTTGTCGTAGAGCTTCTTGCAAAGCTTATAGATGTTGTCGTGCTTGGGTGAGTAGTATTCGTTGTAGTCGTTGTAGAAGAGCTTGCATCCTTCGGGAGCGTACCTTCTTGCAGCTGTGAATGCTGTTTCGAGGTAGCTGTCATCACCGTAAATGAGGTTCCAGGGTGACTGACCGTTTCTCTGATCCCAGCCGGCAGTTCTGAGGCCGCCGTTCTGATCGTCGTAGCACTCGTTAGCGATGTCGTATGCGTAGAAGTTTACTGTGGGGTACTCCTTCTTGAGCATATCAAATGTGTTCTTGACGAAGTTTTCGATACGCTGGTTCATAATATCCTTGGATACTGTAGCGCCGTTGTTATCGAAGTTCTCCTTGAAGAACCATGCCGGAGTCTGGCTGTGCCAGATAAGAGTATGACCTCTTACAGGGAGATTGTTCTTTGCTGCGAAATCAAGTATCTTTCTTGCATCGCTGCTGAGTTTTACCTGAGGATTAACGTTGCTGCCGGATGCCTTTGATGCGTTCTGATCGAGAATGTTCTCGGGCTTGAGCTCGTTCTCAGGAGTGATAGAATTGAAGTGCTTATTGATGAAATCAGGGTTCTTGCTTACTTCGTTAGCGGATACTGCTGTACCGATCCTGAAGTAGTTGGAGAAGAAATTCTTGAGACCGGCGTTGCTCTTGTTCCAGTTGCCCGGATTAGTGCTGCCGCCCTTAGTAGTTGTAACTGTGGGGTTGCCGGGATTGTACTGAGTTGTTGTAACAGCGGGTGCAGATGAACCGTCAACTGTGCCGCCGCCTGTCTTTACGGAAGAAGCCTTGCCTGACTTGGAGATCTGAACTGAATCGAGCCAGAGGTCTGTGAGGCTGTCGGGAGCTTCAAGGTAAAGTGACATCGAAGAAGCGCCTGTGGGGATAGTGAACTCGGTGTTCTCGAGCTTTGTCCACTCACCGCTCTTAGCTGTTGCGGAAGCAACTTCCTTCCAGTCCTGATCGCCGGCTGTGTACTCAAGTGTGAGCTTGAGGTCGGTAGCGGCACCGCTCTGCTGAAGAGCAGCTGCGCTTATGCTGTAGGTCTGACCGGGAACGAATTTGGAAGAATCGAGCGATATAGCACCGCCGTGCCAGTTGTCAGCTCTGTTTGTGATCTTGAGAGAGCTGCTGCCGTCGTAGTAGTTCTTGTTGTCAACAGAAACAGCAGCATCGCCTCTGCCTTTGAACTCGCCCTTGCCGGACTCGAAGTTCTCTGTGTAGTAATCGCCGTTAGCATCGGGCTCCGGGATCTTTGTGGGTGGATCAGGTACAGGCTCACCGTCGTAGGTGATTATGTTGGTCTTGACATTTGCCTGACCGTCGCTCTCCCAGCCTTCAACGTTGAAAGCTACCTCATAGAGGTTGCCCATCTTCATACCGAGCGATTCCCAAGCCTCGAAGTGCTTGTAGATGCTGATAGTACCGGATGAACGGGGAGTCTTGCGGACACTGATGTACTGTGTGAAAGGTCCGTTGCTGTTTGTGATGTTGTAGGAGTTCATCGGATTCGTGAACACATCATATGTACTTCCGTCGATGTTTACCTGCTTAGCGCTTCCGGAAGAGGGTACCCAGTTCTTCCAGTCCTCGATGATGTAGAACTCAACGAGCGGGTTCTCTGTCCAGCCGTAGATACAGATACGGGAGTTTCCTGCCGAGCCGGCTGACCAGTCGCAGTCGAACTTACAAGTGAAGTTACCGTAATCCTGCCAGTGATTGGGGTTGTTTCTGCCCCAGAAGAGTCCGCGGCGGGCAAGGAAGTTGCCCTTTGAGCCGTTGGGACCGCATTTCCAGCTTGTGCTGAATCCGCCGCCGTTATCCGCAAGAGTCATTGTGGATGAGTTCGGTGTGTCAGCCTGCCAGATCTCGTGGTGATAATCGTTGTACCAGCCAGTCTCCTGTGTGTGGCCGGGGCTGGTCTGAAGTACCTTTGCAGCGTTCGTAGTAAAACTTGCTGCGAAAGGCGTGGACGAGATAGCTAAGAAGCCTGCAACGGCAGTGCTGATCGCGCGCTTTAATACGCCGTTCTTCATAAGAATCATTCCCTCACTTTCAAATAGTTAAGTTGATAGCGTATGCTTGTCACAGAGGGCACAGAGCTATATCTCTGCGTCCCTCCCCTCTGCAACTTACAATCTTATTTTATTACCTTTTTGTGAACAATTCAAGTCATTTTTTGCTGATAACAAAAATGGTCGGTCAATTTTTGCTACAATCTCCTGTTGAAGTAGCAACTTTTAGTATAATTTGCGTCTAAAAAAGAAACAGGCGCACACCGGGCAAACCCGGTATGCGCCTGTTTTGCGCTATTTATCGTCAGTCTGAAAGCTTCTCTCCGCACTTGTCACAGAAACGCGCTGCATCAACGAGCTCGGCGCCGCAATTTTTGCATATCGTGACCTTCTCGAGCTTGACCGGAGCTTCTTCCGGCTTCTCCTCGCTTCTGGCAGGGACGACCTTGGTCCCGCACTTGTCGCAGAAGCGTGCGTCCTTTGAGAGCAGCTCTCCGCACTTCGGACAGGGATGTCTGTCCTCGAGCTCTTCGATGACAGCATTTATCTTCTCGAGCTCAGCCTCCTTCTCCCTGATGTTGTCGAACTGCACCTTGAACTTGTCGGAATACGGATTGTCAGCGTACAGCTTCTTTCCGACGCCGATATATATGTTGTTCATCTCGTTGTTAAGGCGGTTAGCCTCCCTTTTGAGACGCGATTTCTCGGTCATCTTCTTATAGCTGTCCGAACCTGATTTTATTCCCTTGTCAACGGTATCGCCGACCTTTCCGGCGATTTCCTTAACACTGTCTACAAAGCTCATTGCTGATTCCTCCTTTATTAAAGTATAAGCTTATTATATCACAGCTTTTGCGCCGCGTCAACTGCTTACGTGAGAGCAGAGGCAGTCAGGTCGCGGAAGGTGAGTGCGTTGTAAGCGCGGACAGCAGCCTCTGAGAAGTCGCTGCATACCGTCGAATACAGCGTCATAAGCGGAGCGTCCATCGAGATCTTGTCGCCCACCTCGAAATACAGCTCGATACCGGCAGTCGGGTCGATATTGTCATCCTTTTCTATCCTGCCTGCTCCGAGCAGGAGCGAAGCCATTCCGAGCTCCTCCGCGTTCACGGATACTATCTCGACATCGCGGCTTGCACGTATCTCGTGCCTGAATCTCGGCTGCGGAAGAAGAGAAACATCGTCGCAGATGCGCCCGTCTCCGCCGTGGAGCTCGATAGTCTCCTTCAGCACAGCGAGCGCCCTGCCGGAGGAGATAGCCTCCTTCGCCATTCTCTCACACTCGCCGAAGGTGCCCTTTCCTGCAAGCTCGAGCAGATTTGCGGTCAGCTCGATGCAGACGTCATAGAGTCTGCCCTTCACCTTGCCCTGAAGCAACTCGACAGCCTCCCTGACTTCGATAGCGTTGCCGATACAGCTTCCGAGCGGACTGTCCATATCAGTCACGAGAGCGCGGCACTTCTTGCCGGCAGCATCGCCGACGCGCTCCATAAGGTCCGCGAGCTTGCGTGCCTCGAGGTTCGTTTTCATAAATGCTCCCGAGCCGCATTTTACGTCAAGGAGCAGAATATCAGCGTTGAGGGCGAGCTTCTTGCTCATAATGCTCGCACATATAAGAGGTATACTGTCGACAGTTCCCGTAGCGTTGCGGAGGGCGTATATCTTCTTATCCGCCGGACAGAGAGTTCCGCTCTGCGAGATTATCGAGAAGCCGGTCTTGTTCACGATACCGGCGAATTCCTCGAACGGCAGCTCTGTACGGTAACCGGCAATGCTCTCGAGCTTGTCTATCGTGCCGCCGGTGTGACCGAGTCCCTTTCCGGACATCTTCGGCACATGAACGCCGCAGGCTGCCGCTGCCGGACCGATGATGAAGCTCGTCTTGTCGCCGACACCGCCGGTGCTGTGCTTGTCGGCTGTAACACCGTTGATGCTGCTCATATCGAGAATGTCGCCGCTGTCACGCATAGCCGTCGTAAGGGCGACGGTTTCGTGCTCGGTCAGACCGTTCAGACAGACCGCCATAAGCCACGATGACATCTGATAATCCGGTATCTCCCCGTTCGTATAGCCGCTCACAACGTAGGAGATCTCCTCGTCGGACAGGGGGATAGCACGTTTTGTCTTATTGATTATATCGATTATGTTCAATATTTTCACCTCCTGTGTTATCGTACCGCACAAAATCACGTTCTGCTCTGTGCTTTACAATTATATTTTAGCACATCTTTTCAAAAAAATCAACTGTTCGGGGAAAATTTTTAGCACCAGACCTCAGTATACATTCAAAATGCACTGCAACCGCCGCTTCGTGGGCTATATGTACCGAACGATTATCATCGCCGCGACGAAAGGAGCTCCGAGCACGGTGCTTCCGCAGACATTGAACAGATTCAGCGGAAGCTGCGCACCGAACGCTCCGCCGAAAAAGTTGACGAGCACAAGCGCCGCAAGACCCGTTGCGCTTCCGAATAACGCCGAAAGCAGCTTGTGCCTCCGCCTGACGTAGTACACAGCCATTGCTGCGGCAGCCGCTCCGCACAGAAGATAGAATATCACCGACGTATCCATTCATTCACCACCGTTCTAAAGCAGGATATATCCGAGCGCGATGACGAGCCTGATGTCGCCGCCCTCCTTCAGAAGCAGGAACAGCAGCGCCGCTATCAGGAGCGTGTCGCTGTCGATACCGTCAGGGAGCAGACCGCCCGGCAGCAGTCCGCCGAACAGGTCACCGCGGCGCTTTCTCTGCGTACCGCTGCCGGAAGCAGGCTTTTCCGGCTCCGGCAATGGCGGAGGTACAGGAGGCAGATCCGCCTCCTTCAGAACCTGCGGCTCCCATTGTCCGCGCATATTTCCGCTGCCGTAAACGGACATACCACCACCTCCTCTTTCGCTCGGCTATTCTCCGGAACTCATATCATATCCTTCAGCAAGCCGCTCTCCTTCGCCATATTCCACACAGCTATGAGCTTCAGCAGCTTTACCGCCCTGTCCACGCGCTTCTGCTTCTCCTCACCGAGGTGCGGCTTCAGTGCGAGCAGCAGGTCAGCATTCTTGTCGCGCTGAGTGAAGGCTCCGGCAAGGCTCGTCAGCTTGAGTATCGTCTCTATATCGGGCATACCGCCGCTGTCCGAAGGCTCCTCCGAAGCGGCAGTCTCCTCTCCTCCGGTATCCTCCGTGCCGCCCTCGGTGCCCGACATAAACATCTTCGCGAGCTCGGACAGCTGCCGGACGCTCTCCTCGTCCGAGAGCAGCCCGGATACCTTATCCATAACATCATCCATTATTTTCCGCCCGAGAGCTTCTTATACAGTGCCTTTGCCTGAGGAGTGCTCATCATCTTCTCTACGAGCTGCGGATTGTTCACCGCCTGACGGAACCTTGCCGCATCGCTTCCGCTCATCGCCGAGAGCGCACTGTCGAATTTTCCGGCTTCGAGCTCGCTTTTCAGCGTATCTGCCGGAACACCTATCTTCCTGCTCACGGCATTGAGAAGTCCGCTGAGCTTATCGGGGTCTATCCTGTTGTTACTGCTGTTGTTCATCTTTTCCTCCACTCTGCCGGAAATATCCTCTCCGGACTTGAAATTCTCAGTGAAAACCTGTATAATATAATAGTAGTATGAACAAGCCCTTGACGTAAAAGGAGGTAGTCAATGCGCATCATCGTTATCTCTGACACACACGGCAACTACAGAGCTCTCTCGTCCGTTTTCACCAGAAACGGAGACGCCGACTGGTTCATTCACCTCGGCGACGGCGAGAAAGACCTCGACCACTTCATCCTCGACCACCCCGAATTAGCATCAAAGATGCTCCACGCGAGCGGAAACTGTGATATCGGCAGTCTCAGCCCCGGATACGTTGTCCTCCCGCTTCCGTTCGGACACAAGATATTCGCCACTCACGGGCATATCTTCAACGTAAAGGGCGGACTCGAAAAGCTCGTCAGCCGCGCAAAGAGCTTCGGCTGCGACATCGCCCTCTACGGACACACGCACGTCCGCTATAACAAGTATGAGGACGGTATGTACGTGATGAATCCCGGAAGTGCTTCGTGTCCTCACGACGGCACAAGACCTTCGTTCGGCACTATCGATATCTCGGACGCCGGCGTTCTCCTCAACATCGCTGATGTATGATATGCACCGGCGGCGCCGGGCGTTACAGGTCACATAGAATTATATGTGACACCACCCGAAATATATGACCGGAGGTGACAGCCTTGGAAAGCAATGAAATGACAAAAAACCGCGCAGCCCTGAACAAATGCAGCAGAGTATACAACTCCGTTTCAGGCTTCTATGTCATCGGCTGCGTATGCTATGCAGGCATCGCAATGTATCTCACGCTCGTGACTTGCGTTGTCAATGGTACATACCTCTTCCTTGACGGTCCGTTTTTCAAGGGAGCAGTGCTCGCTGCCGGATTTCTCGGCACATACAGGAAGAACAATATCCTCGCGCTGCTCGCACCTTTGATAATGTTCATCAACACCGCGGTTTTCTGGAATGCGGACAACCTTTTCGACATATTCTGGGGAAGTGTCATACACATAAAGATCAATGCCCTGTTCCTTATCGCTTCGGTGATACTCGCTGCGGCAACGTTCATCGCAAATTCAAGGTATCACTACCTCGAGCAGCAGCCGGGATTTCCGCAGTTCAGCGAGATATTCGAGCAGCAGAAGTCCGGCAGGCCGGAATACAGTATGTCCTATGAGGAACGCGCAGCGGAGCTGAAAAAGACCGCACGCTCGGAAATGGACGAGCTGTAAAAGCAATGGTAAATAACTGGTAACGCGGTCGATGAGTTACAAAAACAAATGACGTTCAGTGGGAACAACTCTCTGAACGTCATTTTTATTTATATTCCTTGTATACCGGCACCGGATACGCTTTGTACGGAGCACGCCCGTACATATGGAGGTCATCGCTGAGGAAATGCCTGTACGAAGGCGAAGAATAGCCGTCGGACGCATCGTATACGTCGCAGGCGATGTCCACGAGCTTCCACGAATCCTCGAACCATACGATATTCCACGCATGACCGGGCTCGTCGCCGAGACTCTTGTCGAATGTGCCGATGACGACTGCGCACTTTATCCCCGAAAGGTCGCACAGATACTTGAAGGCGTATGCGTAGCCGTCGCAGACCGCGAATTTGTTTATGAGAGCGCTGTATACCGTGTGCGAGCCGGCAGAAACGTCCATATCATACGTTCCGCGGCAGAGCCGGTCATGTATCGCGCGGAGCTTTTCCTCGTCGGAGAGGTCGGCTATCGACGCGGTGAAATTCTCGCTGACGGTCTTTACGTCACGCCGCTTCATCACTGCGAGCTCAAGTGTATCCGCCTCCTCGCGCCGATAGGCGAAAACGCGGTAGCGTCCGCCGCTTTTCGGTATCTTCTCGATACGTATATCACAGTTCGCGAGTATCTCGCTCTCAAGCGGATGGTCCATCATATAGCAGGTCATCGCTGTGAGGGCGTCCTTCAGCAGGAAGTCCATATAGTTGCCCTTATACTCATATATGAGCACCTCATCAGACGGACTTTTCAGCGATCTGCCGATAGTTTCATACATCTCAGCCTGAAGCTTGTCGAGCGTATCCCTGTGCTTGTAATCAGCACCTGCGCTCCTTATCCTGCTCACAGGCGCGGCAGGCTCGCGCTCAGCAGGCGGTTCGGGCTCTCCGCAGGCGGTAAGCAGTACAAAAAAGACTGTGAGCAGCAATGCTGACAGCCTTCTCACCGCAGGAGCGGAGCTTCCCATTTTTATGTTTTTTCTCAATTTCATCAGAAACAGCCTCATTTACTCTTATACTATAATTATAACTGAGCAGCTGTGCAAAGTCAACAGCCTCACAAATGAAAAATCGACGAATTTCGCGGCGTTTCCGTGCCGTTTTTTATGCAGTCGATGTCCGACCTGCGGCATTGACAAAAACGCGCATTTCTGATAAAATATAAACGATAATACAAGGAATACTCACCTCTGGAGGGAATAATGAAACGGGACACCGGCTATAATACAAAACAGAAGGAAAAGCTCGTGGATTACCTCGTCCGCAACAAGGAAAAACACACGAACGTACAGGAGATAAGCGCCTACCTCGCATCTGAGGGCTCTCCGCTCGGAACAGCCACGATATACCGCCAGCTCGACAAGCTCGTCGAATCCGGACTTGTGCGCAAATTCGTCATCGACGGAAAAATGGGCGCGTGCTATCAGTACATCGAGAACACCGAGGAATGCCGTGAGCACTTCCACCTGAAATGCCTGAGATGCGGCAAGCTCATACATCTCAACTGCGACCACCTTATGGGCATAAACGAGCACATCGCCGAGCACCACGGCTTCATCATCGACCCGTCACAGACCGTTTTCTACGGCGTCTGCGCAGAGTGCTCAGCCGGGTCCGACGAGCAGGTGTAGATCCTCACCTCGTCCGTTTCGGGCAGCTGCACCTTCTGTGTACCGGCTGACGGAACATATATCTTCATATCCTCATCGCTCATTGCTATCACCTCAGATATATTATACCGCCGGACAGGACTTTTATTCCGGCAAGAAAAGGAACCACACCTATGCGCTTTATACGTACTCTGCTGTATATCGCCGCCGCGGACGTGCTCGCGCTTTTCATCGGGCTTACGCTCGCAGGCTCTTCAAACCCGCTCATACGTGTTGTTTCCGCGGTATGCGGAACGGGCATAATGGTCTGTCTTATCGCGAGCTTCGCTCTGAGGACCTCATACAGCGACCTGAAAAACGAACGTGTCACCGGCAAAAGGACCTCACCTGCCGCTGCCGCAGGAATGGCTGCAACAGCCTCTCTTCCCGGACTTGTCAGCTGGGCGGTGCTGCGGATGACCGCCGGCAGCTCCTTCGACTTCTATCGCTGGCATAAGCTCATAAACGGCTGGTTTTTGCAGGTATTCAACCTGATCCAGCCCGATGCGAGCTCCTCCGCCCTCACAGACGGACAGCTATGGACTATGCTGCCGCTCGCACTCGTCCCGGGAGCCGTTTTCGCTGCGGCATACCTTCTCGGATACAAGGGCATGATCAAAGAGGAAAAATAAGGCTTTTTTATTGTAAATGCTTGACTTATCGTTAATAGTATGTTAAAATATTGCTGAAAGAAATTTTAGGAGGTCAAACATTATGGCTTTTTGTAAATATTGCGGAAAAGAACTCGAAGACGGCGAGACCTGCACCTGCAAGCGCTCAAAGAAGCACGCCGGTGACGCTGAAGAGGCACCCACAAGGGAGCGTATCAAAGCGGACAAGTCTCCCGAGGGCAAGACAAAGGCTATCCTCATAGCTGTCTGTGTATGCGTTGTGCTCGCACTCATCGCTGCACTTGTCATCGTCATTATGGGCTGGGTAAACGCCTATAAGAAGCCCGTCAAGAATATGATAAAGGGTATAAACCGCGGAAACACAGAGCTCATCGTCGATTCGATGTACACCGACAACGAGGAGAGCGAGCTCAAGGTAAGAGCTAAGGACAAGGGTCTTGAATGGGAGAGCTACGTAAGCGACAACGACAAGACTATCGACACAATCCGCAAGTCCAAGAACATCAAGAAGATAAAGGCTGACATCATCGCCAAGGAAAAGCTCGACGGAAGCAACCTCGCAAACGTTGAGAATTTCTACAGGAACGGCTACAACGAGGAGGTCAAGAAGGCTTACCGCGTTGAGGTGAAGTTCACCGTCAAGTACAAGGACGGCGTCAAGACCGAGGACGGCTGGATGACGGTTGCCAAGATAAAGGACAGCGGCTGGGTATACTGCCCGGAGGGAAGCGACCAGTTCAGCTTTATGGACCTGACAACACTTCTCTGATAAGAGACAAATAATACCGATTGGGG
>Ga0310697_10005535_pt1 | contig 12157 bp, 13 predicted proteins | sample 172DNAGHGlowgp2_FD_203883 | JGI IMG/M metagenome (GOLD analysis project Ga0310697, IMG submission 203883) | Sheep rumen microbial communities from Palmerston North, Manawatu-Wanganui, New Zealand - 1728 DNA GHGlow gp2 (v2) (version 2) | ecosystem: Host-associated > Mammals > Digestive system >... | reverse complement strand
GGACCCATTAGACTCATAAGACCTAAAGAATAATATGAAGTTATCGCAATTCAAATTCAAGCTGCCAGAGGAACTGGTGGCACTCTATCCAGCCCATCGAGCATTCAAGAATGAAGACGGAACAGTGGAGCGTGTCTATCACCGTGACCTTTGCCGTCTGATGGTGATGCACCGCAAGAGCGAGCGCATTGACATTTTCAAGAAAGACGAAAACGGACAGGACACAGAAGAACCTATGGTGTTTCGCGACATACTCGGTTTCTTCGACGAGGGCGACACTTTTGTCTTTAACGATACGAAAGTATTTCCAGCACGCCTCTATGGCACCAAGGAGAAGACCGACGCAAAAATTGAGGTGTTCCTGTTACGCGAACTCAACGAAGAACTGCGTCTGTGGGATGTGCTGGTGGAGCCTGCACGCAAAATTCGCATAGGCAACAAACTGTTCTTCGACGGTGATGGCCCAATGGTAGCCGAGGTCATTGACAACACCACCTCGCGTGGCCGTACGCTCCGATTCCTATACGACTGTCCGCACGACGAGTTCAAGCGCGAACTGTTTGCCCTGGGCGAGGCACCCCTGCCCCGCTATATTATCAACCGCCGTGCCGCCGAGCCCGATGACATGGAGCAGTTCCAGACCATATATGCCAAGAATGAAGGAGCCGTGACCGCACCATCGACAGGCCTGCACTTCAGCCGTGAACTGATGAAGATGATGGAGATTCGCGGCTATCAGTTTGCCTTCGTCACCGTTCACTGCAGCCTGGGCTCATTCGACACCATCGAGGTGGAAGACCTGACGAAACATAAGATGAACTCTGAACAGATGCAGATAACCAACGAAGCATGCCAGATTGTCAATGCCTCGAAGCAGGCTGGCCATCGTATCTGCTCTGTGGGCATCAGCACGATGAGGGCCACCGAAAGTGCTGTGGGCACCGACGGCATGCTGAAGCCCTTCAGTGGCTGGACTAACAAATTCATCTTCCCGCCCTATGAGTTCGGACTGGCCAACGCACTGATCACCAACTTCTACCACCCAGAATCGACCATGATGATGGCCACGGCAGCCTTTGGTGGCTATGACCTGACCGTAGAAGCCTACAAACTGGCTCTGAAACACCAGTTCAAGTTTGGATGCTATGGCGATGCCATGCTCATCCTGGACGACTAAGCGGACTTCGCCCTCATAAACAGTGACGAGTAAGAAATTGGCTACTGCAGAAAAGGAGATGCATCAGGCATACCTCGGACTTGGTTCCAACTTGGGAGACAAGGAAGAGAATATATGCAAGGCCATTTCATTCATCAACGAGCAGATTGGCACCGTGGAGCGCCAGTCTGCTCTTTTTTATTCCAAACCATGGGGATTTGAGTCGGACAACCAATTTGTCAATGCCGTTATTCTCGTAGAGACCTCTCTGTCGCCCCACCAACTGCTTCGTGCCACTCAGCGCATAGAGCGACAATTAGGCAAGACCAGACAGCATGCCACTGAGCGTGTTGAAGCCTCAAGCCTCTACCACGACCGTCCCATTGACATTGATATTCTGCTTTTCGACGACTTGAACATCGACACACCAAAACTAAAAATCCCCCACCCGCTGATGCAGGAGAGGGATTTTGTGATGGTTCCGCTTCGCGAAATTCTGAAAATCTAGAATATCTGGAACATCCAGAGCCTCTAGAATGTCCAGATTACTTACGCAGACCCAGAGCCTTTACGATAGCACGATAACGATTGATATCGTTCACATAGAGATACTTCAGCAACTTGCGACGACGGCCTACCATCTTTGTCAGCGAACGGGCTGTGCCATAGTCCTTGTGGTTCTGCTTCAAGTGCTCTGTGAGGTGCTTGATGCGGAAGGTGAACAGGGCAATCTGGCTCTCAGCCGAACCCGTGTCGGCAGCATTCTTGCCATACTGAGTGAAGATCTCTTGCTTCTTTGCTTGATCGAGATACATAATTTTTTGTTGATTAATAATTGTTTGCCTAAACATTCTTCTGATGCCCTGCCGCCTTAATCACAACCGCACAGGACTTCGTCGAATGCATCGGATTTTCCGAAAAGCGGGTGCAAAATTACTAAATTTAATTGGAAGTTGAAGACTGAAGATTGAAGATTGCTTAATGTATTAACATCTTTTATGATTGCCAATGGAAAAATTCTATTTTCAATTATCAATTTTCATCTTAAAGCCGTACTTTTGCACTCATTATGTCTACCATTATCTATCCATCGCCCATTTTCGGGCCTGTCCATAGCCGCCGACTTGGCATATCGCTTGGCATCAATCTACTGCCGGCTGACGGCAAAGTGTGTTCGTTCGACTGCATTTACTGCGAGTGCGGCTTCAACGAAGACCATCGTCCGTCGCTGCCACTGCCCACCCGCGAAGAAGTGGCACAGGCTCTGGAAGTAAAGTTGCAGCAAATGCAGGCAGAAGGGCAGATGCCCGATGTGCTGACCTTCGCAGGTAACGGCGAGCCCACCTGTCACCCGCATTTTGCCGAGATTATCGACGACACCATAAGCCTGCGCGACCGCTATTGCCCCAAGGCACGTGTCTCTGTATTGAGCAACAGCACCATGATTCACCGCCATGAGGTGCACCAGGCCCTGATGCGCGTGGACAACAATATCCTGAAACTCGACACCGTGGACCCTATATATATAAATAAGGTAGACCATCCCGCAGGCACCTATGATGTGCAGGCCATCATTGAACGCATGAAGACCTTCAATGGTCATATCATTATCCAAACCATCTTCATGAGGGGAGAATGCAATGGCGAGAGCGTAGACAACACCTCCGACGCCTATGTACAGCCATGGCTTGACACCGTCAAGGAGATTGCACCGCAGCAGGTAATGGTCTACACCATTGACCGCGAAACACCCACTCAAGGCCTACTGAAGGCCACACACGAGCAACTCGATGCCATTCGCGACCGAGTCATTGCCCTTGGCATTCCCTGCACTGCCAGTTACTGAATTCAAACAGCATGACACGACAAGGCTTCGAGCAGTTCCTGGTGGATATTGCCGTTGGAAGCCACAATACTATTGCCTTTGGGGAAACGACTGGTTCCGGCAAAGTCGGTGCATTGGCCACCAGCCTCACTCACAATAAGTGCACCGGCCATGAAGTCCCAAGGCCCCAAATACTTCTCGGCATAGCCATCAAGCCGTCCTGCCGCCACATAGCATAGGGCTATGGCTGCCGACCCCATCATGCGGATGCTGGCAGCACGGCCATAGAATTGGCGAATAAGACTCTGCGCCACGGGGCTGTAGGCATCGCTGTTATAAGGCAGTTGAAAGCACAGCAGCGCATCTTCTATGGCCGACCTGCTCACCCCTATCGGTTTGCCGTTGAGCCACGCACCACCGCCCTGCCATGCCCAGAAGCACTCATCGGCACAAATCTCATAGACCACTCCCACAATGATACTCTGGCCCTTCATCAGCGCAATACTGACGGCATATGGCGGGAACTGATGAATGAAATTGGTGGTACCATCGAGCGGATCAATGACCCAGCAATATTGCTCGTTGGCATGGGTTGCCGACCCTTCTTCAGTGATGAAGCCCGCTTGGGGCAACAAGTCCCGCAATTGGGCAACGATGAACTGCTCCGACTGTTTGTCAACATACGACACATAGTCGTGGGCATGTTTACGTTCAATGCGCTCAGCATGAAACCGCGTGCGCTCCTGCCTAATGAAAGACCCTGCCCGTTTTGCTATATCGCAAACGGACAGGGTCAGTGTCTTTAAGTCAATCTGTTCCACACTTATCTGATAATTGTGTTAATCGCCATTGTATTCAAACACACCTCCCAAGTCAGGATTCTCGCCCAAATAGCCATCATCTTCTGGAACAATCGTGGTATTGATGATGGGCTGGTTGTAATCCTTGCGCATAGTTCCCTCACGCAAGAGAAAGTCGCTGAAGTTCACCGTTGGGATGACAATGCCAAAGATACCGATGCCACAGCGCTTCCCCTGGATATAGAAACTATTGTAAATATGCATGGTTGAGAATAAAGAGTGGTTGTAGCACTCCAAGCGGTTGTAGCGGTCGAACAGGTCAAGCAGGTCCAACTGCTCGGGTGTATCCACCGAATCGGCCGATGTAAAGATATAGCCGGCATTGTTCACGGCATCGTCAATCCAGTCGGTCTGAATACTGTCATTTTCTTGTATGCACTGCCTTATGTTGTCGCGCATCTCTGCCTGCATGGTCTCGGCCGACGGGTTGGTAATCAATGCCACGACAGCCAGGACAATCATGATGGCAACGCCAATGACAGCCCGCCCCAGACAACTGTTGCTAAACTCCTTGATGAGTGACTCTTGCTTGCGATAGGAACCGCGGTTTGATTTATACATGTGAGGATTCTTTAGGTTAAACTATGAATTGTGAATCAGGTTCATAAACTCCTGACGGGTCTTTGCTTGATTGAAAGCACCACTGAACTCACTGGTAGTGGTAATACTGTTCTGCTTTTCCACACCGCGCATTTGCATACACATGTGCTTGGCCTCAACCACCACCATGACACCCATGGGATGCAGCGTCTCTTCAATGCACTGGCGTATCTGCAGGGTCATGCGCTCCTGCACCTGCAGTCGATGGCTATAGATATCGACTACGCGGGCTATCTTCGACAGTCCGGTAATGTAGCCGTTGGGAATATAGGCCACATGCACCTTGCCATAGAAAGGCAGCATGTGATGCTCGCAAAGCGAGAAGAAGTCAATGTCCTTGACAATGACCATTTGACTGTAGTCTTCCTTGAACAGCGCGTCGGTAAGCACCTTATGGGCATCCATGGCATAGCCGCGGGTAAGCACCTGCATAGCCTTGGCCACGCGCATAGGGGTTTTCTGAAGTCCCTCGCGCTGCGGGTCTTCACCCAGCAACTGGATGATCTGTTTATAGTGTGAGGCCAGGGCATCCAGGCCTTCTCTGTATTCTGGTTCTTGTGTCATTAAACTTATTGCGTGACAATGATTTTTCCTTTTACGATGGTGGCCGATTCATAGCCCAGTTGGCGCAACTCCATCATTTTCTGATAGGCTTCCTCATAGGTACGATAATTACCCATCCGGCAGGTCCAGCGGGGCGAGAAGAAATGCACATAGACTGCATCATTAGGAAACAACTGCTCCAGCGAGCGTCCCATGCGTGCTGCCTTCTGCTGGTCAACACGCTTATTGCCACCTGCAAAGACCTGAATACGGAAGCCTGTGGTCTTGAAGTTACGCTTAGGACCTGTTGTCAGCGAATCGCTCTGCTCTGTCGTATTCTGCGCCTGCTGGTGCGTAGTGTCGTTGTGGTGTATGGTCTCTGACGGTTTGTCGTCATCCTTCTGCGGTGTCTGTTTCTGCGGTGTTGCCTGCTGTTTCTGCGGTGTTGCCTGCTGTTTCTGCGGAACCGTTGACACGCCGTTGACCACTTGGTCTACGGCGGCATCCTGATGAATGGTCACCTGTCCCTCACCCTGTGCCGACTGTTGTATGCGCTGGGTAAAGGTAGTCTGCGCCCCTACGGGACAAATGAATAGTGAACAGTGAATAATGAATAGTACCATGGTCACTATTCTTCTCTTGTTATTTTGCAATGCAATATCTTTCATAACCATCTCCTTCAATCACTATTCACTATTCACTTTTCACTATTCTGTATTCTCTATTTCTGGTCTAAGACCATTATTTGAAAGCATCAATAATGCCCTTGAAGTCGGCTGCCTTGAGCGAAGCACCGCCAATAAGGCCACCGTCAATGTCGGGTTTGGCAAAGAGTTCGGGGGCGTTGGAAGCCTTGCACGAGCCACCATAAAGGATAGTGGTATCGTCGGCAACAGCCTGGCCATACTTCTCTGCAATAATGCTACGGATATAGGCGTGAATTTCCTCAGCCTGCTCAGCAGTAGCGGTCTTACCGGTACCAATGGCCCAGATGGGCTCATAGGCGATGACAATCTTGCGGAAGTCTTCCTCTGACAGGTTGAATACCGACCCTTCCAACTCGGCCTTCACCACCTCGTTCTGCTTGCCTGCCTCGCGCTCTGCCAGGCTCTCGCCAATGCAGAAGATAACTTTCAGGCCATTCTTCTGTGCAAGGAGCACCTTCTCGCGAAGAATCTCGGGCGTTTCCTTGTAGTATTCACGACGCTCAGAGTGGCCCAGAATAACATATTGTGCACCTGTCGACTTCACCATCTCGGCGCTTACCTCACCAGTAAAAGCACCCTTCTCCTTGTCGGCACAGTTCTCGGCACCAAGGCCGATAATGTTCTGATCCAGGAACTGGGCAATGCTTGCCAGATGAATGAAAGGAGTGCAGATCACCACTCCGCAGTTGGGCTTTTCAGCCTTCAGTGTGTCGTTCAACTCTTTTGCCAATGCAATTCCATCCTGAAGATTCATGTTCATCTTCCAGTTTCCTGCAACAATTTTCTTTCTCATTTTCTTTTTCTCTTTAGTTATTATATTAATTGGGGTTTTCTGACTATCCGATGCCCCGGCATCGTTCTTTCTAATCCATCTCGTCCACATCCACAGACGGTCGGCCAGGCTAAGCAGCATGAGCGGTAGCACAAACCAAAGCAACAGCCTCACGATGCGACTGGCAACAGGGTCGTCAGGCATCTGTCCCAGAGGCGACGACTGCAGAGGCTGGTCCAACTCATATTCGTCGGGCAGGCGGTTATGGCTCCATTTGCGTATGACGACACCGTCTTTCATCAGCAACAGCCCTGGATTGCTGCGGATCATGGTTTTCAGCGTGATGTCATCGGTATGGCAGAAAGGATATTCGGCTCCTGTCATATCACACCAGTGCTCTATGGCTTCCTGACCGCTGGCTGTCAGTCCGTAGAACGGATAGCCGTTGTCCTGTGCATATTCATACACCTGATTGATCAGGTCCAGTTGTGAGTCGTCGGCTTGTTCCAAATGAGGTGCCACAAGCAGAAAAGCATAGCCATCGCTGTTGAGCACCTGCTCTGTGATATCCTCGCCATTGTCCACACGCTCCATAAAGAAGTCCAGATAGGGCGAATCCTCACCCTCCATCATTTTCTGCCAGCCCTGTCTGATATTGGCTCCCACATGATAGGGGCGGAAGTCAAACAGCGGCCGGTCGTAGAGGCTCCATAGGGCAATGGCCAGAATGAACAAGGCTGTATAGTTGTAAACTATCCATTGATTGGTCTTGCTCACAAAGCGGAACATGTCCAACGGCCTCCATGCCACGACAGCGGCTGCGGTCAGCAACACCACATTCTTCCAGAATGTCTGCCAGTTGCTCAGTACGACAGCATCGCCAAAGCATCCGCAGTCAGTAACGGGATTGGCTATTGCCAGCCAAAGGGTGAGCGGCGTCATCACTATCATCATGCCCAGCGCCACCCTCGAAGTAAGCCGGCGCCGTATGGCAAACAACAGGAAGATGCCGACGCAGAACTCCAGTGCCGACAAGCCCACCGACATGGCCAGGGGCACTATGTCGGGCAGCACCCTGCCCAAATGCCATGCGGCCAAGTAGTCTTCTATCTTATATTGTGTGCCCAGCGGGTCGACAGCCTTGACAAATCCCGAAAGGATCATGACTGCAGCCAGCAACAGGCGACACAGATTGACGATGGTTTTCTTAATCACTCATTTGACTCTTTTCCCAACTTAATGAGTCCGAAGACTGCATAGTTGATGATATCCATATAGTTGGCATCGATGCCCTCGCTTACCAGCGTCTCGCCGCCCAGGTTCTCTATCTCCTTGATACGTTCTATCTTGGTGAGAATCAGGTCGGTGTAACTGCTCACGCGCATGCCGCGCCACGCCTCGTCGTAGTCATGGTTTTTGCGCTTCATCAATTCCAGCGCCTCATGGGCATGATGGTCATAGAGAGCCATGGCCTCATCGTTGCCAATGTCGACCGTGTCGGCAAATCCCTTCTTCAACTGGATAAGCCCCACGATACCATAATTGACGAGTGCCACAAACTCCGGCCTGATGCCCTCACCCACCAGCGACTCCTTCTTCACTTCGAGCGAGCGTATGCGCTTGGCCTTGATGAAGAGTTGGTCAGTGAGCGATGCTGGTCTGAGGATGCGCCACGACGCCTTGTAGTCATGCAGTTTCTTGCTGAATATGTCGCGACATTCAGCAATGGCCGCCTCAAATTGTGCATTGGTTTTCTCAAACTTGTCCATAATCGCGTGCAAAGTTACTACTTTTTAAGGAGTTACGGTTGGCAAAGGAGTTAAAAGGAGTTAAAAGGGAATGTCTGTGAAAAACGTTCTACTGCCGGTAGAACACCGTTCTACTCCCTGTAGAACACCGTTCTACCGGCAGTAGAACGTTTCCTTGAGCCGTCAGTTTTCAGCCTGCTGTTGGCGGATGTAACTGATTTTAGCCCCCAGCAGTTCCCACTGCATCTTTAGCGAATCGCGACGAAGGCCAAGAAGGGTGAGGCGTGTCAGTTCCTCTTCAGTGGCACAGAGTTGCCGGCGATGTTCCTCAACCTCGGTCTTCAACCCGTCGTACTCCGCCTTCACGGCTTCCAGCGTACTGTCGACCACAGCCAGTTCCTGCTGGGCAGCCTGCAACGACGAGTCCTGATGATGACGGAGGGCTTCGCGGCGCTGTTCAATCTCGCTGCGTCGCGACTCACGGCCACAGCCTGCAAACAGCGTGGCAACAAGCATGATAATAATGAAATGTCTCATAACAGATGCAAAGATAGGAAATATTTTTAATTATAAATTATGAATTATAAATTATTTTGTACCTTTGCACCAGAAAAGCAAAACAATACATACGAATGGTACTTTATTCTGACGAAGAACTGGCAACGATTCTAGACCAGGATATATTCCACAAGATAAGCGAGGCTGCCGACAGCCTGGGCATGGAATGCTATGTGGTGGGGGGATATGTGCGCGACATCTTCCTGCAACGGCCTTCTACCGACATTGACGTGGTGGTGGTGGGTAGCGGCATTAGCGTGGCCCGCGAACTGAAACGAATGATGGGGCGCAAGGCCCGCCTCTCCGTATTCAAGAACTTCGGCACTGCACAGGTGAAGATCAAGACAGAGGACAATCTGTTCACAGAAGTAGAGTTCGTGGGTGCACGCAAAGAGAGTTACAGCCACGACTCGCGCAAGCCCATCGTGGAAGACGGCACGCTGGAAGACGACCAGAACCGCCGCGACTTCACCATCAATGCCATGGCCATTTGCCTGAATAAAGACCGCTTCGGCGAACTGGCAGACCCTTTCAATGGGCTGGCCGACTTGGAAGACGGCATCATAGCCACCCCACTCGACCCCGACATCACCTTCAGCGACGACCCTCTGCGCATGATGCGATGCATACGCTTTGCCACCCAACTGAACTTTGCCATTGAAGACGAGACCTTCGAAGGCTTGGAACGGATGGCTGAACGCATAAAAATTGTGAGTGCCGAACGAATTGAAGTGGAACTGAACAAGATCATGCTGTCGCCAACACCCAGCAAGGGATTCGTAGACCTGCAACGCTGCGGGCTGCTGAACATCATCATGCCCGAACTGGCTGCCCTCGACATTGTGGAACAGAAAAACGGGCGTGCCCATAAAAACAATTTCTACCATACTCTGGAGGTGCTCGACAATGTGGCAAAGACATCAACGAACCTCTGGCTGCGATGGGCGGCACTGCTTCACGACATCGGCAAGACAAAGGCCAAGCGATGGGACCCTGTCATTGGATGGACCTTCCACAACCACAACTACATCGGGGCAAAGATGGTGCAGCAGATGTTCAGGCGCATGAAACTGCCCATGGGGCCGGAAATGAAATATGTGCAGAAACTGGTAGACCTGCACATGAGACCGCAGGTCATTGCCGACAGCGAGGTCACCGACTCGGCCGTACGCCGTCTGCTCAACGATGCGGGCGATGACATCGACGACCTGATGCTGTTGTGCGAAGCCGACATCACCTCGAAGAACGAGATAAGGAAGAAAATGTTTCTCGAGAACTTCCGCATGGTGCGCGAGAAACTGTCTGACTTAAAGGAGAAAGACTACAAACGGCTGTTGCAGCCCGTCATCGACGGCAACGAGATCATGGAGTTGTTCCACCTGAAACCGTCGCGTGAGGTGGGCACCCTGAAGCAGTTTCTGAAAGATGCCGTTCTCGACAACAAGGTAGAGAACGAGCGCGAGCCGCTGATGCAACTGCTCATGGAAAAAGCAAGCGAAATGGGACTCACACCGCGGGAGAATAAAGAAAAACAAAAGAATATATGAGAAAACAAGTTTCTATTTTCGTGGCTGGCGCCAAGGCACTCGTCAACGAGCGCAATGCCCTGAAAGCCCTTTCACACGAACTGAACATCAAGTATAACGAAGACGGGGTGGATGTGTTCGTTGAGATGAAAACCTATGAGGAGTTCAAGGACAACCAGCAGGTATACAACGAATACATTGTCAACGTGGCCGACATAGCCATCTTTGTGCTCGACGGATGTATTGGCGAAAAAACGAAAGATGAACTGATAAAGGCGGTAGAGGCGTATAAGAACAAGCAACTGCCTGAGATCATCGTCTTCCTGAAACACTATGACGAGGAAACATCGGAAATCGGGCAGGTGCTGGATTTGCTGGAAACGCTCTTCGGACAGGACTACTATTATGTAGAGTACAGCGACATGGACGACCTGAAGACACAGACCAGAACGCGCATCGAACGCATCATCAATCCCGTTCAGCACATTCAGGGGCTCAAGAAATCGCGTTGGGCCATCGCTCTCCTGTCAGCCGCCGTCCTCATCCTGGCCGGTCTGCTTGGCTGGCAGACTTTCAGGAAAGACGCGCCGCCTATCTGGTCTGCTGCAGCAGTAGAAGCCGGCTCAGTGCAAGGCGACTCCATCATTCTGTTTGCCGGAGGCGGCAGCGTGGCTACATTTCTTGAGGAGAAACTCCACGTGGACCTTAGTGATATTCCTAACTCTGTTTTCGCAAGGATGCCAAGCGGCAATGCATGGCAATTATTAGCAGAAGAAGTTACAAATCCACAAGTGGGCAAGGTAAAATTCTATCCAGTATGTGTTTCCGCCGCAGAAGCTAAGGAATCCGATTTCGTACTAGATGCAGACTCTGATTCTTACGATATGATTTCAAGAGTTTTTTATGAAAGAGCGAGAATTGTCTCCTATTACTTAGGCAGTGAACGACTGACGGTATATATCAGCAACCATGCTTTGGAGAAAGAATCCATGCGGTCGTTTAAAAACAAGGATTCTCTTTCAAAGGATGATTTGCTGACCTTGTTAAATGAGCACGGAAAAGATGGCATAACAGTTTATGCGACAAAAGAAAAAAGTGGTACGGCAAAGGCCTATGAAGATTTTGCTGGCATAACTGTCAATGATTATGCGAAATACACAGAAAACTCATTTGAAAACAGTTTCAAGGAAGACTACATCATATTGTCTAGCGAGTTCTTTATGCCAAAAGTCTTACGCTCAAAAGGGAACTATAAGGCATATAATCTGGAAGGAACTACAGCAAAGAATTATCCCAGAAAAGATATGTTTGTCTATTTTGTCGTACCATCAAGTGGGAATAAATGTAATATCCCTCCCATTATTATGAATTTCCTGCAAAACAACTTGAAAATAGACTCAGTATGTCCTGAGGCATGGGCAAAGATATCTGACAGTTCATTTGACAGCCACGATGGGACAAATATTATTTATAAGTTAAATTAAATGCCAACAGACAGTTGATGGCATATCATTTTACAATGATTCAAACCACTATTTTTGCTAATTAACTATAAAAAAGAGGTGTAAGTAAACAGACTTACACCTCTTTTTATTACCTTTGCAGGTCGAAAACCGGAGACACCGTTTGGGTTTTCACAAGAAAAAGAAGCAATAAACAATAATTAAAGCATTTTATAAGGATTATGAAAAAGAGCAAAATGATGATGGTTGCGGCTGTAGCCGCCATGCTGACAGCATGTGGCGGAGGCGGCGGCCGCCCCACTTTCGGAGACAATGAGTATCCGGTGGACACCGTGACCACCCAGTCGGCTGCCATGCAGTCTAACTATCCCGGCACCATCTATGGCATCCAGGATGTAG
>Ga0310697_10005534_pt1 | contig 12158 bp, 11 predicted proteins | sample 172DNAGHGlowgp2_FD_203883 | JGI IMG/M metagenome (GOLD analysis project Ga0310697, IMG submission 203883) | Sheep rumen microbial communities from Palmerston North, Manawatu-Wanganui, New Zealand - 1728 DNA GHGlow gp2 (v2) (version 2) | ecosystem: Host-associated > Mammals > Digestive system >... | reverse complement strand
GGGTCTACTGCCGCTTCAGCAACTATGCCGGCGCGGTCAACACCGGCACCGCCCTCATCACCGTCCTGCCCGCGCAGATCGTCACGCCGGTGCCCGCCCCCGTGCAGACCCAGGGCTTTGCCGGCCGCTGGGCCGAGGAGATCGCGGGCCGCTGCCAGGCCACCTTTACCAATCGGAGCGACGGAAGCATGGATGTGGAGATCTTCTGGTCCGGCTCGGCGTGGGAGCGCGCCTGCTGGAGACTGACGGCGAACGAGTCCGGGCGCAACATGATGTCCTATGACGATGCGCACTACTGGGTCGAGACCTATTCCGACGACAACACCTTCCGCATCTCCGACGAGAGCTTCTACGGCAGGGGCAGCTTTACCCTGTACGAAGGCAAGCTCTACTGGTACAACCAGGACACGGGGGAGGAGATCGTGCTGATCCCGTCCTGACAAGATGAAAAGCGGGGTTGCGGCAAAACGTTTCCCACCTTGTCATCCTGAGGAACAAAGTGACGAAGGATCTTTCTTTTGCAGGCTTTTGCAAACTTTTTGCAGCGAAAGAACCTTCACTTGCGCTCAGGATGACATGCGTTTTGCCGCAGCCCCTTTTTATATTTGCTTGCAAATCTTTCTAATTGCGTTTAGAATAAAAACCAGAAAAGGGGCGTGATATACGTGACAAAAAACAAGATCCTGCTGATTGCCCAGGCGCTTCTGTGCGTGCTGCTGGTGGTCATGCTGGCTGTCTCTGCTGTCGGAATCTACCGCAGCGGCATGGCGGAGAAAAGTGTGAATCCGCTGGCCTGGGTCTACACACGCGAGAAGGTGGGCGCGGCGCTCAAGCCCGTGCTGCCGGTTTTCCTCGCGGCGGTGGCGGTGACGGTGGCCTGCGCGGTGATGAATGTGCGGGATGAGAACGCGGATAAGCCCGTCCAGGATATGGAGCTGAACCGTGACCTCATGCGCACGCGCGTGGCACAGCCGAGCGACGCCATGAAAAAGGAACAGGACATGCAGAAAAAGCTCCTGTACGGCGGATGGGGCTGCTTTGCCCTTTGCATGCTGCCAATTCTGCTCTATATGACAAACGGCGCGCATTTCCCGAATGACGATCTCGAGCAGGTGATCGGGGCGCTGGCCGCGCATGTGTTCCCGTGGATCATCCTGGGCCTTGCGGCGCTGATGGTCTCCACGATTTTGCAGGGGAAGAGCATCCGCCGCGAATATGACGCCATCATGGCGCGCATCAAGGAGGAGAAGGCGGCCGGGATTCAGGCACAGCCGAAGAGCGCGGCACCCGCGCGGAATATGGACGCTGTGCGCTGGGTCCTGCTGGTGCTTGCGGTGGTGTTCATCATCGTCGGCATCCGCAACGGCAGCATGATGGCGGTCGTCAACAAGGCGATCAGAATTTGTACGGAGTGTGTTGGCCTTGGATAATATCAAAACTTCCTGGTGGGCTTCCCACCGCCCGTCCAAGAGACGGCTCGTGCAGCTCTACTGCGCGCTTCTCTACAATGCCCATGTGAAGGGCTTTCTGGAAGGGGAAATCTACAAGAGCAAGACCCCGACCACCAAAGGGATCTGTGTGCCGGGCTTCAACTGCTATTCCTGCCCCGGTGCTGTGGGCGCCTGCCCGCTCGGTTCCCTGCAAAATGCCATCGGCACCACGAACAAGCAGATCGGCTTCTATGTCTTCGGCATCCTCATGCTCTATGGCCTCATGCTGGGCCGCACGATCTGCGGCTGGCTCTGCCCGCTGGGCCTGATTCAGGAGCTGCTGCACAAGATTCCCACGCCGAAGCTCAAGAAGAACCGCGTCACCCGCGCCCTGTCGTATCTCAAGTACATCATCCTCGCCGTCTTTGCCATCGGCATTACGGCGTGGTACGGCATTGCCCACGGCGTCGCGGTGCCGGGCTTCTGCAAGTACATCTGTCCCGCCGGCACCTTTGAGGGCGCGATCTTCCTGCTCTCGAATCCCGCCCGCGCGGGCGACTTCTCCATGCTGAACATCCTCTTCACGCGCAAGTTCATCATCATGCTGGTGATTGGTCTTGCCTGCGTGTTCTGCTATCGCAGCTTCTGCCGTTTTATGTGCCCGCTCGGCGCGATCTACGGCTTTTTCAGCAAGGTCGCCGTTGTCGGCGTGAAGGTGGATGCCACCCGCTGCAACCACTGCGGCTCCTGCGTGCGAAACTGCGGCATGGACGTGCGCCATGTGGGCGACCATGAGTGCATCCACTGCGCCAAGTGCATGGATGTGTGCAATCAGAAAGCCATCAGTCTCAAGGCCGGCAGCTTCACGCTCAAGGCTCCCGCGGGCGGCTGCGCCGACGATAAGCCCGATTCCGAGGCCAAGCGGAAGAACTTCGCCAGGATCGCCTGGGGCGTGGCCCTGGCGGTGCTGTGCGCGGCACTCGTATACTATAACTTCCTTGACCCGAACATCAAGAAGAACGACACAGCCGAGCCCGCCGCTGCCGAGACGCAGACCGCCACGGAGGAAACGGCTGCGGCAGACTGGTCGAGCGACGCGCCGGTGGGCAACCAGCCCGGACAGCAGCTTGCGGATTTCACCATCACCTGCCTTGACGGCAGCGAGTTCCGCCTTGCAGATCAGCGCGGCAAGCCCGTGTTCATCAATCTCTGGGCCACCTACTGCGGCCCCTGCGTGAAGGAGCTTCCGTATTTCAGCGAGCTTTACAAGACCCATGAGGGCGATATCGCCATGCTGGCGCTGCACTCGGACATCGTGGATGACGACCCGCAGGCGTATCTGGACGAACACGGCAAGGACTGGGTCATGCCCTTCGCCATCGAGAATGACGACGAGGCGATCTGGAACATCGTGGGCGGCACGACCGCCATGCCGCAGACCATCGTTCTCAACCGCAAGGGTGAGGTGATCTATAACCAGCGCGGCTCCGTGACGCCCGAGATGCTGGAGACCCTGTACGCCCAGGCTTCTGAGGGCGGGGCAGCGGAAGCGGCCCCCGCCACAAGCTTGTCGAGCGACGCGCCCGTGGGCAACCAGCCCGGACAGCAGCTTGCGGATTTCACCATCACCTGCCTTGACGGCAGCGAGTTCCGCCTTGCCGACCAGCGCGGCAAGCCCGTATTCATCAATCTCTGGGCCACCTACTGCGGCCCCTGCGTGAAGGAGCTTCCGTATTTCAGCGAGCTTTACAAGACCCATGAGGGCAATATCGCCATGCTGGCGCTGCACTCGGACATCGTGGACGACGACCCGCAGGCGTATCTGGACGAACACGGCAAGGACTGGGTCATGCCCTTCGCCATCGAGAATGATGACGAGGCGATCTGGAACATCGTGGGCGGCACGACCGCCATGCCGCAGACCATCGTGCTCAACCGCAAGGGTGAGGTGATCTATAACCAGCGCGGCTCCGTGACGCCCGAGATGCTGGAGACCCTGTACGCCCAGGCCGCAGAAAAGTAAAAAAGGGGGAGCGCTATGGAATCCAAAGAGCTGAAATGGACACGGCACCCGGCGGACTGCGTGATCGGCCCGGACAGAATTGAGATCACTACCGCGCCGCATACCGATCTCTGGCAGAGAACCTATTACCATTTTCGCAACGACAATGCCCCGGTGCTGCAGGCGGAGACAGAGGAGAAGTTCTTCTCCTTCATCGTGAAAACGGACTTTTCCGGGAGCTGCCGCCGCTTTGACCAGTGCGGGATCGTGATGTATCTGGATTCGGAAAACTGGCTCAAGGGATCGGTGGAATATGAAAACGAATCCTTTCAGCACCTGGGTTCCGTGGTGACCAACCACGGCTATTCCGACTGGGCCACGACCGCCATCCCGGCGGCGGTCAAAACCATGTGGTATCGTTTCAGCCGCCGCGAGGATGACTACTGTATCGAATGCTCACAGGACGGCACTGTATTCTCGCAGATGCGCGTGTGCCACATGTGGGAGGGCGCGGGAAAAATCCGCTTCGGCATCTATGCGTGCAGTCCGGAGGATTCCCGCTTCACGGCGGTGTTCACCGATTTTGCGATCACGGAATGCGCCTGGAAGGCCCACGACGGCCAGCAGCCGGATTGACAGAAACAAAAAGCAGGGAGTATATCCTCAAACCTGAGGGTATGCTCCCTGCTTTTATATGGCTTTCAGCTTTTTCTTGTCCTCGTACATGTTGGCATCCGCTTTTTCAAACACCGCCGCGACGCTTCGGTCGTTCTCATAGCGGGCCATGCCGCAGGCGATCACCGGCTCATTCGCCGAGGTATTTGCCCGGTTGAGCGCGGCAACGGTGCGGATCCTGTCGTCAAGCTGCTCATAATCGGCGCCCTGAACAATGACCGCAAACTCGTCGCCGCCGACCCGGAACACAGGGCTGTGCTTGAACACATTGCAGATTTCCTGACAGGCCTTTCGTATGTAGGTATCGCCCTCCTGATGGCCTTTGGTGTCGTTGACATCCTTGAGCCCGTTTACATCAAACACCGCCAGCGCGAATGCAACCGGCTTTCCTTTCTCGATCTGATAGTTCAGCTGTGTTTCGAGGTCAATGTAGGCGTGCTTGTTCTTCACGCCCGTCAGCGCGTCCTGATTCGCTTTTTTCCACGCGTCGGAGAGATTGTGCGCATACTCCTCCTCGCGCTTTTTCTGGGCGTCAATGTTGACGATGCCGACAATCAGCTGCGGCTCGTCATCATTGCTGAGCGCCGCCTTCAGGCAGACATAGACGGGCGCGTTATCAATCATGATCCGGTACTCGAATGTGAACATCCCGGTTTCCCGGATGGCCTTCATCACGTTTTCCCTGGTGAAGATGGACAGGAACATGTCCAGGTCTTCCAGATAGATGTGCTGGGCGATGTTGTTCCGGGACGCGGTAAAAAAGTCGTCTCCTCTGCCAGGGATTCCCAATTGCTCATATTCGCCGGTGGCGTTGTATTCAACATAGTAGTCGGTATTCAGATCCACCGCATAAATGCTGAGATAGTCGCCGGACAGGGCATTGAGCCTCGAGAAGGTGGCGTGCTCCTTCGCAATTCTTTCGCTTTCCTCCTGGATTTCGGCAGCCTCACGCTTCATCACCATCATCTCGGTCACGTCCACGCACATGCCCAGCAGACAGGGCCTGCCCGTCTCGTCAATGAACTTGAGCTTGGTGGTCTGGAGCCTGCGCTGTACCCCGGCAGCGTCGGGGACAACCTCATAAAAAATATACGGCACATCCATGGACAGGGCCATTCTGTCATCCGCCACAAAATGATCCGCCGTCTCTTTGTCAAAGATGTCGTGATCGGTCAGCCCCACCACCTCGGCGGGGGTTTTCTTATGGGCATAGTCGGCGAACATCTGGTTGCACGCCAGATATTTTCCGGTCTCCACACTTTTGGAGAAGGACATGGCCGGCATGTTGTTCAGCAGTGCGTGCATGGAGCTTTTCAGCTCCTCAATCTTTTCCGTGCTGTCCCCGTGCTCGGCATCGAGAAGGACAGACCCCTCGTCTATGTACCACACCACGGCAAGGCGCGCGCCGGCCTGGGTGGTGATATGCTTGCCGCGGGTGTGGATGAAGCGGTAGCCCTTATCCGTCATGACCCGGCAGACAAGATTATAGGGCTTGTTCTCCCGGATGAAGCCCGCGGCCACCGTGACGACTCTCTTCACGTCATCGGGGTGGACATTCCAATACATGTTGCCGTCCATTTTTTCGATGGCCTCTGCTCTGTCCCTGTAACCGAAAAGCTCACACAAGCCATCCGAGGCGACCAGCGTCACCACATGCCCGTCTACCACCTGATAGATTCCGATTGGCACCACAAGTCTTTCAATGATTGCCCGTGTGCGCTCGTCAAATCTGTATCGTTCCATTCGCTTTTCCATCCTTTTTAACAGATGTCGTGCGTTTTTGCTTTAGGTATCCAGCTTGTCTCATTTTTTCAATTTTTCATTATAGCATATAGCCGGCTGAATTACCATCATAATATTAAAAAAGCTTAAATACCGCCGGAGCGCGTATGAACGCGCCCTTGATATACACGGCTTGATCTGTCGGGGATTTCAAGCCGAATTATTGCCCGCTCCCCCTTGTTTAGCTGCGAAAAAAACGATATAATCATCACAATACGGACCGAAGCCATCCCGCGCGGCTGCGTCCTGCCGGAAGCTCCCGCAGCGAGAGGGCTGCGCGGGAGAATCTCCAGGCGGTTCTCGAACCCATCTGTCACGGTATGGACATGTTCTTCTCCGGGGACTCTGCCGAACGCTGTCCTCTGTGAACCCGGTCTTGAACCCGCGTTACCTGTATCCTCAGAGAAGCGTATGTCACGATGATCAACAGTTCAGAGAAAAAAGGAAAGATGGGGCTCGTTATGCCTTTTGGGAAGAGACGAAAAAGAAAAATGACGCTGCAAAGTGAATGGTTAACGCGTTTTACGGGAATGATCCTGGCTTTCGTTCTCCTTTTTTCCATGCTTGGAAGCCGGAGCTATGCAGCATTTTATCTCCCGGAACATACCCTCTGTATTGAAGATGAGGCTTTCCGCGGCCTGCAGACAGACTCACTGGTAGAATTGCCGGAGGGCTTGACGGAAATCGGAAGCTGTGCTTTTGCTGATGGCGCTTTTCAATCGATTTATCTGCCTGCTTCCATACAGTCAATCGCGCCAGACGCATTTCAGGGAATGAAAACGCCTGTGCTGATCCGGACTGTGCCGAATTCGGCGGGAGTCTCTTTTGCCTTGTCGCACCAACTCGACTTCAAGGCCGAAACTGTATTGCGTGCCTTGCTGATCGGACAAGCGGCTTATCCCAATGGTTATATGTTGAATGGCCCCAAAAAAGATCTTGTGACAATGGGCGGATTACTCAGGGATTATAAGGTGACAGAAAGGAAGGATCTTACCGCACAGGAAATTCTCGACGCCATTCCGGAGGCGTTTGCTGACGCGAAAGCCGAAGATATATCCTTGTTTTACTATTCCGGTCATGGCCTCTTCTCGGATAACCCCGAGGAAAACGGAGCATTGCGGGGAATCGACCTGAAAAGCAATGTCACGGGAGCGCAGCTCCGACGTGCATTGGATGCGATTCCGGGGCGGAAGATCGTAATTCTTGATGCTTGTTACAGCGGCGGATTTCTTCATACCGAATCGGATGTGACGATAGGGGAGGACACGACCTTCAACCAGCCTGAACCATTGGAGAAGGAGAATCCGGCGGCTGGCTTTATACGATCCTTTACTTCGGGGCCAAGTCTTCTGCGTAGTTCTCAGGCACTTCAGCAGTATTTTATCATGGCGTCCTCTGCCGGCGATGAGAGGAGCTGGGAAGCCACCTACGGCGGCGTATTCACGCGGGCTTTTGCCGCCTCCAGGAACGAGGGGGATCTCAACGGTGACGGTGTTGTTTCCTTTGAGGAAGCGCACACATTTACTGCGCAGGAGGTCACACGTGTGGTTTCTGCGGAAGGACTTACCCAATCAGTATTGGCATTTCCTGATGCTTGCTATTGGTTCGGAATATTTCGATGAGAAAGGAAAAACGACAAATGAGAAAAGCCATGTTACTTTTTGCGATGTGCTTCCTGCTTTGCCTGGTGCCGTCTGCCTATGCAGATGTGCTTACCCTTCCCGACGATCTGTAGTGGGATGCTTCCCGGTCGGGAACTCGGCCTTGATGCTTGTCTGTGCACGACTGCGGCATGTGGCTGGTACACAATGGGGGAACAAGAAATATATGAACATGAAGCACTTGGAGGCGTCCCAGAATGATGCCTCTTTGGCCGGCTGACCTCATTTACTCAGAGTCTGCAAAACAAATTTGCGCATAACTCTTGACACTACCCCCTTTTATAAAAAATAGCGCGCAGATCTTTCTGCGGGATTCTTTGTTACACTAAAGTATTACCACAAAAACAACACCGGGGATACTGCTTTCGCAGCCCTCGGTGTTGCTTTTATCTCGGCTGTTTTGCACCTGCTTAGCACATTAAATGTGGAAAAGCTGCATAAATGTGCTTGATCGGGAAAACATATATTATGTTATGCGGCGCTGATTAAGTTGAATAATTCTCTGCGTAATTCAAAATAATCGTTCCCAAGATTATGTCTGCTATTACCTTCTTCATGGATTCGGTAGGTGTAGTCTAACGGTATTTCTCTTACGATTCTACCAGGGCGGGAAGACATAACAATGATCTTCGTTCCTAAAACAATCGCTTCATCAATGTCATGTGTGATGAAGAAAATAGTATTTTTGTGCTCAATCCAAAGGTCCCGCAGATTGTCCTGCAATACTTCTCGCGTAAGTGCATCCAATGCAGAAAAAGGCTCATCCATAAGGATTATCTCGGGATCATTGATGAGTGTACGCCCTATACTGGCTCTTTGCCTCATGCCACCGGAAAGCTCATAGACTTTCTTATCAGCAAAATCGGATAAGCCCATCATCGCAAGCATATCATCGGTTTTCTTCTTGATTTCCGATTTGCTCATACCGCCGCGCATCCGGAGTCCATAGTTGATATTATTGCGAACTGAAAACCACTCGAACAAATTATCCTTCTGAAAGACAACACCCCGGCGGCAGTCAATCCCATCAATCTGTTTTCCGTCCAAAAGCAATTTGCCGCTTGTGGCTTGCTCAAAACCGGCAATCAGCTTTAACAATGTGCTTTTCCCACATCCGGACGGTCCAAGGACACAGACGAATTCACCTTCCTCAATACGAAAGCTGACAGACCCTAACGCTTCTATTTTGCCTGTCTTGCTTTCGTAGTCGAGGCATACATCTTTCGCTTCGAGCAGAACCTTACTCATTGATTGCCCTCTTTATATATTCACCGGTTGTGTATTCTTCAAAAACAGACAGTTCCGGAGAAGAATCAATGCTTCCCTGTTCTACCAGGAAATCCGCGGCCTGCTTAAGAATCTGTGCAATATCGCCGCTTGCTCCATCCTCGCCAAAATAAGCGCTGGTAAGCTGTGTTTTTCCGTTGGGGTAGATAAAACCGGCAACCTGCGTCTTTGCATCTTCAACGGAGATATCAAGGGCTTCAGCAATAACGGAAACCGCCTTCTCCTGGTCAGTGTCAAACAGATCGACACCGTGGAGCATGGCTTTCACAAACCCCGTTACAACACTCGGATACTTTTCGGCAAATTCCTTATTCGCCACGACCAAATCAGCAGTAATGATGCCCTGTTCGGCAAGTTTTGCGCTATCAGTGATGCTGACACCGTCGTTCTCATAGAGCTTTGAAAGCACGGGATCCCACACATAGGCCGCGTCAATGTCGCCCCTGATCCAAGCTGCATAGATATCGTCAGGCTGCATATCGAACAATTCAACCTTACTGGGATCAACATTATTCAAGCTCAGCGCATGCTGCAGGCTGAAATGCGCAGTAGAGGCAAAAGGAGTCGCAACCTTTTTTCCGACGAGATCGGAGACCGTATTGATACCCGAGTCTTTCCTTGCAACAAGCGTCTCTGCAGCACCGATAACATCAGCGAACCAAATCACCTCATAACCAAGGTTGTTGGAAATACCAATAGATGCCGGAGAGGTTCCGATAAATCCGATATCAATGGATCCGCTGGCAAAAGCCCTGTTCACTTCTGCGCCGGAATCAAACAGGAGCAAATTCACTTTGCACCCAAGATACTCTTCATAAATGTTTTCATATCTTGCAATCAACTCAGGTGTAACCAAATTCTGTACACCGATATTGACAACTTCCGGCTTTGCCTCTTCCGCAAAGGCGCTCAGGCACCCTGCCGCTGACATCATCAAAGTCAGCATTGCGATCACTGCGATTATTTTTCTTACATTCTTCATGGTGAATCCTCCTTATAATTTTGGCTGTTATTTTCCAGCCCAATGAACTATACGTTTTTCCAGCATGAGAACGACTGTGTTTAATAGGATGCCGGTCAAACCCATAATAATGACGCCTGCAAAAACAATGTCAGACTTCAACCAATTTGAAGCATCCAAAACCATCCAACCAATTCCCTGCCGCGCGGCGACCATTTCCGCGGCAACAAGTGTCGTGTATTCAAATCCTATCGCTGTTCTGAGGCCAGTGAATATGTCTGGCAGCGCTGCCATAAAAATCACATTTAAAAAGGTTTGGAATCTGTTAGCGCCCAGCATATACGAAGCATTGAGATAATCTGCACTGATCCTTTTTACGCCAGAGACGCAAGAGATAAAAATGGGGGCGAAGCCCGCCAAGTACAAAAGCATTATTTTTGATTCTTCATTGATTCCTAACCAGAGAACGAGCAAAGTATAATAAGCAAGCGGCGGGATCGGTCTGTAGAACTCCACGAAAGGCGTGATAACCGAGGACACCTTCGGGAAATACCCTGCAAGCAGGCCCAATGGAATAGCCGTGATCACGGACAGTCCATACGCTATCAACAATCTCTTCATGGATGCCCATAAATGCACTGCCAGCGTATCTCTGTTTGTTCCATATCCCTTGACGCATAGATTGACGAATGCCTTCCAAACATCCTGCGGCTTTGGAAGAATAACCGGCGATATAGAGCTGAAATTTGTTGCCAAATACCATAGAATTAATAAAATGGCTATTGCTCCTACGGAAAAGAATGCCCTTTGTTTATTATCCTTTTTCATTATTCAATTTCCCCTGACATTTCATTGCATGGGGTAAATAAGAAGATTGATTATTCCTGCCGCCAGAACTCTTTCGTCAGCTTTCAGGCCATGAGTTCCTCAAATTCCTTTTTGTTCCCCATTTTTTCAATCATCTGCCCAATAAAGTCCCCGTTAAAGAGCACTTTTATTTTCAGTGTATCTTTTTTACAATTCCTGTTTCCGGATCAATCCATGCGGCCATTGTTTCAAAAACAGCACCGGTGAGAAGCTTTCCGTCCCTTCCGGCTTTATACCATGTACGGAGAACGGAATCACTTTTTCTCCGCACACGTTCAAGAACACATAGGCAGAAATCTTGGCTTGTTTGCAAACAAACCATACATGTTTGTTGAACTATAGCATAAATAATACTATTTTTAAGACTGCGCCTCCTAAATTTGCGCTATTTCAAACATACTTTTTTGCACAGTCATTGCGCATCTGCCGCAGAAAGATGCTCGAAGCCATATTTTGAGCTTTTGCTGCCGCGACCTCCTCCGCCTGGCGCCGACGGAAAAACGCTCGCTCCGCCTGGGCTGCATAGCGGAGCAGCTCCCAATAATATACAGAGATATGAACACTCGTCCCTTGCCGTTTTTCCGTCATCATGATATGATGCAGAAAAAGGGAAGAGGGGCTTTTCCATGAAGATCATCCTGATCCGGCAGGCAGAAGCGGGCGGCATACCGGCTGACGTTCGCAAAGGGAACGCCGCAGATTACGCTATTTATATCAGTACCGCCTGTGCAAGCAGAGAGACCGCGGAGGCTCTGTTTACTTTCTCTGCGCCGCTGTTACGAATCCATTTATCATTTGGCCCATGAAACAGGAAGCGAAAAGCTTGTCATGCCCTTCCTCTCAACGGCGTATTACCGCTTTCCGCTGGAGGAGGCCATACAGATCGCGCGGGAGGAAGCGAGCCGCGCCGGAATCAACACAGTTTTTCTCGCTGCAACACCCACACTGTATGCCTTGAGCCGCAAGCCCTATCGCAAGCCGGGAATTGTCTCTTACATCTCGTAAGTCCGCACATTTTAATTGAATCAGCGCTTCCTTAGCTGAAAAAACAAAAAAGATTCGGGCGACATTTCTGTCGCCCGAACCTTATACAGGATCTCGCTTTTAGCCTTTTTCTTGCTCGGCTTGCTTTTGACCGTTTCTCGTCAGGGCAGGCCGATAATCGTGAAGAGATCGAAATCTATAGTCCGACACGCGGATGTCCCGGTTTTCAAACTCACGGCGTGCCGGAGGTGCCTTTTGTGTACTTGCTTCTCAGCTCAGCAGGGGCTTGCAGGCCTCGGCCAGCTCGTCCTTCTTCGCCTGGGCCTCGGCCAGATCCTTGCCCTTGGTGGTGAAGTAGGTCTTGATCTTCGGCTCGGTACCGGAGGGGCGCACGATGACAGTGGAGCCGTCCTCCAGCTTGTAGATCAGCACGTTTGCCTTGGGCAGGCCGGTCTTCTCGGGCTCGGCATAGTCCGTGACGGAGACCACGGGGATGCCCGCAAAGTCCT
>Ga0310697_10005531_pt1 | contig 12162 bp, 7 predicted proteins | sample 172DNAGHGlowgp2_FD_203883 | JGI IMG/M metagenome (GOLD analysis project Ga0310697, IMG submission 203883) | Sheep rumen microbial communities from Palmerston North, Manawatu-Wanganui, New Zealand - 1728 DNA GHGlow gp2 (v2) (version 2) | ecosystem: Host-associated > Mammals > Digestive system >... | reverse complement strand
CTCCATAAATAAAATGCTTATAAATTACGTTTTCCGTGCAGACCGGTAAGCCGGGTTCTGTATGTGACGATCATCTATCTAGACGTAATATCTCTAATACGTTCAAGCCGTCTCCTAAGGCTCGCGGACCACGATATGCCTTTCCACGACGTTGCTCCGGATGGGGTTTACAAGGCCGATATGTCTCCACATCGCCGGTGAGCTCTTACCTCGCCTTTTCATCCTTACCCTTTCGGGCGGTTTTCTTTTCTGTTGCACTTTCCTTAAAGTTGCCTTCACCGGGAACTGCCCGGCACCCTGTCCTGTGGAGCCCGGACTTTCCTCATGCGCCGTACTTTCGTACCCTGGCGCCCGCGATCGTCTCGGCCTGCCCGAAAAACATAATTATTCTATAAATAAACTCAATCAAAGTATAGATGATACTTCGTTGTTATAATTCACAGTAATATCAATGCCCGGGAACTTATCCGAAAGCAGTTTTGCTATCTTGGGCAAATATGCCTGTTCGGTCGCAGAGTGACCTGCGATAACCGTGTTGACGCCCATCTGGCCAAGACCGACACATACATGATGCTTGATCTCCCCGGAAACGACCGTATCGATGCCGGCCTTTAAGATAGCATCGACTGAATCCTCATCAAAAGCTCCGCCCTGGATAAATACTTTCTTAACGGTATTCTGAGGATCATTGATCGTGATAATGCCGCTGCAGCCAAGATCCCCGGCTACATTCTGGCAATAAGCCTTAAGTGTCACGGGTTCTTCTGAATCGATCTCATAAAATACACCGCAGACAGAACCGTCAAGATGCTTGGCATCAGTAACACCAAGTCTTTCAGCTATCGCAAGATTACCGAATTCGTCCGTAAGGTCGAGATTAGTGTGGCAGCTGATTACTGATATTCCGGACTTAATAAGCTCGACAAGTGTCCTTCCGACATAATCGTCCATCGTAAGGGCTTTTATACCGCCAAATATAATCGGGTGATGGGTAACAATAAGATTTGCACCGCACGATTTGGCCGCCTGTATTGCTTTACTGGTAAGATCCAATGAGACCAGTATTGCTGATACAACCTTATCCCTGTTGCCTGCAATAAGACCTACGTTATCGTAATCAAGCGCATTTTCGCGCGGAAAAACTCCGTTCAAAAAAACTTCAATATCATTGACCTGCATTTTTCTTCCTTTCTTCCAATGCCGCTTTTACGGTCGGGTTGCTTCTCTGTCTGACTTCGAAAACTTCATTCAAGTGATCGAAATACTCTGCAACTGCTTTATCCCCACTGTTGTATTTCTTAAGAAGCACCGGACCGTAGCATGCTTCTTCATCTGTTATCGTAGTGCTGATCCCCTTAAACACTACCCGCATACAATTATAGAATATATCCCTGTCATAACAAACAGCCTCATCAACAAAAACAAAACCGGCTTTTGAGAGATATTTCCTAACAATATCATTTGATTTCTGGGGCTGAAGGACAAAAGTCACATTCTCACACACATGATAGCCGTTATCTTTAAGAGCTCTGGTGATTATATCGACAATGTTAAGGCCGCCCATGCCGGCAATAACTACAGTGTCACCCGCTATCAGCGGAACGCCTTTCAGGCCGTCAGTGATATAAACTCCGGAAATGTCTCCAAATCCGGCTTCAACAAGAGCATCCTGAGATCTTTGAGCAGGTCCTTTATGGATCTCGGTACATACGGCAGAACCGGCAAGCCCTTCTTCTAAGCATCTTACAGCCAGATACCCATGATCGGAACCAACATCAATGACCCTTCCGGAAACAGCATCTTTCCTGGCCTTCTTAACCTGTTCAAATACCATTTCAAGCCGTACTGTCAGTTCCTGCATCAGAGATCTCCAATCCTGTTTCTTAAAGACAGTTTGTAGTCAGCAAGACGTCCTAACATGCTGTCTATCTTTTTCTTTTCCTCTGGGGAAGCAGAAGCTCTCTTATACATAAGGCGCTCTTCCTCACGGTTGATTATCGACTCCCTTACCTTCAGAAGAAGCGCTAAATACATATCGCTCTTTACATTAACGTCAGGACTCCTGTCAGCCTGCTCAACAGCTCTGAGCATTACGTCCTCGGCAGGCATACCGTTTATCGTAAGCCTTGAGAAATAGTCGCTCATCTTGGCAAACAATGTCTCATTATTACCGTCACAGATATTAAGGAAGATCCTTACAAGTTCTCTTAATGTATCGCCGGAGAAATCATCAGGTCTTATGATATCGGTCTTTTCGATCCGGTCGTTCTTGGCAAGAGCGCTTCCAAGTGATAACGCATATGCGAAAAGACTGATCTCTTCATTTGTTGCACTGTCATCGACCTTCTTAAATACAGGCTGTTCAGGTACAACCTCAGAAGGTTCAGAAGGAGAATTCTCTTCAAACTCATCAGCATTGTTGCGGCGTCCGAGGTCTTCCCTTCTCTCACGTTCCAATGCTCTGGCGTTTACGACTTCCTGTTTCTTATCTTCAGCCTGCTGGAACTTGATCATCTGGTTCATGACAGCCTGCGCGGAAGCACCGAGCAAAGGCGCGGCAACTCCTGCCATTCTGCTCATCTTGATCTCATCATTCATCCATGAACCGTATGTACAGATATCCTTCTGATATCTTCCCCTGTCCAGAACGCCTGTCTCAGGATCAGTATTGTCATTTTTCGCCCTGTCCAGAAGATAATCTTCAACATAAAGGGCATTCTTAACAACGTCTCTGAACTTCTCAGCGCCATTAGTCTTGATATATTCATCAGGATCCTTTCCGTCAGGAACTTTTGCGATCCTTATACGGATATTGATTCCGGTGAGTTTCTTTAAATATTCCATCATCATGCTGATGGCTCTTAACGCAGCATTCTGGCCAGCATTGTCGGCATCGAAGAAGAACACGACTTCTTCAGCATATTTGGCGCATAGCTTAAGCTGGCTGTCTGTAAAGGATGTTCCCAAAGCAGCAACAGTATTCTTAAAACCTGCCGCATGCATCGCAATAGCATCCATGTAACCCTCAACTACGATGAGCTGCTTGGACTGCTCTTTCCTTGCAAAGTTCATCGCATAAAGGTGGTTCTGTTTGTTATAGACCAAAGAATCAGGTGAATTGATATATTTGGGCTTCTCATCACCTAAAGCCCTTCCGCCAAATGCGATGATGGTTCCAAACGAATCAAAGATCGGAAACATCAGTCTTCCGCGGAAAAGATCATATGGTTTATTTGTTTTCTGTGAATTTGCAAAGATACCTGATTTAAGGAGTTCCTCATCCTTATACCCCTTCTGTCTCAGGATATCGTAGAGTCCTGCCTTTATAGGAGAATAACCGATTCCGAAATGATCAAGAGTCTGCTTTGAGAGTTCTCTCTTGGCAGCATAGTCTCTGGCAGGTTTGCCGATCTGGGGATCATTGAACGACTTGTAATAGTACTTGGCAGCTTCCTTAAGGATGTCCTTGACGCGGTTCTTCTCTTCCTTCTGAATGTTGTCACCGGAATAACCGGTCTCTGGGATCTCTACGCCGTAAAGCTCGCCAAGATGTCTTATAGCCTCAGGATAATTAAGATGTTCGATCTCCATGATGAAGCTGATGGCGTTTCCGCCCTTGCCGCACCCGAAGCATTTATAGATACCCTTGGCAGGGTTAACAGAGAAAGAAGGTGTCTTCTCGGAATGGAACGGGCAAAGTCCCCAGAGATTGCCTCCCTGACGCTTTAGAAGGACATAACGACCTACAACGGATTCTATATCCGCTCTGGTAAGTACTTCATCGATTACATTATCAGGTATAAGTCCCAATTTATGCCTCGTTTTATATAAAAGGCCCGGTGTGATTCCGGGCCGTATAGTAAGCCGAAATTACAGGAAGGATTACTCTTCTTCCTTCTTTTCCTTCTTCTTACCAAAGAAGCTGGGCTTCTCAGGCTCTTCAGTCTTCTTGACAGTTCCGTCAGGATTGAGGTTCTCACGCTTAACAACTGAATTGATAGCGCTCTTTGTGAAAGTAACGAGTGTGTTAGCAGCAGATGTTGAGATAGTAACCTGATCGTCCTTGATGTTTGCTACGAATCCAACGAGGCCGCCGATAGTAACAACTCTGTCACCTACGGAAAGCTTGCTCATCTGCTCCTTGAGCTCCTTGTCCTTCTTACGCTGCGGTCTGATAAGGATAAGGTACATAATAACGAACATTACGATAAGGATACCGAAGGATGCGATGGAACCCATTGCATCTCCGCCCATCGTGCCCATATTGGTTGCGTCTGTGAAATTGATCATTTATATTTCCTCCAAAAATTATTCGCCAATATACTGAGCTATTACATCAGACATTGTGTAATAACCCTTCTCTTTGCCTGCCATGAACTTGGCAGCTGTGAGAGCACCTTTTGCAAAGACATCTCTAGTCTGTGCGCTGTGACTGATCGTTACAATCTCCTCGTCACTGATAAACATAGCTGAATGCTCACCGACGATGTTGCCGCCTCTGATAGATGAGATACCGATCTCATTTTTGGATCTGGCCTTATTAACGCTGTGTCTGTCATAGACATATTCAACGTTATCATCGATCTCTTCCTTAATGCCATTAGCGATCATGATAGCAGTACCGGAAGGTGCATCGAGCTTTCTGTTGTGATGAGCTTCAACTATCTCAATATCAAATTCAGGATAAAGGATCCTTGTAGCCTGCTTGCAGAGCTCTACCATCATGTTGATGCCAAGGCTCATGTTAGCTGACTTAAAGACAGGGATAGTCTCTGAAGCCTTAAGGATAGAAGCCACGGTCTCATCAGACAAAGCTGTTGTGCAGCAGATAAAGGGCTTCTTGCGGTTAAGAGCAAATTCAAGGATCGTGGGAACAGCCTTGGCATTAGAGAAATCGATGATTACATCAAAATCTTCAGTGCACTCATTAAGGCTGGTATAAACGGGGAAATCATAAGTATTGTTCTCGATGATGTCACCGCCTGCAACGATCTTATAATCAGGATTGTTGTAGCAGAGGGCAGCAATAGCCTTACCCATTCTTCCGCAGCAACCGTTAAGGAAAATCTTTACCATTGGAATTCCTACCTTTAATTACTTTCCGATGTAGCTGTTCATTGCAGAAGTATCGTACTGAGCGAGTACTTCAACGACCTTGTCATGATTAGCCTTGCTCATCTCGCAAAGAGGAAGTCTGCAAGGACCGGCGTTCCAGCCAAGGATATTCATAGCTTCCTTTACAGGGATCGGGTTAACTTCACAGAACATAGCCTTAACGAGCGGGATAAAACCGATCTGGGCATTCTTTGCTGCTTCGGTATTGCCGTCGATGTAATCGTGGATCATCTTGGATGTTGCCTTAGGAATGATGTTTGCGATTACGGAGATAACACCCTTTGCGCCAAGTGAGAGCATAGGAACTGCAAGTCCGTCCTCACCGGAATAGAGAGCATATCTGTCACCGCAAAGGCTGTAGATCTCAGGTACCTGACCGAAATTGCATTCCTTTACACCGACGATGTTCTCATATACGGAAAGTCTCTTTAAGAGTTCAGGTCCGATATTTACGTTAGTTCTTGAAGGAACATTATAAAGGATAATGGGAAGCTCAGGTACTGCCTCAGCTATCTTAGCGTAGTGACGGAAAAGACCTTCCTGTGTGCACTTGTTGTAATAAGGAGTTACGAGCAATGCAGCGTCAGCGCCGAGCTCATATGCCTTCTTAGTAAGTTCGATACCGAATGCAGTATCATTAGAACCTGTTCCTGCGATAACCGGAACACGTCCTGCTACTGTATCAACAGCGAACTTGATTGCAGCTACATGCTCTTCTTCGGTCATGGTAGCAGCTTCGCCGGTCGATCCGCAAATAACGATGGAATCGATACCTTCAGCTATATGGAATTCGATAAGCTTTTTGAGCTCTTCAAAATTGATTCCGCCGTCTTCAAAAAACGGAGTAACGATAGCAACACCGGCACCAACAAATACAGGCTTGGACATATGAATGCCTCCCAAATATATTCAAAAATCATGGTTAAAATGCAAGAAAGCGCATTCTGACTAGTGGATTGTATCACCTTATATTATAAATAGTCAATTTATACTTCTGGGGTGTACATATGTACATCAGCAGTGTACATTTAGGGCTTTTTCAGCCGTCCTGAGGGTCATTGTCGAAAGACATCGGATACTTCGTATGATCGAAATCCTCGATCAGTCTTTTGAACACCCCGTTGATGGCGGATTTATTGACCGCCTTTATTACAAAACTCATTCTGTAACGGCCTCTGAGCTCATAGATCACGCACGGCATAGGGCCATATATCTCAAACTGGTATCTTTTGTCCTGAAAACCAAGAAAGTCGTTAAGATATTTGGCTAATTCATTGGCTCTTCTGATAAGAAGATCCTCATCGGGCAACGAAAGGACGATCTCACCTAAAGCCTTATACGGCGGGAGCTTTAGTTTTTGCCTATACTCGATCTCCTGTTCATAGAAAGCCCTGTAGTTCTGAGTACATGCAAACTTGAAAAGCGGCTGTTCGGGCCTGAAGCTCTGTATAAAGACTTTGCCGGGCGTATCCCCTCTTCCCGCTCTTCCTGCAGCCTGGGTAATAAGCTGGAAAGCTCTCTCTGATGCCTTGAAAGAAGATGACGCGAGCATGAGATCAGCACCGAGAACGCCTACAACAGTTACATCCGGGAAATCCAGGCCTTTAGCTATCATCTGCGTTCCTATAAGTATTGAAGCTTCCTTATTTGCAAACTTCTCGATTATCTCCTTATGCGCTCCAGGTGTCATTGTTGAATCCTGGTCCATTCTAAGGACTTTCTCATGAGGGAAAGTCGCATGAAGGAACTCTTCCAATTGCTGGGTACCAAAGCCGGCCTTAGTGAAGTGATTGCTGTTGCAGAATGAACATCTGGCTTCGTAAGCAGGCACAGTATATCCGCAGTAATGGCAAATAAGGCTTTGCGTACCGTTACGTCTGTTATTGTGAAGAGTCATTGCAACAGAACAGTTCTTACAAGTGACAGGTTCACCGCAGTCTTCACATACTAAAGTCCTCGAAAAGCCTCTCCTGTTAAGAAGAAGGATAACCTGCTTATTATTTGAAAAAGCAACAGACATAGCCTGTCTCAACGGTACAGATAGCATATCACCGCTTCCGAGCTTTATCTGCTCCTTCATATCTACAGGTATTATCTCAGGTAATGTAGCTTCAGATCTTGCCCTGCACTTGAGTTCAAGCATTTTGTAAGCTCCGGCCTGTGCGGCATAAAAGCTCTCTATAGAAGGCGTCGCAGAACCAAGAACGACACTGCATCCGGTGATCTTTGCTCTCATCCTTGCGATGTCTCTTGCAGAGTATCTGGGATGGGATTCCGCCTTATATGAGCCGTCATGCTCCTCATCAAGGATAATGAGCCTCAGATTGACAGCAGGTGCAAAAACACCGCTTCTCGGACCTACAATAACCCTGGCCTTACCTGTTCTTATGTTGTTCCACTGTTCATATCTCTGCTTATCTGTAAGCCTGCTGTGAAGAACTGCAACACTATCACCCAGTCTTCCTTTTATCCAGTTGATGGTCTGAGGTGTAAGCGAGATCTCCGGAACCATGTAAATAACGCTTCCACCCTCGCTGATTACCTTCTTGGCAATATTAAGATAAACCTCGGTCTTGCCGCTGCCTGTAATGCCAAACAGCAGATATGTATTGTCCTTCTTCTCATCTATTCCTTTAAGGATCTCATCAACAGCTGTCTGCTGTTCGTCACTTAAGTCATATTCTTCTGTAAACTTTCCTTCCGGGACTTCATCCGGAATAGCCATTCTGGGGATCTCGCAGTCAGAAGATTCTTTCAAAAGCCTTATAAGGCCCTTATCTTCTAAAGCTTTAACCTGCGCAGCAGAACAGGAGAGCGAAGCCATGAGTTCTTTTCTAGTGCACTTACCACGCTCTAACAAGTACTCAAGGATATTGATATGAGCTGCAGACCTTAAGATCTCGCTGTCCAGAACATCCTTTGCAGTCTCTTCTGATACAAGTTCCACAAACACTTCCATAGGATTCTTGTGATTGACCACACAGGAAGGGACCATCAGTTCTACAACATCGCCTTTTGTGCAGTTGAATCTGTCAGAGATCTTATCTATCAGCGCTATCTGATCACTGTTTAATACAGGCTTTGAGGATATGAAGGAAGCGATATCTTTTACACTTCCCTCATCACCTTCAAAAGAATCTTTTATATCGACGATAACACCGCAGCGCTGACTGTCGCCCTTACCAAAAGGCACATTAACTAACGAACCGACAAATGTCTCAGTTCTTAGTTCTTCAGGCACACGATACGTATAAAGGTTATCTGTCTGCCTGACGGCGCCTCTCAGGATAACGCTGCAGTACATGTGGTTTTCCTCACATTAGATCGAAAAGGTTGATCTGTGCACTCTCAGGCAGGTCATCAAGTATACCGCCATAAGCCAGAAGTTTCTCGGTAACAGACTGACCAACACCTGTTCTCTTCATAAAATCATCACGGTTCTTAAAAGGCCCGTCTTTCCTTGCTCTCTCGATTGCTTCGCCGTTTGCGGGCGAGACAGCTGTGATAGCACAGAAAGGAGGTCTGATCTTTTTGGGACCTGACTTCTTAAACTTTGTACCCAAGGAATCTTCGAGAGTAATGGGATCAAAGGTTATACCTCTTGCATACATCTCCTCAACGAGCTCATAGAAATAGTACTTGAGCTTTGTATTCGGATCACCTTTGGCATGCATCTCATCAGCGAGCTCGATCCTTCTCTTCTTAACCTTTTCGGGACCATTGCACATATCTTCCGCATTGAACAAACCTTCGCCTCTGTTGGTAAAGAATGAGCAATAATATTCCTCAGGATAGTAGACCTTGAACCAGGCAACTCTTAATGTAGAAATTGCATAAGCTGCAGCATGCGCCTTAGGGAACATGTACTTGATCTTCTGGCAGGATTCGATATACCAGTCAGGAACTCCGCATTCCTTCATCTCCTTCACGTACTCCGGCCACTTTGCTACCTTTCCGGCAGCAACTTTACCTTTACGGACACCTTCCATGATGTCAAAGGCATCCTTATTAGGAAGTCCCCAGTAAATAAGGCTAGTCATGATGGAGTCACGGCATCCGATTACCGAATTAAGGTCACAAGTGCCGTTTCTGATAAGATCCTGGGCATTACCCGTCCATACATCAGTACCATGGGACAGACCCATGAGCTGTACGAGATCGTAGAACCTTGTAGGCTTTGTTTCCTTGATCATCCCTCTTGCCATGTTGGTGCCGAGCTCTGAAAGACCAAGCGTTGCCGAACCAGCATCAGTAGCATCAATAGGAAAACCTAAGGCTTCAGTACCTGTAAGAAGGCTCATTACCTTCTCATCAGGGATCGGAATATCAGTTATTGTAACTCCTGTAATATCGCTTAACATTCTTAATACAGTAGGATCGGCGTGACCTAAGATATCAAGCTTTAAGATCGTATCGTGCATCGCACGGAAGTCGAAGTGCGTAGTAATGATTCCGCAGTCTGTCTTATTGGCCGGGAACTGGATAGGTGTGAATTCATAGATATCCATTTCCTTGGCAATAACTACGATACCACCCGGATGCTGTGATGTCGTACGCTTAACACCGATGATATCCCTTGCCATGAAAGCAAGATGCGCCTGGGTAAAGGGTTCCCCCTTCTCCTCACAGATCTTGCGGCATAGACCATATGCGTTCTTATCCTGGTAAGCACCGATCGTACCCGCCTTGAACGTATGCGTACCACCAAAGAGCACACCAACATAAGCGTGAGCTCTCGGCTGATATTCACCGGAGAAGTTAAGGTCGATATCAGGCTGCTTGTCGCCTTTGAATCCTAAGAATGTCTCGAAAGGAATATCCTGTCCGTCAGGAATCAGCTTTTCACCGCATTCGGGACATACCTTGGGAGGCAGATCGTAACCTGAACCGTATTTACCGGTGTTATCAAACTCAGCATAGTTACACTTGGGACATCTGTAATGCGGCGGCAGAGGGTTAACTTCGGAAATACCGCACATCGTCGCAGCAAACGAAGAGCCTACTGAACCTCTGGATCCTACAACGTAACCGTCGTTATTAGACTTCTTAACAAGTCTGTATGCAATGTAATACATGATCGCATAGCCGTTACCGATAATGGATTCAAGCTCTCTGTCGAGTCTTGCCTTTACCACTTCATTAAGCACACCCTTATGACGGTACATACGGTTAGCTCTTGTATATGCGATATCTCTTACGTCGGCAGCCGCTCTTGCGATCTGCGGAGGATATGAACCATCCGGGAACGGCTTAATGCCAAACTCGATCAGGTCAGCGATCTTATTAGTGTTGTCGACAACGACTTCCATAGCCTTTTCTTCACCAAGATACTTGAATTCATCAAGCATCTCATCAGTAGTCCTGAAATAAAGATCGCTCTGCATTTCTGCATCACTGAAGCCCATGCTCATGAGCATATACTTACGGTAACGTCCGTCTTCCTTATTAAGGAAGTGGGAGTCCGTTGTGGCACAGCACATCATCCCGTGATCATCGGCTGTCTCAACAAGGAGCTCATTTACGACCTGAATGTCATAATCATTGATCGCAACAGGACCTGTGTCGGATTTAGCAAGATCCTGTCTTGTAAGGAATACGTTATTGCACAAAGGCTGGATCTCGACATAATCATAAAGATCAAGTATCTTCTGGAACTTTTCGTCGGTCTTAAGGAACTCTCTTGTGACATTTCTGTCCTTACCGAGTCTCTTATAAGTGGAAATAACATATCTGTATATCTCACCGCGCTCACAGGCACCGCCGACGATAATACCGGACTTGAAATACTTCAATAAACTCTTGGGCGTTCTGGGTCTTCTGGCATAGTAATGTATCTGGGATTCAGACACGATACGGTACAGGTTATAAAGTCCCATATTGGAACGCGCAAGATAAATGATATGGTACATAGGCGATTCCGGGAATTCACCTATCTTCTTTGTCGATTTAACTCTCGCAGGATTATAGTGACCTACTGAATAATTAATCTCAAGTGCATCAACAGTTCCGGCATCCTTAAGGCAGGATACAAGAAGTGATGCTGACTTGTAGCAGGAAGAGAACATATCGTCAAAGCCATCACCTGCTGCATTGTAAACAAAGTCTGCGCCCTTGGCAGAAAGCAGTTCATCAACGTTCTTATACTCATTCTTGTAATAAGTCTCAAGGATATCCTCATCAGTAGTTGCAGGCATAAGGAACTTATGTCTGTAGTAAACGTGATCCTCAATATTGATGCCGTATCCGGCACGGCGGAGGAAAGCCAAAGTTGTGAAAGCATCAGGTCCCGTGAGATAGGAATCACCGATGAATTCCAGTAGTTCTCCCATCGCGAAATATGAATCACAAGGTTCTCCTGTTCCGGGATAGATAATATCTTCAAATTCAGCATGGAAATCAGCTACATGCTCAAAGACCAGTTCTTCAGGAATTACTTCATCAGAACCGTCTGCATATTCGCCGTTGATATCAAGATCAACATTTACAGCCTGACCTAACAGAGCGTGCGGCTCCAAAGGCTTTACAGAAATATTCTCATCACTCAGGCTTTCAGGGATCTCATCAGGATTCCAGAGTGATTTATCAATATCGTGTGATGCAAATTCCATTGCATCCTGATCGGATTCGCCTTCCTCTTCCGGCTTAACTGCTTTATAGCCTTTAAGTCTGAATTTGGATGCACATACTGTTGTAAACGTATCACGCAATGCATCGTCACCATTGCGTCTGATAACAACAGAAACGAATGAGCCGACAGCCTTCGGCTTCTCAATGAAGTTCAAAGAAGCATCGTCATCAGCCTCTGACGGCTTTATCTTATCGTTCTTAACATCGTAAGGAAGGTTATAGAAAACTGTCGGACCGTCTTCAACAAGATAACCCTCACAGCCGAGAATACACTTCAAAGGTGCTTCACCTGATTCTTTACGCTTTTTGTTTATATCTTTTGCAGCTTCGAAAACATGCGGGAACGCCTGGACAACACCATGGTCGGTAACAGCGCATGCTGAATGGCCGAACTGTGCAGCAAGCTTGATGAGATCGGCA
>Ga0310697_10005529_pt1 | contig 12177 bp, 12 predicted proteins | sample 172DNAGHGlowgp2_FD_203883 | JGI IMG/M metagenome (GOLD analysis project Ga0310697, IMG submission 203883) | Sheep rumen microbial communities from Palmerston North, Manawatu-Wanganui, New Zealand - 1728 DNA GHGlow gp2 (v2) (version 2) | ecosystem: Host-associated > Mammals > Digestive system >... | reverse complement strand
TGGGCGCGGCGAATCCGACTGCAGAAATTTGGGATCACTGGCTCAAAAAAATTAATCTGGAAAAAAGTTTGCCTGTTGGTGTTGTGTTGACTATTGCGGCGGCGGGCAGTGAAACTTCTGATTCGGCGGTGCTCACGGACGAGGAGAGCGGTAAAAAAGCCGGCTCAATTACTCCGCGCCCCGTCTTTGCAATTATGAATCCGGAATTCGCGCTGACTGTCCCGCATTATCCGCTGATTTGCGGCATTGCTGATATTATCATGCACACTCTGGAAAGATATTTCAGCAAGATTGAAGGCAACGAATTCACGGACATGGTCGCCGAATCGCTGATAAAAAATGTTATGGCGCAGTCGAAAGCCCTGTTGAAAAATCCACAAGACCTGCACGCGATGAGCGAGATAATGTGGTGCGGCTCGGTGTCTCACACGGGCTTTACCGGTCTTGGTCGCGAAAAAGATTTTTCCGCGCATAAACTCGGTCACGAACTTAGCGGGCGTTACGACGTAGCTCATGGCGCGAGCTTGACGACGGTTTGGGCGTCATGGGCGAGAACTGTTTACACTGTCAAGCCTGAACGTTTTGCTAATTTCGCTGAAAAAATTTTTGGCATAACTGGCGGCACCATTGACGAACGCGCCAACGCAGGTATCGACGCTATGGAAAATTATTTCCGCGAACTGGGCACGCCCACGAATTTTTCTGAACTGGGAATCGGTGTACAGAGCGACAAAGAATTAAATTTTCTGGCGAATATGGTTACTTCCGGCGGCACAAAAAAAGTTGCGACGTTCCAGCCACTTGACCGCGATTTAGTTTTGGAAATCTACCGCAAAGCCAACGTTTAAAAAGTTTTGAGCAGAATTTTCGTGCCGAGCGGAAATTTTTTATAAAGTTCGTGTTCGCGCCCGTTCAAAGTAATTTTTAAGCGCGTACCTTTACCCGTGCGCAATTCCAAATTTTTAAAGCGGCGGTTCATATCGTCGAATATAAACCAATCGCCGTCGCGATAAAAATTTCCGTCCGCCGCGTTGAAGGGTAAACCCACTCCTTGAGATTTATATTTCGTGCGGAGCAAAACAAATTCACCGCCGCGAAATTCCAACTCCTCAATCACGGGCGTTTTTTGCACGGAATGAATAAATTCTATCGTCAGCGGAAAATTTTCCTGCGCGTCTACCACGGCAACAGTCTTATCTTCCGTGCCAACAAAAATTTTCGGCGAACTTGTTAAAAAAAATAAAACCGCCGACCAAACGACAGCTATAAAAATTTTTTTCATAACCGTTATCCTAAGCTGACAAAATTTTTTCAAGCAGAGCCGAACAACCGATTAAACAATCTTGATAACTGGTGGCATAATCGTCGGTGTACCACGGATCATCAACGTCGCGATGTTCTCCGGTGAATTCCATTAACAGAAAAATTTTCCCGTCGGGGTCTCCACCGCAAATTTCCTTCATGTCCAAAACGTTTGAACGATCAAGCCCGATAAGATAATCAAATTTTTTATAATCACTTTCGAGCAAAAGTTTAGACGTGCGCCGCGTGAAGGGAATTTTATTTTTTTTGAGTTCGTGAGCCGTGCCCTCGGACATGGGCGTTCCAATCGAAGGATGACAGCCCGCCGACTTAATTAAAAAATTTTTTTCCAAACCGGCGCGGGTGACCAAATATTTCATGACGAATTCAGCCATAGGCGAGCGGCAAATATTTCCAAAGCAAACGAAAATAATTTTTGTCATAATTTTACCTCCGCATAAAAAAACGCGGGTGATTGAAACCCGCTGAATAAAATTCTGTAGAAAATTTTTTACTCTGTCGAATCGGGAATGACGATTTCCGGTGCGTCGAAGGTTTTATCAAGTTCAAGGATTGTATTTTCCACGACGTTATATTTCACGTGCTGATATTCTTTGCCGTCCGGAGCCACGCCGTCAGCGAATTTAGCTTTTTTCTCCACTTCGAGCGTAACTTTTCCATAGAAGTCAACAATTTTTTCTTTCCAATTAAAAATCGCCGTGTCGGAATTTATTTCGACATTTTTTTTGCTGACAAAATTAACATTGCCGGTGACTTCGGCGGTTTTCGTCTGCCACTGCAAATAGGCGCGTTCGCAACTGAAAGTTATATCGTCCTGCGTGAGTTTGACATCGCCTTCTGCCCAGCACTTTTGTTTAACAACGCTGACAATCGCCTCGTTCGCCGTGATTGTGGCTTTAAAGCCGTGATTATTCGCCACGACGTGCACATTGTCTTTCAGGACGTAAGCACCTTTAAAAATGTCAAAATACGTTTCGCCCGCAGAAATTTCCGGCATTTCGGCAAAGGTTTTGCCCTGCGCGATAAAAATCATCAACACAGCCAGGCAAAAAATTTTTATAACTTTCATTTGCACCACTCCGAATTATTTACTGGGGTCTAAGCTAATATTTGTTATGATTCGTCCCAAGCGTGCACTTGTCAAAAAGTTCAACGCCCATTTGAAAAAGACCGTCATATTTGTATAAACGCCCGCCAACCTCATCAAGTGAACGAGCATCCACGCGCACCACGCCATAAATCCTGTCATTTTCGGGCTACCAACAACAGCTTCGCCGCGCCCGATTGTAGCCATTGCGCCCAGGTCTTTATAGACAAATTTTTCTAAGTTTGTGTCGCCCTTGATGAGTTTCATAATATTTTTATGGGCAACTTTAGCTTGTTGCGTGGCAACGGGAGCCACCGTCGGGAGCGGACGTTTCATATCGCCATGCATGAACGCCGCGCAGTCGCCGATAGCAAAAACATTTTTATGCACCGCGCCGCGCACCATTAAATCTTCCTCAATCCAGATTCGTCCGTCGCGAGCACATTCTCCGCCGCAATTTTTCATCATGTCAACAGCACGCACGCCCGCCGCCCAAATAACGGTTGTAGTGGGAATTTTTACGCCGTTTTTCAAAGTCAAGACATCGCCGTCATAATCAACAACCTGCGTATTGAGCATAACTTCAATGCCTTTTTTTTGCAGAACTTTGACAGTATGTTGTTGCAAATCTTCGGGGAGCATGGGCAAAAGCCGCGGCGTCGCCTCGATTAATTTTATGCTCACGTCGTTAAAGTCAAGTAGGTGAAATTCTTTCTTCTGAATAGCGATAAGTTCTGCAATCGCGCCTGCCTCTTCAACACCGGTGGGACCGCCGCCGACTACAACAAATGTCATACGTTTTTTTCTGTCTTCGGGTGTACGATAGGGTTTTTCTGCGCGCTCGAATTCGTGGATAACGTGGTTTCTGATGTGAACAGCCTCCTGCAAAGTTTTCATGCCGAAAGAATGTTCCTCAACGCTTTTCATGCCGAAAAAGTTCGTCGTTGCACCCGCCGCCAAAACTAAATAATCATATTCAATTTCGCCGTGGTTCGTGATGACGACGTTTCGTTCCTGGTCGACGCCGCGCACCTTTGCCATATAAAGGTTGACATTTTTATTGTCGCGGAAGAAAGAGCGGATAGGATAAGCAATTTCGCCCGTTTCCAGAACCGAAGTAGACACCTGATACAAAAGCGGCTGGAACAGGTGAAAATTATGACGGTCGATAATCGTAACTTCGACATTTTCTTTTGCGAAAAGCTGACCGATTTTTATTCCGCCAAAACCGCCGCCAACGATTACGATTCTGGGTTTGCCATTAGACATATGTGGAAAACCTCCTAAAAACTGTAGTGAAAATTTTAACTTAACGGGCTAAACTATATCGGGAACGTTTCCCGTCTATCTAATGCCTTACCACAACCCATAACCCGTTGTCTTGGCAAATGATAACATAAAAATTTTAAATTGCAATAGCCGCAAATTTTTTTTGTCAAGCTATCTACAAAGTGCTATAATTTGCGCGGCATAAAATCAATGCGCAATGCGTAATTAAAAGAAAGTGAGGATTTTTACTAATGGAGAATTCTGCGTTGTCAATGTTGCCGCCGATTATTACAATTATCCTGGCATTGTGGACAAAAGAAGTCTATATGTCGCTGATAATCGGCATTTTTTCCGGCGCAATTCTTTTCACGGGCGGTAGTTTCTTAGAATCAATCGTCACCATGTTTGGCATAATGGAAAGCAAAGTCGGCGGGAACGTTAACATTTTAGTTTTCCTTGTGATTTTGGGTATCCTCGTTGCCGCGATAAGTCGTTCCGGTGCAACCAAAGCTTATGGCGATTGGGCACGCTCTGTAATTTCCGGTAGACGTTCCGCGCTGGGTTTGACGGCTTTTTTGGGTATGCTGATTTTTATCGATGATTATTTTAACTGTTTGACTGTCGGAACGATTATGCGCCCCGTCACGGATAAATTTAAAATCGCCCGCGCTAAATTGGCTTATGTCATTGATGCCACGGCTGCTCCGATTTGCATTATCGCGCCCGTTTCAAGCTGGGCGGCGGCTGTCGGCTCATCTTTACCGGAAGGCAGCGGCATTGACGGCTTCGCACTCTTTATCGAAACAATTCCCTTTAACCTGTACGCTATCTTGACTATGATTTTTATGGCGTTCATCATCATTACCGGCCGGGACTTCTCGACGATGGGTACAGCTGTTGAAAAGAGCAATGAAAAATTTGAAGTTCCTGCCGAATATCAAGAGAACGTCTCGGCTGAACAAATGCACGTCGGCAACGGAAAAATTATTGATTTGGTTCTGCCGCTCGTCGTTTTAATTGGCGGCTGTATTTACGGAATGTTGTACACCGGCGGAATACAAGACGGCGCAACAATTTCTGCGGCTTTTGCGGACTGCGACGCCTCTAAAGGTCTGGTTATCGGCTCGTTCACGGCGTTTGTATTTACCGCGCTTTTATATCTGCCCAGAAAAGTTGTGAGTTTTGAAAGTTTTTGCGGCTGTTTTGGTCAAGGTTTTAAAGCCATGGTGCCCGCGATTTTTATTTTGTGTTTAGCGTGGACGCTTTCAGGCATTTGCGGCAATGATTATTTAAATCTGGGCGGCTATGTTGGAACTGTTGTTAATGAGCACGCCTCTATTGCGGTTTTCTTGCCGGTAATTTTCTTCCTCGTGTCGATTGGTCTGGCATTTGCCACAGGAACCAGCTGGGGCACGTTTGGCATTTTAATTCCTATCGCGCTGAGTGTTTTAACTCAATTTCCTGCTGATGAGGCGGCAAAGTTGCTCGTTATCTGCGTTGCGGCGATTTTATCCGGTGCGGTTGGCGGCGATCATGCCTCGCCTATTTCCGATACCACGATTTTAGCTTCGGCGGGTGCGCAATGTCATCATCTTGAACACGTTTCCACGCAAGTTCCCTATGTCGTCACCGTTTCGGCGTGCTGTGTCGTCGGTTATCTTGTCGGCGGCGTCACTCTTAACGGCTGGCTCGGTTTGGGCGTCGCGTTGGCGTGTTTGGCGGTCGTTATGATTGTCGTTAGAGCTAAAGTTTCTGCGAAATAAAATTTCAGACGTTGATTTGGGATTAAAGATAAATTTTTTTTTAATCTACTTTTCTTTTGTAGTTTCAAACTGATAAAATCTCTTCAAATTTGTTTTGAGGAGATTTTTTTTTGCTGATTTATATTTTTTATGTTGAAATCTACTTTTTCATTGCAAGTTTAATCTACTTTCTTTTGCTGGCTCAAAAGAAAGTAGCAAAGAAAAGAGCCTCTGACCGGCAAAGGAACATCCCTGTTCCTAATGCCGGCGGCCGCCATCCCTGGCGGTCGGGTTTTCTCTCAACGCTGTTTTCATTACGAATTACGCATTGCTTTTCTGTATTTTGTCGATTTCGGCGCGCAGGGTGGAAAATTTTTCACTCGAACGCGCCGTTTCACTTTTTTTCATCTCTCGCAGAACTTTTTGCAGTTTTTCCAGCCGTTGCAATGAAAATTTTTTGTTCAGCGGAGATTTTTCCCGTTTAAAAATTTTTTTCGGCTCGCCAAAGCGTATCGCGCAGATTATTTCGTAAATTATTCCTGCTGACTCGGCTAAATCTTCGTCTGCAATGATAAAATTATTTTCCGCGCACCATTCGCGGATTTTTTTTGCGCCGTTCATCGGCTGAATTATAATTTTCTGCGCACATTGCACGATTTCCGGCGAATTATCTAAAATTTTTTTTATCAACGCGCCGCCCATGCCCGCAATGCAAATCGTATCGACCTCGCCCGCCGCTAAAACCTGCAAGCCGTCGCCCAAACGCGCTTCAATTAAATTTCCAAAGCCTGAATCTAAAATATTTTTCCGCAGAGCCTCGAACGGTCCGATATTTTTTTCCGTCGCGATAATTTTTGTTGCTAAAGATTTTTTTGCCAGTTCAATCGATAAATATCCGTGATCCGCGCCAATATCAGCCACGCGCTCGCCACTTTCCACAAAATTTAACACTGATTCAATTCTCGAATCCATTTTATCAACTCCTAAAGGAAATTTTTAATCTGCATAGAATTTTATCACGAAAAGAAATGAAAGGGGCAAGAAAATGCTTGAACTTCAATATATGATTTTTACGGTAATAATTTTGGCGTTGATTTTCGATTTTATTAACGGTTTCCACGATACCGCCAACGCCATAGCTACATCAGTGAGCACCCGCGCCCTTTATCCGAATCATGCGATAATTCTGGCGGCGGGTTTTAATTTTTTTGGCGCAATGGTTTCTACCGGCGTTGCAAAGACGATTGGAGCGGGGATTGTCAGTTCGCCGAACATTATTGACGAAAAAACGATTATCGCCGCGCTTATCGGAGCAATTACTTGGAATTTGCTTACGTGGTGGTTTGGAATTCCTTCCAGTTCATCGCACGCGCTCATTGGCGGATTAATCGGCGCAGTTTTAATTTCTGTCGGGGTCAGCGGCTTAAACTGGAACGGCGTCGGAAAAATTATCGTCGCGCTAATTGCTTCGCCCGCAATAGCCTTTTTAACCGGAATTATTATCATGAATACGATTTTCCGGCTGTTTGATAGAGCAAATCCGCACGTCATAAACGACAGGTTCCGCAAAATGCAAGTCTTTTCAGCCGCGGCTATCGCCTTTTCAAACGGCTCGAACGACGCGCAAAAGTCAATGGGTATAATTACTCTGGCACTTTTCAGCGGCGGGTTTATCGCAGAATTTGAAGTCCCGCTGTATGTTAAAATCCTCTGCGCGTCAGCTATGGCTATCGGCACGGCTACCGGCGGCTGGAGAATTATTAAAACTGTCGGCGGAAAAATTTTTAAGCTTGAACCGCCCAGCGGTTTTGCGGCAGATTTAAATTCTTCAATGGTTGTTTTCAGTGCAACGCTTTTACATTTGCCGGTTTCGACGACGCACGTAGTATCCGGTTCGATAATGGGCGTTGGCACGGCTAAAAGAGTAAACGCAGTTCGTTGGGGCACCGCTCAGCAAATGGTTAAGGCTTGGGGCATGACAATTCCAATCACCGCGGCGATTGGCGCGTCTGCTTTTGTTTTAGTCGAAGCTATTTTTTAAATTTGACACGAAAACCGCAATGATATAAAATTCTGCGCGAAAATAAGCTCGTACTCTTTGCAGACGAGACTTGGAGGTTTCGCAATGGAAAAATTAAAAAATGCGTCTATGAATGACGCGCAAAAGTTCAGCTTGGTTAAACGCGAGGCGATTTACACCGGTTTTGCGTTGGTCGGGCTGATTATTTTTTGGTTAATCGCCGGATTCGGCACCGCGTCGCTTGACGTGAAAATTTTTCATCTGCCGTTATGGGCGGTGCTTGGGACGATTGGCGTTTGGTTCGTGGCAATCGTTATCAGCGCGATTTTGAGCAAAATTTTGTTCAAGGACGTGGATTTGGGAGGTGAGCGCAATGAATAACGGAAATTTCTCCGCTCTCCTGCCGCTGATTTTTTTTATGTTCGTCATGGTTGTGATTAGTATTTTTGTTCGCCATAAACAAGCGGAAAAAAAGCAACGTGACGTTGCATCCAATGTGTGTAATCAGCAATGTTACGTAAATTTTGGAGGTGAGCGCGATGAATAATGGAAATTTCTCCGCTCTCCTGCCGCTGATTTTTTTTATGTTCGTCATGGTCGCGATTAGTATCTTTGTTCGCCATAAACAAGCGGAAAAAAATTTTGTCAGCAACTATTTTATCGGAAATCGACAACTTGGCGGCTTTGTGCTCGCTATGACGACAGTTGCAACTTATAGTTCGGTATCAAGTTTCGTTGGCGGTCCCGGAATGGCGTTTAAAGTCGGTTTTGGCTGGATTTATATGGCTGTCGTGCAAGTTACGGCGATTTTTTTAGTGCTGGGCATTTTCGGCAAGCGCGTAGCTATACTTTCTCGCAAATTAAACGCTGTAACCGTCGTTGATATAATCAGAGCGCGTTTTAATTCCGATTTTTTAGCGGCGGTCGCGGCTTTTGTCATCGTTTTATTTTTTTGCGGAACAATGACGGCGCAATTTGTTGGCGGAGCAAAATTGTTCGCGGCGGTAACCGGTTACAGCTACGAGGCGGGGCTGATTTTATTCGGTTTGACGGTCGTAATTTATACTTCAATCGGCGGATTTCGCGCAGTTGCCCTTACTGATACCTGTTGCGCAATAATTATGATGATTGGAATCGTTTTATTGCTAAAATATGTCCTGCAAGCGGGCGGCGGCTACGAAAATATAATGATTAATCTGGAAAAAAATAATCCGGAACTTTTCGAGCCGTTCAGTTTTGGAAATATGCCCTGGACAATCTATTTTACGCAGTGGTTATTAGTCGGAATTTGTACAATCGCCTTGCCGCAGTCGGTTGTTCGCGGAATCAGCTATAAAAATACTCAAGGACTGCATCAAGCAATGCTAATTGGCACTGTTGTAGTCGGTTTTATGAATATCGGGATAAATTTCACGGGAATTTTGGCTCACGGCGTCTTGACAGGCACTGCAGAGGATTTTGGCGGCGTTGATAACGTAATTCCTACCGCGATTGTTCGCGCAATGCCGCCAGAGCTTGTCGGGCTTGCGATAATCGGACCTTTAGCGGCGTCAATCTCCACAATTTCCGGATTATTAATCGTGGCGTCAAGCGCGATAATCAAGGACGTTTATTTACATTATGCAGAAAAGAAAAATTTGGAAATTAACCCTGCGCGAATAAAAATTTTGTCGATTTCAGCCACAGCGATAATCGGCGCGGCTGTTTTCGTGATTGCATTGACGCCGCCAAGTTTAATTTGGTTAATAAATATGTTCGCGTTCGGCGGATTGGAAACGGCGTTCTTTTGGACACTTTTACTCGGTTTATTTTGGAAAAAAGCAAATAAACTCGGCGCAATGCTCTCAATGGCTGGTGGAACGATAATTTATTGTGCAACGCAAGCGGCGGGCTTTAAAATTTTAAATTTGCACCAAATAACAATCGGAATAACAGTTTCACTGATATTATTTTTAATCGGTTCGTATTTCGGCGAACGTTCAGACGATAAAACGCTAAAAATTTTCTTTCCCGAATAAAAATTTACAAAAAAAATAAGGGCGAGGCTCCAAAAAAGGAGTTTCGCCCAATTTTTTTAATTAACCTTCGTAGCCAAATTCTTTTGCTTTATCAAAATCTGATTGCGCTTTTTTGTCTTCACCGAGCATTTTATAAACTTTTCCGCGATTAAAATACGTTTCAGCCAAATTCGGATTGAGTTTTAACGCTTTATTGAAATCCGCAAGTGCTTTATCATATTTTTTCAATCCAAAATAGATACAACCGCGACTGTCATAGCAATCTGCGGAATTTGGATTGAGTTCCAAAGCTTTATCGCAATCTTTTAACCCCAAATCATACTTTTTCATCAAATAAAACGTGTATCCGCGATTATTATACGCTTCAAAAGAGTTAGGATTAAGAGAAATTGCCGTTGTGTAGTCTTTTATTGCCTTTTCGTATTGATTTAGGCATTGATAAGCAAATCCGCGATTGGTAAAAGCCTCTTCAAGGTTAGAATTTAGCAAAATTGCATTGTTAAAGTCTTCAATCGCTCTTTCAAACTGCCCCAAGAGCCGATAAACTTCCCCGCGATTGTTATACGCTTGAAAAAAGTTAGAATTTATAGAAATTGCCTTGTCATAATCGTTTATCGCCGATTTATATTGCCCTTTATCGTAAAAAATCAATCCGCGATTATAATAAGCCTTAAAATTGTTCGGATTTAATTCAACAGCTTTGGAATAATCTTGAATCGCTAAATCATCTTTACCGAGATTTTTATAGGAAATTCCGCGATTATTATACGCCCAATCAAAATCCGGCTTAATTTTTATCGCTTCATTATAAAATTTAATCGCTCCGTCGTAATTTTTGGCGTAATAAAGTTTATTTCCCTCTTCCAATTTCTGATTAGCCAAAAAATCGCGGTCTAAGTCGTCCATTTGCTGACGAATTTTATTTTTTTCACCTTGAGACGTGGCACGGTTGTATTTTTCTCTCAAGTCCTCAATTTTTTTATCGTTTTCGTCGGAAAATTTCTGCGCGTCGCGTGTTTGACTAATTATCGTCAATTTCTCATTGGCGTCGCGTTTAATCCAGCTTTGAACTTCCGAGTCGTCGACATTAACATCAGCCGTTGCCTTCCAAATTATAAGGGTTGTTTCGTCGGTGACTTGCTTAATTTCGCGATTGTATTTCGGATCGCCGGCGAGTTCCCAGCTGTTTGAAGTTATCGCGGTGATGTCATCATCGGTCAATTCGCCGTCAACAGTGCGCGAAATTGATTTTAAATAGACGCCCGCCTCTTTTGTGGCTTTTTTTATAGCTTTATTTAGAGCGCGTTGTTTAGAAATGTCCTGCGATTCGATTTCGTTGGCATAATCTTCGCCGGTCGCGGTGTAAAGTTTGACGGTCGCCCCAACAACCGCCGCACTTAACAAAAAAATCACGATAAAAACAGCCGTAAAGCCCCGCCGAAAAATTTTTCCCCACGTCATAAAACATCCCTCCCGAAATTTTATTTTTCTTTGCTGATTGTAGCTTGTTCGAGCGAATTTTCCAACTCATCGGTGTCGATATACGCTGTGACGAAAGACTTAACTAAAATTCCGTCGTTTTCATCTGTCATAGAAAATTTTGTGTCGGTCACGTGGATAATCCCCGTGCTAATCGTGATAATTTCATCGCTGTCGAGTTCGTGATCAATCATTTTCGCTTGATGTTCAACATAAACGCTGACTTGTTCGAGAATATCGCGCTGTGCAACCTGTTCTGCCTGTTCTTTAGCAAAAGTAACTGTCTCATCTGTCATAAAATATTCGCCGACGCCGTTGTAAACGATAATTTCGGCGTGAGATACCGTTGCAATGAAAAAAATCATGCTGAAAAAAATAATCGAAACGATTTGCCGAAAAATTTTAGTCGTCATGACAATCCCTCCCAAAATTTTTGCTTATATTTTATCACAACGCGCCGGAAAAAAATTTCTTTCCCAAAAAATATTTTGCGTGGTATAATTAACAACAAGAAATTTTTTTTTGAGGTTAGGAGTTATAAATTGAACAGAATCAGCGTATTTGCCAGGAGGCGACGGATAAAAAATCTTGAAACGTGGACGATTTATGCCATTTTAACTGAATCATTTTTTCTTGCGCTGTTTCCTTCGGTAGCGGCGGCGGCGGTCGTGTTCGGCGTGATGACATGGTTTTTGCGCAGTCGCATTGACAAACGATATAAAATGCGTAGCTTGCCGTTTGATGTGCCCGTCGCGATTTTTTTGCTTATTGGCGCGGTGAGCGTGTTTTTATCTTCTGCGCGCAGTTTTGAACTGATTTATAATTATTGCTCGCTGGTTGGCATATACGCTTTAACTTATTTAATCGTCGGACAAACGATTCGTACGCCCGCGCAGGTAAAACAGTTTGCAAAAGCTCTGGGCGCGTCGGCAGTGGTGGTCGTTTTGTGCGGATTTTTTCAATTTGTCTTCGGCGTGGACGCGGCGGACGTTAAGTGGACGGATCCTGACGCCTTCCCCGAATTGCGCAAAAGAATTTTTTCCACGCTGGAAAATCCAAACGTGCTGGCGGGTTATTTAGATGTTTTTATTTGTCTGGCGTTGGGGCTTTTGGCAAAAGTCGAGCGGCGTTCACAGAAAATAATTTTAATCGGCGCGATTGTCTTGCTTGCCTCTTGTCTGGCAATGACATATTCTCGCGGAGCGTTCATAACAATAGCGGTTGTCTTCGCGATTTACG
>Ga0310697_10005528_pt1 | contig 12177 bp, 10 predicted proteins | sample 172DNAGHGlowgp2_FD_203883 | JGI IMG/M metagenome (GOLD analysis project Ga0310697, IMG submission 203883) | Sheep rumen microbial communities from Palmerston North, Manawatu-Wanganui, New Zealand - 1728 DNA GHGlow gp2 (v2) (version 2) | ecosystem: Host-associated > Mammals > Digestive system >... | reverse complement strand
CAGATCCCCGGCGCGTCGAAGACCCCGTGGACGTAGCTGCCGTACACGTTCCCCCTGCTTACCAAGGGAGGCAGGGCCTCGTCGCTCCGGCCCATATGGATCTCATAGCCCCGGTAGGTCATGCCGTTCAGGTCCCGGAGCATGCCCTCCACCCCGGAGAAGACCCCTTCCGTCTGGGTCTGCACCTTCTGTCCCCGGAAGACGGTATCCAGGGGCAGGAGGTCCATGCCCCGGATCTCCGTCTCCCCCGCGGCCTCCACCTGCTCCGGATCGGAGACGCTGCGGCCCAGCATCTGATACCCGCCGCAGACCCCGAATACCAGGGTCCCGGCCGCTGCCGCCTTCTGCACCGCCGCCTCCAGGCCGCACTGCCGCAGCCATTTCAGATCCGCGATGGTGCTTTTGGTGCCGGGGAGCAGGATCATATCCGGGTTTTCCAGATCTGCCACCTTCTCCACGTACCGGAGAGAGACGTTTTCGTACCGCTCGAAGGGACTGAAATCCGTGAAGTTGGAGATCCGGGGCAGGCGGATCACCGCCACGTCCAGGAGACGCCGCCCCTCCTTCCGCTGGAAGCGCTCGGAAAGGCTGTCCTCGTCGTCGATGTCCAGATGGACGTAGGGGATGACCCCCGCCACGGGCACGCCGCACAGATCCTCCAGGATCTGGATCCCCGGCTCCAGGATGGCCCGGTCCCCCCGGAACTTGTTCACGATGGTGCCCTTGATCCGGGCACGTTCCTCCGGCTCCAGCAGGGCCACGGTGCCGTAGAGCTGGGCGAAGACCCCGCCCCGGTCGATGTCCCCCACCAGGAACACCGGCGCGTCCGCCAGCTTCGCCATGCCCATGTTCACGATGTCGTCCTTCTTCAGGTTGATCTCCGCCGGGCTGCCCGCGCCTTCGATGACGATCACATCGAATTCCGAGGCGAGGCCGTTGTAGGCCTCCAGGATGGCGGGGATGAACTCCGGCTTCCGCCGGTAGTACTCCATGGCCCGCATGTTCCCCTGGGCCACGCCGTTGACGATCACCTGGCTGCCCACGTCCGTGGTGGGCTTCAGCAGGATGGGGTTCATGCGCACGTCCGGGTCGATCCCCGCCGCCTCCGCCTGCACCACCTGGGCCCGGCCCATCTCGCCGCCGGCCTTGGTGATGAAGGAGTTGAGGGCCATATTCTGGCTCTTGAAGGGGGCAACCCGCAGGCCGTCCTGCCGGAAAATGCGGCACAGGCCCGCCGCCAGCAGGCTCTTTCCCGCGTTGGACATGGTCCCCTGGATCATGATGCTCTTTGCCATGCTTACTCCTCTCCGGCCGACTTCACGGCGGCCAACAGACGGTCGTTTTCCTCCCGGGTGCGCACCGCCGTGCGGAACCAGCCGGGGCCCAGACCGTGATAATTTGCGCAGCTGCGCAGGGCGATCCCCCGCTTCAGCAGTTTTTCTCCCAGATCCGCCCGGCTCCGGAACAGCAGGTAATTGGCCTCCGATGGGCAGACCCGGCAGCCCAGCTCCTCCAGACCCGCCTTCAGCCGGGGCCGCTCCTTCCGGATCACGGCGTTGGCCCGATCCAGGAATTCCTTCTGGCCCAGGGCGGCGATCCCCGCCGCCTGCGCGGGTACGGAGACGTTCCAGGGCTGGCTGCAGGCGCTCATCCGCTCCAGCAGGTCCCCGTCCGCCGTGAGACAGTAACCCAGGCGCAGACCCGCCATGCCGTAGCTTTTGGTAAAGGCCTTCAGCAGGAAAAGGCCGGGCCATTCCTCCAGCCGGCTGCGCAGGCTCACGCCCCCCTCGGACAGGTCCAGGAAGCACTCATCCACGAAGAGACGGGCGCCCAGCTCCCGGCAGAGGAGGATCACCCGGTCCATGAGGGCAGGGGGAAAGAGCCGCCCGGTGGGATTATTGGGGGTGCAGAGGAACACCGCTTCCGGCTTCTTTTCCTTCAGGAAGTCCAGGATGCCCTCGTCGGGAAGGAAACCGTTTTCCTCCCGCAGGGGGTACCGGTCCACCCGGCAGCCCCGGCGGACCAGCCCTTCGGCATATTCCGAGAAGGTGGGGGCGGTCTCCACCGCCGTCCCGGGCCGGACCGCTTCGGCATAGGCATAAATCAGCTCCGCCGCTCCGTTGCCGCAGAGGATCTGCTCCGGCTTTACCCCTTCGTGGGCGGCGATGGCGTCCACCAGGTCCCGGCAGTAGGGGTCCGGATAATCCCGGACCCGGTCCAGCGCCGTCCGCACCGCCTCCAGGACCGCGGGAGGCGTGCCCAGGGGATTGGTGTTGGCGCTGAGATCCAGGAGGACCCCCGCCTCGTAGGCGGCGCCTCCATGGGGATTTTTCTTCCGATACAGCATAATGACGACCTCAGGTGATGAGCCAGCGGATCCCGCAGCTCAGGATCAGGGCCAGCACCGCCGTTAGGGTCATGAGGCGGCAGGCCAGGGGGATATCCTTATGTTCGATCTCCCGCAGGGGATCGCCGATGTATTCCTTTTTGTGCAGAACGCCGTGGTATACCGCGTCTCCCGCCAGACGCAGCCCCATGAGGCCCGCGCACATGGACTCCGTCTGGGCGGAGTTGGGGCTGGCGTGCTTGTACCTGTCCCGGCGGAAGATCCGCCAGCCGTTCTTCCCGTTCAGCCCCAGGATCAGACCCGCGGGGAGCATGAGCAGGGCGGAGATCCGGGCGGGGATATAGTTGAACACGTCGTCCAGCTTCGCCGGATACCGGCCGATATGGGTATAGGGCGGCTCCACGTATCCCAGCATGGAGTCCATGGTGTTCACCGCCTTGTACAGGAAGCCAAGGGGCGCGCCGCCGAGGGCCAGAAAGAGCAGGGGAGCCACCACCCCGTCGGAGCAGTTTTCCGCCACGGTTTCCACCGCCGCCCGGGTGACTCCGGCGTCGTCCAGGGTCTCCGTATCCCGGCCAACGATCATGCTCACCGCCCGCCGGGCATCCGCCAGGGTGCCGGTCTCCAGGGCGGTATAGACCTTCATGCTCTCCACTCGCAGGGACTTGGTGGCCAGGATCTGCCAGCACATGAGGGATTCCCCGATGAGCCGGAGCCAGGGGCTGAGCCAGCCCAGGAACCGAAGCACCAGGAAGGGGACCAGGAAGGAGGCCAGGACCACCAGGATCCAGAGGACGGCCCCCGCCGTCCGCTCCCCGGAGGGCGTGGCGGGAAAGCGCTTCCGCAGCTCCTTTTCCAGCAGGGAGATGAGCTTGCCGATGAACACCACGGGATGGGGGAGGGAATGGGGATCTCCCACGATCAGGTCGATGATAAAGCCCAGGAGCAGGGCAAGGACGGTGAGCTTCACGCCTTCTCCCCTCCCTGCAGGGTAAAGATGTATACCGGGTTCTGCCCCAGCATCAGATGGTAGGGCCCGGCCTTCTTTCCCCGGCTGACCTGGAGGCAGACGGTCTCCGCCTCCGCCAGGGTCTTGTCCTTCATGCAGGCGGCCAGCTCTCCCACGGATTCCAGGGCGATGGCGGTGGCCACCACCCGCACCCGGGGGTTCTTCTCCCGGGCCAGGGCGATGATCTCCCGGATCCCCCCGGAGCTGCCGCCGATGAATACATGGGTGGGAGCGGGGAGCTCCCGGCAGGCTTCGGGGGCCGTGCCCTCCACGATCTCCAGGTTCCCCAGACGGAATTTTCCCTTGTTCTGCTCCAGCAGGCCGATGGCGTCCGCCCGTTTCTCAATGGCCCAGACCCGGCCCTTCCGGGCCAGGAGCGCCATCTCCACCGCCACGGAGCCGGTGCCGGCGCCCACGTCCCAGCACAGGGCGTCCTCCGTCAGCCGCAGCTTGGAGAGGGATACGGCCCGGACCTCGCTCTTGGTCATGGGCACGACCCCATCCTCCCCGCCCCCCCGGAGAAACGCTTCGTCCGGCAGGCCGGAGCTCACGATCCGGGCGGGGAGCTCCGCCTCCACCAGGGCCACGCTCAGAGCGTCGAAGCGGCCGTGCTGCAGCTCCTCCGCCGTGCCCACGGTGATCTTCTCCTCGGGATAACTCAGGCGTTCCCCTACGCTGACCCGGGTTTTGCCCAGGCCCGCTTCGGCCAGGGAGCGGCACAGATCCGCCATGCCGTTCTCTCCCCCCACCAGGGCGAAGATCCGGGGATGGTCCCGGAGAGCGGAGGGCAGGTCCCCCTCCCGGCCATGGAGGCTCAGGGGAACGACGTCCTGATAATCCGTGCCCAGCCGGGCACAGAGGGTCACCAGGGAGCTGAGCCCCGGCAGCACCTCCAGGCGGCAGCGTCCCTCCAGCAGGGGCAGAAGCTTTTTCGCCCCGCTGAAAAAGCCCACGTCCCCGGACATGAGCACCGCGAAGCGGCGGAATTCCCGATGGGAAAAAATATAGTCCGCAATGGCCCTGGGGGCGATGGCGGCGTAAGTTTCCTTCCCGGGCTCCCCGGCGGCCTCCAGCATTCTGGCGGCGCCGATGAGGCAGTCCGCCCCGGCGATGGCCCTTCGGGCGTCCCCGGTCATGCTCCCGGGACTCCCGGGGCCGATGCCCACCAGGCTCACCCCGGGCAGGGGCTCCAGGCCGAAGCGGGCGCAGAGCCGATCCACCGTCTCCTCCAGGCTGAGACCTTCCCGCTGGGGCGGACGGCCGATGACCAGCAGGCGGGTCCCGGTCTCCCGGGCGGCCTCCGCCTTATCCGAAAAGCCCCCGGCGTTCCCTCCGTCCTTGGTCACCAGCCAGGCGGCGCCCACGGCCCGGATGAGGGCAACGTTCAGCTCCCGGGAGAAGGGGCCCTGCATGGCGATGATGTGCGCGGGGGGCAAACCCGCTCCGGCGCAGGCCTCCAGGGAGGAATCCATGGGCAGCACCCGGGCGTATACCCGGGCGGCGAAATCCGGAATGGAGACGAATTTCCCCAGCTCCTTGCTGCCGGTGGTGAGGAGGATGTTCCCCTGGGTCCCCGCCAGGTATTCCGCGGCGGCGGGCACATCCGGCACGTACACCGCCCCCTCCGCGGTCCCCGAGGCGGGGCGCAGGAGGCGCAGGTATTCCGTGCCCGTCTCCCCGCAGGCCCGGGCGATGTTCTCCGTGGCTACGGGGGCATAGGGATGGGTGGCGTCCACCACCAGGTCGAAGCCCTCCCGGCGGAGCAGGGCGGCCATGGCCTCCCCGTCCAGACGGGCGGCGGATACCGTAAGGGTCTCCGCCTCCTCCAGCAGGGTTTCCCCGTATTCCGTGGCCACGCAGGCGGTGACCCGGATCCCCTGGGCGCAGAGGAAGCGGATCAGCTCCCGCCCCTCCGTGGTGCCCGCGAATACGCAGACCTTATACATCCCGGTATCCTCTGGGGGTGATGAGCTTTCCCTCCAGCGCCCGGGTCTGGGCGTTGCCGATAAAGACGGTGCAGAACATATCCACCGCCGCGTCCCGCAGCTCGCCCAGGGTCAGGACCCGACCTTCCTCTCCCGGCCTGCCGATCATCCGGGCAATGCCGCAGGGGCGGTCCGCCGGAAGGGTCTCCAGCAGGATATCGCAGGCCCGGCGGAGATGGTCCGGCCTTCCCCGGCTGGCGGGGTTATACAGAACGATGGACAGATCCGCCTGGGCCGCCCCCCGCAGACGGGCGGCGATCTTGTCCCAGGGGGTCAGCCGGTCCGAAAGGCTGATGACGGCAAAATCATGGGTGAGGGGAGCGCCCAGAAGCGCCGCGCCGCTGCAGGCGGCGGTGAGGCCGGGAATGACCTCCACCTCCGGATCCTCCGCCTCCCCCCGGAGCTCGTAGATCAGGGCGGCCATGCCGTAGATGCCGCTGTCCCCGGAGCAGACCATGGCCACGTCCCGGCACTCCCGGGCAAGGTCCAGGGCCAGGCGGCACCGGTCGGCCTCCTGGGTCATGGCGGTGGTGCGGTATTCCTTGCCGGGATACCGGTCCTTCACCAGATCCACGTACACGGAATAGCCCACGATCACCTGGCTGCGTTCCAACGCCCGGTCCGCCCGGACGGTCATATTCTCGTAATCCCCGGGGCCGATGCCCACCACGCTCAGCTTACCCAAAGCGCACCTCCGTATTTTCCGCCGCCAGGGCGACGGTGACGCCCCCGGCAGCCTGTTTTTTCACGATCAGCGTATCCGCCCCCAACAGGGCGGCCCGCTCGCAGACGTTATCCACCCCCGTGACCCGCTGGACCAGGGGGGAGGCGGTGAACTCCCCGGGTACCGCCCGGAGCTCCTCCGCCGTATAGAAATCCGGGACGATGCGCAGCTCCTCGCAGTACGCCAGCAGACCCGCTTCGTCCTTCTTCAGGTCGATGGAGGCGGCCCTGCCGATGGCCCGGGGGTCGATCCCCTCCCGGTCCAGCACCGCCCGCACCGCTTCCCGGATGGCCTCCTTCGCCGTTCCCCGGCGGCAGCCCAGGCCCAGATGCAGGGTCCGGGGGATGATGCGCAGGGTCTTTCCGAAGGGCTCCCTTCTGCGCCAGCTCAGGCACAGGCCCAGGTCCCCCGTATCCCCGATATAGGTTCCGTTGGGCAGCTCGGTGAGGATGGGAAAATCGCTCACCAGGGGCAGATCCCGCTCCAGGATGGCGGCGCTGTAGGCCTTGGCGTCCGCCAGGCTGGAGATAGCCCAGCCCTGTCGGGCGGCCCATTCGTCCACGGAGAAGCGGTCATGGATGTCCGTGGCGGTGGTCACCACCGCCGTGGCCCCCAGGAAGGCCGCCAGCCGCTTCGCCAGGGCGTTGGCCCCGCCGATATGGCCGGAGAGGAGGGGGATGACGTACTGCCCCCGGTCGTCCAGGCTGACCACCGCGGGATCCGTGGCCTTGCTGCGCACATGGGGGGCGATCTCCCGCACCGCGATGCCGCAGGCGCCGATGAACACCATGGCGTCCGCCCAGGGGAACAGCTCCCCGTAGAAGGGCCGGGGGGGCCGCTGCAGCGCCGCAAACCCATCCTCCGCGTACCGCTCCGGGGCGAACTTCCGCACCTCCCAGCCGGAAAAGGCCTCCAGCACCCGGCCGGCGGTCTCCTTTCCCTGACGGCTGTAGCAGAAGAGGGCCAGCTTCACTTGCTGGCCTCCCGGAACTCCGTGGTGAAGCCCGGGTCATACAGCAGGCTCCGGTCGTATTTATCCCCCAGGCAGCCGCCCACGATAATGAGGCTGGTCTTGGTCAGATCGTTTTTGGTCACCGTCTCGTGGAGGGTCCCCACGGTGCAGCGGAAGACCCGCTGATCCGGCCAGGTGGCCTTGTACACCACCGCGGCGGGAGTCTCCGGGGCATAGCCCCCGGCCAGCAGCTCCCGCTGGAGCTTCTCCGTCAGAGAGGTGGACAGGAACAGGACCATGGTGGAGCCGTGGGCCGCCAGGGAACGGATGCTCTCCCGCTCCGGCACCGGGGTCCTTCCCGCCGCCCGGGTGATGATGACGGTCTGGCTCACGTCCGGCAGGGTGTACTCCGCCCGCAGGGCCGCCGCCGCGCCGCAGAAGGCGCTGACCCCGGGGCAGACGTCGTATTCGATCCCCAGCTTTTCCAGCTCGTCGAACTGCTCCCGCACCGCGCCGTAGATGCTGGAGTCACCGGTATGGAGCCGGACGGTGGTCTTCCCCGCCGCCTCGGCGGCCTTGATCAGGTCAACGACCTCCTCCAGGGTGAGCTTCGCGCTGTTGTGGGTCTCGCAGCCGGGCTTGCAGTAATTCAGCAGCTCCGGGTTCACCAGGCTCCCGGCATAGATCACCACGTCGGCCTCCCCCAGGAGCTTCGCGCCCCGCACCGTGATGAGATCCACGGCGCCGCTGCCCGCGCCAACAAAATGTACCATGGTTTATCCCTCCATCGCTTTTTTCAGCAGATCCCGGGCGTTCTCCGTCTCCCCCAGTATGCCGTATACGTTGGAGAAGACCAGAACCCCGGCCTCCAGCTCCTCCCCGGCCCGGTGCCGCAGATTTCCCGCGATCCGCTCCGTGAGCAGCGTTAACGTCTCTTCAAAGATATTTTCTTCCTGCAGGATGCGCAGGGCATCGTCGCAGGCGGCGCAGTCCAGCATCTCCCGGATCCGCTCAGCCCGCAGACCGAAGGCCCCGCCGCAGGCCCCCAGGATGTCCATGCGGCAGTCCCCGTATTTGGAATGGGTGTTCATCATATTCCCGGCCAGCTTCACCAGCTTGCCGATATGGCCCACCAGCACGAAGCCCTTGAAGCCCAGCTCCCGGCAAAGGTCGATCCCGTCCCCGATGAAGTTGGAGACCTGCACTTCCTTTCCGGGGGTCAGCTCCAGGCTGCCCCTGATGAAGTCCGAGCCATAGTTTCCCGGAGTGATCAGCACGTAATCCGCCCCGTTCTCCCGCCGCTGCCGGAGCTCCACCCGGATGGTCTCCACCAGGGCGCTTTCGCTCATGGGCTCCACGATCCCCGTGGTGCCCAGAATGGAGATGCCGCCCACGATCCCCAGCCGGGGATTGAAGGTTTTTTTCGCCAGGCGCTCCCCGTCCGGCGCGGAGATGATCACGCTCAGCCCGCCGGACCAGTCCGTCAGCCGGATGACCTCCTCCAGATTCTCCCGGATCATCTGCCGGGGAACGGAGTTGATGGCGGCGTTCCCCACGGGCTGATCCAGCCCCCGCTTGGTGACCCGGCCCACCCCGGGTCCGCCGTCGATCAGGACACCGGGGGTTTCCGTCCGCCGGACCTCCGCGAAGATCAGGGTCTTGTCCGTCACGTCCGGATCGTCTCCGCTGTCCTTCCGGATGGCGCAGCGGGCCATTTCCGGGGAAATCTCCCGCTCCAGCACCTCCAGCTCCAGGGGGATGCCCTTGGGGGTAAGGAGGCGGATGGTCTCCAGGGGTTTGCCGGTGAGGAGCATCCAGGCCGCGGCCTTTGCCGCCGCGGCGGCGCAGGAGCCGGTGGTGTAGCCCATGCGCAGCTTTTTCCCGTCCTTGACGACGTACTGGTCCATCACCGCAGGATCTGGTACAGCAGGGCGTTCACAATGGCCGCCGCCACATTGCTGCCCCCCTTGCGGCCCCGGGCCACGATATGGGGCACGTCGGTTTCGATGATCAGCTCCTTGCTCTCCACCACGTTCACGAAGCCCACGGGAACGCCAATCACCAGGGCGGGCTTCAGCTCGCCGGAGTCGATAAGCTCCCGGATGCGGATGAGGGCGGTGGGGGCATTGCCGATGGCGAAAATGCAGGGCTTATCCAGCCTTGCCGCCTTCTCCATGCTCACCAGGGCGCGGGTGACTCCCCGGGCCTTGGCCTCCGCCGCCACGTCCGGGTCGGACATGAAGCAGTGCACCTCGCCTCCCAGCCTGGCCAGGGTGGCCTTGCTGATGCCGGACTTGGCCATCTGGGTGTCCGTCACGATATCGCAGCCCCCCTTCAGGGCTTCGATGCCGCGCGTCACCGCGTGGGGAGAAAAGACCAGATTGTCCGCATAGTCGAAATCCGCAGTGGTATGGATGGCCCGTTTGATCACCAGCTCGTTTTCCGGGTCCAGCTTCCGGTCCCCCAGAATCTCCGTGATGATCTCGAAGCTGCGCTTCTCAATATCCATGGGTTTGATGGTTTCAGGCATGCTCATGTTTGACCTCCAGACAGCAGGTATAGAAATTCACGGCAAAGGCCGGATTTGCGCGAAAATGGAAATGGGGATACCCGGCATAGAGCCGGGGACCGAAGAAGGCCGCGTCCCAGCTCCTTCCCGAGGGTTTTACGGCCTTGAAGCTCTCCCCGGTGCGGTCGGAGTCCCAGTGGTGGAACTCGTGGCCCCGGATCTCCTCCCCCGCCCGGCACAGAAGGCCCGCCTCCTTCGCCCGCAGGGTGATATAGCCGAAACGCACCAGCTTCCCCGTATCCCGGCTTCCGCCGGGAAGGAAGCCCACCATGGGCGCGTCCCCGATGCGCTCCGTCAGGTACATGAAGCCGCCGCATTCGGCGATGCAGGGCAGACCCTTTTCCAGAGCGGCCTTCACCGAGGCCAGCATGGACCGGTTGCGGCTCAGCTGCTCCGGATACAGCTCCGGGTAGCCGCCCCCCAGGTACAGCCCCTGGATATTCTCCGGCAGGGCCGGATCCGAAAGGGGGGAGAAGGGGACCAGCTCCGCGCCCAGATCCTCCAGGACCCGCAGACTGTCCGCATAATAGAAGCAGAAGGCGTTGTCCATCGCCACGGCGATGCGCACCGGCTCCAGCCGGGGAAGCTGCGGGGGCTCGTATTCCACCGGCTCCGCGGAGCGGGCCAGGGCCAGGAGACCGTCCAGATCCAGGCTCTTCTCCGCCTGGAGGGAAAGCAGATGCAGTTTTTCCTTCAGATCCGTCACCTCCGCCGCCGTCACCAGGCCCAGATGGCGGCTTTCCAGACTCACGTCCGGCATGGGGGGAAGGAAGCCCAGGGGTTTGATCCGGTTCCCGAAGCGGCGCAGAATGGCGTCCCGCAGGCTGGGGTAGGTCATGGCGGTGCACTGGTTCAGGATCACCCCGCGGATAGGCGCCTCGGGGCAGAAATCCAGAAAGCCCTGGAGGATGGCCAGCAGGGACAGGGAGGCGCCCCTTGCCCCCAGCACCAGCACCACGGGGGTCGCGGTGAGGGCGGCAACGTTATGGGTGCTGGCCTCCGGCTCGTCCATCCCCAGGCCGTCGTAGTAGCCCATGACCCCTTCGATGACGTTCACGTCCCGGTCCGCGCCGTTTTCCGCCAGCAGGGCGTTCAGGGTGTTCCCGTCGAAGAAGAAGGGATCCAGGTTCGAACTCCCGGCCCCGATGATCCGGCTGTGGAACATGGGGTCGATGTAGTCCGGCCCGCATTTGAAGGCCCCTGCCCGGAGCCCCCGGTCCACAAGGGCCTGGAGCAGGGCGCAGGTGACGGTGGTCTTCCCGCAGCCGCTGTTTGTGCCCGCCAGGGCGAGCCTGGGTACATTGGCGGTCATGATCCATCCTCCCGAAAAAGAGAAGGGCTGCAGCGGTCATGCTGACCGCTGCAGCCGGTTTTCTGCAGTCGTGTTTTCCGCGGACTCCAATGCACGGGAACCCGGGATAGCCTCTGCCGAGCAGGTCTCCTGACTTGCGCATCCCCGGCCTGCGCACGCCTTCTCAGGTTTCCCCAATGGCCGGGCTGACGCCCTGTGCGCGGCCTCCGCGCATACAGTGGCGGTACCGCTCCGGATTCGCACCGGATTCCCTATTCTCCGCGCCCCGTAAGGCGCGGCACTCGGCAACAGATGAACTTGTTTTTTCGCCGGATCCGCGCCGACCGATGCGGCCGATGCGAGCCCGTTTTCGTTTCCGACGAAAGTATAATCTTTTGTCCCATAATTGTCAATGGCAAGGGGGAGAGCCGGGAGGCTTCCTTGCCTTTGCGCCGGCTGTATGATATATTGATATCCGACAGGACAGGCAGGACTATTGGGAAAGGAGAAATCATGGGACTTTTCAGCAAAAAAGAGAAGGAAAAATGCCCGATCTGCGGAAAGGAAATGACGTTCTTCAGCAAAACCCTGATCGCAGACGGAGCGATCTGCGACGATTGCGTCAAGATGCTCCGCGGCCAGTTCGATATCGAAAGCTACTGGGTGGGGCGCTATGACGGCACCTACCGCCAGAAGTTCGACGACCCCCTGGCCGGTCTGACCACGGAGGATATCCGTGCCATCATTGCGGAGAAGAAGGAAGCCCAGGCCGCTGCCGCCGCCCAGTACGGCGGAAGCTACGGAAGCCTGTTCAAGGCGGAGGACGTGTTCTCCATTGCGCCCAAGCCCCTGGAAGTGGGAATCAAGCGGGCCAAAGAGCTGAAGGATAAGCTCGTGGTTCGGGGCATGATCCTCACCGGCGCGCTGAATAAGGGAGACGAGGTCACGGTCATCCACGGCGGGAGCGAAACAAAAACCGTCCTGCTGGACCTGATCCCCTGCGACGGGGTGACGGAATTCGATACCGCGCTGCGGGCGAATATGCATAAGAAAACCGCGGAAGCCGGGACCAACGCCTGGCTGATCCTGGATCTGATCGGCGGCGTGGTGCCGGAGGATCTGATCGGGAAATAACGCAGGGTACAGACACCGGGGCGGCAGCGAAAGCTGCCGCCCTCAGACTGTAGACAAACCCGAAAATGGAACGAAAACGGGAAGGAAGATAGCGCGAAAGAAACCCAGGAGGGGTGTCTTTCGCGTTCAATCAGAAGTTTTTCGAACAATTTCTACCGTATTTCCT
>Ga0310697_10005527_pt1 | contig 12177 bp, 6 predicted proteins | sample 172DNAGHGlowgp2_FD_203883 | JGI IMG/M metagenome (GOLD analysis project Ga0310697, IMG submission 203883) | Sheep rumen microbial communities from Palmerston North, Manawatu-Wanganui, New Zealand - 1728 DNA GHGlow gp2 (v2) (version 2) | ecosystem: Host-associated > Mammals > Digestive system >... | reverse complement strand
TCGTAGACATCCTTGATGATCGGGTAGAGGCGCTCCACGAGGGTGTCCATCCTGCGGCGGTAGACCTCCTGCATGTGCTCGACGAGCCGATCCTCGATCTCGGCGGGTTTCGCCTTCTCGTAGGTGGCGGCATCCAGGCCGGAATCGATGGAGAGCGAGGCCATCAGCGAGACCTCGAAATCCTCGAAGGACATGCCCTTGCTGCGCTCGACGAAGAGCGCGGCGGTGTCCTTCATCATGTTCTGGAGGTCGATCTCCACCTTCTCGCCGCTGATGGCGTTGCGCCGGCGGGAGTAGATGGCTTCGCGCTGGTAGTTCATCACGTCGTCGTATTCGAGCAGGCGCTTGCGGACGCCGAAGTTGTTCTCCTCGACCTTCTTCTGCGCATTCTCGATGGCGTTGGAGAGCATGTTGCTCTCGAGGGCTTCGTTCTCCTCCATGCCGAGCTTGTCCACCATGCCGGCGATGCGTTCGGAGCCGAACAGGCGCATCAGCTTGTCCTCCAGGGACACGTAGAAGGTGGAGGAACCCGGGTCGCCCTGACGGCCGGCGCGGCCGCGCAGCTGGCGGTCGACGCGGCGGGAATCGTGACGCTCGGTGCCGATGATCGCAAGGCCGCCGGCCTTCTTGACATCGTCGGAGAGCTTGATATCCGTACCACGGCCTGCCATGTTGGTGGCGATGGTGACGGCCGAGGTCTGGCCCGCCTGGGCCACGATCTCGGCCTCGCGGGCGTGCTCCTTGGCGTTCAGCACGTTGTGGCGGATGCCGCGCATCCGGAGCATGCGGCTCAGGAGCTCGGAGGTCTCCACGTCCGTGGTACCGACGAGCACCGGGCGTCCGGCCTTGGACAGCTCCACGATGCGGTCGATCACGGCGGCGTACTTGGCCTTCTTGGTCTTGTAGATCAGGTCGTTCTGGTCGTCACGGATCACGGGACGGTTGGTCGGGATGACCATCACGTCCAGCTTGTAGATGCTCCAGAACTCGCCCGCCTCGGTCTCGGCCGTACCGGTCATGCCGGCGAGCTTGTGGTACATGCGGAAGTAGTTCTGCAGGGTGATCGTCGCGAAGGTCTGGGTCGCGCCCTCGACCTTGACGTTCTCCTTGGCCTCGACGGCCTGGTGCAGGCCGTCACTCCAGCGGCGGCCCTCCATGATACGGCCCGTGGACTCGTCCACGATCTTGATCTTGCCGTCCATGATGACGTAGTCCACGTCCTTCTCGAACATGGTGTAGGCCTTGAGGAGCTGGATCACGGTGTGGACGCGCTCGCTCTTGGTGGAGAAGTCGGCCATCAGCTCGTCCTTCTTCTGCTGCTTGTCCAGCGGGGACAGGCCGTTGTCGTTGCGCTCGATCTCGGCGATGCGGGAACCCACGTCGGGCAGGACGAAGAATTCGTCGTTGCCCACGGCGCTGGCCAGCACGTCATGGCCTTTGTCGGTCAGGTCCACGGAGCGGAGCTGCTCGTTGATCACGAAATAGAGCGGGTCGGTCACCACCGGCATCTCCTTCTCGTTGTCCTGCATGTAGTAGTTCTCCGCCTTCTGGAGGAGGACCTTCATGCCCGGCTCGGAGAGGAACTTGATGAGCGGCTGGTACTTCGGCAGACCCTTGTGGGCGCGGAGCAGGAGCTTGCCGCCCTCGGCTTCGTCGCCCGCGGCGATCAGTTTCTTGGCCTCGTTGAGCACCTGGTTGACCAGGGTCCGCTGGGCCTGGTAGACCTTCTCCACATAGGGACGAAACTCCATGAACTGGGCCTCGTCCGCCTCGTTGCGCGTGACGGGACCGGAGATGATGAGCGGGGTACGCGCATCGTCGATGAGCACGGAGTCCACCTCGTCCACGATGGCGAAATGGTGCTTGCGCTGCACCAGGTCCTCCTGGCTGATGGCCATGTTGTCGCGGAGGTAGTCGAAGCCGAATTCGTTGTTGGTACCGAAGGTGACGTCGCACTCGTAGGCGCGACGGCGGGCGTCGGAGTTGGGCTGGTGCTTGTCGATGCAGTCGACGGACAGGCCGTGGAACATGTAGAGCGGCCCCATCCATTCGGAGTCACGCTTGGACAGGTAGTCGTTGACGGTCACCATGTGCACGCCCTTGCCGGCCAGCGCATTGAGGAACACCGGGAGGGTGGCGACGAGGGTCTTGCCCTCGCCGGTCGCCATCTCGGCAATCTTGCCCTGGTGCAGGGCGATGCCGCCGATCAGCTGGACGTCGTAATGGACCATGTCCCAGGTGATCTCGTTGCCGCCGGCGACCCAATGGTTCTGGTACACGGCCTTGTCGCCCTCGATGTGGACGAAGTCGTGGTCCACGGCGAGGTCCTTGTCGAACTGGGTGGCCGTGACGGTGATAGTCTCGTGCTCCTTGAAGCGGCGCGCGGTGGACTTGATGATGGCGAAGGCCTCGGGGAGGATCTCGTCGAGGCACTTCTCGATGGCCTCGTCCTCGTCCTTGACCAGCTTGTCGGACTCGCCGGCCAGCTTCTCCTTCTCGGACACAGGGATGTCCTTGTCGAGCTCTACCCGGATCTCGGCCAGGCGGTCTTCAAAGGGCTTCTCGACCTCCTGCAGGCGGGCGCGGAGCGCCGCCGAGCGGGCCCTGAGGTCGTCGTCGGAGAGGGCGTCGATTTCGGGATATACGGCCAGGATCTTGTCGAGCGTGGGCTTGACGGCCTTGTAGTCGCGGTCGGCCTTGGAGCCGAAGATCTTGCCGATGAATGATGCAAATGACATATTTCCTTTCTTTTACGCTATCAAAAAAGTACGATCATGCACACCCGGGCGCATAATCGTACAAAGATAAGCAAAAAATCGGATACTCGGTGATTATTCCGCGCGCCCGCGATTGCGCCACAGCGCGGACATGTCCTCGAGGGTCTTGCCCTTGGTCTCGGGGACCAGGCGCCAGACGAACAGGGCCGCCAGCAGGCACATCACGCAGTAGAGGCCGTAGGTGAACGCCGGACTCCAGCTGTAGAGCGGCACGAAGGTGGAGCTCACGATGAAGTTCGAGATCCACTGGAAGGCCACGGCGATGGCCACGGCCGCGCCGCGGATCGTGTTCGGGAAGATCTCGGAGATGAGCACCCAGCAGATCGGACCCCAGCTGAACATGAAGGACGCGGAGTAGATCATGATGCTGAGCACGCCGATGATGCCGGGCACGCCCGGGACGGCGTCGGCCAGGGCCACGCCCAGGGCGCCCAGGGCCATGCCCAGCGAGCCCGTGATGAGCAGCGGCCTGCGCCCGAGCTTCTCCACGGTGAAGATCGCGACGAGCGTGAAGGTGATGTTCACCACGCCCATCAGCACCGTCTGCGTCATCGGGTTGCCCATGCCCATCGACGAGAAGATGCGCGGTGCGAAATACAGCACGGCGTTGATGCCGACGAACTGCTGGAACACACTGAGCATGCAGCCGATGAAGATCACGAGGAAACCGTAGGCCATCAGTTTCTCCTTCTTCTCCACCACGGTCGCCTTGATCTCGGAGAGGATCTGCGTGGCGGCGGTGCGGCCGTTGATGCGCGTCAGCACGTCGAGGGCCTTACCCTCCTGGCCGGACATCACGAGGTAGCGCGGCGTCTCCGGGACCAGCAGGATCAGCAGGGTGAACAGGCCGGCCGGCACGCATTCGGAGCCGAACATCAGCCGCCAGCCCACCTGGTTCGTCCACTCGACGACCGCCGGGTCGTCCTTGTGCGACTGGAGGATGAGGAAGTTCACGAAATACACGACCAGCTGGCCGAAGATGATCGCGAACTGGTTCCACGACACGAGCGTGCCGCGCTTGCCGGCCGGAGCCACCTCGGCGATGTACATCGGGCAGATGGCCGAGGCCATGCCCACGCCGATGCCGCCGAGCACGCGGTAGAGGTTGAAGGCCACCCAGAGGCCCTGGGAAGGGACTCCCTTGGGGAAGAAGAGGAACTCCGGATAGTACGAGCCGGCGGCGCTCAGGAAGAAGCAGATGCCGGCGAAGAACAGGCTCTTCTTGCGGCCGAAGCGGCCGGCGAACAAGCCGGAGAGCGCGCTGCCGATGATGCAGCCGATCAGGGCGCTGGAAGAGGTGACGCCATGCAGGAACTCCGTATACATGAAGTCTCCGGCGCCCTCGAAGAACGCCTGGAGACCCCGTTCCGCACCGGAGATCACGGCCGTATCGTATCCGAACAGCAGGCCGCCGAGCACGGCGACGAGCACGATCGAGAACAGATACGCGCCGGATCCCTTGTCTTGCTGTGCCGCAGTCATCAGATGTACATGTTGATGATGGCCTCGTAGAGCTCCTGCTTGCCGGAGATGGCCTTCGGCTCGCCGTTCTTCCGGGCGTATTCAACCACCTGTTCGAGCGTCAGCTTGCCGTCCTCGAAATCCTTGCCGATACCCTTGTCGTAGGAAGCGTAGCGCTCCTTGACCATCGCGGGGATCGGGGACTTCTCGAGCAGGTCGGCCGCCACCAGCAGGGCGCGGGCCATCACGTCCATCGCGGAGATGTGGGCGATGAAGATGTCCTCCAGGTCGGTGGAATTGCGGCGCGTCTTGGCGTCGAAGTTGGTGCCGCCCACCAGGCCGCCGCCTTTGACGATGACCATCATGGCCTGGACGAGTTCGTACAGGTCGATCGGGAACTGGTCGGTGTCCCAGCCGTTCTGGTAGTCGCCGCGATTGGCGTCGATCGAGCCGAGCAGGCCGGCATCGACGGCGCACTGGAGTTCATGCTCGAAGGTATGGCCGGCGAGGGTGGCGTGGTTGACCTCGATATTGACCTTGAAATCCTTGTCCAGGCCGTGGGCGCGCAGGAAGCCGATCACGGTCTCCGTGTCCACGTCGTACTGGTGCTTGGTCGGCTCCATCGGCTTCGGCTCGATGAGGAAGGTACCCTTGAAACCCTTGGCGCGGGCATAGTCGCGGGCCATGCGCAGCATGGTGGCCATGTGTTCCTTCTCACGCTTCATGTCGGTGTTGAGCAGGGACATGTAGCCTTCACGGCCGCCCCAGAACACGTAGCACTCGCCGCCGAGCTCGATCGTGGCGTCGATGGCGTTCTTGATCTGCACCATGGCGCGGGCGGCCACGTCGAAGTCGGGGTTGGTCGAAGCGCCGTTCATGTAACGCTTGTGTCCGAACACATTGGCCGTGCCCCAGAGCAGCTTGATGCCGGTCTCGGCCTGTTTCTTCTTCGCGTAGGCGACGATCTCCTTGAGGTTGGCCTCATACTCCTCGATGGTCGGCGCCTCGTCCACGAGGTCGACGTCGTGGAAGCAGTAGTACCCGATGCCGAGTTTCTGCATGATCTCGAAGCCGGCGTCCATCTTGTTGCGGGCCCGCTCGAGGGGCGTCGCGCCGACGTTCCAGGGGAAGCTCTTCGTGCCGCCGCCGAACTGGTCGGCGCCCTCGGCGCACAGGGTGTGCCACCAGGCCATCGCGAACTTGAACCAGTCCTTCATCGGCTTGCCGCAGACCACCTGGTCGGGATTATAATAGCGGTAAGCAAGGGGGTTCTTGGAATCTTTGCCTTCAAACCTGATTTTCCCCAACTCGGGGAAGTACTCTTTGTTTGCCATAAGTAAAAGCGGATTAGATGGGTTATTATTTTTGAATGGTTCTTTCTACTTCGAATTTCCAGCGGCCGTAGGCATCCTCCAGCGGCTGCGTCCAGGCCGGCACGGGCTGGATGACGTCCAGGCGCCTGAGGGTCGAGAAAGCCTCCCCGGCGGTCTTGTAGATCCCGGCTCCGAGGGCGGCCCCGCGTGCCGCGCCGAGCGAGCCGTCCGTATCGAAAAGCTCGATGCTGGCGCCGCAGAGGGTGGCGAGCGTGGAGCGGAAAAGCGGGCTGAGGAACATGTTGGCCCTGCCGGCGCGGATCACATCCGGGCGCAGGCCGAGGTCCTTCATGATGTCGATGCCGTAGCGGAACGAGAAGGCGATGCCTTCCTGGACGGCCCGCAGCAGGTGCACCCGGTCGTGGCGCACGAGGTCGATGCCGACGATCCGGGCGTGGGTGCTCGTGTTGGAGAGCACGCGCTCCGCGCCGTTGCCGAAGGGCAGCACGAGCAGGCCGTCGGAGCCGGCCGGCGCCTGGGCGGCCACTTCGTTCATCTCGGGATAGGACAGCGTCGGGAAGAGGTGGCGGTGGGCCCATGCGTTCATGATGCCCGTGCCGTTGATGCAGAGCAATACGCCCATGCGGGGGTCCGGCGAGTCGGTGACATGCAGGAAGGTGTTGACGCGCGACTGCGGATCGGCCTTGGGCACGTCCGTCACGCCGTAGACGACCCCGCTCGTGCCGGCCGTCGCGGCGATCTCGCCCGGGTTGAGCACATCCAGCGAGAAGGCGTTGTTGGGCTGGTCGCCGGCACGGTAGGAGACGGGGGTGCCGGCCCGGATGCCCAGCTGGCGCTGGATATCGGGCGTCGTGCAGGCCTGGATGCCCAGCGCCGGCACGAGGTCGGCGAACTTCTCCGCCCCGATCCCGAAATATCCGGCGACGAAGTCCGCCCGGCGGTTCTCCTTGAAGTCCCAGAGGATGCCCTCGGACAAGCCCGTGGCCGTGGTGGTGACCGCGTCGGTCAGCCGGTAGGCGATGTAGTCGCCCGGCAGCATGAATTTCCAGATCCGGGCGTAGACCTCCGGCTCGTTCTCCTTGACCCAGGCCAGCTTGGAGGCCGTGAAGTTGCCGGGCGAGTTGAGCAGGTGCTCCATGCAGAAGTCATAGCCGATGCCGCGGAGCGCCTCTTCGCCCTTGGCGACGGCGCGGGAGTCGCACCAGATGATGGCATCCCGCACAGGCCGGACATCCTTGTCCACGGCCACCAGGCCGTGCATCTGGTACGAGATGCCGATCGCAGCCACTTCGCCCATGTCGAAGCCGGCCTCCGTCATCTCGCGGATACCCTCACACATATATTTCCACCAGAACTGGGGATCCTGCTCGGCCCATCCGTTGCGGACGGCCTTGATCGGGGCCTCGGTCTTGGGGTTGGTGGCGGAAACGACACACTCGCCGCTGGCAATGTCGAGCAGCGCTACCTTGACGGATGAAGATCCGACATCTATTCCTAAAGAATACATCGCACAATAATTTCGAATAGCCAAAATTAAGAATTAATTGCTATATTTGCACCGGAGTCGATATCAGAAATGTACCATATGATTTCGATTTCCACCCAAAAGCACAAGATGCAGGATTAGCACATCGGTAGTGCATTGGCTTCCCAAGCCAAGGAGGAGGGTTCGACTCCCTTATCCTGCTCCAGCGGTCCGGCCGGAAGAGCCGGACCTTTTCATTCCAGAGATGCCCAAGACAGAGAAAATCCGGCAGATGTTCGACGGGATCGCCCCCGATTACGACCGCCTCAACCACCTGATGTCCCTCGGCGTGGACCGCAGCTGGCGCCGCCGCGCGCTGCGCGAGATCCTTGCAGACAAGCCCCAGTCCATCCTCGACATCGCCTGCGGCACCGGCGACTTCAGCCTCGCCATCGCCCGGCGGATGCACCCGGAGAGCCGCGTCACCGGCATCGACCTTTCGGAAGGGATGCTCGCCGTGATGCGCGAGAAGGTCGCCAGGGCCGGCCTGGACGGGCGGATCACCTGCGCGCAGGGCGACTGCGAAGCGCTGCCCTACCCCGACGGCAGTTTCGACGTGGCCACCATCGCCTTCGGCATCCGCAATTTCGAGCACCGCGAGGCCGCCCTGGCCGAGATCCTGCGCGTGCTCAAGCCCGGCGGCCGGCTGGTCATCCTCGAGCTCTCCGTCCCGGAGAATGCCTTCCTCCGCTGGTGCTACAACCTCTATTTCATGCACTTCGTGCCCTGGATCGGCGGGCTCGTCTCCGGCGACAAATCAGCATACAAGTACCTCCCCGCCTCCGTGCAGCAGTTCCCCGGCCGCCGCGAATGGACGGCCACGATGGCCCGCTGCGGCTATACGCGCATCCGGCACAAGGCCTTCACGCTGGGCCTGTGCCGGATGTACGTCGGAGAAGCTGGTACGCGGCTCTCCTAGTCGGCATCAGCCGACCGGCCGGCCCCGGGTATTTGCCGGAAGGCAAATACGGAAAGGGGTTTATGGCCGCAGGAGGTTCGGGGGATATGCCCCCGTCAAAAGAGGAGTCCAATTCCGCCAAAGACGGCGAACTGCGCCGTGCTCATGACCAGCAGCGGCAGCATCGGGTCCAGGTCCCGGTCTTTCAGCGTCCACACACCCTTCAGGTGCCGGACGAAGCCGAAAACAGACAGGACATACAGGAAATGCCAGGGACTGACCGGCGGCAGCAGCGCATACACCGTCATCAGCACCCATCCCGCCGCGACCAGCACCGTCTGGTAGATCCTGGCGCGCCGCTCCCCCATCCTGAGGGCCACGGTCACGCGCGTGGCGGCGTCGGACTTCATGTCCCGGATGTTGTTGACGTTGAGCACGCCCACGCTGAAGCAGCCGATGGCGGCAGCCGGCAGCAGGATCCGCCAGTCCCATTCCAGGCAGGTCAGGAAATAGCCCCCGCACACGGTCGCCAGGCCGAAGAAGATGAACACGAAGATGTCTCCAAGCCCGCGGTAGCCGTAGGGATGCTTGCCGAGCGTGTAGTGCATCGCCGCCCAGACGGCGGCGGCGCCGAGCGCGAGGAACGCGAGCGGGAGCGGCGCCAGGACCGTCCCGAAGGCACTCCAGACCATGCCGAAGCCCAGCAGGCAGGACAGGACGGCGAAGCAGCCGATCAGCCGCTTCATCTCCGGAATGGTCATCAGGCCGTCCTGGATGGAATAATGGATACCCTGCCGGTCCGTACGGTCCGTCCCGGACAGGGTATCCCCCAATTCATTCGAAAGGTTCGACAGGATCTGCAGGCTGACCGTGGTCAGCGCCAGCAGGATCACCGTCAGGAAACGGAAGTCATGGCTGCGCACGGCCAGCAGCACGCCGAGTACGATCCCGGAGAGCGAGAGCGGGAGCGTGCGCAGCCGCATCGAGCGCAGACAGGCCTTCGCGTCCATCCGCCTAGTAGCCGAAGATTTCCTCCAGGCTGACGACCTTCACGGTGCCGAGCGACTTGAGGTACTGCATGTCCATGTCGGCGATGTCACCGAGGATCGCGTGGGTGTAGGTGCGGTCCTTGACCCACTTGCGCTGGGTGGCGAGCACGTCGGCGAACGTCATCTGCTGCACCTTCTCGAAGACGGCCTTGTCGGTCGGTTCGGACAGGCCGAGGCGACGGCAGGCCTGGTAGCTGCGCAGCACGTTCATGCCGGTCGTGCGCTGCGTGCGCAGGCGGCTCAGCAGGGCGTCCTTGGCCACGGAGAAGGCGGCCTCGGACTCGGGCATGTCGTTGATGATCGACTCGAAAGCCTCGCCGGCCTGGCGGAGCTTGTCGTTCTGCGTGGCGATATAGGCGGTGAAGGAATAGGTGTCGTCGGCATAGGACGGGGCCGCCAGGCGGGCGCGGGCCGTGTAGGCCAGGCCGCGGGCCTCGCGCATCTCCTGGAAGACGATGGCGTTCATGCCGCTGCCGAAGTACTCGTTGTACAGCGCCAGGTCGGCCGCGTTGGCGGGATCGAAGGTCTCGCCGCGGTTGGAATACTGGGTATACTGGAGCTGCTTGGCGTCATACTGGACCAGCACGACCTGGTTGGACGGGGTCTGCTGCAGCATCGGATGCTGCTCGGGCAGCATCTTGGCGCCTTCGGCGACATGATGGTTCTCCGCCAGGGCGGACTTCAGCTCGGACTCGGCCATCGGGCCGTAGTAGAGCAGTTCATGGCCGCAGTCGAACACGGCACGCACCTTGGCGAGCAGCTGCTCGGAGGTCAGGGCCAGGAGCTGGGCGTCGCTCATCGCGGAAGCGCGGACGAACTCCGGACCGTACTGGATATAGCTGGTCAGGGCGGATCCGCAGGAACCCTGGGACTTCTTGGCGTCGACACGGTTCTTGAGCAGGTCGGCCTTCAGGTTCGCGAGGATCTCCTCGTCCGGGACGGCGTTCTTCACCACGTCCTCGAAGATGCGCAGGGCCTCCGCCATGTTCTCGCTCAGGCCGCGGACGCTGAAGGAAGACTGGAACGCACCGGCGCCGGCGCTGTAGCTGCAGCCCAGCGCATACATGCGGGAGGCGATCTGCTCGACGCTCATCGTGGGCGTGCCGAGGTAGGAGAGGTAATCGAAGGCGACGCCCAGGGCGGGATCCTGCTGGGTACCGCAGTTGTAGACGCCGTTGAGCGTGAAGATGTCGTTGATGTCGTTATGCTTGTAGAGCACCTCGGCACCGGGTGCCAGGGAGAAGCGGGACATGTCCTTCGAGAAATCCGGGAAGACCGGCTCGATCGGCTTGACGACGGTGTTCTGGATCTCGGCGAGGAAGGCGCTCGTCTTGTCGCGGTTGGTCACGATCGGGGTGATCTTCGGCGCGGTGATCTTCTGGACGGTATTGTCCTCGCCCTGGCGCTTGTACACGATCGCATAGGCGTTCTCGCCCAGGTACTGGTTGGCGAAGGCCACCACGTCCTCCTTGGTCACGGCGGCGAGACGGTCCAGCTCCTTGCAAGCATCCTTCCAGGGAATGCCGTCGATGAACGCGTTCACGTACTGGCGGGCACGCATGCTGTTGCTCTCGAGCTGGCGCATGCGGCTGAGCTTGACGTTGTTGACCGTGGCCTCGATCAGGGAGGCGTCGAAGTCGCCGCTGCGGAGCTTGGCCACCTCGGCGAGGATCAGGTCGCGGACCTCCTCCAGCGTCTGGCCCTGCTTGGGGCTGCCCATCGCCATGAAGGAGCTGTAGTCCGGCTGGCTCTGGTAGCCGCCGTACACAGCCAGGGCCTTCTGCTGCTGGTTGATGTCCAGGTCCATCAGGCCGGCCTGGCCGTTGTAGAGGATGGAGCCGGCAATCTCGGCCACGGCCGCCGTACGGAGGTCGGAGGCACCGGGCAGGCGCCAGGCCAGGGCGAGGTTTTCGGACTCGAGGCCGTAGACCTCCCGCACGATGGGGGCGGTGATCGGCGCTTCGGGCTCATACTGCAGGGTCGGGATGGAAGGGTTGGGCTCCCAGTCGCCGAAATACTTCTCGAGCGCGGCCACCATCTCGTCCGGGTCGAAGTCGCCGGACACGCACACGGCGATGTTGTTCGGGACATAGTAGCGGGCCAGGTGCGCCTTGATGTTGGTGATGGACGGATTCTTCAGGTGCTCCTGGGTGCCGATGGTGGTCTGCTGACCGTATGGATGGTGCGGGTAGAGGGCCTTGGCCAGCGCCTCGTACACCTTCTCGCTGTCGCGGGTCAGGGTCATGTTCTTCTCCTCGTAGACGGTCTCCAGCTCCGTGTGGAAGCCGCGGATCACCAGGTGGCGGAAACGGTCCGCCTGGATACGCGCCCAGTTGTCGATCTGGTTGGAGGGGATGTCCTCGGTGTAGACGGTCTCGTCGTCGGAGGTCCAGGCATTGGTCCCGGTGGCGCCGATGACGGCCATCAGCTTGTCATACTCGTTGGGGATGGCCAGCTTGGAGGCTTCGTAGCTCACGGAGTCGATCTGGTGGTAGATGGCCAGGCGCTCCGCCTCGTCGGTCGTCTGGCGGTAGACTTCGAACAGGCGCTCGATCTCGTCGAGCAGCGGCTTCTCGGCGGCGAAATCCGTCGTACCGAACTGCTCGGTGCCCTTGAACATGATGTGCTCAAGGTAGTGGGACAGGCCCGTGGTCTCGGAAGGGTCGTTCTTGCTGCCCACCTTGACGGCCATGTAGGTCTGGATGCGCGGCTGTTCCTTGTTGACGGACATGAAGACCTTCATGCCGTTGTCCAGGGTGTAGATCTGGGTCTGCAGCGCATCACCGGGAACGGTCTCGTAGCGCTGCTTGCAGGCACCGGCCGACAGGAGCAAAAGCACCGCCGACACGATCAGTAAGGTTTTTTTTGTCATAATCTGTAGATGTTACACTGACTAACGGCAGCAAAATTAGGAAAAAATCGGGCGAAAACTTGCACTTTTCCCAAAAAGTATATACTTTAGCAGCGAAGTTTTTCATAGTTTAAGTTTAGGTTAAGTAACGGACCAGTCGCAGGGATGCAACTGGTCCGTGAATTTTTCTCAATTCACGGACCAGCTGCATCCCGCTACGCTACATTCATCGAGGGGAGTTCCCCTCGAGCTCCCCCGGTCGCTGCGCTCCGTATGTCCGTG
>Ga0310697_10005525_pt1 | contig 12177 bp, 7 predicted proteins | sample 172DNAGHGlowgp2_FD_203883 | JGI IMG/M metagenome (GOLD analysis project Ga0310697, IMG submission 203883) | Sheep rumen microbial communities from Palmerston North, Manawatu-Wanganui, New Zealand - 1728 DNA GHGlow gp2 (v2) (version 2) | ecosystem: Host-associated > Mammals > Digestive system >... | reverse complement strand
ATATAATTAATCAATTACATGACTTAATTATAATATATATAATACAGCGAACGATTTTCTCTCAAATGACACTGTCACTTTTGTCATTTTGTCACAAACTTCCTGCAATCTCCATTTTTGCCCCCACTGAAGCCGCGATCCCCCCTCGTTTTCATGCCAAATAGATTTGCTTGTCTTGGCACGGAATCCAGAACCCCTCTGATTTGCCCAGAAATGCCCCAAAATCGCTTCAAACACCTCGGATGTACATTTGTACCACCGAGGCAAAAATTTGCGCTCTACGGCGCCTTAAAACGAGCAGTTAAAATTCATAGAATTTTACCTCTTCGAAATCGTGCCCCAAAATCTTATAATTATCCTTTTGGAAATAAATGCAAAAAAGCAAATAAAACATCGCTTAAAAAGACGCACAATAATATCATAGATTCGCAAATGGGGCTTCTTTTTTGCTTTGCAATAAACCTTTTCGAGGGAAGTTTGTCTAATAATTTATAAAAGACAACAGACAATAGACAACAGATATGCATAGGTTTTATTCTTTCTTGATCGCTTTTTTTCTCGTTATCACATTCTCTTTTGCTGAGGGCGTGACGCAGCTGGTTAATCCTTTTGTGGGCACTACGACGCTCTGGACGCCCGAGGAACTGGGCTTCGTACCCAAACCGGGCGAACGGCAATGGGGCGCTGAAGCCTTCCCTGGAGCCGCCCTGCCGAACGCGATGGTGCAACTGACGCCCGTCACGGCCTATCGCTCGGGCTCGGGCTATCAGTACGAGGACAGCCTGATTTACGGCTTCGCGCACACGAGCAAGGGACATTGGAATCTGCTTCATCTCCCCATCCTGCCCGTCACGGACGAGGGCAAGCCGACGCCTCAGAGCTATGCCTCGCCTTACGGTCACGACAACGAGGAGGCGCATCCCGGCTACTATCAGGTCTTCCTGAAAAGGTATAATGTGAATGTGGAATTGACGACGACGCTTCGTTGCGGCTACCATCGCTACACTTTCCGAAAGGGCGACAACCGTGGCGTGCTCATCGACATAGCCCGCTCCAATAACAATCCGCGCAGATGGGAACTCAGACGTGCCCAAGAGAATAATGCCATCGAAGGCTTTCAGGACGGTGAAGGTCGCATCTACTTCTATGCCGAACTGTCGGAAGACATAGAGAGCGTGGAGGAAGTGGGCAGACCCAGCAGGGAAGAAGGAGGATGGACGAGGAATGACGGCAGGGGCAGGAACTTCAGCCGTCCCGTCGGAATGGTGAAGCTGAAGAAGCCAAAGGGCTCCAAGCCTCTGGAAATCAAGATAGGTTTCTCGTTCGTCAGCATCGAAAACGCGAAGGAAAACCTGGAGGCTGAGCTGGCCGGCAAAAGCTTTGAAGCCGTTCGTAAGGATGCCGACAAGACGTGGAACGACATCCTCGGCCACATCCAAGTGGAAGGCGGAACGGAAGCCGACAAGCGGATGCTCTATTCGACGTTCTACAAGACGTTCCTCTTCCCGCACCTTCGTACCGACGTGAACGGCGAGAGTGCCGTAGAGGGCTCTTCAGGCCAGAAACTCGGCTTCAACTACTACACAAATCCCTCGTTCTGGGACACCTATCGCAACAAGCTCATCCTTCTGGGCATGGTAACGCCCGATGTGGCCCGCGACATCATTCGCAGCTGCATCGTCAGGGGTGAGGCGCGAGGCGGCTATATGCCCACTTTCTTCCACGGAGATCACGCCAGCACCTTTGTGGCAGGTTCGTGGCTGAGAGGCATCAAGGACTTCGACTTGAGCAGGGCTTATGCCCTCATGCTGAAGAGTGCTACGGTGCCGGGTAGAGGAGGCCGTCCGTATCTGGACGAATACCTGGAGCGCGGCTGGATTTCGGAGAAAGATACCGTGAACGTGCCGACCGGAGACGAATACAAGGGCGCTGTCACCAAGACGCTGGAGTTCGCCTACGACGACTACGCGACGGCCCTCGTGGCTCGCGAACTTGGGGACAAGGAGAACGAGCAGCTGCTCCTGAAACATTCGCAGAACTACAAGACGCTCTTCGACCCCTCGACGGGCTTTTGGCGCGGCAAAGTCTTACGTAATGGAAAGGGCGTTTGGATAGAGGATTTCCGTCCGAACTATCCGTATTACCAGTATCAATATCGCGAAGCAGATGCCTGGAACTCGCTCTTCTTTGCGCCCCACGACCCCATGGGAATGGTGGCGCTCTATCCCTCGAAGCAGGCCGTGGAGCAGAAACTCGACTCTCTCTTTACCGTGAAGAACGGCGGCTATCCAGCCTTCAACTGCACGGGCTATCTCGGACTCTATTGTCACGGCAACCAGCCCGGTCACAGCATCCCCTTCACCTACTATTTTGTGGACAAGCAGGAAAAGGCCCAGCACGTGCTGAACACCTTGATGCACAAGTACTACGGCATGGGAAAAGAAGGCCTGGCCTATGCGGGAATGGACGATGCGGGCGAGATGTCGAGCTGGTTTGTGCTCAACGCAATAGGCATCTACACCTATTCGCCGGCAGATCCTGAGTACATCGTGACGGTTCCGCTCTTCGACAAAGTGCACTTTACCCTCGGAAATGGAAAGTCGTTCGACATCGTCAAAGAGGGTAGTGGCGAGAAGATAAAGCGCATTACCATCGGCGGAACCCCGCTACAAGGCTGGTTCGTCAAGCATTCTGACTTGGCTGAGGGGAAGGAGCTGCGGGTAGAAACTTATTAAGCATCAGGCAACCTACCAGCGCACTCGCAATCGTGCCGCAAAGGATGCCCAGCTTGGCGTCGTTCAGCAGGTCGGCATGTTCGGCCGAGGGATAGCTCAAAGCCGCCATGAACATGCTTACAGTAAAGCCTATTCCGCAAAGCATACAGATGCTTGCAAACGATTTCCAGTTGGCATTTTCGGGCATTTGCATGAGGCCCAACTTGATGCCGAGCCATGAGAAACTCAGTACGCCGCAGAATTTGCCGATTAGCAAACCGAGGAATACGGCTAAACCCACGCCCGAGAAGAGGCTCATCAGACTCATTCCTGCCAGATTAACGCCCGCATTCGCAAAGGCAAAGAGCGGGATGATTTGGTAGTTCACAGGCATTTTCAGTACGTCCTCCATGTCTTGAAGCGGGCTGACGAGATGGTCCGAAGCCGACTCGACGCTCTTCAGCAAAGCGATTTCCTCGTCGCTCAGCACGACGGGCTTGTTGCGGTCCGCACGCGTGACGACTGTCGAGGGGAAATGGTCGAGCTGATGACGGATGCGCTCGATGTAGAACTTCGTGCCCCTCGGAATGTTGGCAGGAATGCAGAACGCCAGCACAACGCCTGCGATGGTAGCATGGATGCCGCTTCCAAGCATGAAATACCAAAGAACGAGGCCCGTATTGAGGTAGAAGGCTTTCGTGCGGATGCCTCGCCAATTACCTATGCAAAGCACGACAACAGTCAGCGCCGAAGCAAGCAGATACCAAAGGTTGAGGTTCTCGGTATAGCGTATTGCAATGACGATGATGCCGCCCAAATCGTCCGCTACGGCCAGGGCTGCAAGGAATATCTTCAAACCAATAGGACAACGTTTGCTGAAAATACTCAGGCAACCCAGCGAAAACGCAATATCCGTTGCCATGGGAATCGCCATTCCTCGCTCCATGACCGGGTCTTTCGGACAGACCAGAAAGAATACTATCACGGGGACAATCATGCCTCCACAAGCTCCTATGACCGGAGCAAGGGCTTTCTTTATGCTCGACAACTCGCCGCAAAGCACTTCTCGCTTTATCTCCAAACCGACACTCAGAAAGAAGATGGCCATCAGAAAATCGTTGATGAAGGCTCCCAAATGCAGCGCGTGTCCGCCGTGGCTGAACAGATTGAAACCTCCGATACTCAGGCTGACAGGCAATTCCCAGAATTTCCGGTAGAGGTCGCCCCAAGGGCCATTTGCAATGATGAGAGCCGCAATGGTGGCTATGACTAGAAGTACGCTACTGCTAACGTACTTGCGAAGCATACTAATAAACGGATAATTGTTTTCCATAATGGTTTGTTTGTGTGAAACGTCTGCAAAGTTACGAAATAATTCTCAATTCTTAACTCTTAATTCTTATTTTCTTTGTATCTTTGCATCAAAATAACCAATTAGAACGATGAGACGAATCATAACTCTTGTGGCACTCTTTTGTGCTATATTCCTCGCCAAAGCAGACGGTTTGACAATCCGAGACCTCACAAATGGCGTATATTCCCAGAGAGGCATTTACGGCGTGACACCACTCCTGGATGGCGAAACTTACAGTCAAATTTCCAGGGACGGCAAGCAGATTGTCGCCCACAGTTTCCGAACGGGAGAGGAAACTGGCGTGCTCTTCGATGTGAACAACATCAAGAACCGCGTCAAGATAGACCGAATAGACGGCTATCAGATGAGCCCGGACGAGAAGAACATACTCATTCAAACAGAGACGAAGGGCATCTACCGTCATAGCAAAACGGCTGAATATTATATATATAATGTGAAGAACCGCACACTCGCTCATCTCAGCGAGGGTGGTCCTCAAGAACAACCCCTTTGGAGCAGAGACGGAACGATGGTGGCTTTTGTGCGCGATGGCAACCTTTTCCTCGTCAAGCTTCTGTTCAACAATAGCGAAAGCCAAATCACGAAGGACGGCGAGTTCAACAAGATCATTAACGGCAAGCCTGATTGGGTGAACGAAGAGGAGTTCTCGTTTGCACGCGCTTTCGATTTCAACGCAGACAATACGATGATTGCTTGGATTCGTTACGACGAGACGGAGGTGCCGATGTTCAGCTTCCCCTGGTACAAGGGTTTGAGCCCCGAAAAGAATGATTACGCGCAGTATCCGGGTTCGTACGATTACAAGTACCCCATAGCCGGAGCGAAGAATAGTGTTGTCAGCGTCCATAGCTTCGACATCAAGAGTCGCGTCATTCGCAAGATGCAACTTCCCATCCCTGCAGACGGGTATGTGCCTCGCATCTTCTTTACCGACAACCCGGAGAAATTGCTCGTTCTGACTCTCAATCGACATCAGGATTGCCTCGACATTTATCTGGCAAATCCGAGAAGCACAGAATGCCGAGTTATTGTCCGTGATCAGGCGGAATGCTATGTTCCGGAAGATGCACTCAAGGCCTTTAATGTCGTTCCGAATGGATTTGTACTTTTAAGTGAACGAAGTGGATATAAGCACTTGTATCTCTATGACTTAAACGGAACACTAAAACGCCAACTTACAAGTGGAAACTACGAGGTGAAGTCGCTTTACGGCTACGACACCAAGACGGGCAACACCTACTATGCAAGCAACCAGGAAAGTCCCCTCAGACAAAGTGTCTACAAGAGCGATGCGAAAGGCAAAGTTACTAAATTAAGCACATCCTCTACGGGTTGGAACAACGCCATCTTCAGTAAGGACTTCCGTTACTTCATGAATACTTGGAGCGACCTCAACACGCCTTCCGCTACGACGCTTTGTGATGCTTCGGGCAAGACGCTCAAGACGCTCGAGGACAACTCTGCTCTTCGTCAAAAACTTGCAGGTTTACGGCTTGGCGAGCGCAAGTTCTTCACCTTCACGACCGGCGATGGAATCCAGTTGAACGGCTTTATGGTTTTGCCTGCAGACTTCAATCCGGGCAAGAAGTATCCCGTTGTGATGCATCAATACTCGGGTCCTGGCTCTCAACAGGTTATAGACAGTTGGAGCGCGGGCAATATGGGAGGTTGCATGTACGAGCAATACCTTGCACAAGAAGGTTTCATCAGCGTTTGTGTGGATGGTAGAGGAACGGGCGGAAGAGGTCGCGACTTCGAGCAATGTACTTACCTGAAACTCGGACAATTGGAGAGTCACGACCAAGTGGAAGCTGCCATTTGGCTTGGTCAGCAAAGCTATGTCGATAAGGACAAAATTGCCATTTGGGGTTGGAGCTACGGAGGTTTCAATACATTGATGAGCATGAGCGAAGGGCGTCCCGTCTTTGCTTGCGGTGTGGCGGTTGCAGCTCCTACGAGTTGGCGCTACTACGACAGCATTTATACCGAGCGTTTCATGCGTACACCTAACGAGAACGGTTCAGGTTACGACGTTTGTCCCATCAGTCGCGCCTCGAAGCTTAGCGGCAAGTTGCTCCTCGTTCACGGCATGGGCGACGACAATGTGCATTTCCGTAATGCTGCAGAATATACGGAAGCTCTTGTTCAGGCGGATAAAGACTTCCGCGAACTGACCTATACAAACCGCAATCACAGCATTTACGGAGGCAACACGCGCAATCATCTCTTCCGTCAGATAACGAAACACTTCAAGGAGATGCTCGATTAACGTTCTGACATATTACAAACAATAAAGCCCCCTGAAAATTCAGAGGGCTTTTATTTTGCGGAAATGTGTTTTTAGAGGTCGTGATGGAGCAGGCGATACTGTGCCATTTCCTTGTACTTCGTGCCGGGCTTGCCGTAGTTGGCGTAGGGATAAATGCTGATTCCACCACGGGGAACGAAGATGCCTGTTACCTCGATGTACTTGGGTTCCATCAGTCGGATGAGGTCCTTCATGATGATGTTGACACAATCCTCGTGGAAGCTGCCATGATTGCGGAATGAGAACAGATAGAGCTTGAGACTCTTGCTTTCCACCATTCGTTTGTCAGGCAGATAGTTGATGCGTATCTCGGCAAAGTCGGGCTGGCCCGTTATGGGGCAAAGAGCGGTAAACTCGGGGCAGTTGAAGCGCACCCAATAGTCGTTTTCGGGATGTTTGTTTTCAAACGCCTCCAAGACGTCAGGATTGTAGTCTTGAGGTATTTCGCTCTTCTTTCCAAGAGCCTTGAGTCCTTCCTTTTCTCTGTTTTCCATATTATCAGACTTTACTTTCCAGGTATTTTTTGAGTCCTTCGCGGCGAAGTTTGCAGGATGGGCAATGTCCGCATCCGTCGCCTACGATTCCGTTATAGCAGGTCAGGGTTCGATAGCGGATAGTGTCGAGCACGCCAAGTTCGTCGGCAAGGGCCCAAGTCTGCTGTTTGTCGAGCCACATCAATGGCGTATGCAGGCGGAACTGCTCGTCCATGGCGAGATTGAGCGTCGTGTTCAGGCTCTTGATGAAGCCGTCGCGACAGTCTGGATATCCGCTGAAGTCGGCTTGTCCCACACCCGTTATGACGTCGTAGATGCCGTGATTGCGGGCATAGATGGCAGCGACAGAAATGAAGAAGAGGTTTCGTCCAGGCACGAAAGTCGTGGGGTAGGGCGAACCTTCCTTCTTCTCTTCTTCTATGTCGAGTTCCGAATTTGTCAGGCTGCACGAGGGGCTTAGCTGGGAGATGAAGCTGATGTCCATGCATTCCCAAGGCACTCCTGCCTCTTGGCAAAGTTCCTTCGCAATTTCGACTTCTTTGATATGCCTTTGTCCGTAACGGAAACTGAGGGCCCGCACCTCATCGAAGTGTTTGAGGGCCCAATAGAGGCAGGTCGTGGAGTCTTGTCCGCCTGATAGAACTACGAGAGAGCTGCTCATTTGTCGCCGATAGCTTTCTGATATTCGTCCCAAAGTGCGTCGGTTGTGTTCTCGGGCTTGTCGCCAAGTATGTGCTTCATAGCCTTATCCCAAGACCAGGGCTTGAGTTCGACGGCGCTGCGGTTGAACTTGCGGATGAACTCCTTGTCCTTGTTGAGCTGCAACCAGTAGAGGAAGTAACCCGTCACACGATAACCCTTTCGCCAAGAGTCGCCACGCGTGCGGTCCTTGCTGCTGAAGTCCTGGTCGAAGCATCCGCAAGCCACGCGAACTGCATCTGCAAGGCCTTCGATGAAGAGCCAGTATTCGCTCTTGCCGTCATACTGTCCGCAACCTTCCGGAGAAAGCTGGTAAGCGTGTGTGAGTTCGTGATAGAGGACACCGCGGGTCTCGTAATCGAGGCGAAGCGTGTCGTTTCCGGCGAAGCAACGCTCAATCCAGTTCGTAGAGTAGCGGATGCCGACATAGTCGCCGCTGCCGTACTTCTCGCTGATGCCGTTGTAGTCCTTGATGGTATAGACGATGCGTTTCAGGCGAGGCACATTCGGGTCTTTCGGTCCCCAATAGAGGGTCTGCAGAACGCGGAGTGCATTCTCCTGAATGTAGGGAGCGGGATTGGGGATGATGTTGTGGTAAATCCTGGAACCTTCCGAGAAGGGAGCTTCATCGTGGAATTCAACGTCTCCGGGATTGTAGCCTTTCCATTTCTTCTCCACCTTGATGGGAGCGTGGTACTTGGTTGCCTTGTAGATGGCTTGAGCCTGACTGCCGATTGCGAAAGCGGCTGCAACGATGAGTGTGAGTGAACGTTTCATTTTGTTATTCTGAATTATTAACAATAAATATATATGTATATTGCGGCTGCAAAGGTACGAAAAAATGTTTAGAGTTGTACGTTTCGAGAGGAGAATTTATACTTATTCAAGAAAATCACGCCATACTGGTTACCGGTTCGGCGGAATTGCGTTCGGCAGCGAGTGCGCGTTCGTGGTCTTCGAGCTGAACCGAGAGGCGGGCAATCTGCATCAGCGTTTCGTTCCGTTGCTTGGTCAGGGCTTGTTGCTTCGAGGCGATACTTTCCTGAATGTCAGGCGTTGAGGTGTTGCAACGCCCGTCTTCCGTATCGAGGGCGATGATGCGGCTGTTCAGGTCTTCCACTTTTGCTTGGCAGAGCAGCGAGTCGGTGCTGATCTGTTTCAGATTGCTTCGGATTTGACTCCAATCCTTGCCGTCGGCAAAAACTTCGACGAGCTCGCTCACTTGGACTGGCGGGTGTTGGAGGTTAAAGGCGTGCATCCAAAGGTCGAGCTTCTCGTTGAGTTGCGTCTGTTCGCCTTCCAGGCGGTCAATATGGGCGAGGTAGAAGTCGTGACGGCCTTGTGTGATGTCGTTGTCGTGACGGATCTCGTTCATCTTGACGCACTCGTTGTCGTATTGCTCGCGAGCGTTTTTCATTGCATTCAAGTGCTTCTGATGCAATGTCTTAGCATCCCTTTCCGGAATCAATTGTTGATATGCTTTCTGATTCTCGGCTTTTCGGCCTTCCCGCTCTTCCATTCGCTTTGAGATGATTTGCGAGGCGCGTACGAACGACTGCATCCGCACCTTCATCCCTTCCAGATTTGCTGTCTCCACATCCAGGACGGCTTGTTTGGCCGTGATCTCTTCCTTTGTGGCAAACCAGCTGCTCAGGAGTTTCTGAATCTGTTCGTAGAGTTGCTCGGGGGTTTTCTGCCAGATGGAGTACCAGTCTTTGATGGTGACGGCTTCCTGCATCGCTTCGTAGATGCGTGTGAACTGCTTGTTGATGCTTTCCAGACGCATTCCTATCTGTTCCACTTCGCGGCTCAACACTTGGCAGCCTGTATTCAGCTCGCCCAACCGGACGTTGACTTCGCTCTTCTTCTGTTCCAGTTTCTGCAGTTCCTCGCTTATTTTGGCAATGCTGCTTTGGTGGAAGGTGAAGGTCTCGAGTTCTTTCTCGGCCAGTTCTGCGTCGCGACTGACGTTTTCTATGAACTGACGGAGCAGGACGGTTCTGGCGTCGAGGTTTGTGCTTTCGGAACATTCCACGAAGGTGGGGTCGAGCTGGGCGTAGAGTTTCCATTCCATTACGTCTTCATTCTGACGGATGCGAATGGTGTTCAGGGCTTCCTCTTCTGCGCTGAGCTGGCCTTTCGCCATCGCCAGTTCAGCCTGCATTTCGGTGAGTTGCTGTGCCTTCACGGTCGCTTCCGAAGCCAACATCTCGTAGTCGGTCTTCATCTCGCCGATGAGTTTGCTCTGGTCGAGCATCGTGTCGCTGTGATAGGGGTGATGCGTGGCTCCGCAAACCGAGCAGCTGACACCTTCCTTCAGGTCAGCACGCAGCTGGATGATGTCCTGGCCTTTGCTCAGGAGATAGGTGTATTCCTTTTCCTTGCAGAGGCGTTGTGCCTTGCCCGTCTCGTCTTCCAGTTCGCGGACGTTGTCTTCGAGGTGCTGGATGTCCAGACGCAGGGCCGTCACCTTCTTGCTCTTTTCCTCGATGCTTTCGTAGCCGGTGCTGATGCGTTTCCAGAGTGACAGGGCGGAAAGCAGTTGCTGGCGTCTGCCTTTCAGCATGAGGGCGCGTTCCTGGAGCATCAGTCCGTCCTGGCCTTGGATGTAGGAACGGTGCATGCTCAGTTCTGCTTCGGCCGTTTCGGCTTGCGAGACGAGGTCCTGAAATTGTCCGAACGCTTTGCCTAGGAGTTCGTTTTCCTCGTTCTGGCGTTTCAGGGCTTGCTGGCGTTGCTGCTGCAGTTCGGAGCGGCGTTTGTCCCTGTCTTCGAGCAGGTTCAGCTGCAGGAGCACCGCTTCGCCGTGTTGGAGCATGTTTTCGTGTATTTCCATGCTTTGGTGTTTAGCGCGAAGGCTTTCCAGTTCGGCCGAGAGCTGGGCTGTCGTCTTTTCCTTGTCTGCAATCATCGATACGAGGGCGGTCGTCTCCTCCTTCACCTTGTTGCTGTATTCGAGCAGGAATGCGGTTTCGGCTTCGATGGACTCGTTCAGGCCCGTCAGATGGTAGGCCGTGCAGACGTGGTCGAAGGTGTTCTGCAGGGTTTCGGTGGTGTTCTTCAGCTGCTCGCGAGCCTGCACTTGCCGCTTCTCCTGTTCTGTCATTTTCTGCCGGTTCTCGTCGGCTTCGCGCTCCAGGATGCTCAGTCCGCGCTTGTCTCTGCCTATCTGGTCCTTCACGACGGCAAGTTTCTGGTAGGTGCCCTGAATGCCCTCAAAGAGGTCGTAGCGTTCCAGCATGCTCGCGTCTTTCGCATAGATGGCCTTCTGTTTGCCCAGTTCGAAGAGGCGCTTCTTCTCGCGTTCCAGAGCCATGTTCGTTTCGTTGTATCTGCGCAGCCATTGCTGCTGGGCTTGCAGTCTGGCCAGGCTCTCCTCCAGGCCTTGCAACTTCGTCTCTGCCAGCCGTTTGGCGTCCTTCACGCGTTGCAGCTGCGTGGAGTTCAGGATGCGCGTGTCGCGTCTGGAACGACTGTTCGAAGCCAGTTCCTCGAAGTTGAAATTGATGCCGCCCCCGATGGCATTACCGGCCACTTCCGGCTCTTTTTTGCCCAGCTCGACGCTTTTCGGCTCTTCTTGTATGCTCTCCACCGTTTTCGACTCTGGAGCAATCTCCTTATCTTTTTTCCTAAAGAAATTCATCGTCATTCGAATTTGTCTGCAAAGGTACAAAAAAAATGAGAATTAAGAAAGAAGTATCATAAATTATAATGTGTGACGAATGCGATTGTATAGTGTTACGCAGGCCATCGTATAGTGTTACGTTTCGCATCGCCCTGCTTGTTTCATGGATGACACAGGCTCGCAATTGAATCCCAGAACTTCAGTTCTTCGCAGGGAAAATGGCCGGTTTTCACTGCTAAGAGACTGTCTCTTAAATCCACTGCAAAGATACGAAATTTTCCACACGCGCGCAAATAATTCCTTAAAAAAAGCACGCGAAAAAGCACGCTGTGGGAATGGGGTCATTTTTGTGCTCATGAAATGTATACAGAATACAGAATACAGAATACAGTTTCTATATGAGCACATATTACAGATAAAAATCTTCGGACGCGAAATTTTTATAATTATAAACTATATTATACTATATTTTACTAATCCCATCAGCAGCAAGTAGTGTACCCCCCTCACATAGAAACTGTATTCTGTATTCTGTATCCTGTATCCTGTACTTCTTTTTTCGCGCGAACATTATTATGTCTTTATGCAGCCGTTGGGGAGTCGGGAGAACAGACACCCTCTGTTTTGCGCAGAAACGGCCCCAGAATCGCTTCAAATGCCTCCGACGCATGTTTGTACCTCCGAGGCAAAAACATGCGCTCTACGGTGCCTTAAACGAGTAGTTAAAATTCAATGAATTTTACTGAATATTTATCTCGCCACATAACATCCTATTGCAAGTATTAGCATAGATATGATCTGGCACTTCTTTCTAAAAGTCGCGTTTTTAGGTGACCGATTCAAGATAGTCTGTGTCTTTTTCGTTCTTTATTTTGCTATCTCGGAATAAATTCGTAAATTTGCACGCAAATTTGAATAAACAAACCGATTATGGCGCAAAAACCAAGTATACCAAAAGGTAC
>Ga0310697_10005523_pt1 | contig 12178 bp, 7 predicted proteins | sample 172DNAGHGlowgp2_FD_203883 | JGI IMG/M metagenome (GOLD analysis project Ga0310697, IMG submission 203883) | Sheep rumen microbial communities from Palmerston North, Manawatu-Wanganui, New Zealand - 1728 DNA GHGlow gp2 (v2) (version 2) | ecosystem: Host-associated > Mammals > Digestive system >... | reverse complement strand
AGGAAGGCTTGTCGGGGCTGACCGACGAGCAGAAGACGGCCCTTGTGGGACTGTCGGAGCGCGACGAAGAGACTACTTTCAACCGTCGTTTTGGCGAGACCTTGGGCCAGATGGACACCGTGATAGCATCGGAAGGTGCTATCGGCAGGAACGAGGGCGAGAAGACCAGCGAGTATATGGCCCGCGTCATCCGCACCTTGAAATCGTCTGCCGACGAGGGTGCCGGTTACAAGACCGCCAACGAAACACTGACTGCCGAAGTCGAAAGACTGAAAAAGCAGATAGAGAACGGGGCCGCAGATGCCGAGTTGAAGCAAAGGGTAGCTAAACTCGAAGGCGACCTCGCCTCTGCCAAAAAGATTAACACCGAGTTGCAGGAGTCGCTCACCAAGAGTGCCACCGAGTACAAGGGTAAACTCGAAGGCTACCGTATGGAGAGCGAGATTGGTGCCGCGATGACGGGCATAGCGATGAAGAAAGAGCTGCCCGAAGCCACCAAGCAGGCCCTGCTGACTTTGGCCAAGCAGAATGTAATGGCGTCGAAGCACGTCTTCGACGAGACCGCCGGGGTGTTCATCTTCCAGGATGCCGATGGCAACCCGATGAAGGATAAGAGCCTCAACAACCTCACCGTGGCCGATATGCTGAGAGTGCAGCTGGAGACTATGGGAGTGATCGACACTGGCCGTCAGCAAGGCGGAGCCGGTGGCAACGGCGGCAATGGCGGCGGCGGTGGTGCCGACGTGAATATCTCCTCGGCCCGCAGCAAGGTGGAAGCCGACGAGATGATCGAGAAGCAGCTTATGGCGCAGGGCCACGCCAAGAGCGATGCCAACTGGACGGAGCTGGTGCGTGATATGCGTGCGAGCGTCAAGGGCATCTACGATACGCTGCCGCTGTCTTAATGGGTCGAATGGGTTTAATGGGCTGAATGGGCACATTGAACCACAACCACGAAACGAAAACGAAAACAGGTCTGAGGGTAGGACTTGCTGAAACAAAAAAGTAAGTTTAACAAATTAAAACCGTAAAGATTATGAGTATTGTAGCAACAATGTTGCAGAATCTCCGCGAGAGAGACCTTGCAATGTCGAAAAACTCGCTGCGTATCGGCGAGTACGGTGCCCTTGAACTGTTTGTCGAAGAGACCAAGAGCGCCGGTGGAATCATCACCCCCGAGCTGGCCCGCAAGTCGTTTGAGTCGATGGGCCGCACCCTTCAGATCCCCGTGTGGGACCCCAACGGTAATATCGTTGTGACCACGAGCCGCAGCTGCACCATTGCCGATGCCGAGAACACCTCGAAACTGTACACCGTCACCTATTCCAACGTGAGCAGCGGCTTCACGATGGTTGACGATCTGTACACCAACAACGAGTTCTCCTACGAAGACGACTGGATTATGAAGTACCGCACGATGGAAGACAAGCTGGGCGATGCCCTCGATGTGCTTGCCGTCACCGCCCTCGGTACTGCCCAGACCCAGGTTTTCGCCCAGCAGCTCGGCTACACCGTCACCGGCAACAGCGTTCAGGTGCCCTACACCAAGCGCGTCAACATCTTCGGTGACGTGAAGGGTATGATGCGTGCAAACCGCTACCGTGCCGACGGCCTGCATATCGTGGGCAATGCCGGTTGCGAGGCCGTTGTCCGCAACCTTCAGATTTTCGGTGCGCAGAACGCCCAGAACCTCGACCGTGAGTTTGCTGGAAACCGTCTGCACTACACCAACAACGTGGCCAATGCCGCCACTGCTGGTGGCACCAGCTTCAGCGGTGCTTTCTTCGCTGTCGCTCCCGGTATGGTGGGTCTGCTGACCCGCATCAGCCGTACCGAGCTTGCTATGCGTGGTCCCGTGCTGTCGCACGAATGGGGTCACGAATTGCTGCCCGGTCTGGGTATCGAGTTCGGCACCCACATCTACAAGACCGTTGGCAACAACAGTGCCATTGCCGGTGCTGCTTCGGCAGACCTCGAATGTGGCCCGAAGACCCACTTCGGCTTCTCGCTCGACGTGGCCTTCATCACGGCCTACAACGCCAGCCTGAGCACCATCGCCAACCCGATCATCCACGCCGACATCGAGGAGAGTGCCAACCCGACCATTGCCTTCCCCGTGAAGACGCTGGCCTAACCACAAGGAATAAGGTAGAAAACGGAATGGCCTACGCATAAGTCCTACTTTCCCAATCTTCCTTGCCGCGGGGCAGGCGGTAAAACGCCTGCCCTTTTTTAGTAAAAATGAAAAGCTAACGAGGTGAAAGCCCTCATATTAATAAACATTCAAAACATCAACAACAATGAAAAAGCTAATTTGCTTGATGAGCCTGATGCTCGTAGCTGCGCTCGCATGGGCTCAACCGGAACCGAAGGTCGAACCGCAAGGCTATGATGTCGGCATTGTAGAAAATGCCGCCGTCGTGGAGATGAACGGCATGGCCCTCACCGACAACTACCAGTATGTAATCGTGGACTGGCAGGCCCCCGCAATGCTCGAAGGGACGAGCGAAATGGCCGCCCAAGTCGTCGATGCTATCATTATGCCGACTACGGAAGGCGAGATTAGCATGACGCTTGCAGCCCTCATCTGGCCTAATAGTACAACCGACGCGATTAACTACAGCTCCGACATTTCAAAGGCCAATTACAATGACCGATTTAGTCCCGGTGAGCACATGTCTTTTACGCCGGCACTGACAGTCATTTGACGGATAGTAACTCGCCATCGGAAACTAAACCGATAGGATGCCGCAGACTCAAAATCTGTCAGTGCTCCTAAAGAGAAAAAAGGGGGAGGAAGCACAAACCTCCCCCATTACAAAAGAAAAACTAACTAATATGTATAGAGCAAAAGAAGTTGAAGATGCCTTGCTGCATGTGGTGGGGTGGGAGCAGGATGTGAACCCCGACCTGCAAATTGCAGGCGGCTTGACGCAGAGCGAGAGCGGCCTGACGTTTCAGTCGGCGCATCCGATGTGTACGCTGGCGATGGTCAACGCGCTGGTGCCGCCCGAATGGGACAGAAGCATCAAGGCGTGGCGGAGTGAGGACAAGATACGCAAGGGTTACATCCGCAAGCACGGCGGCTACTATTGGAAGGCCAAAAAGAACAGCCAGGGGCAGGAGCCTCCGGCGGCCGACTTCAACGGCGACTTCAACGAGGACTTCGGCAACGAATACTGGCTGGCCACCACCCTGCTGAGCGAGAAGACCGAGCAGCTGACGCGCCGTGGCATACAGAACGCCGTGCAGCGTTGGATGCAGACCAAGAAGGTGAACAAAGAGAGCCGCACCCTGCTGGAGCACCGCGCCTTCTTCGACGGTGCGGGCCGCCTTCAGGACACCGTGTCCAACCAAGACAAGATCGTCGGCTTCGAGATTCAGGCCGTCCACGGCCTCGGCGTGACGGTGAAGATAGACAAGGTGGGCTTGCAGTTCAACTCGCCCGGCCAGGTGACCGTCTATGTCTTCCACAGCGGCAAGAGCGAACCCGTCTACGAGCAGACCGTGGGTTACAGCCGTAGCAACGGCACCTTCCAGTGGTTCGAGCCGAAGGACTGGTACCTGCCCTACCTCAACGAGTGGGGTGCCGGTGGGACGTGGTATCTCGTCTATGTGCAGCGCGACTGCATCCCCGACGACGGGGTGCTGATGGAGGCCGTGCGCTACGGTATGGACTGGAACGTCGGACCCTGCGTGAGTTGCAATATGGGAAGCACCCAGGCGTGGCGCGAGCTGTTGCAGTACGTGCGGATGTCGCCGATGCAAGCCGCCACCCCCGGCAGCTGGGACAAAAGCGACCCGCGCCGCTGGGATTTGGCCAACAACTGCTACACCCCCGGCAGCAACTACGGCCTGAACGTGATGGTCAGCGTGATGTGCGATGTGACCGACATCATCATCAAGAACAAACAGCAGTTTGCCCCCGTCATCAAGTTGCAGACCGCCTACGACATCCTGCGCAATGCCGATATGAACCCCGACGTGGTGGTCTCTCGCTACCAGAGCAACATCTCGCACCAAGACGTGCGGTACGAACTTGACGGCAGTGCCGCCACCAACAAGAAAGGGATGGGCATAGAGCTCGACAAGGCGTATGCCGCCCTGGAGGTGGAGACGCAGGGGATGGATAAGGTTTGCTTGGGGTGCAATAATCGGGGAATCCGCTTCCGCACGGCGTGAGTGGGGTTGATGGGTCTAATGGGTTTAATAATTAACACGGCAAGGAAATGAGAAAAATGACACTTGGGACGCACAAGGTGGTTATGTACGACAGCATCGAGGAGCTGCCTATTGTACGGTTTCAGAAATACAACAAAATGCTGATGCTCGATGCGGGGCTGGGGAGCGACGTGACGGCGTTGGACGGCCACCTGGCACGGGTGAGCGAGTACATCAAGGCGGGCGACCTCACCAACGCCGCCGGCGAGATTGACAACCTGCGGCAGACGCTTTTCAACGTGCAGAACGGCCTCACGCCCCACTTTATGAGCCTCATCCCCCTGATGGCCGAGGTGGACGGGGAGCCGCTGACCGACCTGAGCGACGAGAACATCCAGTCGGTGTACGACCGCTTGAAGGACGTGACGATGAAAGCCTACGAGGGAGCCGCCTCGGAGGTCAAAAAAAAAATCGAAGAGGAACTTAAAGCCTACTTCAACCAAGGCGGCGAGAGTGCGTCGAGCAAGGAATACTACGAGCTGATGCGTCGCCGCGCCCTGCTGCAGCTGGACGAGATAGCGCAGGGCAGCGACCACGGCGAGGAGATACGCGAGATAGAGAGCCAGATGGTGCGGCACGACAAGCCTCGAGCCTTCCAAGGGCAGAAGAACGCCGAGGTGCTATACGACAAGAATTTCGTAGGCTGCTGCATAGCGATAGCGCAGAACCTGAATATGGATGCCAAGGCGATGACCGTGATGGAATACTACCGGGCCCTGGAGGTGCTGGAAGAGCAACAGAAACAACTGAAGAAAAAGTAGAGAATGCGTAAATGCGTGAATGTGTGAATGTGTTAGTGGCTGACGCAGGCGATTGATAAAAAGGGTGGCAACGCGATTAGTAATCGGACAGGCAACGCGATTGAGAATCGGACCACCAACGCGATTGAGATACGAACTAAAAACACAAAAAAGATATGGCTGACGACCAAGTAAAATATAGCGATTTGATTGCTGACGATGTTGTGAAAGGTTTTGAGTTGCTGAACCAAGTGATGAAAGACCTCCAGTCCACAATGGCATCGTTGAAGACCGAGGCTACCAACGCAGGTTCGGTTATAAAGGGTATGGGTTCTGCCAACCGCGAACAGCAGCAGGAAATTGCCCGCCTTGCTGCCGAAGTCGAGCGACTGAAAAAGCAGATGAAAGGGCTGTCGGACGAGGAGAAGAAGGTGGAGGAAATCAAGCGTCGCTACAAGAAGCTCACCGACGACCAGATTGCCCGTGTAGATAAGCTGGCCTCCGCTTTGGGTGGGCTTAGGACTGCCGACGAAGCGCAGCGCAAGCACGCCCTCGCCCGAATCAATCTTATCAACGTCGAGAATATGTCGTACAACGAGATGCAGGCGACATACAATGCTATAAAAGACGCGTTGAACGGACTGAATACGGCCCAGCGGCAGAACACCGATATTGGCAAGGCTATGACGGCGCAGTCGGCCAAATTGATGGAGACGATGAACCAACTCCAAATCTCCACGGGCAAATACACGTTGCAGGTGGGCAAATACCGCGCCGCCTTCGACGGGTTGGGCTACTCGTTCCAGCAGATATTGAGAGAGGCCCCGTCGGCACTCAACCTCAACCAATTCTTCCTGGCCATCTCGAACAACATCCCGATGTTCCTCGACCAGCTGAAGTCTTACAAGGCGGAGCAAGCCGAAATCAAGGCCAACCTTGACCAGATGACCAAAGGCACCAAGGAATACGCCGAGCAGCAGGAGAAGGTGGTGAGCGTGGGAAAGAAACTCGGTCAGGTGCTCATCAGCTGGCAGTCGCTGGTGCTGGTGGGGTTGATGATACTGAGGAATTGGGACAGAATCGTGTCGGGCATTACAAGTCTTTTCAGCAACCTCACCAAAGAGCAGAAGATGCTCAAAGCCGTCAACGAGGAAGCCGCCTCGTCGATAGGAGAGATGACTGCCAAATTTGTCGCCTTGCAGAAGGAATGGCAGAACCTCAAAGCAGAAGACCAAGGCGAATGGCTGAAACAGCACCAAAACGACTGGAATGAATTAGGCATCAGTATCGACAATGCCAACGATGCCGAGAACCTTTATGTGCAGAACACCTCCATCATACAGAAGGCCATCGACGACCGAGCCCGTAGCATTGCCGCTATGAAGCTGGCCACGGAGAAATACGAAGAGGCGTTCCGTAAACAGGTGGAAGCCGAGCAGGGGTTGAAAAATCGCAGCAGCAGTTTGGGCTCGCAGATTGCCCGTGGTCTGGCCGGTGCAGGTATGGCCGAGGGTACTGGCTATCTGACACCCGAACAGCAAGCCTTCCAGCAGCGGTCGGAAGAGCAAGCCATTCAAGCCCTCTACGACAAACGTATGGCCGAGGTGGAGCGCATCAGAAAAGAAGCGCAAGACCTGATAACAACCTTTGTCCTTCCGAGTGAGGGAGGCGGCACCACCAAGAAAGGCCCGAAGCAGAAAACGCCGAAAGACCAGGTGGACGACCTGCTGACGTTGCAGCGGCAGTTGGAAGATGCCATCATTGCCAACATCGAAGACGAATTTGAGCGAGAGGAAGCCGCCGAGATTGCCCGCCACACCCGCTTCATCGAGGACAAACAGAAAGAGCTGGAGTTGGTGAAGGGTGACGCCGAGCGTACCGCCGTCATCAACCAGCAAATAGCGGAAGAGCGGAATACCCACGACCGCAATATGCTCGACATCGACGAGAAATATCGTCAGCAAATCATCAAGCGAATCGAAGATCAGAAGAAAGCCGAAGAGCAAGCCGCCAAAGAAGCCGAGCGTCTGGCAAAGGAAAAAATCGCCCAAGAGGAAAAGGACTTCAAGGCACATCAGGAAATCGACAAGCGACGTTTCGAGCTGACCAAACACACCGCCAAGGAAGAGCGCAAGTTCGTTATGCAGCAGCAGATGGAGTTTCTGCAATGGCGTATCGACAATGCCAAAGCGTTGGGTATCTCGCCCGAGCTGCTGGAGGTGATGAAGCAAGAATACGCCAAGATGCAGGAGATGTTCAACAAAGGCATCTACAGCACAGGTAAAAAGAACACCTACTCGTCGGGTATGGAAGTGATTGCCGATGTGCTTGGTTTCGACATCGACAGCAACCAAATCTCGGCACTCAACAGCGTGTTCGACCAGGCGAAGGAGGCTCTTAATTCGTGGATGGATGCACGGAAGGCGGCGGCAGACCAAGCCAAGGAGCTGGCGGACGACGAGGTGAGTGCTGCCGAGAACGCGCTGAACCGCGAGATAGAGCTGCGCAACCAAGGCTATGCCAATAACGTGGCCCTGCGTGAGCGGGAGCTGGCCGATGCCAAAGAGAAACAGAAGCAGGCTGTGGAAGAGCAGAAAAAGATTGCCCAGGAGCAGATACTGCTCGACGCGGCATTGCAGACCAGCTCGCTGATTACGGCTTCGGCCAATATCATCAAGCAGTTCCCCAACCCGCTGGTATGGGGGCCGATGTTGGCCACGATGTGGGGAAGTTTTGCCTTTGCCAAGATAAAAGCCTATCAAGCCTCGACGAAGAGTATCAAGTTCCGCGAGGGCGGTGTGATGCTGCTGGATGGTGGCAGTCACGAGAGCGGCCACGACGTGAACCTCGGTATCGGTCCTGACGGGAGCAACCTGCGGGCCGAGGGCGGCGAATACTTTGCCGTCATCAACAAGCGCAACAGCCGCAAGTACGGCAGCGAGATACCGGCGGTGGTGAACGCCCTGAACAGCGGAATGTTCGAGGACAGATACATCAAGACCAGCGACGCTGTGGGCCTGCTGCCGAGGATTATCAGAGCCGATAACGGCTCCGAGGTGGATCTGAGTGCCGTGGAGAGCGGCGTGGGCCAGCTGGTGAAGCAGGGCGAGACCTCGTACAACGTCGTGGGTGATTATATGGAGATAAGGTACAAGAACCGCGTGCGGAGGGTGAAGATTCGTTAATTTGTTAATTCGTTAATTCGTTAGTCTATGAATATCAACAACAATTTCACGCCGTTGGCGTGGCATGAGGGGAATCGGGAGTTGCAGAGCAACCGGGCGACTTACGCCTATGGGCATATTGTGCCGCTGTTTGCCAGTGCGACCTCGCTGATCCCGTTCCAGATTATCACAGAGGTGGGTGCGGTGAACCTCACAACCTGCACCATTCGGCTGCACCGTGTGGACGGCACCACGGCGGCGCAGAACATACGGTCGTGGTTCGGCAGCAACCTGAGCAAGACCACAGAGACGTTGCGACCCGCCGACGTGACGATGGGCGTGTCTGAGGTTAAGGTGGACGTGATCATGTTCAATGGGGGCAATCTTGCCTCCTCGGTGCCGACGGGGCAATACTACCTGTCGCTTATCAGCGGCGGGCGCACCTGGTACAGCGACGTGCTGACCGTAGTGGCCGACGTGAGCAAGATGACCCGCATCGTGTGGTGGGATGAGGCCGACATAAAATTCGGTGCCGGCATGATCAAATATCGCTATGGCACGAACAACGCCAGCCAGTACAAAAACGTGATGTACTTCATGGAAGAGCTGGGTATGCCTGAATACACGGTAGAGGAAGAAGGCGAGACGAGGGACGGGTTGTTCTATGCCAGTAAGGTGATGAGTGGAAAAAAATACAAGATGACGGTGGTGCAGGCCACGGAGCCTATGTGCGACGCCATGCGCTTCATCCATTTGAGTGACTGGGTGGAGGTGCATGATGGCTATGGTCGCAGCTATTCCTGCGACTCGGTGCTTGTGACGCCGAACTGGATCAATGGCGGGGTGGTGGCCAGTGTCGATGTGGAGATCACCACCGACACCTTCGTCAAGCAGCTTGGAGCAGGATATATTACAGGTCAGCGGATGTCGGGCGTGTTGGGTGAGGCCATCCTTGGCGACACCTTCGTGTTGAACGGATAAACCCTAAAACATAAATAATATGGCACAGAAAAGTAAAAGCGATTTAAAAAACATCTTCGTCAACGGCCATGTTGTGACGCAGGCGGACATGGCTGACCTTATCGACTCCATGAAGTCGATACAGTCGGCTGTGAGCAGTCCGACAGCCAGCGGCAGTACCACGTCGTTCATCGACAGCATCAGTCAGGATGCAGAAGGCAAGATCATAGTCACAAAGAAAAATGTGAACTTCTCTGGCTATGTGTCATCGTCGACGCTGACGCAATATCAGAAAAAGGCCGAGATGGCGAACTACCAGACCAACGACATCCAACGTGTCGGCAGCGTGAACAAAGACAACAGCGGGGTGGCTATCGTCACCACTGTCTCCCACAATAAGGGGCATTATCCCACGGTGAGAGTGATTGACGGAAATGGTGTGGAGGTTCCGAGAAACAACGTTTATTTCGTGCGGCACGTGTCGATTAATGTCGTTGAGATCACCCTCTCGGCGAATGCAAATACCGGCAACGCCACGTACAGTTACATTTTAGATTAACCTACAAAAAATAACGTTATGGCAAATTACAATTCATTCGATGATTGGAAAGCGTGGATGCAGACCGTCATCAAGGAAAACGGCGTGGGGGGCATCACGGGGCCGCTGTTGCAGACGGTGCTGGGAGAGCTGAGCGACACGGCGGAGTGGCTTGTTAGCGTCAGCGGCAGCAGTGCCGACGCGCGAGCCCTTGCCGCCGAGGGCTGGGCTGTGGGCACCCGACGGGGTGTGCCCGTGACCGAGGGCAGCCCCTACTATCAAAACAACTCGCTGTATTGGTCGCAACAGGTGATGGCCACGGCTGGCGACCTTGCCGCTTTGGTGCAGCAGGCGCAGACGGCGATACGCGGTGCCGACGATTCCGCCGCCGATGCGGGGCGTGCCGCCATGCTTGCTGAGGGTAAAGCAGGAGAAGCCAACGATGCTGCCAACCTTGCCAAGGAGAAGGCAGGTTTGGCGGAGGCTGCAGCTGGGAATGCCAACGAGAAGGCCGATTTCGCACGGCAGCAGGGAGATTATGCCAAAGAGCAGGGCGACTATGCCCGTGGCGAGATTGACGGTGCCAAGGGCGACTACGAGAGCCTTGATGCAAGGTTCGACCATATTGAGGAGGTGGACGACGCTATCCGCTCGCTCATCCCCGCACAGGCTTCGGAAGACAACAAACTGGCCGACAAAGCCTATGTCAACGACAAGGTTTCGACCGACACGGCAACCTTCCGTGGCACGTTGAACCTCGTTACCGACCTCGAGCTGACTACCGAGGCTACGCAGGGACAGATAGCAACGGCTCTCGGTACGGCTATCAGCGGCGAGGACAAGAACGACTACGCCTTTGTGCAGATTCCGACATCGGACGCTACTCCGACGGAGATTGCCCGAATCGACCGCTACAAATACACCGGCTTGCAGTGGACGTTTGAGTACAGCCTTAACAACAGCGGATTCACTGCTGAGCAGTGGGCGGCTATCAATAGTGGCATTACGTCGAGTCTCGTCACCGCTTTCGGTGCCAAGTACGACAAGCCCGCTGGCGGTATTCCCGCGTCGGATATGAACATAAGCACCTTCGATGATGAACCTACTGCTGGAAGTGCTAATTTGGTTAAGAGTGGTGGAGTTTATACTGAAATACAAACTATAAATAAAAAAATAACTAATGCCTTCGTCGACATCGACAGTGCTCATTTTTTCAAGAATGGATACATATCTGCCAGCGGGATATATGTTGAATCGACAGCCGGTAAGATCTACCGCTATCCATTAGGCCGCGGAAAGAAGTGTGTGATCTATAGCAACGCAGGTTCTAATTCTTACGCTGCACTTTCTTTTTCAGAAAGCGAAAACCCATCGTCGTTCACCATGATCATGCGATATCCTGGCAATTCAGGTGGCTATTATTCGTACACAGCCCCATCGGATGGTTACATTTTCATTACTGTAGAAACAAATGCAGAAGGTAGGATCTGGATGGTGAACCCTCAAGAGCCAGAGCTCAATGAATTTGGCGTTAAGAAGTACACTTATGGTGAGAATGCAATTCAGATATACGTCGGAAGTGATGTATCAGATACATCTTTGTGGGGAAGTGGATTTTTAACTTCAACTGGCTCCATTACGTCTGGTAGCGGATACCACTACTCCAAGGAGTATATCCCTGTCATGCAAGGCACGTACCTGCAAGCAGGAATAGTAATGAGTGGAAATGCTCGTCTGTGTTACTATGACGCAGAAAAGAATTTCTTAAGCGCTGTAAGCGGTGGTCATATTACAGAGTCAACGAAGAGAACTATCCCTGAGGGCGCGGCATTCATGCGATTCTGCACGTCAAATTCTGATACAACAAGGCTGTCTTTCATCTATCAAAACGAAGGGAAACAGATTGTTGATGTTCCTGAAATCAACGCACTTAATTCTGAAGTTGCAATTATTAAACAAACATTATCAGGTGGTAATAAATCCATTGACAACAATCTTATTAATGAATCAAGCAAGATAGATGGTTGGAAAGTTGCTGTCTCAACAAATGGCACAAATTACACTTATGATAATTTAAATTATGGACAACCTAATGTTAGATATGTTGTGCCTGTTGATAATTCAGCCAAAGTTCTTCATGTGAAATTCAGATTTAAATTTACACATTTTTTAGACGGGTCATCGAGTGCAATAAATCAAAATTTGTTGACTGTTGGAACAACTGATTCTTATAGAGCGGCTTTAAGACAGACTTTATTGAGTTTTAATTCTGATACGTATATACTTCAAAGAAGGCAATTCTTTGTCGTTCAGCAATTAAACAATGTGTCAAGTGTTACACTTGACAATGCTTCATTCAAACAATTTGAAGGAGAAATTGCGTATAGTTTGGAATATAAGGGAACGAGTTATTCAAGTGCTGTAAATTACAAACTTCAATTAACTTCTACAGCAATCAATGTGTATGATTCTGATGGTACAACTGTTTTGGAAACCATTCCCATTGATGCAGATGAATTGGTAAGTTCTGTTGTTGACAAGGTAAATAATACATC
>Ga0310697_10005522_pt1 | contig 12179 bp, 11 predicted proteins | sample 172DNAGHGlowgp2_FD_203883 | JGI IMG/M metagenome (GOLD analysis project Ga0310697, IMG submission 203883) | Sheep rumen microbial communities from Palmerston North, Manawatu-Wanganui, New Zealand - 1728 DNA GHGlow gp2 (v2) (version 2) | ecosystem: Host-associated > Mammals > Digestive system >... | reverse complement strand
CAAATTCACTATTTCCCGCACGGTATTACAACGCCAACGCCTATTGGTGTGTAATATGCGTCAACGCGTATATCTGCACAGCGTGGGCTCGGCATTGTTTATTCTCGGGAAATAGGCATGCGAGAGCCTTGGTAGCGGGATAAACGATGAGTTTGATACCCGCGCTTCTTTTTTTATTGTCCCGCACATTTTGAGTAAAATGAATTATGGTGCAGGTATCCGCCATGTTTTTAAAATCTTGAGCTATGCACAAGCAAGAAGAAACAGGAGCGGCCCAGTGCCGCAAACAGGTGTACGACGCACCTGTGGTAGAGATGCTGCAAGCCCGCGTCGAAAAGGGGTTTGCAGCCAGCCAAATTGTCGGCAAAGAGACCGGTGAAGGTTTAGTCGAAACTGGTGAAGGGGACAACAACTTATTCTCTTAACCTAAAAAACACAGTCATGAAGAAGATTTCTGTATTAGGAGTGGCTCTGGCCACCGTGGCATCCGTCACACTGGTATCGTGTCAGAAGGACGGAGCAAGAATCACTGAGTTTACCGCCACCGTGGAGCATTGCACCGATGCCAGCGGCAAGGTGCTGATGGACGGGAACGTGCTGCGCTGGACCGACGGCGACCAGATAGCCGTGTGGGGTTCGGACGGCATGGGTACTTACACCACCACTAATGTGGGCGAGTATGTCACTACCTTCAACTTCACCGAGGGCGACGACCCCGGCGACCCCACCTATACCGCCATCTACCCGGCCAGACTGGCCCAACGGCAAGCCATGATACTGCTACCGCCGGTACAGACCAGCACCGACGGCTCACTACAGCAGTTCCCGATGATGGCCCGCTCCAGCAGCAGCGAGCTGGTGTTTAAGAACCTCTGCGGCGCCCTGCGCCTGCGTCTGCAAGCCACCGGCAAAAGCGTGGTGGGAATTGAATTAGCCTCTGGCAGTCCATCACAATTCCTTTGGGGATTGCACCAACTCAACTACAATAACGGCGAACCTACAATTACCTTTAATAGCAATGGGGGTAATGAGGTGATGCTCTCTATCACTAATCCTCAAGATATCACTAATCCCAAGGACTTCTACATCGCATTGCCCCCCTCTACATACTGGTCTGGATTCTCAATCAGCATTTACGCTGAAGATGGGAGTGTCTGCACCAAAACCATCACATCAGGCCACAGTTTCCGCATAGTGCGCAACGGCATCTTTACCATCACATTAAACAACGACAACCTTGAGTTTGTACCCGATGCTGGCACCTTAAATGGTGAGTTTTCCGTAAGTCCCACAAAAAAGGTGCGCTTCTCACAGGGTAACTTGATGTACACGGGCTTTGGTACCCATGCGGTGGCTGATGGGGGCATGGCAGAAGGCACTTGGCGGTTCAACTTTAAACAAGCCGGATATGTCAATTTAAGCGGTATGGAATACTCTTCTAAATGGATTGGCCGATTCGCATGGGGAACAAGTGGATGGAATAGTGGAGCAAACAATTATAAACCTTATCAATCTAGTCAATATGCATCAATTAACAGCAACAACTATTATCCTGGTGGCAACTGGGAAAACAATCTAACTGGCCCATTTGCTTATGCCGATTGGGGCGTTTACAATGCCATTCTGAATGGGGGCAATCAGCCTCAGCAATGGCGTACCCTTTCGTATGACGAATGGGACTATCTGCTCAACCAGCGGAGTGGTCATGCCGTGAAATGGGGTATCGCTAACATAAGTGGATCAGGGACAGGCTTAGTTCTTCTACCTGATAGATGGTTTCTACCAGAAGGTATAGAGTTTAACGAAGGACCTACTATCGGAGGAACTGTATTGAACAATTATTCTTCACAACAATGGAAACAAATGGAAGAAGCCGGTGCAGTAATTCTATGTGGCTCTGGAAGTCCATCATTTTATTTTTTGTCTTCTTCTGCTCATGGTCTGGATGGTGCGGGAGCCGTATATATCGCTTCAAACTATTCCGAGGTGAGAGTATCGGGATGTCAAAGATCTTCTGGACAATTTGTTCGTCTTGTTAAAGATGTGAACTAACCCTTTGCAGCCTAAGGGCTATACTTGAGAGCCATGAATCATAAGCACAGCCTTTTCATGGCTCTTTTTCTGTATCTCGATATTAGCATCCAACAAAGGGAAAAAACGAGTATTGGTTTCCTCCTTCTAAACCAACACTATACAGAGTAATTCTCAGACAGCAAAAACAACCAATCTGAGAATGCGCGGGTTTTTGTGGGGGATAATCTGGGAGAATGCGCAGGTTATCGGGGTCGGACGGGGCATAAAAGGGAGAGCCGGGCGGGCTGGGTTGCACTCCAGCGCGTCCGGCTCTTCTGTATGGGTAAAGGGGGGATGATTATTTCAGGAAGGTCTCGTAGTAGTCGAACATCTTTTCGTACAGGTGCAGGCGGTCGTAGCCCATCACGTTGTGTTCGTGGTGGGGATAGATGAAGTAGTCCACCTGCTTGCCAGCCTTAATGCAGGCATCGATAAACTCGATACTATTCTGCCACACAACCGTATTATCCTCGGCACCGTGGATAACCAGCAAGCGGCCTTCAAGGTCCTTGGCTTTGGCCAACAACGAAGCCTTGGCATAGCCTTCGGGATTCTCCTGCGGGGTGTCCATATAGCGTTCGCCATACATCACCTCATACCATTTCCAATCGATAACGGGGCCACCTGCGCATCCCACCTTGAATATTTCGGGGTGAGCCAGTTTCATGGTGATAGTCATAAAACCGCCAAAGCTCCAGCCTTCTACGCCCATACGGTCTTTGTCAACAAAAGGCAGCGAACGCAGGTATTTGACGCCTTCCATCTGGTCGGCCAGTTCAATGGTACCCAGCTGACGATGGGTACAGCTTTCAAACTCAAAGCCGCGATTGTCGGTGCCGCGGTTGTCGAGGGTGAATACCACGTAGCCCTGTTGGGCAAGGAAGAGGAAATAGAGATTGCCTCCACCCAGCCACGAGTCGGTGACCAGCTGGCTGTGGGGGCCGCCATAAACATAGACAAGGGTGGGATATTTTTCACCGCTCTTCATATTGGGCGGGGTGATAAGACGGTAGTGGAGGTCGGTGACACCGTCGGCTGCCTTGAGTGTACCCATCTGGATGCCCGGCATTGCATAGTCGGCCAGCGGACTTTCAAGTTGGTAGAGTTTAGCAATCACCTTGCCCTTGGTGTCGAGCACCTGGGCACATCCGGGATTGTCGACACTGTTGTAAATATCAATAAGCTGGGTACCCTTGCTGTTGATTACCACTGTGTGCGTACCCTTGGCGGGTGTGAGGAGGGTCATTTCGCCAGTGAGCAGATTGACACGGTAGGCGGCACGGCCGGTGGCCTCTTCCTTGTTGGCATAGACAAAGAGGTTCTCGCCTTTAGCATCGAAACCTATTATACCTTCCACCTCATAGTTGCCCTTAGTCACCTGACGGAGCATCTGCCCGTCGGTGTTGTAAAGATAGAGGTGCTTATAGCCGTCGCGGAGGCTGAACCAAAGGAACTGGTCGGGGTGGCCAGGGACAAAGACCATGGGGTCGCAAGGCTCCACATAGCGCGGGTTGGTCTCCTCAAACAGGACAGTGTCGAACTCACCGTCGGCCACAAAGTAGCGCTCAAGCCACATGTGGTTCTGCTCACGGTTGACTTTGGCAATGTAGAGATACTCCTCGTTGGGCGACCAACAGATATTAGTGAGATAATTTTCGCGTTCAGCCACACTCTCGTCACGCCGGGTGTCGAGATAAAGCTTTGAACCCTGGGCCACATCATAGATGCCAACCGTCACCTCATGGCTCTTCATGCCTGCCATAGGGTATTTAAAAGGCTGCTCACGGGCGATGCGGGCGGTGGTATTGACCAAGGGATAGTCGGTCACCATAGACTGGTCCATGCGGTAGAAAGCAAGGTAATTGCCACTGGGCGACCAAAAGGTACCCTTCTCTATACCAAACTCATTACGGTGAACCGACTGACCATAGATGATATCCTGGTCGGGCGACTCAATAGAGAAGTTGTTCACCCCACTCTGAATATACAGGTTGTTATTGCGGGTATAGGCCGAAGCATAGTGGCTTTGGTCCATGTCCAGATGGGCTGCGTCCTCAACAGGATAAGTGGCCACCACCGAAAGGGTACGTTTGGCGGTATTATAACGGAGTACCTTGCCTTTGGCGTTAAACTGGATTTCCTTTTCGTTCAACACCTTGCAATAGGGGAAGTACTTCAGCGACTCTTCGCCGGAGGCCACAAGCACCTTATTCAAGGCGCAGAGGGTAATGCTAGCCTTGGCCTTGCCGGGTTTACCCATGTAAAGCACCGTATCCTGCACATAGGCTATTTGATTGGTGTTACCCACAAACTGCATGTTCCGCATGGTGGCTTGGGGGTAAAGGCTACGGGTCATCAGCTGCTTGGAGCTGAGCATCTTGTTTTGTGCAAAAGCACTGGCTGAAAGCACCAGTGCTATAACAACTACTATCTTTTTCATCAGCTTATCGGATTGTCTTGTTTCTTGTCCTGGTTCAAACAATGTCAGTAATTCTTCCAATTGCGGAAACGGAGGTTAAACACTCCAAAGAAAGCTTCCTTGAATATCTTCATACTCATCTTGGAAGTGCCTAACACACGGTCGGTAAAGATAATGGGCACCTCGTAAATGCGGAAACCCAACCGGGTGGCGGTGTACTTCATCTCAATCTGGAAAGCATAGCCCACAAACTTAACCTTGTCGAACTTCATTTTTTCCAGCACCTTGCGGCTGTAGCACACATAGCCAGCGGTGGCATCCATCACCTTCATACCCGTCACCGTACGCACATAGACCGAGGCGTAATAAGACATCATCAACCGCCCCATAGGCCAATTGACCACGCTAATCTTGCCGTCCACATAGCGCGAGCCTACCACCACATCGCCTTTGCCCGTAGAGCAGGCCTCATAAAGGCGTGGCAGGTCGTCGGGATTGTGCGAGAAGTCGGCATCCATCTCAATCATATAGTCATATCCATGCTCCAACCCCCAGCGGAAACCGTCAAGGTAGGCAGTGCCGAGCCCCAGTTTGCCTTTGCGCTCTTTGATAAAAAGGCGGTCGGGAAACTCCTGCATCAGCCGCTTCACAATGTCGGCAGTGCCGTCGGGCGAGTTATCCTCAATAATGAGCATATGGAATTCCTTCTCTAACGAGAACACCTTGCGAATGATATTCTCGATATTCTCTTTCTCGTTGTAAGTCGGTGTTATAACAAGTGTATCGGACATGGATTATTCTGTATTACATCGTTTCACATATATTAGCGGTACGGCCGGCGAATCATGAAAGGCAGTATGGCAAGCCACCCTATCAGGTTCCCGCCTGCATTGGCTATCAAATCATTGACATCAAAACCGCGAAAAGGCAACAGGTATTGTACAAACTCCGTGAAGAGCCCCACCAGGACAGCCACAGCCAGCACAAGTCCCTTGCGGCGGTGCAGCAAGTCCATCAAAAAGAAAGGGCAAGCCAGATAGACCAACGCATGCAAGAGATGATCCATCCGGAGGCCGAACACATAGTTGTCCAGCGGAAGTCCCAACCCGTTGAGCGGAGCCCACATCAGCACGGCAAGCAGGACAAAATAGGCAACCGACCATTTGCGACGCGCACTGCGACTGGCCACACGGGCCACAATATTGCGCACCGTGCGGCGCATGGACACCTGCCGCGACCGCTTGCGCCACCACTCGCCCTCGCAGTCCACCTCGGTCCCGTCGGGCCGGATGACAGTCATCAGTTGCGCCAACACATTCTCTCGGGTAACATGCTCGTGCTTATAGCAGTTGTCGCCCCTAAAATCGTGGTCGCCACGATGCACGCGCATCAAGCGGTGAATTACATAATGGCCGTTGTGGAAAAAGAGGTACACCTTACCCGGACAGCATTTCTCGTCTGCCCCCAACGGCCGCAGGGTTATCTTGTCGCCTGTGCCGCTAATCATGGGCAACATGCTGGAACCGCCAAAAAGCATAGTCACTGTGTGGCCGGCCTTGAGCCGCTCACACATCTCCACCAGCAAAAAGTTGTCCGGACTGTTGGGTAGTGTTATCTGAATCGTTTTCACTTAGCACACTGTTATGCAAGGGGGCGACTACTTAAAAATGGCGTCATGGCTTGTCCATGCGGCATCCTCGTCGGGCAGGCATTCCAGATGGAATACCGGCACCGTCTCTATCACATCGGCCAGCAAATCCACAATGCAATCCTGATACTTGTCGTCCTGTGCCAAAGCCGGGGGGCATGACGGGTGCATAGCCGAAAGGGCGCCGATAACGCTCAGCCGCCTGATGCTGTTGTAGGGAGCTTGGGAAAGTCTCACCACTCCCGCCAACGGGAAACGCAGCTGGTGATAGCAATGGGTCTTGCCGCTCCACGGCGAACCATACACCACCGCTTCGCCATTCTCCATGGCAAGCACCGGGCTGTCGTCGTTAAGCAGGTGGGCATCGGGAATGCTCTTAAGCCACAAACGGGTGTGGGTACTCTTGCCCGTGCCCGACTCGCCCAAAAACAAAACGGCACGGCCACGATGGACAATCGTCGACGAGTGAATCAGCACCATCTTGCTCGGAAGCGAAAGCATACCCAAGGCTATCCACAACGCAAAACGCAACATGTCGGGGTCTGCACCAACAGTGGCCTCAACCGTGTTGCCTCCGCTGTAACGCATAAGCAGCGGCGGGGTAGCCGGGTTGTACGGATCCATGGCGAAATAATAGTCGTCGCCGTCCTTGGCAAGCGAACAGGTCATGGTATCGGCCTCAAAGATAAAATGGTACAGCTCGTTCCAGACCTGGGGCTTGGCAATCTCCTTGCCAAACACCACCTGCCATTCGGGCTCCACATTCTCCACGGCAAAGACAGGGAATCCGGGAATTCGCCTCAGCAAGGCCGACTCCCGGTCGCCAACCACACGCAGGCAGTGGCCTGCTATCATATAAGATACACTGTCAGGCATAGGCACAACAATTATTCGGACAGCAGAAGACCGCTTTCGCGAATCGTCTCAACCCATTTGGATGCATCGTTGCGGGCCGTAGCCTCGTCCACCTCATAATTGTCCAGCAGCACAGCCACTGCGTCGTCCACAGTGAAATCCTTGCCCTGGAGCGTATCCCACATCAGGAGAGCGGATTCGTTGAATGCAACTACGCGGGTCATGTCCCCGCTTGACTTACCTTGCAGCAGGATGATGTTCTCGCCTGCCACCTTGCGTACTTTAAAAATAGGATTAATTTTCATGTTGCAAAAATACAAAAAAAAACTGACATACAAGAAATAAATCATACACCACAGGCCACTTGCCAACCCCAATGCAACCGCAACGGCCCACTTATATTTTGTATTACAACCACTTACACCTCTTTCACATTCCGTCGCCACAGGGGTGATGAACTGTCACTGCGCGGGCTCAAATACCACCTCCACCTCGTCGCCAAACGTCTTTCCGATGCGGCCGCGTATGCTCTTGGTCACACCTATAACATAACAAACGTTTCCTTCTGCATCCCTAACGCCCATGTTGACAATGCTGCCCGTGTACGGCACGCCGTCGAACATAGCGTTCACCTTCAGCCGGCCTTTGCCAAACACCTGCCTTATGTCGACCGGCACCACCACATAGGCGGCATCCATTCCCTCACTCTGCACCAAAGGGGCTCTGAAACGGTACATACTCACTACAGGGCGCTTACAATCTTAAACGTATCGATGGCAATGGCCAGCTCCTCGTCGGTGGTGACAACCAGCGTGGCCACCCTCGACCGCGGTGTGGAGATAATGCCGTCCTCGCCAGCCGTGGTGTCGTTCGTCGGCATGTCGATGTCAATGCCCAACCAATCCATATCCTGCAGGATGGCGTGGCGCATAAACCAGGCGTTCTCGCCAATGCCGCCGGTAAAAACCAGCAAATCGCAGCCATTCATTTGCGCCATAAAGGCACCGATATACTTCTTGCACCGCTGGGCAAACACATCGAAAGCATATATGCAGCGCTGGTCGCCGTTGTTGCGTCCGGCCCAGATGTCGCGCATATCCTGCGCTCCGCCCGACAGGCCCACCAGTCCGCTCTTTTTGTAAAGCACGTCGTTGGCCTGCTGCACGCTCATATTGGCCTTCTCCATCAAATACAGCAGCGCCCCCACGTCTATGTCGCCGCACCGCGAACCCATCGTCAACCCCTCGAGCGAGGTCATCCCCATGCTGTTGTTCACGCTCTTGCCATGGTCTATGGCGCAGATACTTGCGCCGCTGCCCAGATGGCAAGTGATAATCTTCAAGTCCTTCCAGTATTTGCCCATCATCTTGGCACCCTTCTTGGCCACATAGCGGTGGCTCGTCCCGTGGAACCCATAGCGGCGTATGCCGTATTGCTCATAATACTCATACGGGATGCCATAGAGGTAGTTCTTCGGCTCAATGGTGAGATTAAAGGCCGTGTCGAACACCGCCACCTGGGGCACACCGGGCAGCACCTGCCCCATGGCCTCCACACCCATTATATTGCCCGGTATATGCAACGGGGCCAAGTCGGTAAGTGTGCGTGCCTTCTGCAACACGTCGTCGGTGATGAGCACACTCTCCCTGAAATACTCGCCCCCGTGGGCAAAGCGGTGACCCACTGCCGACACTTCCTGCAGCGAGTCAATCACACCCGTCTCATGGTTTACGAGCGCCTCCATCACCATACGCAGCCCCTGCGTATGGTCGGGGATGGGGCATTCCGCCACATGCTTCTCGCCCCTGCTGGTGTAGGAGAAGATACCCTCCTCCAGCCCTATGCGCTCCAACAAACCCTTGGTCAACACCGTCTTGGTGTCCACATCTATCAACTGATACTTCAACGACGAACTACCGCAATTAAGAACTAATATCTTCATAGCCTAAACATAATTTTCCCTAAATAACGGAAAAAGGCAACATTTATTATGGGGCGCTCCAATAATTTGCCTCAAAGAGGCAAACGCTTCCAAACCCAGCACCCATAGTGTGGGGAATACCAGGCAGATACACCTTGGCGTGCCGAAGGCACGCGCGCCCAGAACCGATTTATAGAACCCGCCTATGCCCTATGGTTTTTGCCTTTGTCTTGTCGTCAAGAAGAGGTTCTTGGGCCGTTGTCGCGACGTTCGTTCCCCGTTTGTTCATGAGCTGTTTTTCTGTTGTTATTCGATTGGATTTCGAATAACTGTCGAGGAACTGCGGAAGAACTGCAGAAGAAGGAGCGGGGCAGGATTGGGCGCAGAACGCGCCGAAGGGTATGCGGCCTTGGGTTTAAATGAGGGGTATGCCGTCGGGGTGCACTGCCTGCGGCGGTGTTTCTGCCCCGTGCGGTCAGACCGGGCCTGTACGATGAGTTGCCGACGGGTGCATGCCATGTTTGGAAAGGCATGCCTGGCGGCGTGGTTGGAGAAAAGGGAGCGTCCCGGTGGAGGGTTGCCACCGGGACGCTTTATGGGTTGGGAAAACGGGTTTGCTTACTCCTTGGGGGTTTTCCAGTTGAAGTAAATCTGGACGCCGGCCATTTGGTAAACCTGCCAGTGGCCCCACTTGCCTATGCCGGTGAAGTCGGTGTCCCACTTGAGGTTGGTGGCGAAATTCACCGAGATGTGGTTCGACAGGCGGTAGTCCAGTTTCAGCTCGAAGTCGAGGTCGGTTTCGAAGGCGCGTTTTTTCAGCCAGCCATAGCTGTTCAGGCTCTCGTATGTCTCCTCGCCCACGGGTTTATACTGCGAGTCGGTCGCCATTGTCTCGCCCCATGCCATGTTCTTGGGCTTGGCATAGTCGTAGAACAACTCGGCGCGAGCATAGAGGTCAAGGTTGGGCAGGATGTCTTTTTTCAGGTACATGGCTTTGACGTAGCTACCGAGTGCGAAGTAGGCATGCTTGAAGGTGGAGGGGTCGTTACGGTCGAAGAGTGCCTTGTCCTGTATGACACCGTAGTTGCGGCCGGCTGCGATCAGCGAGTCGTTGTAGACGAAGGTGGTCTTGCCGGTGAGGAAAGAGAGGGAGACCGACCAGTCGGTGCGCTTATGCTCGAATGAGAGGGCTGTGGTGAGGTAGGCCGGGGCAAAGAAGCCGGATATGACCGTCTCCTGCTGGTTGGCGCCCACGCCTTTGTATTCATAGCCTTTGCCAAACTGGGTTTTCAGGTTGGCCGTGAGGCTGGCGCCCCATCCCTTGTAGGCATTCCACGACAGGGCACTGGTGAGGTCTATCTTGTCGTTGCTTTTGCGGCGGGTCTCGAAGAAGGGGAGGTCCTTGCTGTCGTCGAGGTCTTGCCAGGCATAGCCATAGGCAAGGTCGGCGATGTTGTCCCATACGTAGCGCGGATGGGTGTACTTGTAGTTGCCGAAGAAGGTGGCCGTGGCGTCGATTTGGGAGTTACCGGCCGTGGCCCAGTTGTTGAAGAAAAATTCGCTGACCTTAAGGGCAGGGGTGCTGGTGGTGGTCCACTTGCCACCGGTGATGAGTGGGGCTGTTTCCTCCTGGGCCGAGACCATGGCGGCTACCATCAGGAGGGTTGCGCAAAGTGTAAAGACTCTTTTCATTGTTTATGTTTGTTTTTTGTTGTTAATTCCGTTTTTGCAGCAGGTGCGACATCTCAGGCAATGGCCTACGGTGCCTCACGTTTATTACAAAATGCAAAAATACTATTTTTTTTTCAATTACTATGTTTTTTTTTCGTCTTTGCGGCAGGTGAGAGTCAGTAGTCCCATTTTTGTCGCGTCCCTTTTGGACGCACCACCATTTTGTCTTTTTGACGCACCGCACTGCACCATAAGGCTTGTATGGGGTTTTTGACGGCTCACAGCTTCGGGGTGTGTTGCATTATGGCAGCGGTTGTTTTCCTGCATTGACACATTCCCACACCCTCTCGGTTTAGTCGTGGTAGTCATCGTCGTTCCATTGCCAGCGGGCGGTTTCGGGGGCGTAGAAGCGGCCTATGCGGTAGTCGATATTGGCTTTGTGGGCCTGGCTCAACTGGTAGGGACGGCGGATGTAGTACATCCGTCCGTCCTTGACAAAACGGGCGCCGGTCTGGTGGAATCGGAAGGGAACATCCTTTTCGATACATTGGCGTCGCAGGTCGAGTACCCAGTCGTAGTGGCAGGGGCGTGCCTCGCGCCCCGATTCGCCCCCGGTGCTCACCTCCTCGATGGTGTTGTCGAGATATTGCAGCAGGTCGACAGGCTCTATCAACGGCGAGGCAATGATGGATTTGTGCTTGATGGGCAGTTGCCGAAAGATGGGCAGGCGGTAGTCGGCCATGGCCTGGTTTTCGACGGTGCAGCCTACCAGCACGTTATCGTAGCCGTCGCCCCAGTCGGGCGGGATGCACTCCATGAAGCGGTCTATGCGTTTGGTGAAGAAGTAGAACCACAGGTCGGAGCGCTCTCGCATCATGTCCCAGCATTCGAACCGCCAGGGGTCGGCATCCTGCAGCAGGAAGTCGGAGGTGAAGCAGGTGAAGACCATGCGGCCTGGGGGTATTTTGTAGCTCTTGTCGCGGCGGCGTTTGACGGGGAGGTTGAAGGCGGCGGTTTTGCGGGCTATGTTGCTGCCCACCGCGCTGCCATACATATCGTCCTGGCGGTAGACATAGCAGTGTTTGCAGCCGGGGCTTATCTTGGTGCAGCCGTGCCACGGGTTCCAGTCGGCGTATACGTCCCAGTGTTCGCTCATGGGGTGCTACTTATTGGCCTTTGGGGGGGTGGTCGTGTCGAAGGAGCGCCAGCCTTGGTGGTTGCCGTGGAGGTAGTCGTAGTAGTATTCCAGCAATGTGCCGGACATGTTGTCGGGGTGCTCGACCCCACGCTGGACGAAGTATTGTTGGAGGCGCGAGCCGGCCCAGAAGCCCCAGTTGTTGCGCAGCCACATGCCAAGGACGAAGTGGAACTCACTCATCGCCTTCCTGTCGGGGAGTGAGCGGATGAGGCTGATGGTCTCGGAGTGGAGCATGGTGTCGAGGAAGTGGAAACTCTCTTCGAGGTTGCGGGGAATATAGATGCCGTCGATGCTGTCGGCCACAAGACGGCGTTGGTAGGCAGCTTGCCGTTGGGCTTGTGCTATCTTCCCTTCACGTCGGGCGACGAAGGGGTTGCGCTTGCGCATGGAGCCG
>Ga0310697_10005521_pt1 | contig 12180 bp, 10 predicted proteins | sample 172DNAGHGlowgp2_FD_203883 | JGI IMG/M metagenome (GOLD analysis project Ga0310697, IMG submission 203883) | Sheep rumen microbial communities from Palmerston North, Manawatu-Wanganui, New Zealand - 1728 DNA GHGlow gp2 (v2) (version 2) | ecosystem: Host-associated > Mammals > Digestive system >... | reverse complement strand
CTTATCTCAATTACAGTCTCCAGCCAGTCGCGCCAAGCAGTTATACGCAAACCGTCATTATGTCTGACTTCCGAAACCTAACCTTTCAGACACCATCCGCAGAAAGCATGCAGCAACGTTCGGCTTTCGTCAGACTGCGCTACCGAAACCCCATCACCTCGCTCTTTGCCAATCTCTCAGCCAAATACCAACAGGACTATCAGCCCCTGATGCAAAACCAGCTGTTCACCAGCGATCATGTTCTTACTGCTTTTGTCACTTGTGGGAACAATTTCACCATCACCCAACTCAATGGCGGCATCAGCAAAGGTCTTTGGTCAGCCAAAATCACCATAGGCATCGATGCGTCTTTTGGGCACTCCAGCGCCAGGATGATGCGGCAGAACGTGGAACAGCCTTACACCTCCACCTTCATCACCCTTGCACCCAAATTCTCTGGCAAATTCACGCGCTGGCTCTCCTCTGACTATCGACTGACTTACACTAACAACCAATACAAGGTCGATGCAGTAAAGGCCATCCACAGTGCACTGCGCCAGAACCTCTCCGTTACGCTCCTGCCTACTGACCAATGGCATATTGCTTTCGGCGCAGAGCATTACTACACGCGCTTTTCCACCGGCCAGACCGCCAGCATCATTTTCCTTGATGCCTCTGTCCGCTGGCTTCTTTCCAAACACATTGACCTCGCTCTTGCCGCCACCAATCTCCTTGACGAAACAGACTATCGTTACACCTCCTTCGGCTCCCTCTCAGAATCTTTGTATTCTTTCAACATACGACCAAGAAATATCATCATCAAAATGCAAATCAAGATATAGTGTGCACAGGGGGACTGTCCCCGTGTGCACTCTTAGGCTTTACGGATGATGCCGAAACTGATACCCGTCAGACGAACAAGCTGGCGGATGCTGCCACCGAATTCTTTCGCAGCACGTAGGATATCATTCCGCCTTTCACGACTATAGTTTTGCAAGTCCGCAGGATGCTTCAGTCCATAAGAGCCGACAAGAAAATCCGTTATTTCTACGTCAGTCTTAATGGTGCCACCGCTATCAAAGTCGAGTATCGATGCCGTTTGAGGAAGCAACTCGTACACCAGACCACGCAGCTCGTCTAATGGCATGCGAGCCAATACCGACTTGGTGCTGCAAATAGCCTGGATGCCGTTGCCTGTACGCTCATATTCACCCCAACTGCTCCACGGATAGTTGCCAAGATCTCTGCAGATTCCTGCGGCGATAGGATTCTGGTGGATGTATCTTAAAAGCGTGAAGAAATAGGCATTGTCGTTGACTGGCTCGCTCTTGAAACGATCCTGAAAAAGGTGACCGAAATGCTGGTATTTTTTATTGAAATACTGCGCATAAGACCCGCCTATCCGCTTGACGACATCTGCCAAATTGTCAGAAGCTTCCCTGACAAGTAGGTGAACGTGGTTAGGCATCAGACAATAGGCATAGAAAATACATCGTGACGGCAGTGGATAGCCTTTCTCGTCAACAGGGCATACCATCTGAAACGATATCATCAGAAAACGTCGGTAGTCCTCCTCGTCCTCGAAGATATTCTGCCTGTTTATGCCACGTAGCATCACATGATATATGCCAGTACCACTGGCTTCCCTTGCTTGTCTTGCCATAGTATAATGTATTTCAGTCGCTGCAAATGTACTAAAAATCTTTCAACCCACCAAGCAAAGGAACAAAAAAGTGCACACGGGGACAGTCCCCCTGTGCACACGCTATTTTATGATTGAATTATTTTGTATTCACCAGTGTTGCGGACAGTCTTACCTGGAACTCTACAACCTTGACACCACTCAGACCATTCGCATGCAGCACATCAAGATGCGTATCGAGAATCATATTGCTGACACGCCTCAGCATATGCGTGGCGATGATGCATCTGCGCAGCCTTACCCTCGGCAATCAGGTTGTCGAGAATCTGTGCGGTATGTCCCTGCTCAGCCCATCCATACTCGTTCTCACCCATGCCATGCTGCAGGTAGAGCACGGGGAACTTCTTGGTGGGGTTGGTGAAATACTCTGCGGGCATTAACAATAATAAGTTAGGTTTACTAAGTCCTTAGACACACAGAGAGGCCAAAAGTAAAATGAAACGCAACGAAGTTAATGAAGATTAACGTTTCAGAGTTCGGGGTGATGATATATATTAATTACCTTTGCAGACATAAACTGAAACAATGATGATAAGGAATCTTTTTTTGACGGCAATGCTCGTCCTGTCGATGTGGGCAGGAGAGGCAGAGGCACGCGATTACAATATTGTGGCGTATGGCGCGAAGGCCGACACCACCGTGCTTAGTACGAAAGCCCTGCAACAGGCGATAGACGACTGCACGAAGGCGGATGGCGGCAGAGTGCTGGTACCCACGGGGCAGTATAAGATTGGCTCTATCGTGCTGAAATCAGACGTGCACCTCTACCTGGAACAAGGAGCTACGCTCTATGGCAGCACGGACCTGAAGGACTACCTGCCCATGAAGTCCGACTACGTGTCATTGCGCACGCAGACATCTACCATCCAGCTGATCTATGCCGACAAGGCAAGGAACGTGGTGATTGATGGTTTTGGTACCATCGACGGACGAGGGCGCGCCTTCAAGAAACTCACCTGGAACGACGAGGGCATCACCCGTCCGCACCTTATCCGCTTCATCCAAAGTCAGGATATCACCATCAAGGACATCACCCTGAAGAACTCTGGTTGCTGGATGCAGCACTACTTGGCCTGTGACCGTGTGAGGATAGACGGCATCAAGGTGTTTAATCGCAACAACTACAATAACGACGCACTGGATATCGATGGCTGTCATGAGGTCATCGTCAAGGGCATCATAGCCGATAGCGACGATGATGGCATCACGCTGAAGAGCACCTCGCCACGTCTCTGCGAGAATATCCGCATCAGCGACTGCGTGCTGTCCAGCCATTGCAATGCTGTGAAACTGGGCACAGAGACCAATGGTGGATTCCGTAATATCAATATCAGCGGTATCGTGGTGAAGCCCAGCAGCGACCAGTCCAGTCAGTTCTTTGGTGCTTCTTCGAAAATAGGCACGTCGGCTCTCTCGCTGGAGATTGTGGATGGTGGTGTACTGGAGAATGTCAGTGCATCAGACTTCACCATTGAAGGCACCGAGTCGCCTATCTTCATTCGCTTGGGTAATCGCGGACGAGGCTATAAACTGAAGCCTCACCCCCTAGCCCCCTCTCCAAAGAGCGAGGGGGAAGCCTACGGCGGACTGAGTGGTACGGGCAATGACGATACCATCACCGAACTGATTCCCATTGACCACGTGGGCCGTATCGACGGTATCCATTTAGACAACTTCCAGATTCGGAATGCGGGATCTGTGGGCTGTTCTATTACAGGTCTGCCTGGCCATCCCGTGCGCAACGTGTGGCTCTCGAACATCTCCATCCATCATCAAGGGGGTGTGAAGGACAGCGACCTCAAGGCCATCAACGATTCCATCGCCAACGAGAAGGAGAAGGCCTATCCAGAGGCTACGATGTGGGGCAACCTGCCTGCCAAGGGCTTCTATCTGCGACATACACGAGATATACACTTCGACAATGTTCAGATTAGCACGAAAGAACCCGATGCCCGTCCCGACTTTGTGCGCAGCGACACAGAGGGCTGGGGCGACCAGGGCAACGGTAACTACCCTATGCAATTCATCAGGAAGTTGACGGCACCATTGACACCAAAGCGACGGACATCGAGAGAGATGTCGTAGTTGGTGGCATCCGTCCAGTCACGACCCGTGAAGGTCTTGGTGTAGAGCTGACGGCTGTAGTCGTTGTCGACAATCATGGCGGCAGCGTCGTACTCGCTGATGTCGTACTTCTCGGCAATACGACGCTTGCGACAGTCTAGCGTGGAGTGGATGAAAATCTTCAGGGCGTTGGGATGGTCAGCAAAGATGTCGAAACCACAACGACCCACGATGATGCACGACTCCTCAGCGGCAATCTGACGGATGGCCTCACACTGTGCACGGAACAGCGCACGACTGGTCTGGTCGTGTTCCTGACCATTATACTCCGCATTAGCCATGTAGTTGCGATAGAAATTGGTGAAGTCGTCGCGCCACAGGGGATTGCGCGACTCGATTTTGTCTACGGCATCCTCGACGGCATTGATGCGCCCAGCTACCGCATTCAGGATCTGCTTGTCCAGCAATTTCACTCCGAGCCTACGTGCAAGCTCAGTTCCAATCTCGTGTCCACCAGTGCCGAACTGACGGCTGATGGTTATGACAAATTTCTCCTCCTTGTTCATAGTACTCCGATTTTAAGTTAGTAATCTTATTTGTTTGGGTACAAATGTACGAAGATTTTTTGGATTATGCAAATTTGTGAGCCACGTTTTTTACGATTTTTTATCGTTTTATTCTTTCTCTTCTTGATATTTTTGTTTACCTTTGCACGTATGAACGACACAAAATGGAGTGAACACATGATACTGGTCGATGCCGAGTATGTTGACAAGGTGGCATTCGACATGATAGTGAACTTCGAGCGCATGCTGGAGAGACGCATACCACAGGCCGACATGGCACAGTGGTTGGAGTGCGTGGCGCTGGATGGAGGACTGAGACCTCAGCCTTCAGACATCAGACCTCAGACATCGATTCAGGTGGTGCTGATTCACGAGAAGGATAAGCAACAGATGGACAACTTCATACCTGGCAAGTTCAGCGACCTCGACGGGCAAGCCTTCACAGGTCCGCTAGGTGAGTTTCTGATCAGCTGCGTAAAGGTGGAGGAGATGGTTACCAAGGACGACCTTTTCATTGACTCGCTGCAGATCATTGCCAATGCCGCAGAGGTGAAACGCCTGATGGTGGTGGGCGACAGCGACCACATATATAATAAGGTACGTGAGTCCCTGCGCAAGGCTGACCCCGACAAGCACATCACTGTCTTCACCATGCAGCCCATGGATAGTGGCAATTTCCGTCAGGAAATACTCGGTTACTCGCTGATGGCAGCGCTGGGGATTAAGTCAGAAGAGCTGAACAAAGTGTCGTAATAACGAAAACGAAAAATCAAAATAATACTATGGCAAGAGTTCTAATGATTGGCGCCGGAGGCGTCGCAACAGTAGCAGCATTCAAGATTGCACAGAATGCTGACGTGTTTACAGAGTTTATGATTGCTAGTCGCAGAAAGGCGAAGTGCGACAAGATAGTTGAAGACATCCATAAGGCTGGCTACAAACTGAACATCAAGACCGCTCAGGTGGACGCTGACGACGTAGAGCAGCTGAAGGCACTATTTAATGACTACAAGCCTGAGTTGGTTATCAACCTCGCCCTGCCCTATCAAGATCTGACTATTATGGATGCCTGTCTGGCTTGCGGTTGCAACTATCTGGATACTGCCAACTACGAGCCTAAAGACGAGGCTCATTTTGAGTACTCATGGCAGTGGGCTTACCGCGAGCGCTTTGAGAAGGCCGGACTGACAGCCATCCTCGGTTGCGGTTTCGACCCAGGTGTAACTTCAATCTACACCGCTTACGCTGCCAAGCACCATTTCAAGGAGATTCAGTACTTGGATATTGTTGACTGCAATGCTGGCGATCACCACAAGGCTTTCGCTACCAACTTCAACCCTGAGATCAACATCCGCGAGATTACCCAGAAGGGACTCTATTGGGAGAACGGCAAGTGGGTAGAGACAGAGCCGCTGGAGATTCACAAGGACTTGACCTATCCAGAGATTGGTCCTCGCGACAGCTATCTGTTGCACCATGAGGAGATAGAGTCGTTGGTCATCAACTACCCCACCATCAAGCGTGCCCGCTTCTGGATGACCTTTGGTCAGCAGTATCTGAAGCACCTCGAAGTAATTCAGAACATTGGCATGAGCCGTATCGACGAGGTGGAGTATGAAGCTCCGCTGGCCGATGGCAGTGGTGTAGCCAAGGTCAAGATTGTTCCCCTGCAGTTCCTGAAGGCCGTGCTGCCTAACCCACAGGATCTGGGCGAGAACTACGAGGGTCAGACCTCTATCGGCTGCCGCATCCGTGGTATTGGCAACGATGGCAAGGAGCACACCTATTATGTATACAACAACTGCAGCCACCGTGCCGCCTACGAGGAGACAGGCATGCAGGGCGTCTCATATACCACTGGTGTACCTGCCATGATTGGTGCCATGATGTTCTGCAAAGGTTTGTGGAACACCCCAGGCGTTCACAACGTCGAGGAGTTCGACCCCGATCCATTTATGGAACAACTGAACAAGCAAGGCCTGCCTTGGCATGAGATTCATGACGGAGACCTCGAATTATAGTAGTTAGGGGTTAGTGGTTAGAGGTTAGAGGTTAGAGAATAGACTATCAGATGGAAGACTTCTATTATAGGAAACTATTGGTCTATCAGAATGCAATGACATTGCTGACTGACATATACAACCTCACCAAGAAATTTCCTAACAACGAAATGCATGGTCTTACAAACCAAATTCAGCGTGCTGTGGTATCCATACCCTCCAACATTGCAGAAGGCATGGGACGTTTTTCCATTAAAGACCGTATTCGCTTTATTGAGATAAGCAACGGTTCACTAATGGAAGTAATGTGCCAACTTGAAATCGCACATTCTTTAGGGTATATTACATCTGAAGATTTACATGTGCAAGAAACGAAGATTGCAACAATAGCAAAAATGATTTTGGGATTAAAAAAGAATTTAGAAGAAAAAAACAAATAGTAATAACAGGTTTCGTGATAAAGAGTTCAAGGGAAGAATCTATTCTCTAACCCCTAACCTCTAACCACTAACCTCTAAACAACATCAACTATGGCAAAGAAAGAAGAAAAAGAGGAGCAGTTGACTCCGCAACAGCAGAAGATGAAAGCCCTGATGGCTGCCATGCAGAAGATTGAGAAAGACTTCGGCAAGGGTAGCATCATGAAGATGGGCGACGAGAAGATAGAAAACGTAGAGGTCATCCCCACTGGTTCGATAGGTCTGAACGCAGCACTGGGCGTTGGTGGCTATCCTAAGGGACGTATCATCGAGATTTATGGTCCTGAGTCGTCTGGTAAGACCACGCTGGCCATCCACGCCATCGCTGAGTGTCAGAAGAATGGCGGCATTGCAGCCTTCATCGATGCTGAGCATGCTTTCGACCGTTTCTATGCAGCCAATCTGGGGGTAGATATCGACAATCTGTATATCTCTCAGCCGGATAACGGCGAGCAGGCCCTGGAGATTGCCGACCAGCTGATTCGTTCGTCAGCCATCGACATCCTCGTGGTAGACTCTGTGGCTGCCCTTACGCCAAAGAAAGAGATTGAGGGTGACATGGGTGACTCTGCCGTTGGTCTGCATGCCCGTCTGATGTCACAGGCCCTGCGCAAGCTGACGGGTACCATCGCCAAGACCAACACCACCTGCATCTTCATCAACCAGTTGCGCGAGAAGATTGGTGTGATGTTTGGCAATCCTGAGACTACTACAGGTGGTAACGCCCTGAAGTTCTATGCTTCTGTTCGTCTGGACATCCGCAAGGTGACAGCCATCAAGGATGGTGACAACGTGATTGGTAACCAGGTGCGCGTCAAGGTTGTCAAGAACAAGGTTGCTCCTCCCTTCCGCAAGGCAGAGTTTGAGATTACCTTCGGCGAGGGCATCTCGAAGGTTGGCGAGATTGTCGATTTGGCAGTAGAACACGAAATCATCAAGAAGAGCGGTTCGTGGTTCTCTTACGAGGGTTCGAAACTGGCTCAGGGACGTGACGCCGTCAAAGCCTTGCTGAAGGACAATCCGGAATTGTGCGAAGAACTGGAGGCCAAAATTATGCAGGCCATCAACAACAAGGCATAGAATTTCTTGAGACCACACAACAAAAAAGCGCCCAGAATCATCGGGGCGCTTCTTTTATACTAATTAGTGAACTCTCCGGAGTCCACTTCCTCTAGTGGTGTACCGTTTTTCTTTTTGGTATTGTTCTTACCAGCATTACCAGCACGACTCTTTGCTGAGCGATTGTTCTTGGCTTTCTTAGGATCGGTAGACTTGTCGAAAGACATACGTGCCTTGGCCAAGGTAACATAACCCTTCTCGTCAAAGAATACGTCGAGGATGACATCGTTAGAACGGGCATACATCCAAGTTTCGCCACCCTCTGGGTCGTGAATGACCTTGAAAGGTTCACCCATTGCCAACTCCACCTCTTCCTTGGACATGTCCTTGATGACACGACCCTCGCGGATGGCAGCACGCGTCTCCTTGCTGGTACTGCGGGACTCACCCTCGCCCATGCCGAAAAGGTAGCCGAAGAAATCGTCGCGAGCGCCACTGGCACCACCATTGATATCGTCCTCGTTGAACACGACATCCTTATAATAGACACGACGGCTGTCCGTTTCGCGCATGGTCAGCGTATAATACTTCGAATTGCGGACAGGGGTAATCTCGTCAATGATGAAACCAGTAAAGCGGGGAACCTTCACGTCGCGCACCTTGCCAGAGCCCTTACTACTCATGCTTGTGACATACTTGGTGTGGACAGTTTTGTTGACATACTCCCTGATATTCGACGATACTGTCATATTGGCACCCAGGAACTCAAAAGAGCCTGCAAAGCTATACATGTCGGCATCGTAGGAGAAGCCCTCCTCACGAACGCCGCTGTTGGTCTTCGACATGGCCACATTCTGATAGAACTGGTTGCCATTCTCGTCTTCCACAATGATTTTCACTGGGAATGAGCGGGTACCCACACCAATGGCCTTGACAGTGACGAGCATGTTCTTATCGACGACAACATCACGATAGCCATCACCCTTATATTCCGTATCTACACGGAAATACTGCGTACGCGTCAGCAGCGGCTGGTTCATCAGTAGTTCGCGAGCTTTGTCGACATCACCCAGATAGGCCAGCGTAGGCACACCCATTTTCGTATAGCAATAATCCTCGAACGTACCAAAGGGCTGTTCGTAGTAATAGTCGCGGCCATTGTCCAAGCAGGTAAAATTGATATGCACGCGCCCATTGGGAAGCATGTTATGTCCTTTGTAAATCATGATGAAATGGCGCAACATGCCATTGCCTACCTCCTTCTTGGTTTCCGCATCATGGAACGTGTTGACCAGCAGGTCGAACTTCTCAGGAACGACCATGAAGCGCATGCCTTCTTTCCAGTCGCACATGCTGTAGTAACGAAAGTTCTTACCCATGAAGTCAGTAGGTTCTGCCTCATCAGTAGCGTCCTGAGATTGGGCCACCTCCTCCTTCTGCACACCTTTCGTCTTCACAATATACGGATTGTCTTGTGCCATAGCTGTCGACATGACAAACGACACTGCAACCAATAATGTCCATCTTTTCATATGACTGTCACATATTTTATTATCTCGATGCAAAGGTAGGAATATTTTTTGATACTTGTGCCAAAATGTCACCATAAAATTGAAAAAAAAGTGTTTTGGCACATGCTTTGCTATTTCCACAGTGACAAAACATGCATATTAACAATTTAAAAAAGATACAATTATGGGAAAGATTATTGGAATTGACTTAGGAACTACCAACAGCTGCGTTGCCGTATTCGAGGGTAACGAGCCAGTAGTAATCGCCAACAGCGAGGGTAAGCGTACAACACCTTCTGTCGTTGGTTTTGTTGACAACGGTGAGCGTAAGATCGGTGACCCTGCCAAGCGTCAGGCCATCACTAACCCCAAGAACACCGTTTACTCTATCAAGCGTTTCATGGGTGAGAACTGGCAGCAGACAGAGAAAGAGATTTCTCGCGTACCTTATTCAGTAGTGAATGAGGGTGGCTATCCCCGTGTAGACATCAATGGCCGCAAGTACACTCCGCAGGAGATCAGCGCCATGGTGCTGCAGAAGATGAAGAAGACCGCCGAGGACTACCTCGGACAGGAGGTCACAGAGGCTGTGATCACCGTTCCTGCCTACTTCTCTGACTCACAGCGTCAGGCTACCAAGGAGGCTGGTCAGATTGCTGGTCTCGAGGTGAAGCGTATCGTCAACGAGCCTACAGCTGCCGCTTTGGCATATGGTGTTGACAAGGCCAACAAGGATATGAAGATTGCCGTCTTCGACCTCGGTGGTGGTACGTTCGATATCTCTATCCTCGAGTTCGGCGGTGGTGTCTTCGAGGTACTCTCTACCAATGGTGATACCCACCTGGGTGGTGACGACTTCGACCAGGTTATCATCGACTGGCTCGTTCAGGAGTTCAAGAACGACGAGGGTGCCGACCTGAAGAGCGACCCCATGGCTATGCAGCGTCTGAAGGAAGCTGCCGAGAAGGCTAAGATTGAGCTGTCTTCAAGCACCTCTACCGAGATTAACCTGCCTTACATCATGCCTGTAGGCGGCGTTCCCAAGCACTTGGTGAAGACCCTTACACGTGCTAAGTTCGAGCAGCTGGCTCACGACCTCATCCAGGCTTGTCTGGCTCCTTGTCAGAAGGCTATGGCTGATGCCAAGCTGAACACCTCTGATATCGACGAGGTCATCCTCGTAGGTGGTTCAAGCCGTATTCCTGCCGTTCAGACTTTGGTTAAGAACTACTTCGGCAAGGAGCCTTCAAAGGGTGTCAACCCCGACGAGGTGGTAGCCGTAGGTGCTTCTATCCAGGGTGCCATTCTGAACAAGGAAGGTGGTGTAGGCGACATCGTACTGCTCGACGTTACTCCGCTGACACTGGGTATCGAGACCATGGGTGGTGTCATGACCAAGCTTATCGAGGCCAACACAACCATTCCTTGCAAGAAGAGCGAGACCTTCTCTACCGCTGCTGATAATCAGACAGAGGTAACCATCCACGTCCTGCAGGGTGAGCGTCCTATGGCTTCACAGAACAAGTCTATCGGCCAGTTCAACCTCACAGGCATCGCTCCCGCCCGTCGTGGTGTTCCTCAGATTGAGGTAACCTTCGACATCGATGCCAACGGTATCCTCAAGGTTTCTGCCAAGGATAAGGCTACAGGCAAGGAGCAGGCCATCCGCATCGAGGCCTCTTCTGGTCTGTCACAGGACGAGATCAACCGCATGAAGGCCGAGGCTGAGCAGAATGCCGAGAACGATAAGAAGGAGCGTGAGCGCGTTGACAAGCTGAACCAGGCAGACTCTATGATCTTCCAGACTGAGAACCAGCTGAAGGAGCTTGGCGACAAGATTCCTGCAGAGCACAAGCCCGCCATCGAGCAGGCTCTGCAGCAGCTGAAGGATGCCCACAAGGCTGGCGACGTCGCCGCTATCGACACTGCCATCGCAGCCCTCAACACCGCTTGGCAGACTGCTTCACAGCAGATGTACCAGGGCGCTCAGGGTGCACAGCCAGGTGCCGACCAGTTTAATGGTGGTCAGCAGGCTGGTGGACAGCAGCAGGGTGCTCCTAAGGATGACAACATCCAGGATGCTGACTTCGAGGAGGTGAAGTAATACAGAACACTTCTATTCATGATAAAGGCTCACAGGTTAATTCCCGTGAGCCTTTCTTCATTTTTCTATCAGCCAGTATTCCATGTGCTTGGTTTTGCGCTTGCTTTTGAAGTTGAACTGGACGTCGTTCAGGGCATTGCCAATCTTCTGGAAAGAGGTGTCTGGATCGAAGTTCTGATAGCGCGAGGCGAGGACTGACAATTTTCCATATAGCATACATGCCTACATCATTCTGTCATATCTCATTGTAATATAGAGCATTACCGAAATTATAGCCTACATTAAACCTACACAATGCCTACATTCAGCCTACATAAAAACCACCACAGTTATACAACTAATACAGCGCTGAGTACAGCTAAGCCAGCGCCCTGTACAGCTAATAACGGCAAAATTCTCTAGAGAATTTTTGCTGAGCACAGCTATCTCATCCTATTCCTATCGCTATTTTTCCCAAAACCATGTAGGTTTATGTAGGCTGCGTGTAGGCTTTATGTATGCTAATTATTTGTTACATTGTTGAATTACAAAGGTTTGCAATAAAAATATGTAGGCATGTAGGTAGAAGACGTCAGAAATTTGAAATCTGTCAACCTAAAAGGGAACAAACAGGCAGGGCAGACGCTCAATAATATTAACATGTTTTTTTGATTCCCAATACCTTGTCTCTTGTGTTCTCGTCCCAACTGCAAAATTTCCTCTTGCTAGCAATGCCA
>Ga0310697_10005519_pt1 | contig 12181 bp, 13 predicted proteins | sample 172DNAGHGlowgp2_FD_203883 | JGI IMG/M metagenome (GOLD analysis project Ga0310697, IMG submission 203883) | Sheep rumen microbial communities from Palmerston North, Manawatu-Wanganui, New Zealand - 1728 DNA GHGlow gp2 (v2) (version 2) | ecosystem: Host-associated > Mammals > Digestive system >... | reverse complement strand
GGATAATTTTCTGCGTCGTAAAAGCTCGTGTTCTTAATCGACTCTTGAATTGCACGCTTTAAATTTTCGTCGCTGTTATAAAAATCTTCCGTGTCGCGAAAAACTTCTAACATTTCTTCTTTCGTCACGTATGCCATTTTTCAATTCTCCTTCCTCTTGCGTATCAGCGCGTTGATAAATTTCAGCCAAAATATTTTCACGCCGCGCAATGTATTTCTCAACGTCGCGCAGATAAGTTTTCAAGTCCTTTGCATTAAACGCCGTCAAAATTTTTTTGTTGATAACGTCGGGAACTTTGCTTGACGCCGCGCCGCCAATCCCCAAAATCGTTTGTCGTTCGCCCATCATCTGAACGTTATAAATTCCTTCCGCGCCGCGCTTGCACCAGCCTACGTTTTCTATCTGCCCACTCGAATAACCTTGACGATACAAATAATACGGCAGATATTTTTTCCCGCGCAAAATTTTTTCGGCAAAGGTCGCCATGTCGCGAACGACCGAATCACTCGGCAAGTTAAAATCTTCAAGGCGATTTAAATTGTCGGCAAGGCGCGTTTGCAATTTGGAACCGCGCTTTATCGCTAATGCGTGCAAAGTTATATCATCCGGCTCAAGCGCAAGAACTTTTTCTAAGCTGTCCTTAAAATCGTCAAGCTTTTCTCCTGGCAAGCCCAAAATTAAATCTGTATTTATCAGCCAATCGCCCGCCGTCCGCAATTCATTAAAGGCGCGTGTAAAATCTTCGACGCTGTGTTTTCGCCCGATAAAATCTAGCGTACGTTGTTGCATTGTCTGCGGATTGACGCTAACACGTGTCACGCCGAAATTTTTCATGACGGAAATTTTTTCTGAAGTAATCGTATCGGGACGCCCGCCCTCAACCGTAAATTCTTCGACGCCCGCGCCGTAAAAATTCTCGTGAACACTTTCAATCATCGCGGCAAAAAATTTTTCGGGCAAAGCAGTAGGCGTGCCGCCGCCAATGTAAATCGTCTGAACTTTTAAGCCGTAATTTTTAATCGAATCAGCCGCCGCCGCAATGTCGCGATTTAATGCCGTCATGAACTCAATAATTTTATCTTCGGCGGGCAAAACGTGCGCAGGAAACGAGCAGTAAAGACAGCGCGTCTTGCAAAAGGGAATCCCAACATAAACGCTAACGGTTTTGGCGTCGCTTGAATTTATAATCGGCAGTTGACGAAGAGAAACCTCCGTTAAAAGTTCTGCCTTGTCGCGTTCAGTCAGATAATCTGCGCGAATGCGGCGGGAAATTTTATCGCGGTCAATGACGCCTTGACTTGTGACGCCGAAGCCTTCGCCAATCCACCGCTGAATAATTTTTGTTGGGCGCACGCCGTGCAAAATTCCATAGGGCACATAATCCAGCCCGAAATTTTCGGCAAGTAAAAGATATAAATTTTTTTTGACGAGGCGATTGACTTCCGCGCCGAATCTTTCATCGGGGCGCACGATTGAACTTTTTCTGAACACCATATCGCCGCCGTTAAGAAAAACCTTTATCCGCGTGATAACTCGTTCGCCGATAACCTCGTTAAAAATTTCCAAGCCGTCAAAATCAGTCGCCGCGTCTTTAGAAATCTCAACGTCAAGCGAACGCAGAACTTCGCCGATTATCTTTGAAAAGTCACCGCCGCCGAGAAGCCGCACATTTTTTATCTTAACGCTCAAAAATTTTTCACCTCAATCTTTAGTTTGGCACTCGTCGCAGTAGCCAAAAAATTTTACTTCGTGATTGAGAATTTTGAAGCCCGACTTTTTAGCAATTTTCGCCTCTAAATCGTCAAGCAAATCTTCATCAAACTCGATAACTTTTTTACACTTAACGCAAATCAAATGGTGATGATGATGAATTTTCGGGTCGGCGGTGTTGAGTTCGTAGCGGGCGCAGCCGTCACCAAAATCTAATTGAACTAAAATCCCCAACTCGCTCAACAAATCCAACGAGCGATAAACCGTCGCCAAGCCTATATCCGATTTTTTTTCGCGCAGAATGTTATAAACGTCCTCCGCGCTCATGTGGTGATAATCCGAATGGTCGACAAAAATTTGAAGAATTTCCTTGCGTTGCGGCGTCATTTTGTAGCCGCGTTCCGATAACTTGCCGCGCAAATCCTTCGTGTCGAACAGCTGATGATTTTCGCTCATGTTAAAGCCTCCTTCGCCATTTGCGCCGATTATATCATTTATCTGCGAAATGTACAAAAAATCCCGTTTGACTTAAAGCGGGATTTATGATTTATTCTAAGCGTTGAGGTGAGCATTATGACAGAAAAATTTTTGTTGGAACTGTTGCGCGATTACAAAGCAGAAAAAATTTCGGAGGCGGAAGCGATTGGCAAGCTGAAAAATTTTTCTATTGACGCGGTGGAAAATTTTGGCTTTGCGTCGATAGATCACGGGCGCGAACTTCGGCAAGGCTTCCCCGAAGTAATTTATTCGCCGGGCAAAACAAAGGAGCAACTCAAAATTATTTTTAAAAATCTTTACGAGCGGAGCGCAGGCAATTTGATAGCAAGTCGGGCGAGCCGCGAGCAATTTGAATTTTTGCGCGAAGAAATTCCTGCGGCGGTTTATGACGAGGCGGCGCGAATGATTTACGTTGACCGCGACAAAACTTTTGAGCGCGACGAGCGGAGAAAAATTTTAGTTGTGACGGCGGGCACGAGCGACGTACCTGTTGCGGAGGAAGCGCGGCTTACGGCGTACTTGTGGGGAAATTTTGTTGAGACTTGCTACGATTGCGGCGTTGCGGGGATTCACAGACTTTTTGCGCACATGGACAAAATTATTTCGGCAAACGTGATAATAGTTGTGGCGGGCATGGAAGGAGCTTTGGCGAGCGTTGTTGGCGGCTTGACGGCGCGTCCTGTTATCGCGGTTCCGACAAGCGTTGGTTATGGTGCGTCGTTTCAAGGGCTGGCGGCACTTTTGGCAATGCTGAACAGTTGCGCGGCGGGCGTCAGCGTCGTCAACATTGATAACGGATTTGGCGCGGGCGTTTTGGCGTCGAAAATCAATCGGACGAGGTGAATCATGCTTAAGAAATTTTTATCGCTAACAATCTGCGCGGGGCTAATGCTTTTCAGTTCATGCGCCGCGCAAAAGGAGGTTGTTCAAGAAGTGGACAGGAAATTTTTTATCGAGGACGTGACTCTTAACAGCGGATACAAAATGCCGCGACTAGGATTGGGAACGTGGACGCTCAATGACGACGCGGCGGAGGATTGCGTTTATCACGCGATTAAAATTGGTTACCGGCTGATTGATACGGCGCGATATTACGGAAATGAAATCGGCGTAGGGCGCGGCGTTCGTCGAGCGATCGAGGACGGCATAATTACTCGCGAAGAAATTTTTATCACGTCAAAGATTGTGCCGAGCAGTTACACTTCCCCCGACGCGGCGATTGACGATTCGTTGCGGAAATTAAATTTAGGTTACGTCGATTTAATGTTGATTCATCAGCCCGGCTACAATGACGAGGAACTTTACAAGGCGTTGGAGCGCGGCGTCCAGTCGGGCAAAATTCGTTCAATCGGCATTTCAAATTACTACACGCCACGAGACTTTGACAGGATAAAAAATATCGGCGAGATTATTCCCGCCGTTGTTCAAAATGAAAATCACATTTACTATCAGAACGAAAATCTTCAAGCTTACGTCAAAAAATACGGCGCGGTTATCGAGAGTTGGTATCCTTTCGGCGGCAGAGGGCATACAAAGCAAATCTTCAATGACGCAACTATACAACAGCTTGCAAAAAAATATTCCAAGACGCCCGCGCAGATTATTTTGCGTTGGCAGATTCAAGCGGGATATATTGCGGTGCCTGGCTCGTCGAATAAGAATCACATTGCGGAAAATTTTGACGTGTTCGACTTTGAATTGACAGCGGACGAAATGAATTTAATTCGCGCCTTGAATAAAAACCGCCGCTTTGAAAATTGGTAACGTCCATACAAACAAAAAAAGCTTCCGAGTTTTTCGGAAGCTTAAAATTTTTTTAACTTGCGCACTAACAAGCGCAAACTTGGCTAAATTAGTTTGCCATATCCTCAGCTCTGCTGTTTGCTTCTTCGATCATTGTGCTTGCATTGTCAAATGCTCCGGTGACAGCTCCGCCAAGCCCGCCGTCACTGAGTGCCCAAATAGCAATAGCCGCAACAAAAGCGATGATAAGCGCGTACTCAACCATGCCTTGCCCCTTTTCAGAGGACTTGATTTTTTCTACCAAACTGCTGATGTACTTAATCAAAGTAATCTCCTCCATCCCTAGATAAAAGAAAATAATTTATCATTTGACGACTTTAACCTGTCACATTAAAATCGATTCAAAACAATTTTAAACCTCAATGTCAACTATTCTTTGAATGACGAGGTAGCCAATAATTTCCATGACGATTGCGAAAATCATAGCGTAACGCCCCATCTCCTCTTCGACGAAAACCATCATTTGATCGTGATTGAACGTCCAGCAAAAGACCGCCATTGCAATAGGTAAGCAGATAAGCACCCAAGACGAAAGCCGCCCTTGCGCCGTCAAAGCGTTAATTTCGCGTTTCATGCGCACACGCTCATTTATGGTATCGCTGATTGTGTCAAGGATCTGTGCTAAGTTTCCGCCAACTTCGCGTTGAATAAGAACCGCCGTAACTACAAGATCAAAGTCGGCACTGCCTACGCGCTTGTTCATTTGTTCCAGCGCGTCTTCTAAACTTACTCCTATTGCAACGTCCGTCATAACGCGTTCAAATTCTGAACTTATCGGCGGCTCCATTTCTTTGGAAATCACATCCATTGCTTGCTGAAAACTATAACCTGCCCGCAGTGCATTTGCAACTGTTGTAAGGCAATCTCCGAGCTGTTCGGTAAAAGAATTTTTTCTGCGCCGAATCCGCATAGAGAGCCAAAGCCACATGATAAGGGGGACGGCAAGTGTAATTAGGGGCGCAAACTTTATGTTCAAAGTTACGATATAAACAACAACGCCCACCGCTAATGCAAGAATCAATGAAACAATTATGAATTCCGCACCATACAAAGGAATTCCTGCCTGCCGAAGTTTGTTATCCAAAAATTTTGAAGCGTTTAAGTTTAAAAAAGGTTTCGCCGTTTTTTTTATGAAAAGATAGATGCGTTGTCCTAAGGGTTCTTTTTCCCTTATTTTGCCAGCGGTTTCGCTTACATTGTGGCGGCGGAGTCGGTGGAAAATATTTTGGCTTTGATTTTTCCTGATAAACAAAAACCCAAAGCCTATGAACGCGACAGCCGATACGGTACACAACGCCGCCAATAAAATTAGCAAATTATCTCTACCTCCATTCGTCAATGATTTTATCAGCCATATCGCTGATAGCTTTCATCAACAGGGTATCTGCCGGCAAACCTTGCGACAGACGCCCGCTGTTAGCTATAGAAATCATACGGTATTCGTTTGGAATCATAATATCAACGGGATAAGTCAGCTTATCGGCAATTTTTTGGCGTTGCTCCTCCGTAAAAGGATTAACACGCGTGAATACCGTTTTAACCTTCCTGTGCTCGTCCATTTGCGACTCGAACATTTCCATAGTTTTTTTGACGTGGTTAATTTCAAAGCCGCTGTTAATCATGGACGTTACAAAGACCAAATCTGAAATGCGGCAGACGTTCAACGATAGCGGATTGAATCCTGCGGGCAAATCTATCAGCACATAGCGAAAAATTTGCCCCGTCATCATCACGGTTTCAACCAAATTTTCTGGTGAAACTAATTCGGCATATTCCGGACGTTCAGGACTTCCCAAAAGCGAGACGCCTTTTTTTACTTCTATGAAATACGGCAAAAATGTCATCGGCGTTAAAAGTTTTATATCTTGTGTTGCGTCTACTACTGTACGTTTTGGCTCTAGGTCGAAGAAAATAGGCAGGTCGCCAAATTGCAAATCCGCGTCAATCAAAGCTACGCGTTCGCCTGTTTTATCTGCAATGAGCAAGGAAAGTATCGCCGCTAATGTTGTGCGTCCTGCACGCCCCTTTGGACTGAAGAAAGAAATTAGCCGCGCAGGTTCATGCTTGCCGCGAGCGGAATAAAGTTGCAGGTATTCTGGAACTTCCTTTGCTGTAAAAGGTTTTAAAATACAACCGGTAATGCCGCTTTCAATAGCCCGTTGTGCTTTGACAGGATTCCATTGAACCATTGTGCCTAAAATGTAAGCACCAGGAAATATATCGACAAAAGTACTTAACATATTTAGGGTTTCTTCCGTTTCAATGCTTATGAAAAATAAATTCGGGTTGAACATGCCCGCAGGTCCTATTGCCGCCTTAGCATTCTTATAGGTAGAAGTAACTTCAAAATCGGGTGAGCGTTTGAAGGTGAAAACTATTTCGTCAAGCATTTCCTGATCTTCATCAATTACAATCACTCGATAGGGCAAAGAATATCAACCTCCCGTGCAAAAAATTTTTATAAAAAATCCGCAGATAGTGACGGAAGAAAAAGCAATTTAAAATCCGAAAAATTTTCCTATCTTGCTGAAAAAACCTTCGCTTTTAGTAGGTTGAATTTCCGGAACAGTATTATCTTGCTGGCGTTGAGTGTAAAGCCCGACCAAATCATCAAAACTTTTAGTCAAGCGCGAATCGGGCGCGGCGAACATCAAAGGCTGTCCCATGTTGATTGATTTATTAACGGCAGGGAAATCGTTCGGGAATCTGTGATAAAACGGTTCACCCAAAAGCCTTTCAACATCTCTACCGTTAATCAATTTTTGAGAGTCAGCGCGGTTTTCTATAAGCCGGATTTTACTTTCCTCGTATTCAAACCTAAGCAAAGTATCATAGCCGATTTTGTAATTTTTCAAAGCTGGCAAAAAGTCTATGACGCCGATATAATTTATAACTGTGCTCATGTCGAGCATCGCTAAATTCAACGCGCTGAACATTGAATTTAAATCAAGGATAACATAATCATAAAAATCCATGCGGTGGATAATGTTAGACAAAATTTGAACATCAGTTTGATAAGCGTCGTAAATGTAAAGCGGTGCGGGCAGGATAGAAAAACTTAAATCGCCCTGCCGATATTCTATCAGATAATCTTTAAGGCGAAAACTTTCGGGATTATCCAACAAAGCGCGCTGCGCACCCGCGACGGTGTGAACGGAGGTAAGTTTCAAATAGTTAAGGACATCGCCAAATTGTAAATCCAAATCGGCAAGGCAAACCTTATAGCCCTCGTTAGCAAGTCCCGCCGCCAAATTTATCGCTATAACCGTTTTGCCAATACCCGGCGACGTGCTGAACACGCTGATAATTATGCTTGTCCTTTGAATTGAACTGTTGCTCATTGTCATTGCCATTTGAAAAACCTCCTATCTTTTGATATTAGATTGAAATTATTCTTCAAAAGGCTCGTCAGTTTCTCCGTCAAGTGGAAATTCAACAACATCGTCATTATTTTGGGGCTTATCTTCTTTATCAACTATCCAATGATTGTTTTTGTATCTAATCCGTGAAGGCGGCAAAATTCTTGGCGGCTCCACAAAGTCCCTATCTTCTTCGGGCTGCTGAATTGCAGGTTTCTTTAAGTCAACTTTTTCCCTTGATTCCTTATATTGTTGCTCTTGAGAATACCAATCGCGCATGGGTTGCGACATATCAACTTGTGAATTATCTTCCGCGTTGACAAGGTAAGGCGTAACAACAATTATCAGTTCGCTCTTGTCGCGAGATTTGGCGGTATGCTTAAAAAATTCGCCGAGTACCGGAATATCGCCGAGAAGCGGAATTTTGGCAACGCGCTTGCTCTCCGAAGAATCCATAAGACCGCCTATCACAATCGGCGAGCCGGAATCAAGATTTATTACAGAATCGGCACTGCGCGTTGTTATCATCGGCAAGCCGTTGTTCATATATTCGCCGACGTTGCTAACTTCCGCATGAACAACGGAATTTATCCGATTTTTTGCGTCAACTACGGGCTTGAACTGCAAAATAATTCCGTAGTTTTCAAATTGCGTATTAGTTGAGCCGTTGGCATTTGTCGTTGTGTAAGGAATTTTTCCGCCGATTTGAATCGTGGCTTGTTCGCCGCTCAAAGTCACAACGCTAGGGCGCGAAAGAACTTTTGCCTTGCCTTGACTGACCAAAAGGCTAAGGGTTGCGTTAATCGGTCCAAAGCGTTTACTTAGCCATTCAAAGCGCGGCTTGTCAAAATTTCTTGTATCAGTAATGGCAGAGCTGTAATAACTTCCGAAATAAAAAGTTCCGCCGCTTCCCGATTCGCCGTATTGAAGTCCAAAATCTTTGGCGTCGTTGGAATTGATTTCAATGATCTGAGCCTCCAAGCGAATTTGCGTTGGGTGGAGGATTTGCAACATATCAATAATTTTGCCCTTACTTTCAGAACGCGCCATTTCTAGGCTTTCATTTCTGCCGACGTTGCTTGCCGCTGTAGTTTCAAGTTTGGTATCAAAGCCGCTACCGACAAGAATACTGCTTTCACTACTGCCGTCTATGAAAAGACGCGCCGCTTGCAAGGCGTAATTTTTTTCGTATTGGTTTTCAACCGTGCCCGTCAATAAAATCCGTTCGCCAACCATTTTAACATGAACATTAGGTAAGCCGATTGCCTGTTCAATCAACATGGCTTGACCTGGATCTTCGGGCGAAACAACTACCAAATATTCATGGCGAACATTATCAACCGTCCAGACATAAAGCGCGGTCGAGCCGGGATTTTCCTTTGTGACTACCAAAAATTCACTAGCCGTGCCGGGCAACTGAATAACCGTCGCAACTTTGGGATCTCCTACAGCAATTCTTTTGATAGTCTGTCCCATGTTCATATAATGCGAGGTTTTAATATTTATGTTAAGCATTTCGGGGGCGGCGTATGCACTCTGCGAAATAAGAGAGACCGTCGCCGTCGTTAGAAAAAATTTTTTCAAAAAAGAAAGGTTCATAATTATAATTCCTGTACATTACCAAGATTGAGCAACACGAGAATTTGATAACGGGGTTCCGCTTACGGATTCCCCTACAGAAGAAAAATTTCTGGAAGAACTATTACTTGCGGTGGACGAACTAGCAGCGGGTGCAGGAGTTCCCGAAGGAATTGCGGGTAAAGCCGACGTTGCATTATTTAATGAGGGCATAATTACCACAGCCCTTTCAGCTTCCTGCGTAACTTGATCGCCCTGAATAATTTCTATTTTCGGCGCGGGCGGCGTCGCAGGGATTTGCGGCGCAGGCAAAACCGGCGTCGAGTTTGCGGGAATAACGGGGATTGGTGTTTCTACAGGTTCGGATTTAGGTTTGGGTTCCGGCTTAGGCGGCGGAGTGTTTATTGAATTGATTGTATATTCCATTTCCCCCACATAAGCATTTTTTGGTTTGGACGGACGCAACGACATGTAAATTTCACCGAGCTTAGAAGCGGAAATCAATTTTAACACGTCTTCGGGGCGCAGTGCAAATGTCGCTATTGTCGGGTTATTTATCGCTGTTGTTGACGTCGTAGTATTTTCCTTAACTGTACTTGTTCCCGTCATGTCTTTATTTATACTCAACAGTTGAACATTCTGCAGAAGGATATTTGTTGTTACGCTGTATTCGCTTTTTTCGACAAGGAGCAAATCCACAAAGTCGCCGGGTTTGGCAAAGCCCGCAACGCCCGTAACATCATTAACGGAAATTGAAACTGCGCGGCTGTCAAGCGGGATTGTGGCAACAAAACCTTCATCGCTTTTTTCTGCAAAAACTTTTTGTATTGTGAGAATATCGCCCGCGAAAATCGAAACTTTTACTTGAACATCTAGCACATCTTTAAAGCTCTTTATTACGCCTTCAGGTACCACATCAACGGGCATTGATTTAAGCTGTAACATATTTTCTTGAATTCTCGTACGTGGCGGGATATTCACTTTTGCAACGACTACTTGAACGGTTTCGATAGCTTTTTTATCACCATCTTTTGTAGCACCATTGCCTTGCAGAAAACTCATTGCGGCATAAATCGCTATGAATAATAAAATTGCCACGCCGCCTGTCAACATCAACAACTGACGAGGTCGCAGGTCATTCAGTTTATTTATTATTTTTTGTAGCATGAGCAACCTTCTCCCGCCAAAGTAATTTGTATCTTTTGTGAAATTATAGCTTTTAGAAAAGTTTTGTCAAACTCTCTAATCAAAATTTAAAAATAAACTCGCCGCTCTTGCCGCCGCTTTTTTTCTCAAGGTGTATTTCGCCTAACGTCATGCGTTTATCAACGGCTTTGCACATATCGTAAATCGTAAGGAGTGCAACGCTCACGGCGTGCAGAGCTTCCATTTCAACGCCCGTCGCCCATGTCGTTTTGACTGTCGCAATAACTTTCACGGCGGATTCTTTGCTGAGCATTTCAAAATTCAAACTGCAATGACTTAGCGGCAACGGGTGACACAGCGGGATAATTTCGGCAGTCCTTTTAGCCGCCATTATCCCCGCAATCCTCGCAACGCCCAAAACGTCGCCTTTTTTGGCGGTGCCCGATTTAATCACAGAAAAAATTTCGTCGCTGACAAAAATTTTCCCGCTTGCAATGGCGATTCGTTCCGTCAAATTTTTTCCGCCGACATCAACCATAACAGCATTGCCCGCCGCGTCGAAATGATTCAGTTCGTTTTTCAAAATCTACCCTCCATTTTTTTGCATAATATATTCCTGTTATTAAATTTGTCAAGTTAAGGTTCCAAAAATATTTTGCTTTGTAAAAATGTTTCCGCGACGTAAAAAACTTTTACAAATGCTATCACAAGGCTTATTGACCGCCTTTAATCCTTGCTTTAAAATATTTTCAACAAAGGAGGTCTTGAAATGAAGAAAAATATTGTTCCGTTCCTGGTGGTAAATCCGAAGTCTTACCTTTACGACGAAAAATCTTTGGAGCTGGCGAAGGCAGCAGACGCCGCCGCCGAGAAATTCGGCTTGACTGTATTTTTTACCTGTCCTTTTGCAGATATTCGCCTTATCAAAGCAAATACCAAAAATGTTGTCGTCACCGCTCAGCACATGGAATCACTTAAGCCGGGTCGCGGCATGGGTCACGTACTGCCCGAATCGCTCAAGGCGGCGGGTGCCGACGCTACTTTTCTCAATCACGCAGAAAATTCTATGACGCTCGCTGAACTTTCTAAAACGATTCAACGCGCAAAAGAATTGGACATTATGACAATCGTTTGCGCGGATTCCGTTGTTGAGGGTCAAGCGGTTGCCGAGTTCGCGCCTGATATTTTGCTTTGCGAACCGACTGATTTAATCGGCACGGGCAAAACGGCGGACGATAGTTATACGATTGAAGTTTGCGAACGTATTTCAAAAATCAATCCCGACGTTGCGATTATGATAGCGTCTGGTGTGACGACGGCGGAAGATTGTTATAAAGTTGTCAAGCTTGGCGCGGACGGCACTGGCGCGACGAGCGGCATTTTAAAAGCTCCCGACCCTGCAAAGCGCGTTTTCGAGATGGCGGAAGCAATCGTTAAAGCTTATAAGGAGAGAAATTAAATGAAAGTTTACAAAGAGACGATAAAATTGCAATCGACCGGCGGCAACCCGACATTTTTAAACATAACGCCGGAAGTTCGCAGAATTATCACTGAAAGCGGCGTTCAGAACGGAATTTGCACGGTAATTTCTCCGCACACGACTTGCGGAGTATTCTTTGAAGAATTTGCACATGACATTGACGAGGCAACGGGTCTTGAGTCTTTGCAAGTCGATTTGAATAACGCGCTGAAAAAAATTATTCCCGATCATTTGACCAAAGAGCAATACATTTATCCCGGCGAAGAACATTATAAGGCGGTGGAGTCTTGGCCTAATGCGGCAGATTATCTTCCTGGCGGCGACAGAACCGCGCTTTTCAACGGCGACGCGCATTTGAAAGCTTCGATTATCGGCTCAAGTTCAACTTTTGAGGTAGATAACGGAAAATTGGGCGTTGGCACGACCGGTTATATATATTTTGTAGACTTCGACCGCACGCGCCCGCGTCCGCGCAAATGTAAAGTAATTATCATTGGTGAATAAGAACTTCCATGAATAAAAAAAATTTATTGCCCGTCTAAAATGGCGGGTATCTTTTTATTGCGTAATGAGGAAATTTATATTAAAATCTGCAAGGGAGGTGCTC
>Ga0310697_10005518_pt1 | contig 12184 bp, 2 predicted proteins | sample 172DNAGHGlowgp2_FD_203883 | JGI IMG/M metagenome (GOLD analysis project Ga0310697, IMG submission 203883) | Sheep rumen microbial communities from Palmerston North, Manawatu-Wanganui, New Zealand - 1728 DNA GHGlow gp2 (v2) (version 2) | ecosystem: Host-associated > Mammals > Digestive system >... | reverse complement strand
TCCCGACTACTATTATTATAACACGTACCATAATAATACCGACTGGACCGATGAGGTCTACCACAACACCTTCGTCTCCAACTACGGCATCAACGTACAGGGCGGTGACGACGTCGCCAACTACAACCTCTCCGTGGGCTACTCCCTCGGCGACGCCACGCTGCGCGGCAACGATTTCTCGCGTTTCAGCATGCGCATGAACAGTGACATCGAGGTGATACGCCGTCTCGACGTGCGCTTCGACGCTGCCTACAGCGACGTCACACGCGACCTGCGCGACGACGGCGCACGCGCCGACCTGAGCTACGGCACGGTGTCGTCGCCGGGTTTCCTCTCGCTCATCAAGTCGCCGTTCCTCTCGCCCTTCGCCTACGACAACCAGGGCAATCCCAGCCACTATCTGGCTGAGGCCGACAACTACGTGCGCCGCGCCTTCGAGGCCGACGGCGATGTCGTTGCCAACTCCGTCCGGCTGGCCAACCCCGTGGCCATACTGCAGCTCGGCGACGGCGAAAACCGTAACCAGTCGGGTAACCGCATGGTGACCTTCAGCGTCACCCCGCGCTACCAGTTCAACCGTCGTCTGTCGCTGAGCGAGCACTTCAACTTCACCCTCGTCAACACCAACGAGAACTACTATCTGCCGCTCGAAGGCACGCCACCCTTCCGCATCCTACCCACCACCGAGGACCAGGCCGAGAACATGGCACAGAGTATGGCGGCTCGCCAGAACAGCGTCATGAGCGACACCCGCCTGTCGTGGAACAACCGCTACGGTGCCCACAAGATCGATGTCATCGGCGGCGTGCGCTACCAGACACGCAACTACAAGCTCACGGCACAGCGTGGTTACGACACCGGTAACGACAAGTACCCCAGCACCGGCAACGCCCGTAACTTCCGCACCACATGGGGTACCGACGACAAGTCGCGCGACCTGACGTGGTATGCACAGGCCGACTACAACTGGGCCGAGAAGTACTACGTCGAGGCCGGTCTGTCGGCCGAGACCAGCTCCACCTTCGGCGACGATGCCGACGGTCTGAAGCTCGGCGGCGTGGTGTGGGGCCTCTTCCCCAGCGTCAATGCCGCCTGGGTGCTGAGCAACGAGAAGTGGCTCGCCGATGTCAAGGGCATCGACTACCTGCGTCTCAATGCCGGTCTCGACGTGACGGGTAACGACAACGTCGACTACACCGCCTCGAAGACCTACTTCGTCGCCAACAACATGCTCTCGCAGACCGCCGACGGCAAGACCATCGGCAACATCGGCAACACCTCGCTGAAGTGGGAGACCACCGTGCGTCTGACCGCCGGGCTGGAGGGTAACTTCTTCGGCAACCGCCTGAACGCCCACGTCAACTACTTCAAGGGCTGGACCAGCAACCTGCTCACCCAGCGCCTGCTGGCATGGACCAGCGGACTCGCCGGCAACTGGAGCAACGACGGAAAGCTCGAGAACGAGGGCTTCGAGGCCGGCGTGGCCGTGAAGGTCCTCAACCTCAAGGACTTTGCATGGGAGGTCGGTGCCACCGCCGGACACTATGTCAACAAGATTACTGCACTGCCCGACGGCGACCGTCCGTTCGAGACTGAGGCCTACGGAGCCACCATCCTCTCGCAGGTGGGAACCCCTGCCGGTGTCTTCTACGGCTATAAGACCGACGGTGTCTACGCCACACAGGCTGAAGCCGTGGCCGACGGCTACTACCAGGTCAACAGCCGTGACCAGCGCGAGTACTTCGGTGCCGGCGACGTGCGCTTCGTCGACCGCGACGGCAACGGCATCATCGATGCCGACGACCGCTTCGTCATCGGCGACCCCAACCCCGACATCTACGGAAACATCTATACCCGCGTGAACTGGAAGAACTGGACCCTCAATGCCACCATGCGCTACTCGCTCGGCAACGACGTCTACAACTACCAGCGCTCGCTCCTCGAGGGCGGCTCGCGCTTCTACAACCAGACCACGGCCATGATGTCGCGCTGGATGGGTGAGGGACAGGTGACCGACGTGCCGCGTGCCTCCTACGGCGACCCGATGGGCAACGCCCGCTTCAGCGACCGCTGGATAGAGGACGGCTCGTACCTGCGTCTGAGCAATGTCACGCTGAGCTACCACATACCCATCATCAGCACCTACCTCCAGGGCATCACCGTCTGGGCTGGCGCCTACAACCTCTTCACCCTGACCCGTTACCTCGGCAGCGACCCCGACTGTGGTGTCAGCGGCAGCGCACTGCTCCAGGGCATCGACCGCGGCCTCTTGGCCAACAGCCGTTCACTCGCCCTCGGTGTGAAGATTAACCTGTAACGACGTGATAACGTAATGACGTAATAACGTAATAACGAAAAAGAATTAGTCATGATAATCAAGATATATAAGAACATAGTGAGGCTCGGACTGCTCGCCGTCCTCCTGCCTCTTTCACCGGTCTTCGTGACAGGCTGCTCCGACCTCATGGAGACAGACTCCGAGTTCGTCGAGAACGTCGAGGACAACCGCCTGCACCATCCCACCGACTCGGTGTTCAGCGTCATGGGCATCATCTACAAGATGCAGGCCATCGCTGACCGCACCGTGCTGCTCGGCGAGCTGCGTGGCGACCTCGCCACCACCACCGCCTCGGCCAGTGCCGACCTGAAGGCCATCGCCGCCTTCAACGTCGACACCGACAACGCCTACAACCGCGTCAGCGACTACTATGCCGTCATCAACAACTGCAACTACTATCTGGCAAATGTCGACACCGCGCTGGTGAAGAACGACCGTAAGGTCTTCGAGTACGAGTTCGCTGCCGTCAAGGCCTTCCGTGCATGGACCTACCTGCAGCTGGCTCTCGTCTACGGCAACGTGCCGTTGGTCACCGAGCCCCTGCTCACCGAGGAGGCCGCCCGTAAGGCCATGAACCAGACACCGCAGGACATCAAGGCCATCTGCGACTACTTCATCGATGACCTCGACCCGTATGTTGACACTAAGCTGCCGCTCTTCGGACAGATCAACAGCCAGAACTCGCAGAAGTTCTTCATCCCCGTGCGCGCCCTGCTCGGCGACCTCTGTCTCTGGGCCGGCTACTACGAGGATGCCGCCAGCTACTACCACGACTTCCTGTCGCTGCGCACGAACCCCGTTCCCACCGGTGTCTCATCGGCGGCATGGAACGACATCAACACCAAGGAGTTCCGTGCCACCCGCAGTTCCCTGAGCTATGGTGCCGGCAGCGACGAGTGTCTGACCTACATCCCCATGGAGACCAGTGAGTTCTACGGCATCAAGAGCCAGCTCGGCGACCTGTTCAACTCCACGAGTCTGAACCGTCAGTACGCCAGCATACAGCCCACGGAGCGCATACATCAGCTCTCGGCCGACGCCAACTACTGCGCCGTCTACTCCAACCCCAACGGCTCCATCGACACCATCTATGCTCCTAAGGAGAACCTCTACGATGAGCGTTACGTCGGCGACCTGCGTTTCAGCACCTCCTACACTCACCTTATCTCCAATACCGAGCGATTCGCACGCACCTCGAGCGACATACAGTCCTTCAGCAAGTATAACAACTCGCGCGGTGTAAGCATCTACCGCACGAACATCGTCTACCTGCGCTATGCCGAGGCCCTGAACCGCGCCGGTTATCCCCAGTCGGCCTTCGCCATACTGAAGTACGGCCTCTATCCCGACATGGTGGCACAGCACATCGACTCGTTAGAGGCCGTCGAGGCAGGGACGCTCATCACCTTCGACCGCGACTATTTTGACATCAGCAACACACAGGGTATACACTCCCGTGGCAGCGGACGCGCCGACTGCGACACCCTCTACCGGCTGCCGCAGCCTGCCACGCCGCTGGCAACACGCCGCGACACCATAGCCTACCAGATACCGCTGGTCGAGGATCTTATCGTCAACGAGATGGCTCTCGAGGGAGCCTTCGAGGGCTACCGCTACTACGACCTGATGCGTGTCGCCCTGCGCCGCAACGACCCGGCCTACCTGGCCGACCCCGTGTCGCTGCGCTCGGGCACTGCCGACGGAACCCTGCGCTCACGTCTCATGGATACCCGCAATTGGTATCTTCCGTTGCCATAATAAGCATTTTTAGCGAGTAACAGACTAAAAACAAAAGCAATGAAACATAAATGATAGTTACTTTCTCGGATAATCATTACCTTTGCAACAGAAATAACGTAAAGCAAAAAGGTAATAGTATTAGTTAGTAGTTAGTAATTAGTTATGTAGACTTTGGTTATAGCAAGTGAAAGCGGTTGCCCGTATGCGAATATAGGCAACCGCTTCTTTTTTGTGTTAAATATTGTGTTAAATAACAAAAAAACGGACATTTTTTTTTCTTGTTCCGTTAAATATCATGTATCTTTGCAAGTGAAATGCTATGCCAAATGAAACGTTTACTACTAATTTCTACAATCATATTAGCTTGCTGTGCCCATCTCAAGGCACAGACAGGGACGTTCATTCCGTCGGAACGCTTCTCAAGCAGCCTTATCTCTAACATCTGTCAGGACAGCTACGGATATATCTGGGTGGGCACCGACTACGGACTGAACCGCTACGACGGCTACAGCTTCGTCACCTTCCTGCACGACGAGGCCGACAGCACGTCGATGGCCGTCAACGTCGTCACGTCGCTCTTCTGCGACCGCAGCGGACAGCTCTGGGTGGGCACGAACATGGGTCTCGACCGCTACGATGCTCCGTCGCGTAGTTTTATTCACTATCCCTTCCCCGGCGGTCTGCGGCCGCGCGTGAGCAGCATCCTGCAGCGTCGTGACGGCACCATGCTCTTCGGCACCGCCGGCTACGGTGCCTACGCTCTGAACGGCGAGGGCCGTCTCGAGCGCTTCTCACTCGAAGGCTCCGATGACTATTTCAGCCGTTTCTTCGAAGACTCCCGCGGCCGTCTCTGGCGCAGCGGCTTCGATGATAAGATAGGTATGCGCGTGGGCGACAAGGTGACGCGTTTTAATTCCGACTTCGGCAGTCCGCTGAAGTTCCTGGAGTATGGCGACGAAATGCTGACCATCTGCCAGCACGGCATCATGTCGTACCGTAACGGACAGATGAAACCCGCCGCCATAGGCCTCGGCTCGCTCGCCGGTAAGGACTTTGTTTTCACCACCGCCGCCATCAGTCCCGACGGTGTGCTATATGTCGGCACGCGCGGCATGGGCGTCTACCGTGTCACCCCGGCTCCCGACCGCCACTTGGAGCGTGTTTCGATAAGTGCCTTCGGCATAGACCCCTATACGTCGTTCATCTCCGCCGCCATGTTCGACCGCCGTGGCAACATGTGGTTAGGATGCCACCGTCGAGGACTGCTCACCATACCGCTGCAGCAGCCGCAGTTCAGCAGCTGGAGCTTCGAGGGCCAGGGCATTCGCCTCGGCTCGCCGGTGTCGTCGGTATGCGAGGGCGACAACGGGCTCACCTGGTGCACCGTACAGGGCGTGGGCGTCTTCGGTTTCAACCCGCAAGGACAGGTCGTGGCACGGCCGTCGGCCCCGCAGGCCGTCGAGGACATCTACCGCGACCGCCAGAACCGCTACTGGATAGGCACCGACGACGGACTCTTCGCCTACGACCCCCTCACGGGCCGTTACGAGCAGAAGGTGAAATACGACTGCGACCGCATCAACAACATCACCAGCGATGCTGACGGACGGATATACTTCTCGGCCTTCTCGCGTGGCTTCTGTGTCTACGACCCTGCCACGGGACGGCTCCTGAACCATAACTTCTCTGAGGACAGCACCTCGCGCGGACGGCTGTGCAACAACTGGGTGATGAGCATGTCGACCGACCGTCAGGGACTCATCTGGATGGGCACCGCCTCGGGTGTCTCCTGCTACGACCCGCGCAGCGACAGCTTCACCACGCAGGGCTGGAACTCACTGCTCAGCGACATCGTCTGTTTCGAGGTCTGCGAGCTCCACAGCGGCAAGCTCGCCGACGGGCGCAAACTCGAGGGCGACATAGCCATCGGTACTGAGGCCGGCCTCTACCTCTACGACCGCCAGAGTCGTACCGCCGTGCCGTTCCCCGGCAGCGAGGCACTGCGTAACAAGGTGGTGAGCTACATCGTACAGTCGAACGACGGCGACATCTGGTGCTCCACCTCCGCCGGCATCTGGCAGTACTCGCTCAAGACCCATAAGTTCATCGGACACGTCAGCGGCAACGGACTAACGCAGAAGGAGTTCCTCTACGGCGTGGGAATGCACAGCGACGACGACATCATCTACTTCGGACACAACGACGGACTGACCGTCTTCTCGCCGAAGAGCCTGAAGCGCCAGGTGGTGACGCTCGACACGCTGCGGCTGGTGAACTTCATCGTCGGCGGCGAGCCCGTCTCATCGCGCACCGAGCTCAACGGCGTGCGCGTGACGAAGCTCGGGGTGGGCGAGAGCGACCACTTCACGCTGAGCTACCTCGACCACACCATCACGCTGGCATTCTCGCAACTGACCTTTGAGAACACACTGAACGCACAGTTCCAGTACCGCGTCAACGGCGGCGAGTGGAACAACGCCCCCGAGGGTGTCAACAGCTTCACGCTGAGTCAGCTGCAGCCTGGCACCTATCGCATCGACGTGCGCGCCGAGCACGGTACGGAGTACACACCGGTGAAGACCGTCACTGTCACCATACGTGCACCGTGGTACCGCTCGCGCCTCGCGTACCTTATTTATATATTAATAGCCGTTGCACTGCTCGGCATGGCCGCCCTGCTGTTCAGCCGCCGCGCCCGCGAGCAGTTGAACGAGGACAAGATGAAGTTCCTCATCAACGCCACGCACGACATACGGTCGCCACTGACGCTCATCATGAGTCCGCTGAACAACCTCAAGCGCCACATTGGACAGGAGCAGCGCGAGGCCAGCCGCGACATCGACACCATAGAGCGTAACGCACAGCGCATACTGAACCTCGTCAACCAGATTCTCGACGTGCGCAAGATAGACAAGCAGCAGATGCACCTGCACTGCCAGCAGACCGACCTCGTGAGCTTCACCCGCGGCATCTGCAAGATGTTCGAGTACAGCGCACAGGAGCGTAAGATACAGTTCAACGTCAACGTCGGCGACCTCCAGGAGCTGCAGGCATGGGTGGACCGCAGCCAGTTCGACAAGGTCGTTTCTAACCTGCTGTCCAACGCCTTCAAGTATTGTGCCGAGGGCGGACAGGTGGAGGTGCTGCTCTCCGGCGACGAGAGCAACGCCCGTCTGCAGGTGCTCGACAACGGTGTCGGTCTCGACGAAGACACGCTGAAGCACATCTTCGAGCGCTTCTACCAGGGCGGCAACTCACGCCGCATGAACATCAAGGGCACGGGCATTGGCCTGAACCTCTGTAAGATGATTGTCGACATGCACCACGGCACCATCAGTGCCGCCAACCGCAGCGACGGACAGCGCGGTTCGGTGTTCACCGTCACGCTGCCCCTGGGCAACGCCCATCTGAAGGCATCGGAGATAGAGCAGGACGAGCCCGTCGTCAGCACCGAGGCTCCTGCCGCCACCGTTCCCGCCGCCGCCGAGACCACCGCTGCCGCTTCGAAAGCCCAGAAGGTGGGCAACCGCCGCCGCGTGCTGCTGGTCGATGACGACCCGGAGATAGGACAGTACATCTCCAACGAGCTCGGCCGTTACTATAAGTTCACGCTCTGCAAGAACGGCCGCGAGGGCCTGAAGGAGCTCCTCACCAACGACTACGACCTGGTGGTGAGCGATGTCATGATGCCTGAGATGGACGGTTTCACCATGCTCCGCCTTATAAAGACGAACGTCAACGTCAGCGACGTGCCGGTCATCATGCTCACCTCGAAGGCCGACGTGAGCAACCGTCTCGAGGGTCTCGAGCGCGGTGCCGACGCCTTCCTCGCCAAGCCCTTCGACCTCGAGGAACTGCACATGAACATCGAGAACCTGCTCCAGGGCCGCCAGCGTCTGAAGGGTAAGTACTCCGGAGCGCAGCTGCAGGCCGACAAGATAGCACAGCCCGAGGTGAAGGGCAATGACGAACTGCTCATGGAGCGTATTATGAAGGCTATCAACAAGAACCTCGGCGACAGCGACTTCAACGTCGACATCCTCACCAAGGAGGTGGGCATCAGCCGTGCGCAGCTGCACCGTAAGATGAAGGAGATGACGGGCATCTCGACCAGCGAGTTCCTGCGTAACATCCGTCTCGAGCAGGCGGCACGACTGCTGCGCGAGCAGAAGATCAACGTCACGCAGGTGGCATACACCGTTGGCTTCTCGAACCTCGCTCACTTCTCGACAATCTTCCGTAAGCATTTCGGCATCACTCCGTCGGAGTACGCCGAACAGCAACAGGGCTGAAACAAAATCCATGAGCGTCAGGCATTTTCAACAAAGCGGGTCTTTCGTTCAGATACTCCACGACTATTACGCAATACTCCACGACTATTACGCAATACTCCACGACTATTGCACAATACTCGTGGAGTATCTGTTCAATACTCAATGCTCAATGTTTCACTCATGCGAGTATCCGTGCGCGTGCGCGCGAAAGAAGCAGAAAAAGCTGTATTTATCTGTTTTCATTTGGTAAAAACGGCAGAAAAGTACAAAATAGAAAGCCAATGAAACAAACAATAAAGCGGTTTTCGCGCAAGCGCGTTATCTTTGCAACCGAAATTTAGCCTTTTGGGCGGATTCTGTACTTATTAAATATATTAGTCATTATTAACTTAAAGCATTAAAAACATGAGAAAAGTTTACAGCATGATTCTCGCAGCGGTGCTATCGGTACTGTTTGTGGGTAATGTGAATGCCGGCGACCGTATCCCGTTTACTGCTGAGAACTTCACGTTCTACAACTACGACGGATGGGGAGCTGACGCAAACCGTGTTGAGGCGATTAACGGCAATTTCCTCATTGACCAGGCAGACGGCTGTCCTATCGGCGACACCAGCTGCAACGCCTGGGTAGACCTTGAGAACTACTCGAAGATGTATGTCACCATGGAAGGTTGCGACGCTGACGGTGTTCCCAACGGCTCGAACCCCCGTATCTTCATCAACCGTTCGGCTGAGAACGGTCAGTTCAACGCTGACAAGAGCCAGTCTGCATGTCTGGTTATCCCTAACGGCGGATGGGCTGCCGAGTATTACTCAGACCTTGGCAACGGAACTTACGAGATCGACCTTGAGAAGATCCTGAAGGACTTCGGCGTCGTTCACTTCCACTCTATCAAGGGTTCCTCCTGGAACACTAAGGCCATTGTCCACAGCATTGAGGTTGAGGAGAAGTCCGGCGAGAAGACCGGTTGGATCAGCCTTATCAGCAATGGTAACCTCGAGGGCAGCGACGTCACCAGCTTCAAGGTGGCTTTCGACGCTGTGAACAATGCCGGTTATCAGGATGTTGAGATCCTCGACGGCGTCGGTGTCGACGGCAGCCGTGGTATCAAGATCAGCACTATCGACACAGCTACTGAGGACTGGGCTACTCAGTTCTTCGTTGCTCTGAACGAGTGGATTCCCGAGGGCACACAGTATCGCATGTCGTTCGACTACAAGGCTTCTGTCGACATGGAGAAAGCCGTCGGCTCTGGTGCCCATGGTGAGCCGCGCGCTTGGCAGGGTGCCCCGTTCTTCGATCCCCCCATCACCTTCGCTTCCGAGTGGCAGCACTACACCATCGACAGCGCTACCCTGCCTGCAAACTTGGCCGGTTCTAAGGGTCTCGGCAGCATCGCCTTCGACCTGAACGTCGTTCGCGACCAGGTTATCGACTTCTACTTCGACAACTTCATCCTTGAGTACTACAAGCTGCGTGACCCGAAGGACGAGTTCGCCTACACATACAAAGCTGACGCTTTCGGCATCAACCTCGCTGACAACACCAACATGAAGGACCTCGTGAAGGCTGCCGGCGGCGAGACTCTGATCTTCCCGAACGACTGTGCCAAGGTGACATGGGACGGCAAGGACTGCGGTATCCTCTCTGTCGAGGGTCGTCCTGACGGAAACCTCTACATCTTTATTAAGGATATCGACGGCAACGAAGATGCTGACTGGGATAAACCTGCCAAGGAGGTGAAGATTTCGTTCACCAATCCTACCGATCCTGCCTTCCAGGTGCTCTACACCAGAGGACAGTTCGACGGACAGGTGATGCCTGACCTCGTCGACGAGGTATGCACATGGGACGAGAAGTGGGATGACGACATCTACTCTTATCTCTGGGGCGCTCCTGTGCTCGTAAGTGCCGATCCCGAGAACGGCTCGTTCAACCTTGACCCGGCACTGAAGCAGTTCACGCTGAAGTTCAACCAGGATGTCGACGCTTCGACTGTCGTTGCCAAGCTCGGCCGTGAGACCCTTACCGCTACTGCCGGTGAGACCGAGGATGTTGTTATCCTGACCCGTACAGGCAGCAACGCCCTGAGCGGTACCACTGAAATCCACATCGACAATGTCGAGAGTGTAAAGGGTATGCCTATCGACGACCCGATCATCCTCAAGATCAGCTTTGGTCCCGTTGTCATCGACGAGAACGACCAGCCTGAGACGCTCTATGCTTCTAACTTCACCAACGACGGTGATGATGCCCAGGGTGCCGGTTGGATTGTAACTGCCGACATTAACGAACAGCATCCTGATCCTTCTATGCAGCCTGCAAACTCTGGTGGCGGTAACCGTCTGCAGCATGGCCTGGCAGGTTATGCCGCTGATGTCCTCTATCTGGCTCAGCGCAGTGCTCGGGCAGGTATTGCCCTCTATGGTACTGAGGATGACCACAAGCTGACGCTGAAGGGTGGTAAGACCTATCACCTGACTCTGAAGACTGCCCAGTGGGATGCTTATCCTGCAGCAGGTTCGAACCGTTCGCTGCGTGTCCAGGTTCTGACTGAGGACGCCGTTAGCACTGACGATGGCACTATCATTGATGAGAATGGTATCATTGCTGAGGACTTTAAGGCTACTAATGGCCGTGTGAAAGAAGACAAGGAATATACTGCTTTCGACATTGCTTTCACACCTGAGGCTGATGGCAACTACGTGATTCGTCTGGTTGCTGGTAACTCGGATGGTAATCCTGCCGGCTATAATGACGGTAACGCCATTGCCGATGTCAAGGTCGAGTACATCCCCGATGTCATGGGTATCGTTGAGACTCAGGCTCTGGAACTCTCTCTGAAGACCGCCAAGGAGACTCTTGAGGCTAATCAGGACGAGCGTTACGACGGTGCTGTCTACACTGCCCTTGACAACCTGATCAAGGAGTATGACGGCAAGACCCTGACCGCTCCCTCTGCATTTGCCAAGGCTAATGACGACCTGGCTGCTGCTGTCAAGGCCATGAACGACCACCACTCTAAGTGTGACAACTTCGACGCTACCAATACAAGTCTTCAGTCTCTCGTTGCTCAGTACGAGGTAACCAAGTACGAGTCCACCGAGCAGTTCGCTCAGCTGAAGGCTGTTGCCGAGAAGTATGTCGGCCAGGTACTGAAGGACGATGCAGCCCTTGACGAGGCTCTCGCTGAGATGAAGCCCGTTTCCGACCTCTGCGCACTCTTCTTCACCGAGGGTCAGTCGAACGATACTGATGCCGGTATCAAGGTTCTTGTCGAGCGTATCCGCTTGGGTGCTGAGGCACTGAAGGTGCTTGGTGCAGCCGAGGATGACGAGCTTATCCTTGCCGCCAATGAGGCAATGACTGATGACGACGAGCTGGCCGACCGCATCAAGAAGCAGATCACGCTGAAGCTCTATGAGGGTCTGAAGGATCCCGAGAACACTCTGTTCGAGGAGAGCGTCGAGCTCGACGATGAGGGTAACGAGGTTATCACTTCTACACAGTACGACATGTCAGTGTTCATCAAGAACCCGAACATGTATGCCCTGCATCCTGCTGACGGCATCAACCCGGAGAATACTCCCGGTTGGGAGCGTCTCAATGGTAACATGGGTCTCTATGGAGGCGGTGGTGCAAGCTGGGGTACCCCGCGCAACATCGACGGACTGCCTGAGGACTGCGCATTCACCATCTACCAGGCTAACACACGTGCCGAGCAGACCATCACTGACCTGCCCGCAGGACGTTACATCGTCTCGATGATCGGTACCGACTGGGGTAACAAGAGAGGTGACGACCTGACAGGTCCCGACGCTCAGGGCTTCG
>Ga0310697_10005517_pt1 | contig 12185 bp, 8 predicted proteins | sample 172DNAGHGlowgp2_FD_203883 | JGI IMG/M metagenome (GOLD analysis project Ga0310697, IMG submission 203883) | Sheep rumen microbial communities from Palmerston North, Manawatu-Wanganui, New Zealand - 1728 DNA GHGlow gp2 (v2) (version 2) | ecosystem: Host-associated > Mammals > Digestive system >... | reverse complement strand
AACCGTCTTTTGCCTTTTTCATAATTGCTTTCAGATGTTTATGCCACCGCAAAGGTACTAATTTTTCAGCAAATCACAACCGACCTTATCAATTACCTTTGCCCATAACGGATGTTTATGCCACCGCAAAGGTACTAATTTTTCAGCAAATCACAACCCGGGAGTATAGCGGGGTCCGGGGGCCTTGGATGTTTATGCCACTGCAAAGGTACTAATTTTTCAGCAAATCACAACGGCAGACAAGAGGTTCAAGAAGGCCAAGCAGATGTTTATGCCACTGCAAAGGTACTAATTTTTTCAGCAAATCACAACTCTGAAAATCACAGGAGACGCACTAAAAACTGAATTTATCCGCTTATCCTACACCCAATACTGATTATCAGGAAGTTACGGAGGCTTTATCCGCAAATTATCCGCAATTATCCTACACCTAAATTCATTTGATGACTGCAACGCAAATATACGGGAATGACACGCAAATATACGTGAATCTTTCTGTCTGCGACGCAACACGAATGCGCATGAATGAATGCGAATGAGTACGAATGCTTGTTATATGGATGAGATAATAGCGAGTCATTCATGGAGATTATACGTTAAAAAGATAATTGCCTGTAGTCGTCCGCTCCGTTCGGACAAAAGTCCGCACAGGGCGGACAAAAGTCCATGACGGACGGACGGACGAAGGACAATTCTTTCTCTATCAGTGCGTGTGGCTATTTCAGGGTGTAGGTTACTTCCTGATGCGAAGCAGGGGTGCCTCACTTATGTTAGGTGTAGGATAATTGCGGATAATTTGCGGATAAAACATCCGTAACTGCCTGATAATCAGTATTGGGTGTAGGATAAGCGGATAAATGCGCGTTTGATTCTCAGCAAGTCACAGTTACAGGTTTTGTGCGTTATGTTGCACAGAACTACGATGAAGACAATATCCGTGTCGGAAAACGTAGAGAGAACGGGGACATGACCTGTCTTATTCAGGTTACAGATGAGCATGATAATACTTTGTTTATAGAATTGTCGGGTGATGGTACTTATTGGAACATATACACCGCAGGAATCTTCAAGACTTCCTACGGTGCTAATAGAACTGTCGTGTATAAACGCCATACTACGGATAATCAGCCTGCCGAAACTGATGAAGCATTGCTCTCAGGAGAACAAAGCGGCACAACTCCTTCGACCCGCATGAACGCTCCTACAAAAACAGTAGATGTCTCTGCTGGCAATGATACGGAAAAAACTGATACGAAGCAAAGAAAAAGGGGAAAAATCTTCTGAATTAGGCAGGACTTCTTCTGCTGAGGAGATTGCGGCGGAGGAGGGCAAGGTGAACACGAATCCCACCGAGGCACAGAAGGAGGCAGGCAACTATAAGAAAGGACATATTAAGATAGACGGCTATGACATTACAATCGAGAACCCGAAAGGCTCTGTTCGTTCTGGCGTGTCGGGAGACGGTAAGAAGTGGGAAACTGTCAGCAAGTCACAATCCTTTATTGATGATATAGATGCCTAAGGCGGCCATTGCGGCAGCGAGGATGTACTTGGCGTAGAACGGCTCTCCCAGACAGAGGCATGAGGTGACAGCTCCGACAACGGGGATGAGGGAGTTCCAGATGGCGACCTTGCCAACAGGATTGCAGGTGAGCAGTTTGTTGTAAAGGGCAAAGCCGACGGTGGAGATGCCGATGAGCAGGGCAAGAATGATGAGACCCCAGACGGTGATGTGGGGCAGGGTGCCACCCGACAGGAGACCGGGAACGATGAGGAGCGCACCGCCCACGGCCAGACTGTAGCCTGTGCCTACGAACACGTCGACACGCTGGTTGACACCCCGCGTCATCAGTCCGGCAAAGGCTCCGCACAGGGCGTTCAGGATGATCATGCCGTCGCCCAGGAAGGTGAAGGCTCCGCTCTCCTGACCGCCAAGGTTGAGGGTGAGGATGCCGAGGAATCCGATGACGCAACCGACGATCTTCCGGTAGGTGAGCTTGTCGCTCTTGAAAAACACGCAGGCGAGTATGACGAGCGTGAAGACGCTCAGGGAGTTGAGGATGGCTGCCCGTGACCCCTGACTGTGCGAGAGTCCGATGTAGAAGGCTGCATAGTGGAGCGTGGTGTTCAGGAGCGCGAAGAGCAGGAGGAAGAGGCAGGTGCCGGGAACGTGCTTGGCCGCTGTCTCTTTGAGGGTGAACGGCCGACCCGTGCCCCTGGCTACGGCAAGGATGATGATGCCGGACAGGCAGAAGCGTATGCCGGCAAAGAGCATCTTGCTGCCGGTCATGTCCTGCGTGATGCCGAACTCGGCAAATCCGAGTTTGATGAGGGGGTAGGCCCATCCCCAGGCGAAGGCTGCGGTGAACGCGAACAGGGCTACCCACAGGGGGCGCTGGAAGATGCTGACGGGGGTGTTTGCTGTATTCACGACTGACAGTAATTTAAAACAACGGATTTAGACGGATGATACGAATGTCTCTGTTTTTTAGACAACGGATTTAGACGGATGACACGAATTTCTCGAATTTTTAACCTGAATTATTCATGATTATTATAATTTCTTTGCCTACGGCATCACATAAATGCTCATGAGATTTGTCGAAGACCCACGAGGAACGCAGTAATGACCATGAATTTCTCATAAATATTAATGAATCATTCGTGTTTCATTACTGCGTTCCTCGTGGGTCTTCGACAAATCTCGTGAGCAATTTATGTAGCGTCGCAGACAGAAGGAAAAAATCTCCATGAATCATTCAAGTTAAAACAACGGATTAAGACGAAAATTACTCTAATCTCGTGAAATCGTCTTAATCCGTTGTTTAAAAGACGGTTTAGTAAATGACTTTCTTCGTCTGGGTCTCACCGTTGGGAAGGGTGGTGCGGACGAGGTAGATGCCGCCGGCAGGCGTCGTGACGCGACGGCCTGACAGGGTGAAGTACTCTACGCGCAGGGGTGAACCGTCTGAGCCGACGGTGCTGATGGCTGACGAGCCTCCCAGATGATACTCAAGGTAGACGATGACGCACTGCTGTTCGCCGGCGTTGGTGAAGGTGAACTGGTCTGGCACGTTCTGCAGCGTAAAGGTGACGGCATTAGGGTTGTCGCGCGGTGCATCGAGGTCGAGCACCGTCGTTGTGGTCTCCGTGTACTGCTGTCCGGCCACTTCCTTCCAGTAGCTGGTGCGGTTGGAGGCGTTGGTGCCTGTGACGCTGTAGAGGATGACCTTCGTGGCTTTTGCTCCCGTGGGCATGAACACGGTGTTCTGTGCGCCGTTCGAGAGCTTGATGGGGGTGCGCTCCAGTATCTCGTCCTTATAGGGGATCTTCATTTTCGGCGAGTTGCCGCCTGAGGTATAGGCTTTGGTGAGGTTGCCTGTGCAGACGATCGAGAAGCCCTGTGCCTCGTCGTTCTCGGCGCCCACCATCATGTTGTTCACACCACTGTTGTCATACGACTTGGCGATCATGTTGCCCCACGCCAGGAGGGCGGTCTTCGTCTCGCCTACAGGCTGCGGGTCGGGGTTGGTGCCCTGGTCGGGGTTGGTCTCTCCGCCCACGACCTTCAGGATGCCCTTGGTGTAGAGCTCAGAGGCATCCCACGTCTGTCCCTCGCCGGGCGTGGCGGGCTGTATCTCCTTGAATGTGCCCGTGATGGTGCCGCCGGAGAGCTTGAAGATCTGATATTCGGTGCCGGCATAGGGGGCTTCTCCCATCTCGCCTTCGTTCAGCTGCAGGACGGCCTCGCTGCTAAGGGTCGTTGCCCCCTTCAGGGTAATGGTGTTGCACTTCTCCTTGTTTGCCAGTACATTCAGCGCAGCAGTACCGTTCAGCTTCAGGGTGCTGTTGAAGGTCAGGCCGCGGCCGTTGATGAGCGTGTCGCCTGCCTGCAGCGTACCTCCCGTGTTGATGGTGGTGGCAGCAGCCAGCGAGCCGGTACCGGCCAGCGTGGCCCCTGTGCGGACGGTGACGGCCCCCGTTCCGGTATGGTTGCCGTTGACGATGAGCCGGCCCTTCGTCACAGTGGTGGTGCCGCTGTAGACGTTGGCACCCGTCAGGCGCCAGTCGCCTGAGCCTTGCTTCTCGACAGAAGTTTTGCCCTGTTGTCCGCCTTGGGCTCGATTGTCTATGACGCCACGGAAAGTTTCATCAGTGTTGGCGCCACCAACAATCCAAGTGCCACTGCCATTAGCTGACTTCACATCAAAGCCAGACAGATAAGTACCTGCATCGCCCGAAAGGCCACCTAGATAGAACGTGGACTGGTTTTTGGCACCATTGACCTGTGCCGTTCCTTTCAGGTAAAGAGTGGCATTCTTAACACCTGCGCCATTACGCACGGCAAACTGACTCTGTCCTGCCTTGCCTGTACCATTGACAATCAAGTTGCCGGTAAAGTTGTCCCAGTTACCCTCGATATATTCGCGCAGATAGTGTACGTTCCAAATCAGAGTGCCCTTGCCGGTGACGGTACACTTGTTGGTGTTCCACAGGTCGAAATCAATCGTGGACGTGGTGCCCTCAACGGCTTCAATGGGGAAGTTGTAGGTGACGGAAGACTCGTTCTTGCCCACGGTGGTCAGTGTACCTCCCTGCGCGACGAGCTTCGAGGCCGAGCCGATGCCCTTTTCGGAGACATCTTTCGTGTTGAGCTTGAGCGTACCGCCTTTCAGCACGACATTGCCGTCGAAGTTGAAGAAGCCGGTCGTGTTCACGGCGACGGTTCCTTCTCCGCTAATCTCCAGGTCGCCCTGTCCCTCGATGCTGCCGTTCATGGTGACCACGGCAGCCTTGTTGGCAATGCTCAGCTCTGTGTTGTTGTAGAGGGTGGCCGAACGGTCGGTGGTTGTTGTGGCTCCCGTGTACTTATATGTGCCGCCGTCCATGATCCAGTTCTGTGCAAACTCCATGCTCTTGCCCAGTCCGCTGGCTACGCCGCCGTTCTTCAGCGACGAGAACTCGTAGATGCCGTCGTGCAGCACCGTTGCGCCCTCATACTGCTGGTCGCTCTGGATGGTCAGTGTGCCCTTGCCGGTCTTGTTCATCGAGGCAGTCCCGCTGATGTAGCCAGTTCCGCCGATGGTGACGTGGGCATCGCTTTTCACGACGACCGCAGTCTTCGGCGTGGCCTCGCTGAGCGTGATGGTCTGGTCTGTGGCCGGGTTGATGAGCCACTCGCCTTCGCCGGTGCCGGTGAAGGTCTCCACGTCGATGATGTCCTGCTGCTCAGGGCGCGTCTTCACCGTGAGTTCAGCCGTGTAGTCCGACTTTTTGTCGCCCTGGTATGCACAGATGCGTACCACGTAGGCAGTGGCAGGCTGGAGTTGGAATTGAGAATTGAGAATTGAAAATTGAGAATTTTTTGTGCGGCCTACTTCGACGAACGCCCCGTCTTTCTTGATTTCAACGATGAAGCCGTCCTCATTGTCGGAGTAGTCGGCCCACGAGAGGGTCAGGCTGTTGGGCGTAGCCGAGGCCAGCGAGAGCAGCATCGGTGCACGCAGGAAGAACTGTCGGTCGTCCTTCGTGATAGAGTTGATGTAGTTCTCAATGTTCGTATAGCCGTTGGCGTCGAGCGTCATGGCGTCATCCTGACTCGGATTGGTGCCATTGTCCACCTCCCATTCGTCGGGCATGCCGTCGCCGTCGGTGTCAGTACGTTTCGAGCCGGCAAACATCTTCCAGGTGGCAGGCACCCCGATGGGCAGTTCGTTCTCGTTGGTGATGAGCTTGCCCTTCTTGCCGAACGACAGCACCTCGTCGACCATGTAGCAGTCGGCAATGTCGCGGTAGGGCAGGGAGGCTCCCACCTCGGGCAGCAGCTTCTCTACCAGGTCTTTGGCCGCCCACTTCTCCAGTTCGGGATAGGGGTATGGCTGCGCCTGACGGTCGCCGCCGCCGTCGCCCGTGAACTCCGTAGGATTGTAGACACCGTCGCGGTTGGCGTCCTGCCAGTTGTCGGCTCCATAGAAGTGGAAGTCGGAGTTACCGCCCGTCAGGCCGTTTCCGCCGACGGCAGGACCGTTGATGAACAGGTTGCCTTCGATGTTCACGTAGCTTGTCCCCTGCGAGTCGCCGCCCATGTTGTAGGCTGCATTCTTCCAGTTGTAGACGAGGTTGTTGACATACTGGTTGATGCCCTTCACTTTGAAGTTACGGGTAGAGTTGTCGACGAGCAGGATGCGGTAGAGCGTGATGTTGTCGGCCTGCATCAGTCCGCCGGCCGAGTGGGTCATCAGGCCCTGTCCGACAATCGAGTTCATCAGCGTGATGTTCGTCGGAGCCGTGCCCTTGTTGTCCCAGTTGATTGAGAAGTTCTCATCCTGTCCCCAGGAGAAGGAGCAGTGGTCGAAGATCATGTTCTGTCCGTTGGCTATGCCGGCGGCATCTTTGTCTTTCGTGCCCACGGCACCCATGCGGAAACGCATGTAGCGGACGATGATGTTGTCGGAACCGGAGAACGACACGCCGTCGCCGTAGACCGTCACGCCCTCGCCCGGTGCCGTCTGTCCGGCCACGTAGAGGTTCTTGGCAAAGATGAGGCGTGAGTTGATGCGGATGACACCAGCCACATCGAACACGACGATGCGGTTGGGCTGGCTGACGGCATCGCGCAGCGATCCGGTGCCCGAGTCGTTAAGGTTAGTCACGTGGTACACCTTGCCCGTTCGTCCGCCCGTAGCAAAGCGTCCCCATCCCTGTGCCCCGGGGAATGCCAGCTGCTGGGCACTCACCACCGTGCTGCACAACGACAGCGCGAGGCATGCAAAACATTTCTTTAGTTTCATCTGTCTTTATGAGGTTTTAATTAGTTTTAGTCGATTTCGGGGCAAAATTACGATTTTTTTTTCACACACCTCTTTATTATTGACATAAAATCTGTAATCTTTGACCAAAGAACTGAAGAAAGCGGCATTTTCCTTTTGTGGTTTACTCGTTTGTACGTATCTTTGCAGCCTCTTCCTTCTACGAAATGCCAAAGATTCTGAAAATTAAGCGCATACTTTTTGGCCGGAACTTTCTGGCCATCACCCTGGGCGAGCTGATTCTCACGACAGACCGCCTGGATGCCTGTGAGCTGAACCACGAGCTGATTCATGTGGCCCAACAGCGCGAACTGCTCTACCTGCCTTTCTTCATCTGGTACGGCATAGAGTGGCTTGTACTCTTTGTCAGGTACCGCAATGCGCTGAAGGCCTACTACAACATCCGTTTTGAAAAGGAGGCCTACCGCCATCAGGACGACCTCGGCTACCTGAAGTGTCGCAGGCACTTCCGCTATGACCAGTAACCTTGACCACTCATGGTGTAGCCATACGCAAAAGAGTTTCAATCGCATGTCGGAGTTGTTGCGGGAACGGTTGTAACAGCTTTGTAACATCCGTGTAACGGGGGCGTAACATTATTCCACTACCTTTGCCGCATCATTTTAAAGACAAAGGAATGGAATTGATTATCAACATTTTTTCGCTTGTAGGTTCGCTGGCGTTGTTCCTCTTCGGAATGAAAACGATGTCGGAGGGTCTTGAGAAGTTTGCGGGCGACCGCCTTCGCAGTATTCTGGCGGCCATGACCAAGAACCGCGTGATGGGTGTGCTGACAGGTATCCTGATCACGGCACTCATCCAGTCGTCGAGTGCTACGACGGTGATGGTGGTGAGCTTTGTGAATGCCGGCCTGATGACGCTGGCTCAGAGTATCGGCGTCATCATGGGAGCCAATATCGGTACAACGGTGACGGCGTGGATTATCTCGGCTGTGGGGTTCAAGGTGAACATCGCGGCCTTTGCCATCCCCCTGCTCGCCATCGGTATGCCGCTCATCTTCAGCGGCAAGGGCAACCGCAAGAGCATCGGGGAGTTCATCTTCGGCTTCTCGTTTCTGTTCATGGGCTTGTCGTTCCTGCAGGAGGCAGCGACGGCGATGAACATCGGTGATATGGTGGCAGGTATGCTGGCTCACGTGCCGCAGGACTCGTTCTTTACAATTATTTTGTTTGTCATCGTTGGTGCGCTGGTCACGATGATAGTTCAGGCTTCGGCCGCCACAATGGCCATTACGCTGATGCTCTTCGGCATGAACATCCCCGGCTTCGGCTTCGAGCAGGCAGCAGCCTTGGCGATGGGGCAGAACATCGGTACTACAATTACGGCCTTCATGGCCTCGCTCACCGCCAACACACAGGCGCGCCGTGCCGCCCTGGCCCACATGTTCTTCAATGTGTTCGGTGTAGTGGCGTTCCTCATTGTGTTCTATCCGGCCTGCCATGCCGTCAGCTGGTTCGTCGATAGCGTGATGGGCGGCGGCAACGACCTCTTCAAGCTCTCAGCCTTCCACACCGCCTTCAACATCATCAACACGCTGCTGCTCATCGGTTTTGTGAAGCAAATCGAGATGCTTGTCTGCAAGGTTCTGCCGATGAAGGCTCAGGACGAGGACTATCGTCTGCGCTTCATCAGCGGCGGTCTGCTCTCCACAGCCGAGCTCAGCATCATGGAGGCACAGAAGGAGATTCACCATTTTGCCGAGCGTTGCCAGCGCATGTTCAGTTTCGTGCCGGAACTGATGCAGACGGAGGACGAGGCAGAGTTTAACAAACTCTTCTCGCGCATCGGGAAATATGAGAACATCACCGACTCGATGGAGATGGAGATTGCCGCCTATCTGAACAAGGTGAGTGAGGGTCGGCTGTCGGATGCCTCAAAGACTCAGATTCAGAAGATGCTGCGCCAGATTACGGAACTGGAGAGCATCGGCGACTCGGTGTATAACCTCGGCCGAACGCTGAACCGCCACCGCATGCACTGTCAGGAAGCTTTTACGTCCGAGCAGACGCAACACATGCAGACCATGCTCGGCCTGGTGGGGGACTCGTTGCAGGAAATGATGAAGCGCATTGACTTGACCGCACCAAGGACCAACATCACAAAATCCATCAACATCGAGCATGAGATCAACAACTACCGCAAGCAGTTGCGCAACCAGAACCTGCACGACGTGAATGCCGGTCTGTACAGCTACCAGCTCGGCGTGTTCTATGTCGATTTCATCTCCGAGTGCGAACGCCTGGCCGACTACGTGATGAACGTGGTGCAGGCAGGAAAAGGGTTGGACGATGACTTTGGTAACAGGCCGAAGAAGGTGGGATAGGGTTAGAACCTCGCGAGGGTGAAGCGAATGGTGAGCCCGCCGCCGGGCGTAGAGAGTGCAGTTGCTGAGCCTCCGTGGGCAGCAACTGCGTTTTTCACGATGGCAAGGCCGAGACCCGTGCCGCCGAGTTTACGCGAACGGCCCTTGTCGATGCGGTAGAAGCGCTCAAAAAGATGGTCGAGGTGCTGCCGTTCTACGCCGGGGCCGTTGTCGCTGACCTGAAACTCATAGAAATGGCGGCCTTCGGATTCCGTCTCTTTGCAGCCGATGGCGAGGCGCGAGGCACCTGTGGCGTAGGCAATGGCGTTGTCGATGAGGTTGCGGAAGATGCTGTAGAGCAGGCTCGCATCGCCGAGCACTTCTACATGACGGGGAACTTGGAGCGAGGGGCTGATGCCCTTTTCGTGGAGTTGCAGGGCAGTGTCGTCGAGGGCACTCTGGATGACCTGCAGGACATTCACCTGATGGTAGTCCTCCCGCGAGTGCCTGTCGTCCTTCTCGTCCAGTTTGGTCAGCGCGCTCATGTCCTGCAGCAGCTTGTTCATGCGCTCGCTTTGGGCATAGCATCGCTCCAGAAAGTGTTTCTTCTTGTCCTCGGGTATGTCGGGATGGTCAAGGATGCTCTCCAGATAACCGTGGATGCTGGCGGCAGGCGTCTTCAGCTCGTGGGCGGCATTCTGCGTGAGCTGTCGTTTGAGGCGCACCTTGTCTTCCTCAGAATGACGGAGTTTCCAGTAGAGCATGATGATGGTGTGGCTGATGTCGCCCAGTTCGTCGTCGGGCAGGCGTCGCTCCAGTTCGTGCTCCAGTCCCTCACCCTCCATTCCCGAGTTCTGCCCGCCTACCCATAGCCTTTCGGCCTTGACGGCAAACTCGCGCAGATAGCCGATGTGGCGGCTGATGCGGTGGGTGATATAGTAGAGCACGACGCCCAGCAGCAGGGTCAGGGCAACGGCATAATAAATATAAGTACTGTCGGCCTGAAGCGAGCGTGTCAACTCGGCAGAGTAGGGTACGGCAGTACGCACGATGGCATTGCCGAAGCGGGTGGCGGAATAGAAATAGGTCTCGTGGGTGGACTGAGACAAGCGCTTGATGTCATAACCATTGCCATCACGCAATGCCTGCTGTATTTCCATTCGCTGCAGGTGGTTGCCCAGCGAATCGGGATTGGCATCGTAACTGTCGAGCATGACCCGCCCGTTCTTGTCGATAACAGACACACGAAGGCCTTCCATGCTGTGCCGCTCTACATAATCGCGAAACAGACGGCCATTGGTCAGGCTGTCCTCGCCTAACGTCTGTACCATTTCGTAGTTGTACATCTGCAGTCGCGAGTGCAGAATGTCAATCTTGTACTCCTTCTCGCGTTGGTATTGATACACGCTGAAACAGGCGGCAAAGAGTATAAACACGCCGCCGATACTAAGCAGCAGATTGCGCTGGAAGGATTTACTCCGCAAAGTAGTAGCCATAGCCCACACGCGTTTTGATCTGTTTGCCGTAGCGGCCTATCTTCTTTCGCAGACGGGTGATGCTCACATCTACCGTGCGGTCGAGCACCAGCACATCCTGCGGCCAGCAATATTTCAGCAGGTCCTCCCGCGAAAACACCCTGCCGGGATGCTGGAGGAAGAACGACAGCAACTCGAACTCCAGTTTCGTGCATATCAGTTCCTCGCCGTCGAGGGTGGCGGTCTTCGCGTTCATGTCCAGCGCGATGTCTTCATAGCAAATCCAGTGGTCAGCAGTTGTGGTGGGCGTGTCTTCTCGCTGGGACAAGGTGTAGGCCGTCCGTCTGAGCACTGCCCTGACTCTGGCCTTCACCTCTTTCATGCTCAGCGGTTTGGCTATATAGTCATCGGCTCCGATGTTCAGTCCCTTCACCAGGTTGTCCTCGCTGTCAAGTGCCGTGATAAAAATGATGGGAATCTGCACTGTAGCAGGACTGTTCTTCAGCTGTCGCGCCATCTGGAATCCCGACGTCTCGCCCATCATCACATCCAGCAGGATTAGTGAAAACTCATGCAGCGGAAGCAGGAGTGCCTCTTCTGCCGAATTGGCCGTCACCACCTCAAACCCTTCAGTCTCCAGATTGTATTGCAGTATCTCACAGATGTCCTGTTCGTCGTCAACAACAAGTATTTTCATAAGTCACATGCGCTTACCCTTCGTAGCCTACTATGCCTGATCACCAACTTCACACCGTTGCTGCCGCAAGACTAATTGTCGATGGCTCCCACAATCTCGTTCACATCGGCCACGCCATGACGGTCAAGCCAGTCGTTGATGCCGTCGCGCACCTTCAGGGTGACGGCAGGGTCGATGAAGTTGGCCGTACCAATCTCGATGGCCGTCGCACCACACATGAGAAACTCGATGGCATCTTTGGCCGTCATGATGCCTCCCAGGCCAATGACGGGAATGCTGACAGCCTTCGCCACCTGATAGACCATTCGCAGGGCAACGGGCTTTACACAGGGGCCACTCAGACCGCCCGTGCCAATCGACAGCACCTTCTTCCGCTTCTCAATATCGACGGCCATACCCATCAGCGTGTTAATCAGCGACACCGCGTCGGCGCCGGCAGCCTCAACGGCACGGGCAATCTCGGCGATGTTGGTCACGTTGGGCGAGAGCTTCACAATCAGCGTCTTATGATAGCGCTCACGCACAGCCCTGACCACACTCTCTGCGCCGGCACAGGTCACACCGAAGGCCATACCGCCGTCGTGCACATTGGGGCAGGAGATGTTCAGCTCGATGGCAGGAATACGCTCCAGGGCATCGATGCGGGCAGCACACTCGGCATAGTCGGCTGGCGACGAACCACTCACGTTGACAATCATGTTGGTGTCGATGTCCTTGATCTGCGGGTAGATGTGCTCGCAGAAATAGTCCACACCTTTGTTCTGCAGTCCCACGCAGTTGAGCATGCCCATCGGCGTCTCGGCCATGCGGGGATAGTCGTTGCCCTCGCGGGGATTCAGGGTGGTGCCCTTCACGATGATGCCGCCAATCTCTGAGAGCGG
>Ga0310697_10005515_pt1 | contig 12187 bp, 10 predicted proteins | sample 172DNAGHGlowgp2_FD_203883 | JGI IMG/M metagenome (GOLD analysis project Ga0310697, IMG submission 203883) | Sheep rumen microbial communities from Palmerston North, Manawatu-Wanganui, New Zealand - 1728 DNA GHGlow gp2 (v2) (version 2) | ecosystem: Host-associated > Mammals > Digestive system >... | reverse complement strand
TTCCTTTTCATCTTATTTTTCTATTTTATTATACTATATTTTCGGTATTTAACCCTATATCTAGGAGAAAAAAAACCGATAATATAGTATAATTTTTTGGGATTTGTGCAGAATGAAAAACTTCTCAAAAACAGTTTTTACAAGTATAGCATTTCTCTTTGTTATTAATTCTTTTTCATTATTTGCACTTGATTATGAAGATCTTACAGACACACTTACAGACCTTGGATATTTTAGCGGCAATAAAGATGAAGGTGCTACTTCCTTTCGTTCCCTTTTAATCCCGGTTGGAGGTCGCCCTGAAAGTCTTGGTTCTGCATATACAGGACTTTGCGATGATGCTGGTTATATAAATTTTAATTCTGCTGCAAGTTGTATTATTAACGATACTCAAGCCTGCGCTTTTCATAATTCCTGGATTGCCGATTCAAAGATGGATACCCTTGTTTATACTACCCGAATCGATAATGTTGGAATTGGATTTCAGGCAGGATGTTTATATTTACCCTTCTCGGAATATAATATTTTTGGAGAGCGTGTAAATGCAAGTTATTATTCAGAAACTAATGTTGCGGCCAATATTTCATATAACTTTCTGGCAGGATATGATTTTAAAGGACTTGCCCTTGGAGCTACAATAAAATCGGCATTTCGTTCTGTCCCTGATTATACAGATAATGATACAGATGCAATTATCAGACTTTCCGGTTTAGAACAGTCGGGATTTGCAATTATGGCAGATCTTGGATTGATGATGCAGTTCAATTTCTTAAAATTCTTTGCATCCCGCACACCAAATGTTAGAATCGGCCTTTCTGCCCAGAATCTTGGAGTTGCTTTAACAGGTTTTGGAGGTAAATCAGGTATTAAACTGGATGATCCTCTGCCAACTTTCTTTGCTGCAGGCATGTCCTGCCAATTTTTGCCGATTATAACTGCAACTTTTGATATAAAACAACCCGTAAATCTCTTTAATATGACTGAATATCAGATGTTTTCCTTTAGCGCAGGGGTGATTCTTGCCTTTACAAAGCAGTTTAACCTTTTAATGGGCGCAGAAATCAAAGGAGGAAACCCAAGATTCTCTGTTGGTTCTGAACTTCAGCTTACAAATGCCAGATTAAACTTTAATTATACACTTGATTTAACTTCTTCATTCAATCCTATAAACCGTATAAGTGTTTCTGCAAAAATCCTTTTGGGAGACAGAGGTCGTGCAGAACGTCAGGCAATGATTGATAAACTTTATTCAAAAGGTCTTGAATATTACGCAAATTCCGAATGGGAAAAGGCTATAGAAGAATGGCAGGCAATCCTTATTTTGAATAAAAGATATGATCCTGCAATTTTGGGTATTGAAAGTGCGAGGTCCCAGATTGAGATGTACCAGCGGGTGCGCGAATCTATGTTTTTTGAAGAGTAAATTTATGGCCGCGCACCCGAGAGTTTTTACTTGCTCGCGAAGGCTCGCATTTTTGCCTTGCAAAAACCGTAAAAACTCTACCTACTGGTCTTTTCTGATAAGAAAATCCACTATTTTTTAATAGAGAAAATCTTGTAATTAATCCATGGGAAGAGATTGTCTAATAGTTCTAGTTTGGTCAGCCATTCTGTACTTACTGTATTTGAACCAAGGGCGTCAAAAACTACTGTAAAGGCATTTATAGAAAGACGGAAGCGTCTGTCTGCGTATTCTGAATCAATTCCTTCATCAATCATTTTTGCAAGAGAGCTTGATTGTGCTAAAAGAAGTTCAAGAGCACCAATATTCAAAAGTCTTGTCTTTAAGCCTGTATCGCTTGGGAAACGCTCTGCAAGGTCAATCATTCTTTCGGTTGCTTTACGAACATAACGCATCATCCAGCAGTTGCGGCTTGAAAGAAGGTTTTCACCATAACCGCCGCTTGTACCGGCAGAATAATATGGCAGGATTTTTTCAAGTGTAAATTGTTTTGAAATAATTTCTTTACACAAGGTAATATTCAAATCTTTTTCTGGAGCTTCTTCAATTACATTTTCAAGCCAGATTAAGTATTCAGACCACTGTTTTCTTGCCTGATTTTCATTTATGCAGCAGATTGAAGCAACATAATCAGCTTCATGCACATTTTCTGCCGCTTTTGAAAGCAAGTCTGCCCTCTTTTCTACAAAATCTAAGGCATCTTCTTTAGCCTGAGCCTCTGCTTCTTCAAAATTATATGATACAGAAAGGTCATCGCTAAAGTCTTTTTTCCAATATTTGTAGCCTGTTGAACATCGGGCAGAATTTTCTTCCATAATTGGTGTAAGTTTTTTAAGTTCTAGTTCAAAACCGATATCTCGATTTTCGTTACGATAAACACTGTTTGTACTATAACCTTCTTCTCCAAAGAGTAAATCTGAAGTAAAAGGATCGGCTGTAAATATTCCAAGGGAATTTTCTGTTCTAACCGGATAAAAAATTCCGTTTACAGGTGGTGTATCAGAAAGAAGAATGCTTCGGCTGTTTAAGATTGTATAAGTATAGCCGTAGGCACGGATTATTTTTTCAATTCCTGGAGTATAACCAAATTCCGGAAGGAAAAATCCTTCTGGCAGCTCTCCAAAACTCTTTTTATATGACTGAAGTCCCATTTCTACCTGAGCAGAAAGAGCTTCCGGTAAATCGGCATAATAAGGCATAAAAATATCTGTTGCACAGGTACCAAGAATTTCAATAAATCCTTTTTTCTGCCATAATGCAAATTGTTTTATAAGATTTTTTTCATAATCATCTGTAAATTTCTTTTTTAATTCCTTATTTCTTTCCACTGTACTGCGGATTAATTCCAAAGCCTGCTGATTATCTTTATATCGGTTTAGCTCTTTTTTACCAAGGGCAATACGCTTGTCAAGAAATTCAATATAAAGTGACTGAACTTTCTCATCTTCGAGCATAGAACATAATAATGGAGGAAGAACAAGTCCAAGCTTAAAAGAAATCTGCTTTTCACTAAGACGTTCAAACATCTGTAAAAGCGGAATCATAGAATCTGAAACAGACTCAAATAAGGAATTTAATTTTAAGCTATCGCATGCAGGAATATTCTCGTCGTTTGTTCTTATAAAATCATGATATAACTTTATAATAAATGTCAGATTTTTTAACATCCTATTTTCTCCAATCTTAAGTCCTGATTTACCCTATTACAAAAATGAATGACGATAATTTGTATATTGGTCAGAAAGAACTTTTTCTATTCCCGAAAGCTTCATAATTTCAGGGAAATCATTCTGAACACCAGGCTGATAATTTTCTATATATTCAGAACTTTTTGGAATTGATAAAACCTGTGAAAAGGCCAGAACTTCTCTTGTAGAACCGCTTGTATAAACAAGTTCAATTCTTAAGAAGCTTTTTCCTGTAGGAATAAGCACATACTGTTCATTTACGCCGTTAGGAAGCTCAATTTCAAGAACTTCTTCAGGTGTAAGATCAGTTTCTGATGAAAGAATGCAAACTCTAAGCCCAAGTGAATAATCAGGAAGCGCTTTTAGCATATTCATATCTGTATCGCTTATATCCCAGAAGGCAAAAATCCATACAGGATTTCTTAAAACGCAGGAAATATTTGTTTCATTATATCCATCAGGAAGATTTGTACTTTGATTTACATCTTTATCAAAGGAAATTATCATAGCCGCGTCTTTGTCGTGTCGTGATTCTTCTACAATTTCAAGTATTTCGCTCAATAAAAATCGACTGTCTAAATCTTCTGGAACATCTACACCATATTCATCTGCAAGTTTTTTCAAATCCGAAAAAGAAAGTGTTTCCAGATACGCGCGGGTTATCTTCTCTTCATCCATAGCACAATATAATCTAAAAAAAAACGGTTTAAGTCAAGTGATATTTAATATGATACAAAATGGTAAAGATAAGAAAAAAAATCCTCCCGCGAAGATTTGTGTTTTGCTCCGCTAAGAAAGAGGACGCTCCACAAAACACAAATCTTCGCTCCGCATTTTTTTTCTTATACCTTCTATATTTTTCAAATTTTAAAAAAAATTACTTAAACTTGTTTTTTTTTCTAAACCCATCGGCCCAGGGACCGATAATAAAGTATGTGGCACTTGAACGGGTGATTTTCGACATCCAGGCACCTGTGTTAGATGCCCCTAGTTTTGTTTACTTTTATTAAGATGAAAGGCGTGTGAGGTCTTTCATCTTTTTTTTTACTTCAATTTAGCCTGATTGTATGATATAATATTTTGAATGGAGTAAAAAAATGACATTAGATATACCAAAATATAAAAAGTTTGCATTTATGCAGTTACAAGGCAGATGGAAGCCTGCAATTCTGGGAACACTTATTTCTATCCTTCTTTTATTTATTTTTTCTTTTTTTCAGAGCAAAGCACCTTCAATCAATTATTCAGAATTAATGACTGTACCTTCTGAACAATTATTAAGTGCTTTACAGGAGTCTGCCAGTGGTTCTGGTGTAGGTTTTATTCTTGAGCTACTTAATACCATTGTAGATTTTATAGTTGAAATAGTACTTGTTACTTTCTTCCTTATCTTTTCGCGTTCTCCGGATCCAGTTTCATTAAAGGATTATTTTGAAGGCTATAATAAATGGGCCCGTGCTATTCTCTGCGGATTATGGAAGTTATTATGGACATTCCTCTGGGGATTACTGGCTATTCCTTTAGTTGTTATTTTTGTAATTATAATTTCATGCTTTTCCAATTTTGACGGCCCGGATTCTTTAAATTACACAATCTGTATGATTTTACTCTTTATAGGCTTTATTCCAATGTTTATAAAAACAATCGAATATTCTTTTGCCTTCTTTTTCGCATCTGAATTCCCTGAAATTGGAATACGAAAATCGCTTAGATTAAGTATTACAATCGCAAAAGGTCACAGATGGGAAATATTTGTATTAAATATCAGTTTTATAGGCTGGGTTCTTTTGAGTATTCTTACATTCTGTATAGGATTCTTATGGACTTTACCATATTATTATATGACATTAACAAATGCATACCACGCACTTTTGCAGGATGCTCTTGAAAATGGAAAAATCAAACCGGAGGAATTGAACTCATGAAAAAAGAAAGCAAATCTGGAATAATTGTTTTTATAATTCTTCTTCTAGTCGCAGGAGTGTGCTTCTGGTATACAAAAAGCCATCAGAATCAGGACAGCGCAAAATTTTCAAAAGTAAATCCAACCGGAAATCCAAGCGGCTATTCTTCCGATTCTATCGATTACAAAAACAGCGGAAAAGAATATATTGCAGCCCTTTATGTAGAAGGCGTAATTGAGGCTGCCAATTCCTCTTACAATCAAAAATGGCTGCTTTCTACAATAAACAATCTTAAAAATGATTCCAACAATGTAGCAATTGCAATGTATGTAAACTCACCGGGGGGGGCTGTTTACCAGGCCGATGAAGTTTATTTTGCCCTCAAGGATTATAAAAAAGCAGGAAAAAAGCTTTATGTTTATATGGGACCTTTAGCAGCTTCCGGCGGATATTATATTTCCTGCCCTGCCGATAAGATTTATGCCAACAGAAACACCCTTACTGGTTCCATTGGTGTTATAGCAGGCCAGCTTATTGATGCAACAGAGCTTTTAGATGATATTGGAATAACTATAGAAGCTGTTCATTCTGGCCGCAATAAAGTTATGGGAAACTTTTACAGCGAAATTACCGAAGAACAGGAAGAAATCATGCAGTCAATTTCTGATGAATGTTATGATCAATTTGTTTCTATTGTTGTACAAAACCGTGGAATGAATGCTAAAAAAGTACGGGAGCTTGCAGATGGCCGCATATACACCGCAGCACAGGCAGTTCAATACCATTTAATTGACCAGATAGACACCTGGGATAACATGATAAATACACTTAGAAATAAAGAATTAAAAATACCAGACTGCAAGGTAATTGCATATAACTATGAGCATAAACAAAGTTTTAGAGAATCTATGTTTGGTATAATTTCTCAAATGCAGGAGAAGTCAATTGCCGCAAAGCTTGGCATTCCTCTTTCTGTTTTGAATGATATGGAAAAATTTAATTCATATCCGGCTTATCTTTATAAATAATATAAGGTGGCTTTTTTACCGTTTACAAGCGTGTGCAGTGATTTTTGAATTGTAAGATTACTTTCTTTTACAGCCTTTTCAAATTCTGCTGTACGCGCTGTAAGTATTGTCATTCTTCCCTGTGCTTTTAAAACCCTCTTAAAAGAGGCAAACATCTTTTTATAAAAACCTTCAATATCTTCTATATTTTCCCATAAGCCCCAGGGCGGATCTGTTATTATAGAATCAATTGAATTATCACTTATCTGCGCAAGCTCAAAAGCATCAGCCTTTGAAATACTCACCTTTGCAGAGCCTGCAATTTTTTTAGTCTGCAGCAGCTTGATTTTTTCATCATCAATATCAGAAACATAGATTTTTTTACATTCAAAACGTTTATCAAGCTGAATAGGTATAGAACCATAACCGCAGAAGGGTTCAAGAATTACATCATCCGGTTTTACCTGGGCAAAAGAGCAGATAAGATATGCAAGCTCAGGCCTTAGTTCTCCTTTGTTCAGATTTTTTTCTGTAAAGTCTCTTTTAGAAATAAGCTCCCCGCAAAAAGCAAAACCTTCACGTCTTATAGAAAACCAAATTTCATTTGTAGGCGAAAGCCTGTCCAGCTGAAGTTTGGAATTCCTAAGCACATATTCTTCTACCCTTTTTGTAAGATTTTTATCAACCTTAGTAAATTGATTTTCGTTCTGGAACCTGCCCCTAAAGCTTCCCTTATTAACCAGAAAATAATTCTTTACCGAACACACAGCCCCAATCAACGAAGGAAAATTAAGCCCCTTCCCCTTCATAGTCTTCAAAACAAAAAAGGTATTATTAAAATAAATAATCTTTTCAAGCTCCCTTGAATCCCCATCAAACTTATAATGCACCAACCCGTCAAAAAGATTAAGTATTTTAATTTTCGGAAATCGTTTCTCCAGGTCATCCTTCACAACCTCTTGAAATCCCGTAGTAAAACTTGAAACAAATTCGGCCATGAGTTTATTATATTATTTATTTTTTATTCTGTCTTTATAAATTATTTCTCGTTATCAATTTATTGATTCCATTAAAAAAAATTGCGCGAGCCGAATTACGAATTGCAAAAAAAACTCTAAACTGCTGCCGCGTGAGCGGCAACGTAAATAATTCCAAGGCAGTTTAGCGTTTAAGCGGCTAGCCGCTGGTTTTTGCAAGGCGTAATTCGGCGGAAGCAATTTTTTTCTCATGTAATTGCATATTTAAACAATAACTATTATAATTTTATAAGGTGGTGAAATATGATTTTTTTTAATAAACGGATTGAAACAATCCCTATCTTTTTTGCTTCGGATAATAATTATGCGCCCTACCTCGCAGTTGCTATAAAGTCACTGCTTTCTAATGCTTCTACTGATTATTTTTATAAAATACATATCCTTACAACAAATCTAGACAAAGACATCTGCGACAAGCTTACACGCCTTGCTACAACAAATTCTTCTATTCAAATTATCAGTCTTAAAGATGAAATTGAACACATAAAACATCGTTTTCAGTTGCGAGATTATTATTCAATTGAAACTTACTACAGATTCTTTATTGCCGATATGTTCCCCCAGTATGACAAGGTTCTCTATCTTGACTGTGATATTGTTGTACTTGGAGATATTTCAAACCTTTACCTTACAAACATCTCAAACTTCCTTTTGGGTGCAGTACAGGAACAGGTAATGGCTCACTACAAAGTATTTGGAGACTACGTAGAAAGAGCTCTCGATGTTAAAGTAAAGAATTATTTTAATGCAGGCGTTCTTCTTATGAACACCAAGCTTTTCAGAGCCTATCAGATTCAAAGAAAATTCTTCAAACTCATGAACGAATTTAAATTCCGTGTTACCCAGGATGAAGATTACCTCAATGTAATTTGTAAAGATAAAGTTAAAAAGTTGAGCCTTGGCTGGAACAAAATGCCATTCGAAGAAACAGGCTTTGATGATATTGATCTTCAGCTTATTCATTACACTCTGGGCTGGAAACCATGGCATTATGAAAATGTTCTTTACGAAGAATACTTCTGGCAGTATGCACAACAGACAGAATTCTATGAACAAATCTATCATGGCTTAAAGAGCTACACAGACGAGCAGCGCCAGAAAGACAAAGATGGATTTGAAAATCTTAAAATGATTGCAATTGAAGACATAAATGATCCATGTAATTACCGAAACAGCATGTACCGCAGCAAGAATTATATAACAAGAGGTCTAACTTCTTTTGCAAAGCTTCCTTATATAAAAGGAATCTACAGATTTATAGGATCACAAGGACACAAACTGCTTTATGAGTACACAAGAGATAGAGAAAGACAAGAGTAGACTTGAAGTTCTAAAAAGAATTGAAGAATACGAAAAGAAAGGCTGGTTCTCCAAAGATGTTGAGGATGACCCGCCTACTATTCCTCTAACCCCCGATAAGGTTGATTACCTTAATAAAAAACTCAAAAACAAAATCGCAACCTTCTTTGTAAATATCATCGCTGTCCGCTTTATTAAAAAGCTTGTAAAAAATCAACAGATGATTATTAAAGAAATTAAAGGCATAGAAAATTACGAAGCCGTAAAAGATAAGGGTGTAATTCTTACCTGCAATCATTTTAATGCCTTTGATAATTTTGCAATTCATTATGCACTTTTTCCTTACCTGTATAAGCTTGGAGGAAAACGTTTGTATAAAGTAATCCGCGAAGGTAACTTTACAAACTTCCCAGGTCTTTACGGCTTTTTCTTCCGTCACTGCGACACACTTCCTTTGAGTGCAAATTTTTCTACAATGAAAAATTTCTTACAGGCTGTAAAAGTCCTTCTTGCAAAAGGAAATAAAATCTTGGTTTATGCAGAACAGGGAATGTGGTGGAATTACAGAAAGCCTCGCCCACTTACAGCTGGTTCCTTTAGATTTGCAGTAGATTCAAATGTACCGGTTCTTCCAATTTTAATTACAATGAATGATTCAGATAAAATCGGCCCAGACGGATTTCCAATTCAGGAATATACAATCAACTTTATGCCAGCCATCTATCCTGACCCTGCAAAATCCAAAAAAGAAAACATTGAGGAAATGAGAATGAAAAACTATCAGGCATGGAAAAAATGCTATGAAGATTTTTACAAAATTCCTCTAACCTATACAACTCAAAATTTTGATTACACCACTCTTTCCGTAAAATCAGAAGCATCCCAACAGGAATCTTAGGAGCATTTATGGCACTATATTTAATTTCAATAATCGGTGGAGACCTTTTAATTTTTATTTTCAATTACTTTTTTAATCCTAACATTGCCTTAGTTCCGCTTATTATTGGAACTGCTGTAGCCCCAATTGCCCTCATTGCCTGGGATGGAATTATTGCAACTTTTATCCGCCGTGCCCTACCAAACAAATGGTATGATTATAAGGTTGAATGGAGAAAGGTTTCTCAAAAGGAATGTAAGTTTTATGATGCTCTCCATATTAAAGCCTGGAAAGACAAGGTTCTGGAGCTTGGAGTTTTTACAGCCTTCAGTAAAAAGAAAATCGAAAATCCACGCAGCAGGGAATATCTTGAACAGTTTATTCTTGAATGCAACTACGGCTGGTCAATTCATTTGTGGAATGCAGTTTTAGGTTTTGCCTTGATTTTTGTTTATCCTAAAGCTTTCTGGCTTCCTGTAATGCTTCCTGCCTGTATCATAAATTTTGTACTTGGAATGCTTCCTTTTATGATTTTGCGTTACAACCTTCCTCGCCTTCACAGAACACGAGATATAGTTGAGTTAAAGGAAAACAGAAATAAAGGACAGGCTCAAGGGGCTTCGGAAACTTCTGCCCGGGAATCTTCAAGTCAGTCTTAAAAAATGACCCTACTACTCATAAACAATAATTTTCGCTATAATAATTTTTTAGAGGTATAAAATAAAATGGTTCTTTTTAGTGGAATCTTATCAGTCAAAACAATCAGTTTTCTGGTATTTTGTGTTTTCTTAATCGCTGGATTAGGATACTTACTTGGTAGAATCACTATTAAAGGTGTTTCTTTGGGAACTGCAGGCGTATTTATTGTAGCCCTGCTTTTTGGTGCTTTCTTTTATGGTTTAGACAAAGATGGAAATATAGTTGGTGGACTTGCTAAACAGCTTATAGTTGGTGGAAAATCATATATTTCAAATGCTCTTAAAATCATCGAAACACTTGGTTTGATTTTATTTGTAACATCTGTTGGATTTATTGCAGGTCCAAGCTTCTTTGGAGACTTAAAGAAAAACTTTAAATCTTACATCCTTCTTGGTTTAATGATTATTGTAATTGGAGGTCTTGCCTGTGCTGCCTGTATCTGGTTTGATTACAAGGTTTACAACAGACCGCTCGAAGAAGTATCTGCAATGCTTGTAGGACTTCTTTCGGGATCCCTTACATCTACTCCAGCCTTCTCTGCTGCAAAAGCTACAGTTATTGATTCAGCCCGCTTTACTGCAGATCAGCTCGAAGACATTGTTGCTGTAGGACACGGAATTGCATATCTTTTTGGAGTAATTGGTGTAGTACTTTTTGTACAGCTTGTACCAAAGTTCGAAAAAGCAGATATGGATCTGGAACGTCAGAAGCTTTCTGAATCTGCACCAGAAGCTCCTTCTAAACTTGACGGTTCAGAAATGGAACTTGATCCACTTGGATTCTGTACCTTCTCTGTAGTAGCAATTCTTGGTATTTTAGTTGGTTCCTTTAAGTTTGGAAACTTCTCTCTTACAACAACCGGAGGCTGTCTCATTCTTGCCCTTATATTCGGACACTTCCAGAAAATCGGTAAAGTTCGCATTCTTCCACAGGCTGGAACACTTCAGGTTTTCCGAGAACTTGGTCTTATGTTGTTCCTGATTGGTGCCGGTGTTGCAGGTGGTGCAAGCTTTGTTAAATACTTTGAATGGGTATACTTCATCTACGGAATCATAATGACAATGCTTCCAATGATTATTGGATTCATCTTTGCAAAGTATGTTCTCAAGCTCAACCTTTTGAACAACCTTGGTTCTATCTGTGGAGGTATGACTTCTACTCCAGCTCTTGGAACTTTGATTGGAACTGCAAAAACAGAAAAGGTAGCCGGTGCTTATGCATCAACATACCCTATTGCTCTTGTAGCAGTAGTAATTGTTTCGCAAGTTCTTATTATCATCTTCAGATAATATATATTCCCGTGTCAAGCACGGGAATGACAATTATTGTCAATCCTTCTGCTTGTTTGCAAATGTCGAGCAAGACGGAAGGAATGCTATTTCAATATCGCCTGTAGGGCCGTTACGCTGCTTTGCCAGAATAATTTTTGCATCCTGAACAGCCTTATCTTCAGCATTTTTTCTATCCCTGTCAATAAACATAACAACATCGGCATCCTGTTCAACAGAACCAGAACCACGAAGCTGGGCAAGATTTGGTTCATGACCTTCGGCATCGCGTGAAACCTGACAAAGGGCTACAACAGGAATTGCAAGCTCACGGGCAAGAGCTTTAAGAGATTTTGAAATTTCCGATACCTGTTCAAAAACCTGGGCATTTGGATTTTCGGTAGTAATAAGTCCAATATAATCAATAAAGATAATTTTTACATCGTGATTTTTTACCATACGTCTGGCCATTGCACGCAAATCAAGAAGACGCATGTTAGGAGTATCTACAGTATATAAAGGTGCTTTAAACCAGTTGCTGGCAGCATCCTGAATTTTCATAAAGTCCGATTTTTGCAGCATACCGGATCTCATTCTTCCCATATCGACATGTGATGTCATAGAAAGAAGACGCATACCAATTGATTCATAAGGCATTTCCAGAGAGAAAAATCCGCATGGTATGTTCTTTTCAAGGGCAATATGACTCATCATTGAAAGTGCAAGCGCTGTTTTACCAATAGAAGGACGCGCACCAATAATTATAAGTTCTGAATTCTGGAAGCCCGAAGTCATCATATCAAGTTTACCAAAACCTGATGGAACACCTGTAAATGAAGATTTTTGTTTATATCTGTTATCAATTATTGTGATATCTTCTTTTACAATTTCCTGCATATTATAAATTTTTGTAGTTTCATTTCTTTGAGAAAGAGCAAAAATTTTT
>Ga0310697_10005513_pt1 | contig 12188 bp, 9 predicted proteins | sample 172DNAGHGlowgp2_FD_203883 | JGI IMG/M metagenome (GOLD analysis project Ga0310697, IMG submission 203883) | Sheep rumen microbial communities from Palmerston North, Manawatu-Wanganui, New Zealand - 1728 DNA GHGlow gp2 (v2) (version 2) | ecosystem: Host-associated > Mammals > Digestive system >... | reverse complement strand
GTTACGGGTAAAGGTAATAAACAACGGATAGTGTATTTCGATGCGCGGACGAAGATCCACCTTCAAAACTATCTGAGGGAAAGAAAAGATACAAATGACGCTTTATTTGTAACCCTGCTGTCGCCATTCAACAGGTTGCAGATAAGCGGAGTGGAAATAAGATTACGACATATAGGTAAAGACTTGAATATGACCAAGGTGCATCCACATAAGTTTAGAAGGACATTGGCAACAATGGCCATTGACAAAGGTATGCCCATCGAGCAGGTTCAACACTTGCTCGGTCATCAGAGTCTTGACACCACCCTCCAATACGCGATGGTCAACCAGGCCAATGTGAAGATGTCCCACCGAAAATTCATTGGCTAGCGTATGAGAAGAATCAATCACAGCTCCCGATTTATCGAGGAATGCTACTCACGATATCCGAAGCAAAAGCTTGGCGGACATATTTCAGTGATACGAGGCGTTTCTTATAAACCGTCGGATGTTAGAAGCAGTGTTGATGAGGGGGTTGCAATTATCCTTCGCTCAAACAATATTGCTGATGGGGAGATTAACTTTGATGATCTTGTTTACGTTGTTCAAGAACGAGTCCAAAATGAGCAGAAACTCAAGCCCGGTGATATCGTAATGTGTGGTTCTAATGGCAGTATAGGCCTTGTTGGGAAAGCCGGGCTACTCAAGGATAATATGCCCAATACTGCCTTTGGAGCTTTCTGTCTTGGAATAAAATGTAAAGAGACCATTCTTCCAGAATACCTCAATACGTATTTCAATACTCAGGTCTATCGGAATGAAATAGAGTCCATGGGGAATGGTACAAACATAATCAATATTAGACCCGATAATATCACTAATCTATCCATTCCTATCCCTCCTGTTGAGAAGCAGATGGCATTTGTGGAAGTGGTTAATCAGGCCGATAAATCAAAATTTAGCGACTTCAAATCCCGATTTATCGAGATGTTCGGTAATCCTTTGTCGGCAGAGCAAAAGTACCCACTAAAAAGACTTGCCGATTGTGTTGATATCAATCCGCGGAGACCGCAACTCTCATTGTCCGATACGGACCAAGTGTCTTTTGTTCCTATGCCTTGTGTAAGCGAGGAAGGATATCTTCAGAATGTAGAAAGTGTAGATTACGGGACAGTAAAGAAGGGCTTTACTTATTTTGAAGAAGGGGATGTCCTCTTCGCAAAGATTACACCCTGTATGGAAAATGGTAAAGGGGCTATTGCAGAAGACCTTATAAATGGAATTGGGATGGGGTCTACGGAGTATCATGTTCTAAGAGAAAAGCCTGAAGTCTCAAATAAATATTGGATCCTGGCCTTTACTCGTTTGCCTATTTTCAGAGAAGATGCGGCAAAGAATATGACAGGAACGGGAGGTCAGAAAAGAGTTGGTGAGTCATATCTGTCAGACTTTAGAATAGGACTGCCTCCTATAGAGGCACAACAAGAATTTGAGCAGTTATACAGACAAGCCGATAAATCAAAATATTTGAATTAGATAACACGAAATACTATGGCATATTTCAACGAAAACAACACCGTAGAGCAGATGCTCATCAATGTCGCGGAGAATAATGGCTGGACCTATGTCGAGCCACAGAATATCCCGCGCCAGTACGATGAAATTCTTGTAGGAGAATGGCTCCTGCAGGCTCTTCTACAGTTGAACCCCATTACTGTAGACCAGGCCGAACAAGTTATCTATAAGCTTCGTGCCGCTGTTTCAATCGGCAGTAATTCTGATGAATTGGTATCTGCCAACGATCGGTTCCGGAAACTGCTTTTTGAAGAAAACTCCTATCCTTTCGGGAAGGATGGCGATAATCTTAACATTCGATTCTTCAGCAATAAAGCTTCCGAGAATAAGTGTGTTGTCACCAATCAATGGGAATTCCCGCGAGCAAGCAAAGAAGGGGGAAAGCGTCTGGATCTGGTGTACATCATCAACGGAATACCGATGGTGATCGGCGAAGCGAAATCTCCTGTGCGCCCACAAGTCACCTGGGGCGATGGTGCAATGGACATTATCCATTACCAGAAGAGTATTCCGGAGATGTTCGTCCCTAACATCCTCTCTTTCTCGAGTGAAGGGCGCGAGATTCAGTACGCTGGTGTTGGTGCTCCGATAGAGAAATGGGGACCGTGGTATGCTGACGAGGATCGCAAAAAGGGAGACCTCAATGCCGTTGCTCACAACTACAGTGTGCTCATTAGGCCGGCCGTACTGCTTGACATTTACCGCTTTTACTCTGTCTTTTCAGGAACTACTAGCGGACGGAAAGTGAAAGTGGTTGCCCGTTATCAGCAGTATCTGGGTGGTGAAGCCATTGTTCAGCGTGTGCTTACCACATATCGTGCGGGTAAAGGTCCGAGAAAGGGTTTGATTTGGCATTTCCAGGGCTCCGGTAAATCATGGTTGATGGTTTTTGCAGCGCAGAAACTTCGCCTTCAGAACGAACTCAAGGCTCCGACAGTGATCATTGTGGATGACCGTATCGACCTGGAAGACCAGATTACGGGTGATTTCACCCGCGCCGAGATTCCTAATGTCGAAAACATCACTTCAAAGCAGGAACTTGAGACCAAGATAAGCCAGAGAAAGATCTTGATTACAACCATCTTTAAGTTTGGAGATCTCGATAATGGCGAGGTCATCGACACTCGCGACAATATTATCCTTCTGATGGATGAGGCGCATCGTACTCAGGAAGGCGACCTTGGCCAGAAGATGCGCACGGCCTTGCCCAACGCTTTCTTCTTTGGTTTGACGGGCACTCCGATCAACCGGAATGACCATAATACTTTCGCTGCCTTCGGGGCTGAAGAGGATAAGTATGGTTACATCTCCAAATATACCTTCCAAAACTCAGTTGCGGATGGCGCTACGCTGGAGTTGAACTTCAGTACTGTTCCAGTCAATATGCATCTGGATGAGGCAAAGCTGCAAGAAGAGTTCGATGCCTTGACGGATCAGATCAACGAGACTGATCGAGAAGAACTTGTCCGCCGTACAAGCGTTGAAGCATTCTTTACGGCAGAGGATCGAATCAATGAGGTCTGTAAGTACATTGTCAATCACTTTCGGGAATATATTGAGCCTACGGGCATGAAGGCTCAGGTTGTGGTCTATAACCGAGCCTGCTGCGTGAAATACAAGAAAGCCATTGATGCCCTGCTCGGCACGGATGACCAAACAACCATCGTGATGCATACTGGTGGTGATAAGGCAGATGAATATAAGGCATATCGCCGTACCCGGGATGAAGAGAAGAAACTGCTTGATCAGTTCCGTGATCCGCTATCCCCGCTGAAGTTCGTCATTGTGACCAGTAAACTTCTCACTGGCTTTGACGCACCGATTCTCCAGTGTATGTACCTGGACAAGCCGATGAAAAATCATACGCTGCTCCAGGCCATCTGTCGAACGAACCGCACTTACAACGAGAATAAAAAATGTGGTCTCGTCGTGGATTTTGTCGGCGTTTTCGACGATGTGGCAAAGTCGCTTGCCTTTGATGAGGAGACCGTTAAGACGGTCATCAAGAACATTGATGAGATCAAAGCGCTTATCCCTGTCTATATGCAGGAATGCCTGGAATTCTTCCCGGGTGTAGACCGCACCGTAGGAGGTTGGGAAGGGCTTTCTGCAGCACAACAATGTCTGAAGGACGAGGGGGTGAAGACCAACTTTGCCCGTAAGTTCGCGCGTCTTGCAAAGGCGTGGGAAATAGTCAGTCCGGATGCCTTCCTTGCTCAATGGCAGGAGGATTATACTTGGATGGCCCAGGTTTATCAGAGCGTCCGTCCCGTTTCAACAGGAGGATCTCTTATCTGGACGCTCCTGGGAGCTAAGACCATCGAGATCATTCACCGGAATATCGACACAATCGATATCGGAACGCCACTGGAAGACCTTGTTGTTGACGCAGATATCATTGACTCTGTACTCCAGGATGAGAAGAATCGAGAGAAGAAGATTGTCGAAGTTGAAAAGATTCTCCGGCTTCGACTGGGCACTCACAAGGGCGACCCTAACTACAAGAAGTTCGCAGAAAAACTGGATGAGCTCCGCCAGAAAATGGAGCAGAGCCTTATTTCCAGTATCGATTTCCTGAAGCAACTGCTCCAACTTGCTAAGGATGTCCTGGAGGAGGAGAAAAAGATTGATCAGCCCGAGGACAAGCGAGCAAAAGCACGTGCAGCTCTGACGGAACTATTCGAGAGCATCAAAACCGACGAAACGCCCATCATTGTCGAACAAGTGGTGAACGATATTGACAACGAGGTGGTCAAGATTGTCCGTCAGTTTAATGATGCTTTCCAGAGCGTCACCGCCCGCCGTGAGATCAAGAAGAAGCTCCGTGCAATCCTCTGGATTAAGTATCAGATTAAGGACCAGGAAGTCTTTGATAAGGCATATTCTTACATTGAGATGTACTACTAACACATGATTACCGCAGAAGAAGACATTAGTTTCCGGTCATATTCTCCCGTGTTGAATTATCGATATGATCGTTGGTTCCAGAATGTGGAGTATAATGGTCGAACTCTTAACGAAGAAGAAAGGAAAGAGTTCGTCAAGGTCATTGATGAAACTGTCTCCACTTTTACTTCGGGTCTTCCTTTGCTTACAGATGAACTGAAACGGACAAAGGATTTAAAAGACGATTATCATATTATCTGCCACGTCGTATATTCGGTTTCGTTATTCGTCGTGATGACGATGTGTGATTGTATGGTCGCAGGAAAGTACTTCATTCTGGCTGAAACTGATTATGACAAGCGTTTCATGCGCGGGAAGATGAAAGTGATCCTAAATGAAGGCTTTAAGAAACTATACGGTTATATTGAGAAGAATAAAAAGGAGTCAGAGTGGTTCCGCCTTCTTGACTATATGAAGTTTTTTCCTGAAGTCATCAATCGTCAATATCAGGACTTGACCTTCCAATTGGAAAAACAATCTAGAATCTCTTCCTGGTGGAAAGACGAGCGTGATTATGAAACCCACATTGAGTCGGAAAAGTTATATGCATCGAGAATGGTGGATATAGAGGAGAGCAAGGAAATGATGGAAACCCTACGGCTTTATGATGCATTGTTTGCTGTCAATCATTTTTTGACCAACGTTCATGCTTGTCTCCGGAACTATTTGGTCGAGAAGTATCGAAGAGGTGAGATAAAAGAAGAGTAAAAAAGTTGTTAGAAGACGAACAACTTTTTAATGGGCCATTTTTGCGTTTTTGGGATACTTTTTACTAAAAATGCCTTGCAGGACGTTCTGTAGAGCATTTTAGCGGAGGGACGGACGAGATTCCGCTCCCTGCGGTCGCGCTATCTCTTTCCTCCCGGAGGGGTCTTTGCAACCTATTGCAGCCCACGACCTTGCGGTCGTTCGGGCGCTTTCGTTCATGGCCTTACGTGAGCAAGCTCACGACGGCCATAAACAAAACCGCCCAGCGCATTTGCGCTGGGCTGCAATGGTTGCGGAGAGGACGAGAATCGTAAACCAAGTACAACACCCTTCGTAAACCCTTGCGGGAGTGCTTTCTATTGCGTATCTTTGCAAACGAGTTCGCTCACCTTTGAGCATTTTTTGGGCCATTTTTGGGCCACGATTTTTAACAAGGAGACGCCATGAAGATCAAGAGAAATGTCAGTTTCAAGCTGAGGGCTTACGGGAAAAACAACGACCTTTTCCAGATTAGGCTTCGCACCACGTTCAACTCCCAGCGGCTGGACCTCAAGACAGGATGCCAGATCAATAAGAGATCTGCTTGGGACGAAGAAGCAGAACTGGTCAAGACGGGCTACAAAGGCCCAAAGGGTGAGACAGCCCTGTCCATCAACAACGAGCTCCGGAACATCAAGGACCAGATGGAATCGACCTTCAAGTTCTTTGAGGCCATCGATCAAATCCCCACCCCTTCCCAACTTCAGAAGAAGTATGAGGACCGGCTAAACGGATCAGTTCCCCAGAAACCCGCGCCAGAGCCCAAGAAGGTTCGCAAGCCCAAGGAGCATGACTTCTTCAAGGTCTATGATATGTTCTTGAAAGAGTGCGGCGAGAAGAACGCCTGGACGGAGGCCACCTTCGAGAAGATGGAGGCGATGCGTGTCGACCTGACCACCTTCAAGAAGAACATCAAGTTCTCCGACCTGACGGAAGCCACCTTGACGGAATTCGTCGCGTATATGCGCGACAGCAAGAAGCTTCGCACTCCCCGGAAAAAGAAGGGAGAAAGAGATGATTATGATCAGGAGGATCTGGTGGGCCTGAAGAATTCCACCATCGAGAAGAAGCTGGGCTACCTCCGCTGGTTCCTGAACTGGGCGACCGACCGGGGCTACAACACCAACCTGGACTATAAGAAATTCCACCCGACCCTGAAGATGACGCAGCGGAAGGTCATCTACCTTACCAAGGAGGAAATCGCCCGCGTCCGCGATCTGGAGCTCTCTGAGGCCCAGGCCTACCTGGATCCCATCCGGGACATCTTCCTGTTCTGCTGCTTCTCCGGCCTCCGGCACTCCGACGTCAACAACCTTCGCCGCAGCGACATCAAGGGCGACCACATTGAGGTCACGACCGTCAAGACGGCGGACAGCATTTCCATCGAGCTGAACAAAGTCACCCGGGATATTCTGGAGAAATACAAGGATACCCCCTTCAAGGACAACAAGGCCCTGCCGAACTACACCAACCAGGCGATGAACCGCGACATTAAGGAGCTGTGCAAACTCGCCGGTATCAATGAGGAGATCCGCGTCACCACCTACAAGGGCAACGTCCGCACCGACAAGATCCAGCCCAAGTGGGAGCTGGTCGGCACCCACACCGGCCGCCGCACCTTCATCGTTAACGCCCTCTCCCTCGGCATCACGCCCAACATCGTGATGAAATGGACCGGCCACTCTGACTACAAGGCCATGAAGCCCTATATCGACATCGTGGATTCCATCAAGGCGAGCTCAATGACGAAATTTGATGGGTTGATATAAGAATTAACAAACGGAGTTATTGTAACTTGTCCTCTAACTATTTGTATAGTTTTATTGAATCGTGCGTGAAAATGTTGGGATAATCGTAAACGAAACCGACACTATAACGAGCCCTGGTAATCGCAACATATAGTTTGGCTTTTGTCTCGGGGCTTTCTATTTGTCTCTTATTAACTAGCCAGTTTATCATAGGTTCAGTGGGGTAGATAAGAACATGGTCAAAGGTTTTTCCTTTTACAAGTCCGAAATTGTTAGTCAAATACTTATCGTTCACTTTTGATCTTACAGAATGTCTTAATTGCATTGCGGGACATTCTCGTTGATACTCCTCTATATCTGCTGATCTAACAAAAAAGCATCCTGTTCGTTTTGCTAATTGATTGTTCCCCGAAATTACGCATGTAAAATCAGGAAACAATTGGTTAGACAATTGGCAAATGTCATTAACGCAACGGTAGTTCGTTCTTAAAGACTCTTGGTCGATATCGAGCAGGGGTAATCTTGAATAGAAAAAGTCTATCATGTTGCTTCGAATAAATCTCTTATTCTTATTCCCTTTACTGGTAATAAATACCCCCTGCCTTGGATCCCCAACGCATATTACCTCAATGCCAGAATCAATTAAGGACTTAATAATCTCTTGATCATAACCCGCCAAGTCTTGCACCTCATCTATGTAAATAATTGGGAATAATGCTTTAATATTAGCTAACACATGCCCCTCTGAAGCTTCATTCAAATCAAGTAAGAGTTGAGCAATTTTGTCAGCATAGATAGCATTGTCTTCCGTAAAATAGAACTCTTTCTTGCCTTTCTTAATAAATTTAGCCGAAGCACCACCAGTAATACATACCCCGGTAATATCGTCTTTAAACATTAGGTCTTGATAGGGCTTAACCCCATAAGTGAGCATGAAAGTATACCAAGGTAAAACAACCACGTTCTGAGGGATACAGCCATGTTTCTCGTAAAAGCGATGTTTGACTTCGTCAACATTATTATCTGTATAGGTTGTTATTAAAACTGGAGACTCTTCTGAAAGAGCCATATTCACCAATGTCTCGGTTTTCCCAGCACCGGCTGCCGCAATTATGAGTTTACTCATTTATCCCGCATTAATTAGCCCCATGATTTATCGCATCTAAAATATACTGAGGATATGTGACTTTTTCACTCGTTTCAAGTAGTAATAGAGCTGACTCACTTTTATTCGCATGTAAGTAACGTAACATTTTTGTCGCCGTATTATATTTTTCGCCAAAAATGCGTTTAAAAACATCAAGACCATTTGCCTTAAACAGTTTTGGCTCAAGAGTATTATAATTGAAATTGTCTGGTAAAGGATTATCTGTGTCAACACACCCTAAGGTCTCTTTTGTGTCGAGGGTTTCGTCGAAGCATATTTTAATACCGTCAGTTGAATTCTCATTCAAGTAATCGTGGTATTTTATTCTGAGCGCATCAACGTCTCCATCATTGTCTGTAACAACAGAGACAGTTAGTTTTAATGCTTTTGCGATTTCTAAAAATCTAAGGAAAGCCAAGCCTCTAACACATAATACATCAACACCATCTTCTATCTGGAGTTTTTCATAGAGGTCTTTGTATGCGCGTTGAACGACCAACTCGTCTGAATCTCCCTCGACAAGAATAGTACGTTTGCAGAGCAACATCCTTAAAGTATCATAGCCGGCGAGTTTCTCAAAATAGGAAACCGTTTCAGGGGATAAATCCGTAAGCTTACAAGAGTTATTATCCGACAAAAGAATTAGAGATGATAACCCTAATTTATTTAAAACAAAACTACTGTGTGTTGATACCAATAATTGTTTCCCTTCACTTTGTCTTTTAATTGTGCTTATCAGCTCATTCAACTTACTAAAAGAAAGATGATTCTCTGGTTCTTCAAGTAATACTATGCCATCTAAAGTATTAGTCTTTTTTGCCAGGGCGAGTTTTGTCTTAATAATGCATTGTTCCCCTTTTCCAATAAAATGAAACGGAATATTATGCATATATGCTGTTAATGAATCCTCCCATGCTCTTTTCGAGGATAAGTCAACAGAAAGAGAGATGTCATGTCCGTCAATCTGTGCCATATCTGCTAGCTTCGAGTTGATTCCTATAACGGCTTCATCTTGCATGAAAACTTGTTGAGCTTTTCTATACGACTGTGTGATATTGATTTTATCTTTTTCATCCAGTTTATTACGGACAATATGTGATACATACATATCTGAAGCAGTCTAATATTGAGTAGAAGTGTCAATTAAAGCGGATTTGTAGGGGATACTTCTTGACGTGATGTCGTCCCGATGAAATGAACGCCATACCACATGGTAGTATTCTACCGGAAGTGTGGTCAAATCTTGGAATTCCAATAAAGAATCGTATTCTGTTCGGTATGATTCGTCGAAACAAATCTTATAAAACAAACCACATGCTTCAACTGTTTGTGAATTATGAACTCCCTTCATCGCGGGGAAATCATCAAAATAAAGCTCAATTTCAACAGATGGTGGCTCAATCGGTGACCCGTTCTTTATGGATAGAAGATACTTATCTACAGCGGCTTTATTGAAAAGATATTGACATATATCATTACGCACATATCTCCCTTGATAAAAACCAGTCAATGCTAAATTAACAGCTTCGAGAATTGTACTTTTCCCGATCTCATTTACGCCAACAATAATGTTGATCCCTGACTCCAAATCCAATTGGAACCAATCTGAATATCGCTTGAAGTTCTTAATCCGAATCTTTGTTATATACATGGCTATCTATTAAAGGCTTTGTATTAAACATGTGAGACTAGGCTAGCGAACGGAAACGCTCTTGAATGGCTTGTAGTCGACCTATTAATTCGGAGAAGTTGAGAGAATCTCCATAAATGAAACTCTTCTTCATAGAGTTATAATCGTCCTCATAAACAGGCATCAATGTCTCACTTGGAACAATCTGTATGCTGGAGGGTAATTCTTTATCGTAGTCTACATAACCAACATGATAGAATTTACGCCGATGTCTCACAATCTCATGATAGAGAAGAGGGTCGTTGAACGCCCTTTCGCCATATAGAGTCTTCTCTAGTTTCTCTAAGTCATAGAAATGGCGAGTCATTCGATAGGTTCTCGGCTTATCCCTCTGGTATTCCTCACACAACAGAAAGGCTTTTTCTAGAAAAGTTCTTGTTGGACTGACAGTACGAATAGTCTGAACAAAATCGGAATCTACGTCTTCTCCTTTGTATGCTTGCTCTATCAATGAAGAAATACGTCTCATTTCAAATGGTTCAGACATAGATAATACGCTAATTTCTATTTTGATAACGGGAATAGCATACGGCGTTTTTACATCATATAGTGATTGATACTGCACGTAAAGAACGGACGGGTCTTTATCGTGAGGTACTTTTGAAGGCTCTCCGTTTTCATCCAAGACTTCATTTTCGCCAAACACGTTCACGTCAAGCCCTAATTCTTTCAACTTGTTGCCTAATTCAATTTTGAACTCTCCCAATAGAAAATCTTGTCCCACCTCACGGAGTTTATGAATCTGAGTATTAGAAGCACAATTGGCACAGGACAAATTCTTGATATTTAGGAAATAATCTCGGCTTAAGGCAAGGTCAATATCTTCACTAAAGCGCTGGATAATATCCCATCCTTTGCTGAGGCTCGTACCTCCCTTAAACAAAAGATACTCGCTGACGCTTGTATGGAACAATGCATATAGGACGGCAGTCACCCACCAGTCTTTTTCTGCTGAAACTTCGTCGATTGGCTTTTCTTGGACGACAGTCTGAATCATTGTTTTGCGGTCATCGACCGAGTAGTCTATCCATTTGCTCATAGTCTTATTCTTTTATGTTTCTTTCAATTATCTTCCTCATCCAAACGGGTGCCAAGAGTAAATCTTGCTTTATGATATCTTTCTCTGGGAATTCGGCGAGTAGTTTGGCGATTTGCCTTTCATTTTCTGGCGTAATGTTGTTCTCTCCGATACTGCGTAATGCTTGAACCAAATCTCTCATTAGCGATCCCCGAAACGCAAAATTTCTAGGTGCTCCATGTTTCAATGTGATTGTTCTATTCCCCAATTTCAGTTTTCTACTTGACCCAGTAGTCAAAAAGCAAACGTTCATTGGAACTTGAGTGGAGAATCCAAGTCTGTTGGCAGCTGTTTCACCTATCGGAATGATTATGGCTTTGTCTCGCTTGGCGATGTCTGTTGCTAATTCAAAAGCGGAAGGATATAAAACACCAAAACGCGTTTTCCGCGCTTTAACATATACACCCTTGGCAACACGGCTTAGAAGTCCTTCCTTTTCAAAGATAGCCAGCAATTTTGTGACATATTCAACATCATACTGTGGGAAAGAAGACACGAAATACACCGTCCCGAACTTGTCATGCGCAATTTTGCTCCTAATCTTTTTAACAACAGCGTCTTGCATCTTATAATCAGATTTAATTTTGGTCGGAATAATTGTAAATATTTCCGACCTCAAATATAGTGAAAAACTTTCTCTTAACAAGTAAAGTAAAACAAAATCGGCACAAACTCGAGATTTGTGCCGAAAATGTATCGCTTTACCAGGAACATTGAACCAGGATTAACGTAATTCCTTGAACTCCATAATGTCCAGCATTGAGAAGAGTACGCCATTGATGGTTGAATTCCAACTTTGGTGGAAGTGTCCGTAATACCAATGCGAGATCGGCTGCCTGGCCTCAGATAATGACTCAAAAATCTGATCCAAGGTTGCCCGTTCTCTTTCGCAATCGGCCAGCAGTTCAGCGTCCCTTGTGGCCCAGCCCATGAGCCCATCCTTCGTAATCAACTCACAGAAGGAAGGGGACGTGTGGGTTACAACAGTGTCAACCTTGTATTTGGCGTTGATTTCTGCCAGTGCCTCCTCGTCAAATCGAGGCATCTCATCCGCCCAGTAGCAAGCTGTCTGGGCGGAATGAGGCCGCGAATCAGCAGCGAGGCGATAGGTCCGGTCAATGCTGATGGCTCCGCCAATGCAGAGGATCGTATGACCGTAAGCGGTAACGATACTGTAGTCAGGGATGCAGCAGAAGCGCTCGTGCTGGATCCGCTGCTCCTGAAAATACGCCGGATCGTCGTGATTGCCCCTGATCATCACAATCCAATTGTTCGCTT
>Ga0310697_10005512_pt1 | contig 12189 bp, 4 predicted proteins | sample 172DNAGHGlowgp2_FD_203883 | JGI IMG/M metagenome (GOLD analysis project Ga0310697, IMG submission 203883) | Sheep rumen microbial communities from Palmerston North, Manawatu-Wanganui, New Zealand - 1728 DNA GHGlow gp2 (v2) (version 2) | ecosystem: Host-associated > Mammals > Digestive system >... | reverse complement strand
TGGGATTGGAAAGGTGGATAATGAAAGAGCGGAAGCTGACGCGATGTCCGACCTCAGCGGGAAGAAGGTGGCTGAGCGTTTGCCACGTGGTGTTTATATCAAGAATGGCAAAAAGGTAATCGTAAAGTAGGACCGATAAGCGAAAACGCTTGTTAGCGAAGGATTAAAACATAAATGGGAGATAGGATGAAGCAAGCAAAGATAATATCTTTGGCTATGGTTGTGGCTTTCGTCGTGGGCACACCGATGAGAGCGCAGCAGAGCGCGGTGCTCGACAAGGTGAACCTCTATATGGGTACCGCCGACGACTACGGGCAGATGGCACCTGGGGCCACGGTGCCTTACAGCCAGATTCATGTCTGCCCCGACAGCAAGCCCCGACAGCATCCGGGCTACGACTTCGAAGTGCCGACTATCTCGGGCTTTAGCATCAACCGCCTCTCTGGAGTGGGCGGCAGCGGTTGCGGCGGCAATGTGTCGCTTATGCCTGATGCCACAGGCGAAGAGGTGCGCCTCGTGAAGTCCACCGAACAGGCATCGCCTGGCTACTACAGCGTTGCCCTGACCAATGGCGTCCGCTTTATGGCTACTGCCGACCGTCGCATGGCTGCCGAGCGTTTCACCTTCCCCGATGCATCCAAGGCGGTTCTGTTGCTCAATCCCCGTTCCGCTTTTGAAAAAGTTTTTGCAGCCGCCTTCGAGCAGAAAACAGCATCGATAGGACAAGGCTTCATCGAGAGCGCCAACACCTGCGGACGTGGGCGTTATCACCTCCACTACCGTCTCTACACCAGCACTCCCTTCTGCCTCGATACGTTAGCTGGCGGACTCAAGCGTCTCACCTTCCCAGAGCTTACGACCGGCGAGGTCGAAGTGCGCGTCGTCGTCTCCACGGGACTCGCAGACGAATTGGCACGATTGCCGGAGCAGGAAGTGTGGCGTGACGACTTCCAATCCATTAAGGAGTGTGCACGCCGTGAGTGGGAAAGCCTACTCACGACCATCGACGTGCAGGGCGGTACGCCTGTTCAGCAGACCATCTTCTATACCTCTTTATATAGAATCTTCCATAGCCCTTTTCAGGTGACGGACGATGTCTTGCGCAACTATCTCGGTACCGACGGCAGTTTGCATGAGGCAACACATGGTCACTACTACAGTTCTTGGTCGCTGTGGGACACCTACCGCACGAAGTTTCCGCTCATCACTTTGCTCGACCATATCCACTCGTCCGACATCATGCAGTCTCTGGCTCAGCTTTACCTGACAGGAAAGAAGGATTGGAGCACCAATCACGAATGTGTGCCTACGGTGCGCACTGAGCATGCCATCGCCACTCTTCTCGATGCCTATCGTCAGGGTATTAAAATCCCTTCGCTGCGCGATGCTTATCCCGGCATGGTAGCTGAGGCAAAACGATTGAGCCTGAGAAGTCCGGACCAATGTCTTGAGGCAAGTGGAGACTTCTGGGCTCTCGGTCAGTTGGCTGGGGAATTGGGCATGAAGGATGATTCTGCCCTTTGGACTAAGCGGGGCGAGGAGATCTTCAACAGCATCTGGCCGCAAGAGTTCCAGCACATCGACGAGACCTACACCAAGATGCGTGGCAACGGCCTCTATCAGGGCACGCGTTGGCAGTATCGATGGGGAGCACCGATGTACTTGGGACGAATGATCAATCTGGTCGGTAAGAAGCAGCTCGGACAGCAGTTGAAGACCTTCTTCCGCGAAGAACTCTACAATCAGGGCAACGAGCCCGACATCCACGTACCCTTCCTTTTCAGCCGACTCGGGCTGCCGCAGCTGACCGGCAGCATCGTCCGCTCGCTCGCCACGACGTCTGTCACCCACCGCTATGGAGGTAACGATGCTTACCCTACTCCCTTTGTTGGTTGTGCCTTCGTCAATCAGCCCCGCGGCTACTGTCCTGAGATGGACGAGGACGACGGTGCGATGAGTGCATGGTATGTGTTTGCCAGCATAGGTCTCTACCCGCTGGTCGTCGGCGAAGCCGTCTATGAACTCTTCCCACCTCTCTTTGATAAGGTCACCCTCCACCTCGGCGCCGACCGCCACACGACGGTCGTCATATGCTGTGAGGGCGCTCATGAAAAACGAATCAATGGCACATGCAAGCGTGTCACCTGGAACGGCAAACGTTTGCGTCGCTGGCAAATCGCTGCCAAAGAAATCCAGCAAGGTGGCGAACTGGTATTCCACTTCTAAACCCTATCACCCCCAACCTCATGAAGAAAATCGTCTTCCTCCTCTTCGCACTGTTCTCAGCACTCGCCTCACCCGCACAAATTCTCTTCGCCGACTACAGCGACCCAGACGTCTGCGAGGGTACGGCTGGCGACTATTGGCTTACGGCCAGCAGCTTCCAATGCACTCCCGGCCTGCCCATCCTCCATAGCCGCGACCTCATGCATTGGCAACTGGTCAACTACGCTGTCGAGCGGTTGGTGCCCGCGGAGCACTACAACACCGTCCGTCACGGTTGCGGCGTATGGGCACCCAGCATCCGGCGACACCGCGACACCTATTATATTTATTGGGGTGACCCGGATTTCGGTATCTTCATGGTGAAGACGACCAATCCGCGCGGCCGATGGTCTGAGCCCGTCCTCGTCGTCGAGGGAAAGGGCGCGATTGATCCCTGTCCGCTCTGGGACGACGATGGCCGCTGCTATCTCGTCAATGGCTGGGCGGCCAGCCGATGCGGATTCAACAGCGTTTTAACCGTCCGTGAACTCTCGGCCGACGGCTCGCGGGCGATCGGCAATCCACGACTCGTCTATGACGGGCAGGTCGAAGGCAACCACACCATCGAGGGACCGAAGTTCTACCGCCGCGATGGCTACTACTACATCCTCGCGCCGGCTGGAGGCGTAGAGAAAGGATGGCAGGTGGCGCTGAGAAGCACGAACGTCTATGGGCCTTACGACGCTAAGATTGTCTTCAACAAAGACGGTATTCATCAGGGTGGTTGGGTCGCCGACAAGTTCATCGCCTTCCAGGAGAGAGGTGCCTATGGACGCATCCTCCATCTGCTCGATGTGGAGTGGAAGCAGGGATGGCCGATGATGAAAGCCTCACCACTTGACACCCCGTTCCGTGCGAAAGGGGAAAGCTGCCCCGGTGCGCTGCTCTACCAGTGGCATGCCAACTATCAGGATCATTTCGGATTCGTCACCAACGACGGCGTCCGTGTCTATGGCTACCCCGTCGCAGCGGACTTCCACAACCTCTGGGAAGTGCCGAACCTCTACCTCCGTAAGTTCGAGGGCGAGACCTTCACCGATACCCTCCGCATGACCGTCACCGCCACCGCCCCAGGCCAACAATCGGGCTTTGTCGTCATGGGACGTGACTACTGCCGCCTCTCCCTCGAATTGCAAGGCGACACCTTTATCCTCAAACACATCACCTGCAAGGATGCTGATCAGGGAGGCAACGAAGTGTCCGAAACCATTAGCTCCGTCAAGGCACACGCCTATAATGCCGGTGCAAAAACCAACTACGAGTGTCACCTCAGCGTTCGCATTCATTGCGACAAAGGAGCCCTTTGCCATTTAGCTTACAGCACCGACGACCTTCATTTCATCCCCATCGCCACACCTTTCCAAGCCCGCGAAGGCAAGTGGATAGGTGCCAAATACGGCCTCTTCAGTATCACACGCGACGCCAAAGCCAAAGGCTGGGTAAACATTCCGCTCTAAAGTTACTTTTATTTTTCACTTTTCACTCTTTCACTTTCAACTCTCAACTTTCATGTCCCGCTTCCTCTTCTCATTCTTCATTCTTCATTTTTCATTCTTCATTCCTTTTATCCTCTCCGTTCCTGCTTCAGCGCAGGACTACAAGATGGCTGGCCCTTACGAAGTCGTTGCTCGTGATGGTCAGTTCCGTGCCAGCAAGGGTGGCAGCGAGCGCGACATGAAAGCCGCGTGGGACTTCGCCCGCGAGGGCAAACGCCAAGAGGCGCGCCGCATCATCGATGCCTATGCCGACAAGCTCCAGCGACTCGACGGTCACGACGCCCCCCTCTGTCTCATCCAGGGCTACTGGCTATGCCGCGCGATGATAGAGCTGAGAGATAACCCCTCAATCATCCATCACCCATCATCCATCATCCATCCTCCTCTCCCTTTGGGAGAGGCCGGGAGTGGGCCCTCAATCCCCTCTTCGTGGGATGCCATGCTACGACGAGCCTTCGTTCCGACGATGAACCAGTTCGAGGCCGACAGCCCCTACGCCAACGGCAATTGGGGAGCTATCGTCAACAGATTCCGCATGGCCTGTGCCATAGCCCTCGGCGACTCCGCCATGTATAGTGCGGCCATCGACTATTTCCTCCATGCATACGACAACGGCTCCCTGCCACGCTATGTCAGCCCCTCAGGCCAATGTCAGGAGACAGGGCGCGATCAGGCACACGCACAGCTCGGACTAGGAGCCCTTGCCGATATCTGCGAGATGGCATGGGAACAGGGCGACGACCTCTGGGGAGCACTCGACAACAGACTCATGCATGGACTCGAGTACACTGCACGCTACAATCTCGGCTACGATGTACCCTTCCAGACCTGGACCGACTGCACTGGACTCTACAACCACTGGACCGAGCCCGGAGCAATGGGACGGGGAACCATTCGCGATATCTATCAGGCCGCTTATAACCACTACGTCGGACGCCGCCACCTGAAGATGCCCTACACCAAGCGAGTGCTCGACATGCAGAAGAAAGCCCAGAAGCGCGGCGAGCTGAAACGTAATCCCGAAGCCGACCATTTTCAGGTTCAAGGCGTGAAAGAAGCGCAAAAGCTACACCAAGTCTTCACCTATCCCGCACCCAAGGGCGCACCACTCAAGCACGACTATGAGGTCTTCGTACAGCCTCGTGGTGCAAAGGAGTGGACTAAGGTCGATACCTACATGGCAAAGGTCAACGCATCTGTCGGCAACCGCAAACATGCCGTCAGCGAGATCTCTTATTGCCTCTTCGACTTCACAGGCGATGTCCTCGTCAAGGTCGTCAGCAAGAATAGAAAGTTCAAACGCGCGCGCATACGACCCCACTACCGCGGCATCATAGCCAACGTCCAAAACGACTCCACCGTGCAGTTCCTGCTGTTTCAGCCCGAGAACCTCAGCGTGGAGTTAAGCACCGCCACCGTTTCCTCTCCATCTGGAGAGGACAATGAATACTCGATAACCGACAATCTCCTCGTTTTCACCTCCAAACCTCCAATCTCCAAAGAGGAAGCCGAGGCACAAGCCAAAGCACAAGGACGCCGCTTCATCTATTGTCCACCTGGCTTCTACGAGATAAAAGATAGCCAGGCACAGTCAACTCGTCAACTCGTCAACTTTCAACTTTCAACTTCCAACACCACCCTCTACCTCGCTCCAGGCTCCTATTTCACCGGCACCTTCGCCATTGAAGACGTCCATGATGTCAGCATCCTCGGACGAGGCATAGCACGGCCGACCGACGGCTACCAAGGAGCGCATGTCTATAGGTCCAGGAACGTACTTATCGATGGACTCGTACTCAATACATGTCCCATCGGAGAGTCACACCGCGTCACCCTCCACGACGTGCGCAGCATCTCACATCCCAGCTGGGGCGATGGACTCAACGTCTTCGGTGGCTCATCCGAGATCCTCCTCGACCGCGTATTCTGCCGCAACTCCGACGACTGCACTACTGCATACGCCACACGCAAGGGATTCAGCGGCTCCACACGCAATGTCACCATGCGCAACAGCACCCTCTGGGCAGACCTCGCACACCCCATCTTCATCGGCATCCACGGCAACGCCGAACGCGGCGACACCGTCGAGCACCTCCGATACGAGAACATCGACATCCTCGGACAAGCCGAACCACAGGTCGATTACCAAGGATGCCTCGCCATCAACTGCGGAGACAACAACCTCGTGCGCGACGTCATCTTCGACAACGTCCGAATAGAGAACATCGAGGACGGATCCATCGCTCAGGTCAAGGTCTCCTACAACCAGAAATACTGCACCGCACCCGGACGTGCCGTCCAGGACATCACCTTCCGTAATGTTCGATACAACGGCTCCATACCCCAAAGCCTCGCCATCATCAACGGCTACGACGCCGACCACCCCGTGCAAAACGTAACCTTCGAAGGATTGAAAATCAACGGACAACCCATCTACGACGACATGCCAGGAAAACCACGATGGTACGCCACCGCCGATTACATCCCCATGTACGTCGGCAATCACGTCAGCGGCATCGTATTCACCAAGGACATCAACCAGTTCAACGTCAAGCAGCAGCTCGCCTACTGCTCCACCCAAGTCCATCGAGCACTCGCACAGCTACGACCATACGACTTCACCCTCATGCCCCGCAACATCCTCTCTGGACAGTCCACTTGGAACCTCCGCAAAGCCACACCACAGGAGTGGTGCTCCGGATTCTGGCCTGGCATACTCTGGATGGCCTACGAGTACAACAAAAGCGAAGCCCTCCACAAGGCCGCCGCTGGCTATACCGACGCCATACTTCCCGTCGTCGCACAGCCCGTCTTCGATCACGACCTCGGATTCATAACCATCAACGCCCTCCTCAAGGCCATCGAACAGCTCCAGGGCGGCAGCCAAGGCCTACCATCACACCTCAACCTCTACCGTCAGGCAGCACTCCAAGCCGCCGACTCACTCGCCACCCTCTTCAACCCCGTCGTCGGCACCATACTCTCATGGCCGCGACACGTCAAGGACTACCGCGGACACAATACCATCATCGACAACATGATGAACCTCGAACTCCTCTTCTGGGCAAGCCAACAGCTCCAGGACGACCACGGACGACAACTCTACGACATTGCAGTACGGCACGCCGAGACAACCATGAGGAACCATTTCCGCAGCGACGGATCATGCTATCACGTCGCCGTGTACGACACCCTCACCGGCAACTTCATTCGAGGCCTCACACACCAGGGCTACAGCGACCACTCCCTATGGAGCCGCGGACAGGCATGGGCCATCTACGGCTACACCATCGTCTATCGCTACACCCACGATCCACGTTTCCTACTCCATGCCCAGAAAGTCGCTGACATCTACCTCAAGCGCCTCCACGAAAAAAGTGCCCTCGACGGTTTTCCCGTCGAGACCCCTCCCCACGAAAGAAGTGCCCTCGACGGTTTTCCCGTCGAGACCCCCGACGACAACGTCCCCTTCTGGGACATGGACGATCCTGAGATTGCACAATTGAAGAAATTACAATTGGACAATGGCAAGGACCAAGATGACAATTGTAAAAATGCAAATCGAAAAATGGTCCAATTAAAGGACGCTTCCGCAGCAGCCATCGTCGCCAGCGCCCTCCTCGAACTCTGCCAATACGACGTCAGCGGTCAACGCGAGACCGTAAACGGCAAATCCGTCCAGCGCAAGTTCTACCAAGCCGCCGTTGCCATGCTGCGAGACCTCAGCACAGAGCGTTACCAGAGCCGCAACCGCAATGTCGCCTTCCTCATCCATTCCACCGGGCACAGACCTGCCGGATCCGAGATTGATGCCAGCATCGTCTATGCCGACTACTATTACATCGAAGCACTCCTTCGCTACAACCGCTTCTTCAACTAACACTCCCCCCTTCTACCTCCCCCCCCTTTTTGCCCCCCCTCTGCCACTGCGCCCGACGGTTTTCCCGTCGGGACCCCCCATTATATGCAGCAGGGCGAATCGTTCGTTTCCTTTAGTCGTTTAGCCTCAACATACTGTTCATCTTGGCCATTATTGCTAAGAATAATTATTGCTTAATCATGATGCAGCAATTGCTGCATCATCATCAAGCAATTGCTGCATCATCATCAAGCAATCAAAAATGCTAGGAATTTTGGGCTGAAGATTTGTGTCTGTCGTGCAGAATGATTATTCTTGCGGAGCGAAACGATTAATCCTAAATCGGTCCGCATCTTTCCCACCTCTCCCTCTCGCCGTAGCCTGCTACGCCTTCGATGAAGAAGCGAGAAAGCTCCTCGAGACAATTACTCATCTGACACAAATCCTAATCACCGATTGGGGTTCAAGCGCTCGACCTTGGTCGCTTCGACACTCCGAAGAACTTTCAACTTTCAACTTTCAACTTTCAACTCTCAACTTTCAACTCTCAACTCTCAACTTTATTTTGTCCCAAACAGACTGTTTTTTTGACCAAAAAGCAGAATAATTTAACTTACCAGTGAAAAAATTTAGTAATTTTCCATTGCAGTTTGGAATTTTTTATAAATTTGCATTCGAAAACGCGCTTTTAAAGCATGTTTTAAGCCTTTTTTGAGAACAAATTCACTTATTGTTTAACTATACTTACTTAAAAACATGACCAGATGAAGAAAAGTAAATGTTTTCTATTAGGCATTCTAGCACTCCTGTGCGCATTGCCTAATGTAGTGTTTGCACAGAATCTGACGGTTCAAGGCACAGTGAACGACGAGACGGGACAACCCCTCTACGGCGCTTCTGTGAAGGTGGTGGAAAGTGGCGTCGGTACCGTTACCGACATGGACGGCCATTTCCAAATCCAGTCCGTGGCCCGCGGAGCAACACTCCAGTTCACCTTCATGGGCTACCTCAGCCAAACGCGAAAGGCTGACGGACGAGCCATCGTCGTGACACTGCAGCCTGACACGAAGGCCCTTGAAGAAGTGGTCGTCGTGGCTTATGGCCAGCAGAAGAAGATCACCATCACTGGTGCCGTTTCCGCCGTCGGAGGCGACGAACTCTTGAAGGCTCCTGTGCCTAACGTCGAGAACGCTCTCCAGGGACGACTGCCCGGTATCTCCGTGGTGCAGGGATCAGGTATGCCCGGTGAAGAATCGAACACCATTCGCGTGCGCGGTATAGGTTCGCTCAACAGTGCCGAACCTCTCGTGCTTGTCGATGGTGTTGAACGTCCCGAGCAGAAGTTCGGACAGATCGACCCGAACGAAATCGAGGACATCACCATCCTCAAGGACGCTTCCGCAACAGCTGTGTTCGGTGTGCGAGGCGCTAACGGCGTCATCCTTATCACCACCAAGCGCGGCGCACCCGGTAAGGCCTCCGTCACCGTCTCCGCCAGCACTGCTGTGCAGACGATCTCCAAGTTCGTCGATTTTGCCGACTCCTACACTTATGGCAAGATGTGGAACTACACCGCCATCACCGACGCACTGCCCATGGACCAGTGGCCCGGCACCGTGAACATCACGGACTACACGCCCTATGCCAACACCGGTATCCGCTTCAACCAAGAGGTCATGGAGCATTTCCGCACCGGCGATATGCCTGTCACCTTCCCCAACACCGACTGGATCAAATATATGATGAACGATGCAGCGTGGCAGGAGCAGGCTAACGTTAACGTCAGAGGCGGCACAGAGCGCGTACGCTATTTCGTTTCGGCTGGTTTCATGAACCAGAACTCCCTCTTCAAGACCTTCTCGCAGAACGAAGATGAAACCTTCAAATACAACCGCTTCAACTATCGTGCCAACCTTGACATCGACATCTCCAAGCGCAGCCAGCTCTCCCTTACTTTGGGCGGTCGCGTACAGAATCGCACGACGATGGGCGGTGGCGAAGGTTTTATTTTCCGCTATCTGCAGGGTGCTACGCCCTACGCAGGTATTGGTATTGACGACCAGGGCCGTCATGTCGTCTCGGACGTTAACATCGTAGGCCCCTACGACCGCGATGCACTGTCCAACTACTACGACCTCGGCTTTGTCAATCAAAGCAATAACGTGCTGAGCATGGACCTGCAGTATAAACTTGACATGAGCTTCCTCACTCCTGGTCTGGACTTTAAGATCAAAGGTTCTTACAACACCGACTACACCGCTCGCAAGAATCGCCAGAACGGCTTCGGAACGGGTGTCACCTATGTGGCAACAATCGTTGATAGTCAGGAGGTCCTCCGCAAAGAAAACATTACTTGGCCTCTTCCGTACGACGACAGCCGCTGGGGCAACCGCAACTGGTATGCCGAGGCCAGCTTCAACTACGCCCGCAAGTTCGGTCTCCACAACGTTGGCGCCCTGTTGCTGTACAACCAGAGCAAGACCTATTATCCTTGGGATGCCGATGGCGCCCTTTATCGCTCCATTCCAAAGGGCTACGTAGGACTCGTAGGCCGTGTGACTTATGACTACGCAACCCGCTACTTGTTTGATTTCAATATCGGTTACAACGGTTCTGAGAATTTTGCTGAGGGTAAGCGCTACGGCGTTTTCCCGTCGTTCTCCGTAGGTTGGATTCCCTCGAACGAGAAGTTCTGGGAACCCATTTCCGAGGGCTTCGGCTACTTGAAGTTGCGTGGATCGTGGGGTCGTGTCGGTAATGATAACACCCGCAATGCTCGTTTCCTCTATCTGCCCGGTGCATGGCAGTTCTACCAGGGCTCGATGACGACGAACCCGTTTAACCGAGGTGCCAACTTTGGCACGAGCGGCAACTGGTTGCAGTCCGTTAGGGAGCTGACGGCCGGTAACCCCGGCGTGACTTGGGAAACCGCCACAAAGATCAATCTCGGTTTGGATGCCGCCTTCCTGCGTGACCGTCTGACGTTGAATTTCGATATTTTCTGGGAGGACCGCAAGGACATCCTTGTCTCGAACGCCTCGCTGCTGCCTGCTGTCACCAGTCTTCCTGGCAGCTATGTCAATGAGGGCCGCGTGAAGAACCACGGCTTCGAGCTCTCCCTGAAATGGGCAGACAAGGTCGGTGCCTTCCGCTATAGCATTAGCCCCAGCATTGCCTTTGCCCGCAACAAGATTATCGAGATGCTCGAGGTGACCCCCATGTATGACTACCTGAGCCGCACTGGTCTGCCTGTCGGACAGCCCTTCGGCTACGATCTCTTCGAGTTCTACCAGCCCGGCACCGAAGAACGCTATATGGCGAAATATGGTGTGGCGATGCCCGATCAGCAGTATGATATCAAATATGGTGATGCCGTTTACGTTGACCTCAACAACGATGGCCTCATCGACCAGAACGACCAGAAGCCTATCGGTTACACCGATGTCCCCGAAATCACGTGGTCCGTCAACGGCAACCTGAGCTGGAAAGGTCTTGACTTCTCGATGCTGTGGGTCGGTGCAGAACACACCAGCCGTATGCTTAACGGATACTTCCGCGATCAGTTCGGTTCGACGAACACGTCGGCGCTGACGCAGTGGGTTGCCGACAACTCCTGGACCGAAGATAATCCCGACGCCATACTGCCGCGTATCTCGTTTGCAAACCGCGTACACAATAACCACGACTCACGTGCTTGGCTTGTCGATGCGCGCTATGTTCGTCTGAAGAATATGGAACTCGGCTATTCCTTTAGTAAGATAAGGTGGCTGCCGCAGGTCAACTACATTCGTTTGTATGCTTCTGGCCAGAACCTCCTGACCTTCTCCGACTTCAAGGGTAATGACCCCGAAGCACCCGGCTCAGGTCTCGACTATGGTATGCGCTATCCTATGACACGCGTGTATAACTTCGGCCTACAAGTTAACTTCTGATGCATTTAAATCTTGAAGATTATGAAAAAGTTCTTTAATAATATATTAGGTGTGGGGCTTGTGACGTGCATGTTCACGTCCTGCGTCGATGACTTCCATTTGGGCAACGCCTTCCTCGAGAAAGCGCCCGGTGTTGAGGTGAACGCTGACTCGGTGTTCCAGAAAGGCGAATATGTCCGCAATTTCCTGTGGAATGCCTATGGACAGCTCTACTGCACGTACACCTCTGGTAACATGATGAACGGCGCCCCTATCGACGTGCTTTCCGACTCCTATCACTGCTACGTCAGCTGGGGCGGTCCCAAGCAGAGCTACTACCCCGGCGGTTTGACCGAAGATGCTCAGGACACTGAGGATGGTAACTACCAAGGTAAATTCTCCTATTCTACCAAGACCGGTGGACTGGACAGCGATGCTGGCGGTCGTGTGTCGATCTATGAGGCCGTGCGCATTTGCTGGCAGATTATTGAAAACATAGACCGTGTGCCTGACCTGAGTGACGAAGAGAAGAGCTGCCTGCGCGGCGAGGCCTACACGATTATGGCCAGCCGTTATTTCGACGCCTTCCGCAACTTCGGCGGCTTGTGCCTCGTCAAGAAGGCCTACCCTGTCGGCGAGGGTTTCACTGAAGGTCGTG
>Ga0310697_10005508_pt1 | contig 12193 bp, 17 predicted proteins | sample 172DNAGHGlowgp2_FD_203883 | JGI IMG/M metagenome (GOLD analysis project Ga0310697, IMG submission 203883) | Sheep rumen microbial communities from Palmerston North, Manawatu-Wanganui, New Zealand - 1728 DNA GHGlow gp2 (v2) (version 2) | ecosystem: Host-associated > Mammals > Digestive system >... | reverse complement strand
TGGTCCACGGCAGTTATGAATTTCCCTGAGCGTGACGGGTCACGCTCGAGCTGGATACCTATGACTGTCTTCCCCGCCGGGACCTTCTCCGGCGCGGTCTGGATCTGGGACTCTATGGCTCCCAGCGCCTCTTCCATGATGTTACTCATGTTGGTTTCTCCTCACATTGATTGTGTCCCCAATTGGACGCAACCCGTTTTGCATGTGCTGTTACGCACCTGCGAACCGGCAGTGACGGCTAGTTCCCGCCTTATGTGCACGCCAACGTTTAAGCGTACACACGCATCGACGACCACCGTCTTTGCGCAACGGGTAAGCGGGACCCGTTATTCATTATAGCGTGAAAATCCTGCTGATTAAGCCATACGTAACGCGCGTTCGGGGATCTTGCTGGCGAGATCCGGAAGGTCTGCCTCTACAGGGTAGTGGTGGCTGTCCTTCATGTGGATTGCCGACACACGGTATGCCTTCTTCTCCATTTCGGAGTCCCACTTGTACGTCACGTAGTAGATGTGCCTTACCTTGCTGCGGATCTCGCCTATCTCTGCATCGGAGAGTTTGTCCATCTCGCCTTCAGACATGAGCACGTCGACTATGTTCCCGGACTCGTAGTGCGTCCTTGCGTACTGCACGGCTTTCCGGAGGAGAGGCCCCATGTAGGCCTCCCCTCCGTCGTGCTCGTGCGTCAGGACCGCTTCACGGCGCCCTTCACCGTATACCAGTATCAGGGCGCGTCCGTCGTTGTCGAGGCTCATATGACGATAGGCGCCTCGAATCCAGTGCTGAACTCTCCGGTCTTCAGGCTGTTGGCGTAGCTGCGCAGCGTGAGCAGCAAAGCCTCTTCCGAGTCCATCAGTTCACCAAAGCTGAATATGCCGCATCTGGGCATAGGGCCTTTCTCAAGAGCAGCGATAGCGATCTGAGGCTCCTGTATGCCGTTCGCGGCAAGCACCTTGTAGATCAGCGCCTGCTGCTCTGCGTAGTACAGGCCACTGGCAGACCGGCCAAACGAGTTGAGGTCGCTTGTCGTCTTGACGTCGATCGCGACTGTCGAGCCATTGCCTCTGTAGAGGTTGTCGACCTTTACAAGGCAAGCGACGCCTTCGATTTCAGCGCTGAAGATCGCGTTGCGGGTACGCTCGTGCGTGCCGAGCGACTTTATGAAGGCGTGCGAGTTGTAGGCCTGAGCCATCTTCCCGAACATGTTGAACTGCTCTGTCGGTACCGGTATCTTCGGCTGCATGGCCTTCCACTCGATGAACGCCTTCGTGTCAGTGCCGTAAGGCTTTCCGGTCTTCGGGTTTATCGGCCCGTCGGCCACCACGTACTTCTCGAGGAACTCCTCAGGCGACATGCTGAGGAAGTCGGTCATTGCACGGCCTGTGCTCATCGCTTCACTGAGCGGCGGCCTGAGTTCGCGGTTGTCCTGCATCGCGTGGAACATGGCAGGGTACGCGAGCAGCCATCCCATGTTCTCCGGCGTCACGACCGTGCGCGACTCGGACTTCTCGAAGTACTCGTCCTGTGTCATAGTTGTCGACATGTCCATCTTACTTGGCCTCCCTGTTTTGTTGTGTTGTCTGCGCTCCGTCCTGTCTTGTCTTGTCGCCGCTCTTCTTCCACAGGTATGTGCCTGCAGCTACGGCGCCACCGATACCCAGTATCACTGCTGCCGGTGTGAACATGGCCATAACAAGTGCAGCGGCGGCACCTGCAGCCGCTGCGTAAGTAGGCTTGTTATACCAGTTTTGTGTAGTGTCATTCATAGTGTTCCTCTTTTCTTCTGTTGTACACTTCATGCAGTCCAGTAATTGTCACGCCTCATTCCCTGTCAGAATCTCGCAGCGAGAACGGTGAAAGCCCGAGCAGCCACGTATGCAACCTGTCCGTTGCCAAGGGCTTCAAGTCTGTCCACGCAATGGGCCACGCCATCAGCCACTCGACGAACTCCGGGTTCGTCCTTCCACCACTCGCATCGAACCAGCCGTCCTCCAGTATGCGTACACGGCAGCTTAACGGTATGTACTTGCGGAGGAGCATTGAAGGCGATCCCTTGTTTCTCGAGTCCGAACGCGTCGGGGTCGGAAGGAACTCGAACCTCTTCGTCGGCAGCCTCGCCGTTTCCCCTCTCAGCAGCTTCCTGACCGTGTCCTCCAGCTGCAGCCTGTCCGGTATGTACGCGATTGAGTCTGGCCAGTATCCATATCCTGTCCCGGATGTGAGGGGCGCCGAGCTCTGCCGCGGAAAGACAGTCCCATTCCGCATCGTACCCGAGCGCGGCAAGGTCCTGTAGGACGACGTCGAGCCCGAGCTTGACGAGGTCTGACGAGTTCTCGATGAAGACCCATTCAGGCTCGACATCTCCGATGATCCGCGCGAACTCGCACCACAGGCATGACTTGTCTCCGTGGATTCCGGTCCTGTCCCCGAGCGGCGAGATGTTCTGGCACGGAAAGCCGCCAGCAAGGATGTCGCAATTTCCACGCCACGGCTTCCCGTCAAAACTCCGTACGTCATCCCATATGGGGAAAGGCGCCAGGGACCCGTCGTTCTGGCGCGCGACGAGGACCTCACGGCAGAACTGGTTGATCTCGACGGCGCACACGGTACGCCATCCGAGAAGTAGTCCGCCGAGAAGTCCTCCGCCGGCCCCTGCGAACAAATGGATAACGCGAGGGCCTTGCTTATCGTCCACATGCGTCACCTTTCCCCCTTTGACTTGGCTTCCTGGCTGTCGCCTGGCCACGGTGCGTTCGGGCACACGTCACTCCCTGCGATCTTAGCCAGCAGCCCCGTCTTGTCGCAGGCAGGGTATGGTTCGGCATACGACCCAACGACGCAGTGCCCGCACTTGCGCCAGTCTTCGCCGCATGCCGTCATTCCGGCACCGCCTCCTGCTTTTCCGGGAACGGCTTGCCGATGAGCGCCTCGTACAGCGCGATCATGTTCTCGCGCGGTATGTCGTGGCACCCGATCTTGATCGTGTTGCCGGTGTAGGACACGATCGTATAATTACCGATCTTAAGTCCGCGCATGTCTTTGCCTGCAGCCCACGCCTTCAGGAGAACCTTCGCCTGGTCGACGCCGACGCGCACGCCCCTAGACGTGACGACCGTGTCCCCTTCAGTCCAGATGTACGCTGCGTTCTTGTCCAGCTTCCTCTGGAGCATGCGGCGCTCCTCGTTGGTGAACGGATATTTCTTCGAGTCGTACCAGCCGTTTATGAGTGCATGCACGAACTCGCAGTAGTCTGCGCCGTGCCTGTCCTTGACGTACTTCGCGAACAGCGCCTTCGTCTCCGCCGCACGCTTCGACGCTTCTTTGCGGTTGCGGGCTTTCAGCTCTTCGGCGGCTTTCGTGATGTCGATCTTCTCGAACTTCCCGAACCGCATGTCCCTCAGGGGCTTGGCCCATTCGTCCGGCGCGAGCGTGATGATCTTCATGCGCTCCTGCATCAGGTAGACGAACCTGTCGCGGGTCTCGCGCTTGTTGAACCCGTCCATGTAGCCCTCAAGCGTCTCGAGGAAGTTGTCGCGAAGGTCGCAGGGTGTCAGCTCTTTGCTCCCGCGCTCCATCGGGACGCGGATTACAGGGAACGGGCTTGCCCCGGTAAGAAGCGAGATGTGCCTGCCTGTCGTACTGCTCATGGAGAAGTACGACACGAGTGTCAGGCCGGACGACCTGTCGCTCGTGCTGATTTGGTTTTTCCTGCAATGTTTTGTCGGGATCACCTTTGCCACGATGGTCGAGTAGCTGTACGCGTCTCGCCCGTCGTAGCTCAGAGAACACCCGCAGTATCTCTTGGCGATACCATGGTCTACGCCACGGTAGTAGAAGTTGTGCGCTTCTGTTGAGTTTGATGCCATTGTATGTCCCCGTTAGTCGTTGTACCTGATTTCGTGCTTCTGCCGGTACGCTGTGCCGGTCATTTCGTCGTGCATGACGTCAGCAAGGTGCATTGCGAGGCCCTCGATGTTCCAGCTCGGCGACTCTGCCTCGCTGGCGCCGAAGTTCTCATACACGTAGTCGTACATGGCCTGTTCAAGCACTGCTCCGATACGTACCTTTGACGGGAGTGTGACTGTCTTGGTGTCCTGTGGTTCGCCAGCCGGGTGTTCGAGCGCGTCCACGCGGGCGAGCACCGGTTTCGGGTCGGCCGGTAGCACCTCTTTGTCCCACAGGACAAGCGTCGCAAGCACTCCGCCGAGCGTCGCCATAGCTGCACGCAGCTCGTACGCCACGCCAGGTTCCCAGCAGTTCTTGTCGCAGTGCGAGACTATCTCCGAGAACGCGTCGCAGTTCTGGGCTAGGAACTTCGCTATGCCGTCACGCACCGTGTGTAGCGAAACAAGCGCCTGCGCAAGTGTTTCTGTCTTCTCGTCGTCTTTCTGTTTTGTTGCCATTTGTTAGTCCTTCTGTGTTGTCACATTTTGTTCACGTCGTCTTTCAGCCTTTTGAGCACCTGTATGTACTCTTCGTCTCGCGCGATGTTCTCTTCCCGGAGCCTGATCTCCTCGTCGTTGTCCGCGCCCTTCTGCCAGATCCTCTCGTTTCCGATCAACGCATCGGTCTCGCTGATGGCCGTGTCGTACAGCTCGTTGAGCCATGCCTTTATGATGCTGTCCATTCTGTCCCTTTCAGATCCTTATTGAGTGGAAGTTGCCCTCGCCAAGCAGCACCCAGTGGTACCCGCATGCGTCCATTACGTCTTTCACAGCCTTTGTGTACGGCGTTGGCGCACTCTCGTCGAACGTGCTCTCCATATAGCTCGCGAACGCGTCTTCAAGTTCGTTCTTGAGTTTCTGGAACTCGGCGTCCGTCGCCAGGACGGCAACAAGCCGCTCTACAGGCTCCTTGCCTTCACGCTCGAAGCTCAGATGTACAAGTTTCATAGATTAAAACAGAGAGGGACGGCACAGTCAAGTGCCGCCCCTCAACGTCCTGTAGTCTCAGGTTTACTTCACGGTGAACGCCTTTGCCCTTGCGTCGTACCGCATCTTCGTGTTCAGATGCGCCTTCTTCAGCGCCTTGTAGGAGCAGCAGTCCTCGCTTCTCTCGATAGCGGTCAGGCACCCCTTGCAGAACGATGCGACAACTTTAGTGACGAGTGCGGCATTGCCCTTCAGCTCCGTGTTCGAGTCGATGAACGTATCGAGCGTGCCGAGCACGACAGAGGCGCCTGTGTTGATCAGGTTCTTCTGCGCTCCGGTCAGGCCTTCACGCTTTGCTACGAACTCCTGGATCGCTGGGGTGAGCGCTTCGACGTACGACCCGCCTTCAGCAACGGCTCCGGCGCTGTTGCCGACAAGAGTCACGACGTCCTTGAGCGTGGACTTGACCTCCGTGTCAGGGTCGTCGATGGCGAACCAGGCGCTGAGGCCGAGGTTGCCGGCCGTGTTTGCGGCGGCGAGCAGCACCGTCTCGTTAGGCGTGCAGCCGGTGAACATTGCCAGCCCGAAGGCCAGCGCAAGCATGTACAGTTTCTTCATTTTGATCTCCTTTTGGGGTTTGTTGTTTTCCGGTTAGTATAGCAGATCCGGCAGATGTTGGCAACACGTTGCGCTACTTGCTCTGTGCTTTCACGCTTGCGACCGCTCGTGCCTTAGCCTCTTCGGCGTTCTTGGCCTTTACGACGATCTCCTGCGTCTTCTTCTGCGTCACCCGCACTATGTAGTCTTTCATGTTTTCCTCCTTAGTTGACCCATACGGCATGCGTTACGTTCCCGGACTGCCTATTCTGCGTCTGTCAGATTGAGTGCGGGCAGGAGAGTCTGAAGGCCGTCCGATCCCGGCCTTCAAGACTCACTTGCCCGCACGCTGTGAAATGCCCGGTCATCGCCTTATGCCGATCACTGGTTCCCGTCGTACGAAGCGTGGGCGTAGAAACGGATCACGCCCTGACCCTCCCGTTTTGCGTCCCGCTTGATGTCGCGCAGCCATTCTCCCATCGGCTTAGCGTAGCCGCGCGTGTCAAGTATGTGCAGCCCGTCGTCATCGTAAGCCTCCCGTATCTCGCGCAGCGCAGAGTACACCCTGTAGTCGCTGTCAGCCGTGAACATGCCTATGTCCATCTCTGACAGTTTCGTCACTGCGGCCCTGAACCTGTTGAACGGCTCCTTGAACAGGTGGTCGGTCTTTGACGTGTCGACGTCGATCCAGGTTACGTCCCTGTCTTCGTCTTTCTCTGTCCCGCGTCCGACGATGGCCTCGCCTAGGGACGCACACAGGCTGTCGACATCTTCCTTGAAGCCGTCGCCCTTACGCTCCTCTACGCCATCGTAGAATTTCTCCTGGTTGTCGGCGAAGACATCGTTTTCGTCAACAGGGTACTGCCAGTCATGCTTGTTTCTGGTAAGCTGCACTATTGTCGCGTGCATACATATCCTCCTTTTGCTGTTCACCAATCGGTCCCGGGCTGCGTATTCGTCGTCCGTCAGATTGAGCCCAGTGTGGCGCTGATTCCGAGGCTGTCGGTTGACAGCCGAAGCAGTCAGAGAACACTGGGCGATGCGGTGTCCGGTCATCGATCATAGGTTATGCGGATTTCGCGCCGGTGGTCTGCCTGGCGTTCAGATGCGCTGACCGGCCTCGGCTTAATGTGCCCAGTGAGGATACCACCGGGCACGTGGTGCCAGGCCGGTCAGGCTGTCTACAGCGCGTCCTTCCGCATGTCTTCGGCGTTCCGTGCCTGTACTGCGTCAACCGGTCAGATTGGCCTCGAGAGAGCGGACGTGTTCCGCTGTCAGATACGCCGGAAGACGTCCTGCGTGTCTCGAGACCGTGTTGTCAGCACGTCATAGCCGAGCTGCGCCTGTCAGTGGCGGCGGATCTGGCGGAGGAAACGCGCGATGTCGAACCTCGAATTGTCGATGCTCTTCTTCAGGATCGCGTGGATCACGTACGCCGGCGCGTTCGTGTCAAGGAGCGCCTTGAGCTTGTTGAGTCCTTCGCGTGCGCTGTCGGATACGGTCGTGCGGCGGTTGCGCCAGCCGCCGTCCTCGGTCGCGAACCGGACGTGGCAGTTGACGATCAGGCTCTTCAGGGTGTAGTACGCGCCCTGGCGCTTGAACGCCTCCTTCCACGCCTTCGGCAGCCAGTAGCGCGTGCGGCCGTCGCGGTCCTTGAACGTTCCCATGCTGACGTGCGGGAGATAGTTGCGCAGGATGTTGAGCGCATTCTCGTACGTGTTGCACACTGAGACCTTGCGCTCCGCCTGCGCGATCTTGCCGTTGAGGTCGACGAGCCAGTCTGTCGGCTCGATGGAGACCGTTGACTTAGAGAAACCGTTGTCGCCGGTCTTCTCCTCCTCCTTCTGGACCCAGAGGTCGACCTTGCCGACGCCCTGGATCTTGCGCCAGAACGCGCCAGTGCGCTTCACGAAGGCACACTTCGTGCGGTCGTTGATGTTGTCCTTCAGTCCGCCGAGATACTGCGTGAATATCGTGCGGATCGTCTCGACTGGCAGGAACTTGCTGCGCTCAGCGAACGCCGTGCGCCAGTGGTCGCGCATGAAGATCAGCTTCTCGATCTCCGTGTCGAGCAGCTTGAAGCAGTCGCGCAGGCTGTAGCGGTGCGCGATCGCCGCGTCGATGTTGCTGTCGTGCGCGACCATCATGCCCATGTACTGGGCCGGCAGGAAGCGGCGGCTCGTGTACGGAGTCCACACTTCGCCGTTCTGCAGCACGACGTTGTACCACTTCGAGGCTGTCGCGAGGTTCGGGCTGGAGCAGCGGTTGTCGCGTGTGACCTGGTCTTCGTCCGTCGCGTGCTTTCCGCTGATGGCCGGTACGTCGACGACCGGCACGTCGTCCTGCTCGCGTGGCGCATTGTTCGCTGCACCGTCGCAGCCGCTGTCGCTGCGGAGTCCGTCGCAGCCGCTGCCGCTGTCGATGCGGCGCCCGTTGCGGAAGCGCGCAGTGTTTCCGTCAGAGCCGGCCGAGAAGCGTCCGCCGGTCGCACGGTCATAGCTGCCGGGTGCTGCCGTGACGTTCGGCACTCCGCCAATCGCGCAGGGACGCACGACCTTCTTTACGACGCGCTCGATGCTCTCGCGGCCAGATCCGCTGGTGAAGTTGTCCTCCACCGCGTTGATGATGTCCCCGATGGTGAAGTCCGACGTGGACGTGATTTTCGTGTCGGGGTTGAGTCTCTTTGCCATATTGTGTTTTCCTTTGTTGTTGACTACCATTCCTGTTTTCCTGTGTTCATGCGTTGCGCATCCTGCCTGTGTCGATGTACTCGACGATCCTGTTGACTTCGCAGATGATAGGGTCCATGTCATAGCACTTCGACCGCATCTGCAGCTTGAACGCGTCCTGCGCGAGCGACTTGGCCAACCGTGCCAAATACGCAGAGACCTGCATGGCCCTTGCGTCCGAATCGCATACGGCCTCAGGTATCCGCGCAAGCACAGTTCCGGAATCGTACACGATGTGCCTGTTCTTCCCGTCGAACATCATGAGTCTCGGGATCGGCACGGTCCTGCGCGCCCACCAGTCCGTCTTGATTACGAGCTGCTTTCCGTCGTGCGACAGGGACTCATCGTCGGTAGGCGACCACCACCAGTTGCCGGCCACGTAGTTCGGCTGCTTCGTAACGTAGTCCTTCAGCGTGCCGTCGAGCGCCGCGCACAGGATCCACGCCTCGAGCCTTATGCGGGCTTCGCTGCGTGGCATCCCCTGCGCGATCTCGTCGTCGCTCATCTCGTCCACGTCCTTGGCCACGAAGTTGCTGAGCATGTATCGCTCGGAACCGTTCGGCCTCGAGAGGTAGTGGTCTCTGAAGAGTACGACCGGATCAAGCTTCTGCTCGTCTTTGGTGAGCCAAGGCAGGCCTGTCAGGTCTATCTTGGCCGCAGCGGTCTCCAGCACCGTCTGGCTCAGCCTCCCGTTGTTCACGATGAACGAGTTCCCGACAAACACCGAGTGTGCTGTCAGGTCGAACTTCATCATGTCTGCGTGCTTTCCGTTTGTGCGGTAGAGCTTTCCGTGGGTCTTGGCGATCTCCACGAGCCCTTCGTACACGGACTTCACGTGCACTTCCTGCTGCTCTGTCTTAGGCTCAGCCATGTCGTCAGACAGCACGGCCGTGTCCTGCGGATCTTCGATTTCCATCTCTATTCCTTTCTGTCGTTTCCCATGTGGTAGACGGATCGTTCGTTTACCGGTCTTCAGATCGAAACCTGGTAGAGGTCTCAAACGATCGCTAGGTCGTATGGACCGAAACCAGGTTGAGTGTAGCCTTTCCGTCCTTCCGGGGTCTGTTCCGGCATGTCACGCGCGTCAGGGTTCCACCTCCGTAGTGTGCCAGTCTCCTAGATTGAAAGCTGTGAATGAGGCAAGCGTGAGAGCCGATACCACGAGCACGCTCACGGTCGCCTTATTCCAGCTGAATGTAGACACAGGTGTCGTCCCTGCGGTTTCGGCTTCGGGCCGTGTGGTCGTCAAACCGTTCAGATCGCAAGCGTGGCTTCCCGAGATCGGCGAGTTGCGTTAGACACGCACGCCCGTCAATTCGCCGAACCGGGATGCACGCTGGCGTGTTCTATGGCCTCCATGCCGTATTGCCTGCTTGTCTGCGTGTCTGCGCTTCACCCTGTGGCGTTTTGCTACTGTGCAGATTGTGGCGAGCTCGATCACCTGCAACCTGTCTGTTGGTTGACCCGGGCCAGACAGGTGCAGGTGTTCAGCTCTCCAGATGTACTCAGGGTTCATGCGCGTCATGCGTGTCGGCGGCTCATGCCGGACGCTACTCGCTCAGCGCTCTTTTCAGGATCCGCTCACCTCGCGCCCTGGCTTCCGCCTGCGCTTTGCGGCATGTGCACCCTGCGTGGCTGTGCTCGCACTCGTACGGTATGTCCACTCCGCCGACCCGAAACGTCTTGTAGAACTCGCAGGCCGTCACATTGAGCCTTCCTGTCATGCAGGCGAACTCCAGCCGCACACTGTCTCTCCCCGTGTGTTCGGGGGAGATGCGGTAGATCGGCGTGCACATGTTGATCGACCTTACTTGCCTTGCCGCCATTACTGCTTGTCCTCCCGCACTTTCCAGTAGATCGTGCTCACGCCGCATTGACCGCCGAACAGCCTGAAGCGGATGTTGCTTATGGCCTTTGCCACGCTTGTCGCCCACGTGTCGTGAGTACCGGCATGCGTCTCTACGAAGTAGTGCTTCTTCTCTTTCGGCTCCTTGACCTTGCTCATGCTACGTGTACCTCCATCATTTCGGTGTTGTATACGCTTGGCCCGCACTTTGACGCCCGGTACATCTGCATGAGGCTCTTGTAGCCCATGGTCCGGAGCATGTCATCCGACGTAAGCGCCTTGGCCTTCCTATGCTGTGTCTGCCTCCCGACATACACCCCCTTGATGTGCTCACGGATGTACTGGTCGAGCATACGCAGACGCGTCGGGTTCGTGATGACGCTGAAGAAGTAGCGTTCCCACCCGAAATTGCGCTGGTCTGCATAGTGCCCGTCGCGCAGCAGCCAGTTGATCTTCCGGATGGCCTTGACCTGCTCGGCCCGGCTCTCCTTGGGGATGTACTTGTGCGGCCTGCAGATCCTGCGTACCTTCAGCTTTATGCGGTTGTAGCTCTCCTGGCTCATGTCGACCTTACCGTCCGCGATCTCGCACCCTAGGAACGTGAACGGCTTGTGGCTGTCGATCTTCATGGTCTTCTTCTCGTTGAGGGTCAGCCCCTTCTTGGGCAGCATCGCGCGCAGCGTCGCGAGAGCCTTGTCGGCGTCAGGTCCGATGATGAGCAGGTCATCCGCATACCGCAGGTACAGGATGTTCATTGCGGACAGCGTATCGTCCACGTCGCGCAACGCAAGATTGGCAAGCAGTGTGCCGAGCGCATTGCCCTGTCGGATGGCCATGTAGCGTGGCTCCAGCTCCCCGTTCACGAAAACCCTGTCATCATGGAAGTGCTTCCAGATGAGCCTATCGACAGGGCTACCGGTGTCCATTGACTTGAGCGTAGAGTCCAGCGTTTCGAGGTTCACGCTGTCGAAGTACTTGCTCAGATCCACCTTATAGCCGGTCTCGTGCCGACGCAGACGGGGCAGAAGGTCTCCGTGGATGATCTTCTTGACGCCTATCCCGCGCTGATACGAGCGGCAGTTCGGATGTATGCGGTCTGCATACAGCCTGTTGTAGATTGCGCTTACGACACCGAGGACAATGCCGTCTAACGGCTGGCTCGGCGCATACAGCGTCCGCACGTCCTTGAACTCCTTGTGCACGGCTTCCTTGTAGGACAGGTACACATCGGTTATCTTGTCGAGGTACAGCGTCTTTGGGGGAGACAGCGTATACCGGCCGTCGGCGATGGCCTGCACGAGGCTCGCCCGTCCTACCGTGTCTGTGACTGCACCAAACGACTCGTAGTCGATGTGGCGTCCTTTCTTGCGTCTCACGCGGTTCAGCACGTCCTGCCAGATGGCCGGATCGCACATCATTTCCATCTTTGCGTCTTGTGCGTCTTCCATTTCGTTTCCTTTCTTTCCCTTCCGCACCGGTTATCTGTGTTTCTGTTGCAGATCGAAACCAGTTATGGATACCGTCGGACATTGTTAGGATGTACGACGGTATCTTAGACTGGTATTCGTGCCTGACGTGCGTCATGGGCTACAATGATGATTTCCGGCAGCCGGCTTGCGTATGGCCTTTGGCACCCGTTGTTTGCAGTTCTCCTAGATGCTGTGGCGCTCAGAAGAGATGATGCGCATTCGCGGTAAGAATGCGCATCATCTCTGAAGGCGGCTACAGATGGGTCAGTGCCTCGTGGCCTATGTCTGCGTTCGGCGCCTGTATATCGGATATCTCCTAGATTGCACGCAGCGATAAAGGAGACAAACACGTGGGGTGTCTCACGTGTTAGTCGCCTGTTGGCTGCGGAAATGTCGTAGCGCCGCATCGCATGTCCAGTATCTCGGCTTCGGGGACAGTGTTCCTATGATCTCTTAGATTGAGGCCGGTGAGAGCGATCTCCTTCCAGGATTTGGTCATCCTGGACGGAGATCGCGTGAACCGGCGGAATGTATGTTCCCCTCCTGCCTTTTAAGCCTATGTGCTTCCGCCCCCGCTTTCTGCGCATACATCAGATTTGGCCGGATCTCGGGCTCTGTGGGAGACGACAGTGGGTGTCCCTGTCGTCTCCCGTCGAGTTCACGAGATCCGGGTATGGATCG